>Ga0209390_10009065_pt1 | contig 12057 bp, 10 predicted proteins | sample BON01_FD_187212 | JGI IMG/M metagenome (GOLD analysis project Ga0209390, IMG submission 187212) | Freshwater microbial communities from Lake Bonney liftoff mats and glacier meltwater in Antarctica - BON-01 (SPAdes) (version 2) | ecosystem: Environmental > Aquatic > Freshwater > Ice > Glacier... | reverse complement strand
CAAGGCATTTCACAAGCTGTGGGAATGGCCGTGGCACAGTCGCATTTAGCTGCCACTTTCAACAAACCTGGTTTTGATGTTTCCAGCAATTTCACATACGTGATTTGCGGTGATGGATGTCTACAGGAGGGAGTCTCCAGTGAAGCTTCTTCGCTAGCAGGCCATTTGAAACTTGGTAAACTGATTGTATTGTACGACGACAATAAAATTACCATCGATGGCTCCACTGATTTGTCTTTCACTGAAGATGTTGCTAAGCGATATGAAGCATATGGATGGCAAGTAATCACAATCACTTCAGGCGATTCTTCTGATCTGTCTGGTATTGTGAGCGCAATTGAGAAGGCAAAGGCGTGCACAGATAAGCCTACCCTTATCAAGGTCGCAACCACAATTGGCTTCGGATCGAAAAAACAAGGGAGTCACGAAACTCATGGATCACCTCTCGGTTGGGAAGATATCAAAGCAGCTCGTACTTCTTTTGGATTTGAACCTGAAGGTTATTTCACGGTACCAGATGATGTCCTTGCAACGTTCAGATCTCAAGTTGAAATTGGCAAGGAATTGGAAAGCGAATGGGACAAATTGATGGCATCGTATGCGGAAAAGTACCCTGCAGAGTCCAAGGAACTAACGCGAAGAATCAAAGGGGAACTTCCAAGTGATTGGATGGATTCGATCCCTGCTTGGAGTGAAGCTGACAAAGCTGATGCGTCAAGAAACACCTCCGGCTTGGTCTTGAATGCTATCGCTTCCAAGTTACCTGAAATCATGGGCGGTTCTGCTGATCTGACCCCTTCTAATAAAACTCTTTTGACCATGTCTGGTGATTTCCAAGCAGCTACTCCTGAAGGAAGATACCTCAGATTTGGAGTTCGTGAACACGGTATGTCTGCCATCTGTAATGGTATGGCTGCTTACGGGGGATTCATTCCTTACTGCGCTACATTCCTTAACTTTGTAGGTTATGCATTGGGAGCTGTCAGACTATCGGCTCTTTCGGAGTTTCAAGTTCTCTATGTGATGACTCACGACTCCATCGGGCTCGGCGAGGATGGCCCCACCCATCAACCTATTGGCATTTTAGCTGCACTTCGAGCCATGCCTAACTTTTATGTTTTTCGCCCTGCTGACGGAAATGAGGTAGCTGGTTCCTACAAAGCGGCTGTGAGCATGAGGAAATCTCCTTCTTTGTTCGCTCTATCGCGACAAAATTTGCCGAACCTTGCATTGTCCACCTCTGATAAGGTGCTATTGGGTGCCTATGAAGTAACCCTCGCTGATTCTACTCCTGTGGTGACTATAGTAGCCACCGGTTCGGAAGTATATTTAGCAGTTGATGCAGCCAAGTTGCTTAAGGCAGCTGGTATTGATACTTCTGTTGTGTCAATGCCGTGCATGGAGCTTTTTGAAAAACAATCTGTTGATTACAAAAAGAGCATCTTTAGGAAAGATGTACTTGTTGTTAGTGTGGAAGCTATGGCCACTTTTGGATGGTCTAGACACAGTCATTTCCAGATTGGAATAGATACCTTTGGAAAATCAGCTCCATATTTGGAATTGTATGATCATTTTGGACTAACCCCAGAAAAAATATCAGAGAAAATCAAGACCGTGCATGCGTCGTACAAAGGGAAATCTTTAACTTGGTTAGCAGATGCACCACAGCTTTAAATTAATATTATTATTTTTACGGTTTGACGTTAAATACCTTCCCCAAGGATTGATGCGTCATACGTGCTGAAGATTACAGTTAGCTCACGATTTCAATGTGAGCTAAATTAAAGCCTTTATAGGGATTCAATGTCCTGTATTGGATTCACTGCTGTTGCTGTGTTTATTGCTTGAAATAATAATTAACAGGATCATATTCCCTGCTGTCCCATTTCAAATTTTTCGGTCACTCGGTTTTCAGGGAAATATCAAATTCTTCCGCGAGATTTGTTTTTGTTATATTACTATTATTCTTCAGTCGTATTTTCAAAGGCAAGAGCTTCTTTATATCTAATTCTTCACGCATACATTCGCAAACACCGGTCTTGAAAGGATACGTTGGTCAACGCATCATAGTACTGGCCACCAATTTGTTCTTGAGTATTCAATGTGACATACAAATATCTAGAGTTCATTCGGTCGGCCGAAGAACCTCCAAATTGAAACTCCACGTTTAAGGCAGGTTGGAGAAAATATGAGAATAGGTATCATTGTCGCTTTGTTTGAAATCATTGAACATCACAACACTGTTCATACTGAGAGTCATATTATCCATTCTAGAAAGCGGTGCGAATTTACCTTGAAGTAAACGTCTGTTCAAAGTACAATTCCATGTAGCCATTACATCGGATGTGGTCCATTCCAAAATCACTGAATTATTCGTTGCATTCAAGGATGTCCACAGGAAAGATTGGGAGACCCCTTCGTATTCTTCCATCGTGTTCTGGAATGCAGGATTAAACCATGAAGCCACATCCCATATTGTGACACCATTGACAAACGCACCCAATAACAACGCCTGTGCAATAATCGAATACCTCCACTGAGGCTGGCCTCGAAAAAACATCACTCCTACAATGCCATAGAAAGGGTAATGGATATGAATAGTCAGTTTATTCAGAAATATCATTGAAAGTGTCAGGAGAACAAACACTGCAATTCGAAAGGGAACTAAAAAATGCCGCATACCACCGTGTTTACGATGAAGTCTTAGTTGTAAAATGCTTGCCGGGAATGAAATAAGAATGAGGAGCACTTAACCTAGTATATGTGCGGGAGATTTGAATATGTCCTGCTTGAGTGCTAAATCAATTCCAAGTTCAGTCGCGGTGTCCAGACGTATCCCATACCAATAAGGGACGAAGTGCATGACAAGAAAATCAAGAGGGAATTTCGAAACATCAGGCATCGTTATGCTGACGGAATTTACCCACAACAAGTACCCAACCGCCCCAAGAACAAATACACGAGCAGTGGCATCGTTCACCAAGTAGATGTATTCTTCTTCACTTCCTCGTTTTCCAAGAGTCGCCAAATACAACCAATCAAGAGTAATGATTTAAAAATAAACAACAATATTCGAAGGGCAAATGAGCACAGCGAGAATGGCAACAATCGCAAATGTATAGAAATCAATATACGGTCTTATTGAACCGCAAAACGCAGAATCCATGTCAACCAGTTCGAATGAAAGCGGAAACCAAGAACTGGAGAGTGAATCAATACCATAACTCCGGCTGCCTTCGTTATTGAATCGTTCGCCTACCTTTCTTACACCGAAACAGCCCCCTAAATTTTTTGAATACTTGCCTTGATGCATCGCTGCCTTGCATAACTGCATGTACCTGTATAAACTCCTGTACCTCTGATTTCATCATCGCTAAAGTCGCACCACCTTGTGCATCGAATTGGGTAAATTCTTTCTCTCTCAAAAGGCCGACAATTAACTCCTTCAACACCGCAGGTCCGATCAATAAACGAATTATTCCGCCAAAACAATGAGCCGCAGTCAACATTATAAGGATCACCTAAGGTACTAGCGATATAGTCCAGATAACAAAATAATAAATAGATAACCAGGGTCGCTGCTAAATGAATAACGAGACCCAAGCGATGTTTCTTAATTGAGCACTTTGCAGTTTCAGACTTGTTCCCTTTTGTGCAAGAAAATATCGACCTTGAGCCCCAAATACCCGAAGTTAAAACTGGCAATTCACTAGTGTCTACATCTTTGATTCGACCTATCTCATCTGTATCGGTGATCACGTCCATAACCGACTATTCGTTGCACTCCTTCAAAGCACTAGTACTTCACCGGTATTTGTAGTTCTAGTACCGATTATATATGGAGGAGGATCTATAAAAGCAATGTTCACAATCCACCTAGTAAGTCCACTTCTGGTTGTCGTATTATCAGCTTCAATTTTCTCCCTGTTTTTAATCAAAATTTTGATAAAAGGAAAAAATTGAGGAATCTTTATTAGTATTCAATCGTCACCCATTCAGAGAATTAATTTTGAACCGAAAGGAGAGAGCGATGCAATGAAAATATGTTCATATATGTTTTAAATTATAAGTCAAAAAGTGACTTGTTTCAAAACACGAATTTGAAAGTCGACCATAAAGTCGACAAGAAAAACAGCTATAGTATCCATATGATAAACACTAAGGACGTGAGCCAGTGCAAAATAGGTGTAACTATTGGTTCAAATGCTACGATGGTGGCTTCTGCTTCTGGTGTCGGTGGAATGTGGAAATGTATTCTGCTCGATAGACAACCAAAACACAAATGTATCTTCATTACTACCTTCGGTGCTCGAAGGAATGAACGCCTATGATTGGCCCGTCAGCGCCAACTTCGTCTCTTTTCAAAACACCAACAACCTATGCTTGACTCCTTCCTATATGGACGCCTTAAACGTTTCTCCTTTAACAAACAAAACTGGTGGGTTGTGTTTCTCGTTACCTGCTGATTTCAAATGTCTCAAGTCAGGGAACCAGGTACCGTGCCCCTCTCAGTTCAACGTTTTTGGTTTTTGCATTACCGACATACGGAAGAATTGGTTATTCGGACCATGCCGATGCGCAGACCCGAATGTTAATATAACATCTGCGGTGCCAACATCAAGCCCATCCTCAGAGTCTCCTTCGGCCTCTCCATCTACAATCGCACCTTCGACTTCAACTCCTACTGTGCCGAGATATCCAATGACTCGAATAACGTGGCTCGAAGTGGATCTAAAACGAGCAGCTTTATCGTCCATCCAATTGATACAAAATGAGTCCGAATTGTACATGGACGATTTACACTTCGCGCTCGGAATCCGGTGCCATATTTTTAACGTCATGAAGGCTTTGTTGGAAGAAAATTCCAAAGACACTGTTGTCGATCCATCAACTATTTTCCAAACGGAAATTTCTCGGTGCTTGATTTCATTCCTTGGCTTCAAGTCAATACTTGTATCATCGATGTTGATTCAGTCCGATGTAATATCTCGTTTGCCTTTTTGCATCGTAATTTACCTCGTGCACCAACTAGAAGCCCAACTTCAGCACCAGAAGATATTTCTGTATCTGGAGAATTCTTGTTGGATGACATTCTTATAAGGATACGAAATGACGAAACAGCACCGGCATTTTCTAATTATTTCATGGCTAGATCGAACTTTTGGAGCATCTCAGGTGAGTCGAACCAGATCGAAGGAACGGGAACACAAGTTTGGAATAGTGGAATTAACTTGCCTTTTGGTGCGCTGTCTGGTGACTGGAAGATTGGAGACATCTTGTATGAAAGTGGAGAACTTTTTGAAACTTTCCACGATTTCGACTTGTCCGAATGCCCTAATTTAACAATGTATCTTCGTCCTGGAGAACCTGCTAAGAATGATACTAACGCTGATAATTCGTCTCAAACAGGGAAGATCGTGGCATCTGTTGCAGGTAGTTTTTTTGCTTTACTGCTGGTGTGCCTATTCTCGATTTATTGCCTACGATTTAGAAGGGATACCAAAACTGACTTAGATAAAGTATCCATGCTTAAACTGAGGGTTCCAGTTGTTGGTCCCGTACACGAGAAACCCAAGATCAACAAAGATTTTGAAAGTCTTGTGATCGATGAAAGGGAGCTGGATCTAGAAGGAGTTATCGGTCATGGTGCGAGCGGTAGGATATTCAAAGCGACATACAGTAATTCTGAAGTGGCTGTTAAAGAGCTGTTTCCAGATCTGGTGTATTGTGAAGAAGACTCGTCGCAAGTGGAAGGGGACCCCAAGGACCAAATATGGAAAGAGCTTACTAGTCTCCAAATGCTCCGTCATCCCAACATTATTCAATTATACGGTTGTACATATTCCCTTAGTAGTGATACGGGACAATGGCGATTGCTTGTTGTAATGGGGTTGGCTTGTTGCAGTTTACGGGAAGTTATTGATGGTACTGCCGAGGGCATCGATTCCCAATTCGATCGGGAAAATTTAGACTTGATTACGAAAATCAATTTGCTAAAACAGGTTTCATCTGGAATGGCTTATATACACGATTGCAATGTGGTTCACTTTGATCTCAAGCCAGAGAATATTTTATTGACCAAGTCTGGTCAGGCAAAATTGTGTGATTTCGGAATCTCTAAAAAGTATTCACAGCCAAACCACGTTACAGTAAACAAGACCATGTCATTTGTGCGGGGGACTCCGCCATACATGGCTCCTGAAATACTTGAGGGAGGAAGCAGTGATCAAATAGGCTCTAAATCAGATGTTTACTCTTTTGGGGTAGTCTTGTGGCAGTTGTTTCACATGAGGGATTATCCTTATCCCCCTGCATGGACTGTCGGGAAGCTGTTTTTGAATGTCACTAAGAACAATGTGAGGCCAACGATATCAGACACCTTGAATCCTCAACTTGCCGAATTAATCCGATTGTGTTGGCATAGAGATATGGGTGTGAGACCCAAATTCCATGAAATTCTGAAAGAGCTAGATAGCATGTTGAAGAAAGAAGAAACTATTCAAACCAAGTTAACTCGACATACAAGCATTCACCCGCCGGTTGGAAATCGTTATGTGTGGGACCATTTGCAGCGCAAGTATTCACTATGTACTATATCGGCCACGGAAGTTGACAGTCAAGGTAACGAATGGTTTGAGGTTGCACATCTCCAACCGATGATCATTCTTGACAAGTGCCTCAAAGTCACAAGTGAAGAATCTGCTTCCGTCGATGTTCGAGTACCTTCACTATTCGTTCAAGGAGCGAATTTTGCATTGGAATCTTCTCAGATGAAACTGAATGGAACGTATTTCAATTCGATTGGAACTTTGGCAGTCGGATATCTGCAGCAAGTGTTGGGAGAAAATAGATCTCGTTCCTTGGGTACTAGGGAGACGTTGAGATATTGGATGCAGAAAAGTAACGAGTTGAAAGCCAATTCGCCGAGTATGAAATTCTGCTTCTCTCGTCGCAAAGTGAATTTTCCAATCAACATGCCATTGAACAACTTTACTTTCGTCAACTTTGAAGCGACGGAAACTGCAGTAGAAGGAAGTTTTAGTTCATTTAGTGGCGTGTATGTACCTACTTTGCGTTTGGTGAGCGTGAGACGATTGTGTTTGAGCTCATTGCCAGAGCAGGAGTTGATGGACACTCTAGAGGCTGTCTGGAATCATATGTCTCATATTTTTGATTTCAAAAAAAGCACTTCTCCTACTTTCAAAGAACTTGAATATGCTCTAGGTGTGCCTCGGGAAATTGCTTGTTTTCACGGAGCGTATATAGACCCGGCCGAAATGGCTCTGGTTCTGGTAACAGAGTTCAATGATGGTGGGTCGCTCAAGCATGTGCTGGATTTCCGTGCGGATTACTGCATCAAATACCCGCAGATGAGTCCAGCTGATATTATGTACGCTACCACTTGCGCTATATGGGATCAGCAATTGCTTTTCCGAATAGCAAAAACCGTGTTGATCGTTCTGGAATTCCTGCACAACAAGAGAAAGTTGGTACATGGCAATATCAATCCTTCACAGGTCTTCTTGCATACTAGTGGTGATATTAAGTTGAGCTGCAATACGATCTTTGCCAAAATTTCCCAAGACTATAGTATGAGCGATTTCTACAAATCATATCTAAGTCCCGAGCAACTTGAAGGAGTAGCACCTTCGTATGCTAGTGATATATGGTCGTTTGGGATGGTGATGCTAACCACCGTGATGGGCCATTTCCCTTTTAATCCAAATGGACTTACTGGCGATGCTTTCATGATGCATTTGAAACAATCTGTTTTCACAAGTGATGTCTATTTACCGGAGGAAGTGAATTTTCCATGTCCCGTAGATAATGGATCTCTTTCTGCAGCAATTGAATTACCTGACTCATTTTGCGACTTTGTAAGTGGCTGTCTTCGCTTGAACTCGAGGAAACGATCAACAGTAGATCAACTCTTGAAGCATCCATGGATGCAATCTTTCAAAGATCAACCGCAGCATCCAGAGGCATCCATCAAGGAAAGAGATGTCTTAGTGGAGAATGTGGTGTCTGACATGGCCTGCGAGTTGCTCAAGTGCGCGACCAGCTCCTTTGGAGTTCGAAAGTATTTGGCAATGAATGCACCTTCTAACACTTTGGTTGTGCCATCGGAAAACCTCAACACGATATCCAAACAGTTATCGATAAAACGAGAAATCGTCAAGAACGCACTCGTATATAATGCCAGGGAAGCTGGCATGGAAGAATCGGAAGTCATGTCAGATATATCGGTGGATTATTCAGACATTGTTCTGCAGAGTGTTTAATTAGTTAAAATATAAATATTATTGAAAATTATCTATTTCGTTTACTTGACCCCACAGTTTGAGTCGTCTATCAAATGAACAAGAAACCAGTTCGGTATCTCTGAAAACCAGATCTCTAACAGATGCCAAGTGCCCGGTAAGTTTAAGAACCACAACTGAAGATTGGATGTCCCAAATATAGATGGCCATATCTAATTCTGAATTACTGGCAAGGTATTTCAATGTCGGATGCCAAGCCAATGCTGGTCGTCCGTACTCGGAGCATGAATGGCCATACAAGCTACACAGTTGTTAGCGTTCGAATTAACTCAATACAAATGTACTTACTTTCGATATTGAGTCTCGGTACCAGCCTCCCATATAATAATCCTACTTTTATCAGTAGCTGCTGCCACTAGAGGCAATGCTGCTGCACAAGCCAGTGCTAGAACTGAAAATGATACAAAATCATCGCCGTTTTCATTCATATTGGTACGAATAACATCCCCAGGAGACACAGTTGTATCAGTTTCCACCGTTTCCACCACAAGATACTGAAGGTCTCGCTCATCCCGTACTGACACAACTAAACAAATGGAACCAAACACCCTCACGAAGTCAATGGCCTCCGGTGTATTAGCACAGTGAAGGTCGTAGAGTGTAACTGCTTCATCTGCTTCCACATTGTAGACACGAACCATTCGATCACGAGCACAAGTAGCCAACCAACGATTACAAGGCGATACGGTCATCCCCGTAAGCATCTTCGAGTGACTCGTTGTACCTATCGAGCACATTGTCGATTGGTCAATCAGTCCCACCGCCCCACTCAGAGTACCGAAAAATACTTTGTCAGATTTAAACGGTCTTAGAACTGTTACAGGTGCGTCGAGTGTCAGCGTATTCTCACAGGTCCCATTTTTGATCCAACAAATCTTTTTGTCGGCGCCACCCGACACGATCGTCTCTTTACCTAAGCAAGCACATGCTAGAATATTCATTGAGTGGGAATTAGGGACGTCTGTTGACTTGGAAGAATCTATCAATGTTGCACGTCGTACTTGCAAAACTGCAGGTGTATAGCTACTCCGCGCATCGATTTCATTGGGCAAATTCTCTAAGGTGCAGTCGCCCCTGAGAAAACTTCTGGCATTGGAACGAGCCATTTCATCAGCCAAGTGAGGTAAATTTTCGACAGCATGGTGAGTTGATGGTGGGGATACGAAGGTTGCCATGCTCTCAGCGAAACTCAATCGCAGTCGGTCTACATCAACATTTCCATCGTATCGGTTGGATTCTTCGGCAGCGACAAAAACCATCATTGCTAGCAAACGTCTCGAATCAAGATCGACAGGAAGGCAATCTAGAAATGCCACTTCTTCCCTAGCTTCCAACTTAAATATAGGGAGAACATCAAGGACCGAATCCAAGTCCAGCTCAGGATGGCAGTTCAAGCACACCGCACATCCACTGTTACTAAAATAAGTGTAAAACATATCAATGCTCTGACCGCTCTTAGCTAAGCAAATGCTGTTCGGTGGCAGTCCGGTAATAGATTCGTGGGTGTACTCAAAGGCGACTTCTGATTCCATACTGTAATAACTCCAAGGAAATAAATTCAAGGATTCCGAATAAGTAATTCGCTTAAAGCTAGGAGCTTGATTCCGTTTTTCCGTTTTCCCTCCAAGAGCTTTTGCCACAACGATACTTCCTGTGCCCATTCCGATAATCTATCACAATCAATAAAAATTAAAAAGAAAAAAGGTCACTTACTTTAGGCCTCTTGGCTCCACTGAGAGGAATGTTGGCGAGAAGAACCGTCAATTTCTCCAGTTGGATTCTCGTAGCTTCCTTGAACTGACACAATCCTATGATGAGGACGACCTCATAGGATTCTATGATAGATTTGAAACCAGGGAGATTGTCGGCATCAATAACTTCCAATCTCTCACAAATCAAATCATTATCAGACACTGCAGCTTCCCATTTCTCCTTGAAAATTAGACATGAAGGATCATTGATGACAGCAACAACACCACACTTCATCGTTTGCGGGGACCCTATCGAAAATATCATTTTAAAATTCGAAATCACATTTCTTTTCGATCTCTTTATAGTTAGTTTAGATTCAGTTATGCTTAGAAAGGCACCGAATTTTAACCAGGGTGATGGCATTTGAATTAAAACTTTTAATGAAATAATAGGAAAACTTCTAAACAAAATCCAATTTCCACGATAAACGTTTGTGAGATTCCTGCGGTTCAGAAAACGAAGTAGAAGACTTGGTTCTAGATGGGCGTCGCGTAACGCTAAATTGCCTTCTGAAATACGCACCTACTAGCGTAACGGCTAACCAATCAACGCACACTTTCATGGAGTCTGCTGCAGTGCCGAAGAAAACGCTACATTCTTCGGAATGCGAGGATATCACTGTTCCAACGGCAAACTGAATTTCAGCTCCTACTCTAACTATTAAAACACAGGCAATGATCACAGTAAGGTGATTGATTCGCTCTATCACTTTCACGTAAGCGCTTACTCCGGATGGAACTTCAGATGATCTTCCATATGGCATTGTTTTTACAATTCTTCCTTGGATGGTTCTTTTAATAACTTGCATACCATAAAGAATTACTATTATCAAGCCCAGGTCTATTAAAACAGCAATAATGCTGGAAGATGTTTTGATTGCAAGTGACGAGGTATGCTGATTCAGAACTCCATTGAAGATAACTACAAAAGACATCCAAACCAAAGATAAAGCAACATACGCTCTTGAATTAGGAATACCACAAGTGTTAGGATTAACTCGCTGTAATTTTTTAACTCGTCTCCCAGTATGTAGCCAACTAACAGCTGTGAACAAAAGTTGCAGCGAAAAAAACACGTTTTCAAATCCTTCAACAATGGAATACGCGGAAAGCGTAGTGTAATCTCCCATCCCGTTTAACATGAGAGCCTTTAAAATGACTAACACCAGTTGTAAAAGAAGACTTACGAGTCCCATCACAAGAATGACAACCGGTGCTTGCATTGGCCAATAAAGAAGTTTCAACCGGTACCCATTAATAAAAAGTCTCCAGTAGAATATAATAGAAAGGAATATCAACACTCCAAAGCTGATGGAATACCATACTAGAAATGTTGCTTCTCCTTCTGGAATGAATTCACTATGACACCAAAACCAAGGCTCCGTAGTTGTTATATCGGACACTTCTTTGAATGCAATTATTGACTGCAACGGTGAACTCCTAGTCTCTAGTAGTGCAGCTGGCATTATCACTCAAGCACGACGAGAATTATTTCTTACTAATTGATGAAAAATTGTTAAACAAAATTTCTTCCAAAAATCTCATATCCCAATAACCCCACGAGTTTCTATTAGAGTATTTTCTAATACTGAAATGATAAACCAGTTCAGTGGTACAAATTTCAATCAAATATTTTGATCACGAGTTGGTTGATCGCCTCCAACAACGCCTGCATGCACATCTAATTTTAATAGAATGTAAATGGGATATCCGTCCGCTAATCGAATCTGCTCAAAAGTGATACCGAACATCTTTCAACCGGAACGGACGGCTTGACACAACAATGGCTGAAAGACCCATTGAAAGTTTCTGTACGTAAAAAAAATTGTCTACAATCTATACAGGCGTATCATTTTTCCAGAGTTGGGTCGATATAGAGTTTTACCGTAGGAACGCTTAGGATATGCTTTCTTTTTTCTTTTTTTACCACCTCAGACGGACATCACTCAAGATACATGTCCGTCGTCTCCGCGAACCCTTCTTCA
>Ga0209390_10009064_pt1 | contig 12057 bp, 4 predicted proteins | sample BON01_FD_187212 | JGI IMG/M metagenome (GOLD analysis project Ga0209390, IMG submission 187212) | Freshwater microbial communities from Lake Bonney liftoff mats and glacier meltwater in Antarctica - BON-01 (SPAdes) (version 2) | ecosystem: Environmental > Aquatic > Freshwater > Ice > Glacier... | reverse complement strand
AGGGTAACCCTAAAGGGCTAAGGGGCCTTGGAGAGAGTGTTTGCAAGTGCTCTCTCTCAACCCTTTAGGGTAACCCCTAAAGGGGTCAAGGGCTATGCCCTGGATTCTTCTGGGAGAGCTATGCCCGTAGGGCATTGGCTCCAAGGCCCCTTAGGGTAAATATGGTATCTAAAAAGAAAGAGCAAAGCTCTTTCTTTTTAGACCATATTTCCCCTTTGGGGCTCGGCCTAACCCCTTTAGGGTAACCCTAAAGGGTAACCCTAAAGGGTAACCCTAAAGGGTAACCCTAAAGGGTAACCCTAAAGGGTAACCCTAAAGGGTAACCCTAAAGGGTAACCCTAAAGGGTAACCCTAAAGGGTAACCCTAAAGGGCTAAGGGGCCTTGATTAGGAGAGAGCCCTTAATCTTAGACTACCCTGGAGGGGGTCCCAAACATAATGAGAAGGCAATTTTTTAATTTGAAATAAACTTAAATTATGGCTGTACCAAGTGTGACCTGTTTTTTATTTTATAAAAGAATTTACCAACTTATTACTACTCTAATTATTTTAGAGTTAAACTACTAACTCCTTATTTTGATCCTTAATTGACATTTTGAAAAATGCTTTAAAATTGTCTTTTAAGTTTTTAACCCCCTGGGTTAATGAAAGGTTTCTCATTAAAAGCCATATATATTAAGTGCTCTCTGGGCCCCCCCCTGGGGGTGTTCCTCCCCTAGGAGGGGTGGCCCATAGAGTGTTTAGTAGTTCATAGAAGTTGCAAGTTTTATGGGCTTTGCCCTACTTACAAGAATGGCACCAAGCTATAGATTTAAGTTGGTCTAAACCCAGCTCAAAGAGCTGGGTTTATAAGTATTTTAGGCAAAGCCTAAAATACTTAAATTTAATTAAGATTAAAAAATAATTTTTATTATTAACCTTCTAAGGGGGGGCAAAGCCCCCCTTAGAAATATAATTATTATTAATTTAAGATAAGATTAATTTAAATTTAAATAAATATATAATTCAATTGTTTCCCAAAATAATTTTACAAAAATTAAAGCATGGGCTCCCAGAAGAATCCTGCCCATAAAGGTTCTACCGCCCAAATAGCTTTAGCTATAAAATAATAAAAGGGTGGTGGCCTTATAGGCAGAACCCATAAGACATCTAAGAATTATCTTTTTGTAATTTTTTTATTATTAAAATTATTATAAATTATAGTTTACTTTATTTATTAGATTTCTCTTTAAGGGGGGCAAATCCCCTCCTAGTTGAGTCTAGTTAAAACATTAAGTGCTCTCTCTTATAAGCACTGCTATATTCTCTTGGGGCCTATACCTAATAATTGAGAACCCCCCTTTTATAGCTGTAGCTATAAAAAGACCCCTACTTTAAGGAGTCCTTAATTCTAGGCCCCAAATGGCTAATAGCTAAAGCTGTAGTATCCCCCCTTGCACATAGCTTTAGCTAGTGTCTTATGGGCTCTATCTTTAAACACCAAACACTCTCTCAAATATGGTCTAAAAAAACCTTAAGGTTTTTTTAGACCATATTTGAGAGAGTGTTTGGTGTTTAAAGATAGAGCCCATAAGGGTGGCCCCTTATCTTATAAAGAGAAAGTTACCAATTTTAAAGAGGTTACTTTAGCAAAGCCCATAAAATAACAAATATTACCCCCCCCCTGGGGGTGTCCCGAGTGGTCTTACAGCTAGAGTTAAGTTATAAGAGGGCCCCTATGTCGCTAGCTTTAGCTATTAAATTACTAACCACCCTTTATTTAATAGGGTGACCTAATTGAAAACAGCCTTTATAGAGGAGCTAAAACTATAATATAATTTTAAAAATATTTTTAAATTTTGTTGGTTAAGATTTAAAGAATTTCTTTTATAAAGCATCCAAAAAAGATACATATTTGAGTTATTTAAAAATGTTAGTTAATATTTTTGGATATCCCATATTTGGGGACTTTAAAAATGAGGCATGACTCTTTTATACCCGATAAGGTTTAATATATAGAGTATATTTACCTTTTAGCAAAACCCAAAAGGATATTTGAGATCTTAATACTAAATTACTAAGTGTTCTCTAAACCCCTTAATACCCCCCCCCCTAATAAGAAAAGGGGTGGTATGGGGTTTAAGACAAAATATGGTCTCTAAAAAAGCTAAGCGCAAAAATTTAGACCATATTTAACCCCCCTCCTAGGGACCTGAATTCCGGGGCCAATGCCTAAAGGCATAGCCCTTGACCCCTTTATAAAGGACCCTCAAGGGTTCGACCCTTAGGGGCCTTAGGGGTTACCCTCCATTTATAAAGGGTTGAGGGGTGGGCCCATAGAGGAGAGCACTTAGTAGTTAAATCACTAATGCATATAAATTTTATATAATGGCATCTAGCCAAATAATATATATTTTTGAATTTTATTTAAATCTAATCATTTTTTTAATCTTAAAACAGGGAACTAAATTTAGCTCAAAATAAAACTAGCTTTAATTAGATTTTGATATCAACCTAAAAATTAGGTTGATATTCTCTAAAAAATTAATCACCCCCCCTTTTTTAATTGGTTAAATTGGGGGTGGCCCTAGGAAAAAGAAGAGGGGCTTTGCCCCCCTTAAAAGGAGTTAAATTTAATTAGGATTTTTTTATCTCACTATTTGAAGGGACACTCTAAAAGGAGGGGTGCTTACTTATTGTAAATTTGAGTAATCCCATTAAATTGACTCATTCTACAAATATACCAAACACCCCCCTTACCCCAAGGAGGGTAAGGGGGTCCCCGACTCTTTTATTTGAAGGGTGGCCCGATAAAACCAGAAATAAAAAACTTTTTATAAATATTAAAAGCTCTATTCTAATAGAGAGAATTTTATTAGAGTTTTAGCTATCTAATTTTTTGAATTTCCTAAAAAAAAAGCTATAATATAGATAGCTAATTCTATCATTATTAATTATAGTTATATAAAGACTTTTAGCTCTTTAAGACCCTTATTTTAAAACACTCTCTCAAATATGGTCACAAAAAATGGGATCACCCCTTACCCCGGGGTAAGGGGTGATCCCATTTTTTGTGACCATATTTCCCCTTCACCCCTTTATATCCCCCCTAAGGCCCCTGGATTCAGGGCCGAGTGGGCCCCTTTAGGGCCTTTCTTATTAGGGGGTGGTATGGGGGCCCATGAAGACAGGGGCTCGGCCCTCAGGGGCCTAGGAAAGAGCACTTGAAGGCGGGCCAATGCCCTTATTTTTTTTTTTTTCTGGGAGGGCAAGTTTCAGAGCCCGCCTTAAAGTAAGGGCCAGGTAGAACCTTGCCCGAAAAAAAAGTAAGGGCCTTCCCTAAATAAGGGCGTTAAAATTTAATATTAAATAAAAGTTTTTATATAATCTATAATTAATTAAAACTATTACCCTTAAAGAAGGGTGATAGCTTACAATATTACACCCCTAAAAACTCTCTTTCTAACTCCCCCGGGGGCAAGGGGGGGCCCCCCCCCCCCTTTACCCCTTTATATCCCCCCCCCTAATAAGAAAGGGGGGGGTGGTATGGGGTTAGAGAGAGCACTTAGTACCCCCTGCGGTGGTCGCAAGCAATTGTAGTTCTCATCTCTAAACGCGACTTAGCTTTATATCTTAAGCTATAATTAGATAACCCCCCCCAGCATAGCTTTAGCTATAAATGACGTGAAAAGAGTCCATTTAACAAGTAAAATAAGGGTGGCCCCTAAAATAAGGGGGGTAGATGACACCTTACACAATTTTATAGGTAAGGGGCCACCCTTATTTAAAATTTCTATTTAAGTGCTCTCTCTAAACTAAACACTCTCCAAGGCCCCCTAGGGCCGAGCCCTTTAGGGGCAAATATGGTCTAAATTTTTGCGCGCTCCCCTTGGGCAGAAATGGCTCCAGAAACCCCCCCTGGGGTAAAGGGGAGTTCTAGCCAATGCCCTTAAGTGTTTTTTAACTAAACACTCTCTCAAATAGGGTCTAAATTTCTGCGCGCTAACTTTAAGTGCTCTCTCCTAGGCCCCTTAGGGCCGAGCCCCTGTCTTCACCCCTTTATATCCCCCCCTTTCTTATTAGGGGGGGGATATAAAGGGGTGAAGGGGAAATATGGTCTAAAAAACCCTTAAGGGTTTTTTAGACCATATTTGAGAGAGTGTTTGGTGTTTAGTTATTCTGCGCAAAAATTTAGACCATATTTAGTTACCATATAGAGTTTTTATAAGTGTATACACTGCCCTTAAGGGTAAATATGGTCAAAGCTAAGCTTTTTTAGTGACCATATAGAGTGTTTATAAGTGCTCTATACACTGCCCTTAAGGTTAAATATGGTCAAAGCTAAGCTTTTTTAGACCATATTTAAGAGAGTGTTTAGAGAGAGTGTTTAGTTAAAGAAGATATTAAAAACAAAATAATATTTAATTTAGTCTATCAAAAAATAAAATCACCTTTTTAATATGGGTGACCCCTTATTTCACTTTAAAAAGGGGGCAGTCTATTAGCCCCCCCTTAAAAGAATTGAAGACTTTCTTTATCATTTAAACGGTCTATGGGCAAAGCCTATAGGGCATTTATAAGTATGAGCAAAGGCCATACTTGGCAAGTAAAAAATAAAAATTTTAAGAATAAATTACTTTAAACAAACTAACCCCAGCGCTCAATGCTGGGGTTATAAGAATTATTTTAGCGCTGGCTTTATCAACCTTCATGGGGCCCCTACCCTGGTAGGGGAGGGACCCTATTTATGGGGGTTAATAAAGCCCAGCGCTAAAATAATGCTTAGCTATAAAATCTTAACTTAATTGGTTATGGGCTTTGCCCCCTTTAATAACAAGTTTTGCTCCTCTATGGGCAAAGCCCATAAAACCATTTATTTAAATTATAATAGTAAAAATTGTTGTTTATAATAGTTAGTAGCCTTAGTGCTTTAACAATTTCAAAATTTTTATCCTCCTATGGGCTCCTCTATGCCCATAGAAAATAGTATATTTTCTATTTATATTATAGAAATTTAAGGGTTCTTGAGCCGTATGCGCTTAAAAGCGCATGTACGGTTCTCCGGGAGGTTTCTAGTTTTAAAACAAATTAATTTTTAGAAGTTTTTATGACCCCCTTTTTTAAAGGGACCAATGCCTTAAGGGCATAGCCCTTTATATACGGGGCATAGCCCTTATTTGAAAGAGGGGTGGTCCCAAAAAATGGCTTTGCCTGGGCCACCCTCCTCTAAGTGCTCTCTCAAAGATGGTCTCTAAAAAACCCTTACGGGCATTGGCTAAGCTTTTTTAGAGACCAACCAAAGGTTAACCCCCCCTCCGTCTTAACCCCTTTACCCCAGGGGGGTTAGGGGTGGGCCGTATTTCTCCTCTATCCCGCACTAACGGGGTAAAGGGGCCAATTAACCCCCCCCTTTTCTTATTAGGGGGGGCATTAAGGGGTCAGGGCATAGCCCTTTGTCTTCACCCCATACTACCCCCCCCCTTTCTTATTAGGGGGGGGGATATAAAGGGGTGAGGGAGAGAGTGTTTAAATGCCCTTATTTTTTTTAGGGCATAGCCCGCCTTAAAATAAGGGTTTAAAAAGGGTCATAAACAATATTAAAGTTTAATAAAATATTATTATAGAACCTACCCTACAAAACCAGGACATTTTTCACGTACTCTTGCTAAAGGTCCAAATACAACAACTTGGATTTGGAATTTACACGCTGATTGTCACGATTTTGACAGTCACACAACAGATTTACAAGACATTTCTAGAAAAGTATTTAGTGCTCACTTTGGGCAGTTAGGTATTATTTTAATTTGGTTAAGTGGGTGCGACACGATGAAACATAAGTATACTTTCAGCTTATAAAGGGGAGAATAGCAAACGCTGTAGGTGCATGCTTTTTAGAAATAGGCTAGATTTAGTCCTCTTATTAAGATTTAAGCACCCCCCCTTTCAAGGATGGCACTATAGCTTTAGCTATTAAAGACATTAAAAATGATAAATATTAATAAATAAAAAAAATAGTTTATTCTAATATCCTAAAGCTTTTTAATATTATTTATTTATTAATAATAACCCCCAGATTCTAAGTGCTCTCTCCAAGGCCCCTAAATAAAAGCCTATAGCTTTAGCTATAAAGAGAGCCCTCACAGAAAAGGCCCCTCACCCCTTTATATCCCCCCCCCTAATAAGAAAGGGGCCAATGCCCCATAGGGCAGGGGCCCACTCAGCCCTGAATCGGGGGCAGGGGCCCACTCAGCCCTAACCCCTTTAGGGTAACCCTAAAGGGCTGAGGGGGGGGGGTAGTATGGGGGTCCCTACGGGGACAAGGGCCGAGTGGGCCCCTTTAGGGTCCTAAATAGAAAGGGAAATATGGTCTCAAAAAGCTTAGCTTTTTTAGAGACCCTATTTACCCTTAAGGGCATTCCCAAGGGGAGAGCACTTATAAACACTCTCTCTAAATAGGGTCTCTAAATTTTTGCGCAGAATAACTAAACACGCTCTCTAAATATGGTCACAAAAATGCGATCACCCCCTTATATCCCCCCCCTTTCTTATTAGGGGGGGGGTAGTATGGGGGTGATAGATTTTTGTGTAACCATATTTAGAGAGCGTGTTTATAAGTGCTCTCTCTAAATCAAACACTCTCTCAAATATGGTCACAAAAAATGCGATCACCCCCTTATATCCCCCCCCTTTCTTATTAGGGGGGGGGTAGTATGGGGGTGATAGATTTTTGTGTAACCATATTTACCCTAGGATTCAGGGCTCGGCCTAACCCCTTTAGGGTAACCCTAAAGGGCTAAGGGGCCTTGATTAGGAGAGAGTGTTTGCAAGTGCTCTCTCTAAATATGGTTACACAAAAATCTATCACCCCCCCTGGCCCTTTATAAAGGAGGGGTTACCCTCCATTTATAAAGGGGTTAGGGTGATCGCATTTTTTGTGACCATATTTGAGAGAGCACTTGATGGTTACACAAAAATCTATCACCCCCCCTTTAGGGCAGGGGTGATCGCATTTTTGTGACCATATTTCCCTGCCCTAAAGGGCAGGGGCTCGGCCTAACCCCTTTAGGGTAACCCTAAAGGGCTAAGGGGCCTTGATTAGGAGAGAGCACTTAAAGTTAGCGCGCAAAAATTTAGACCAACCAAAGGTTAATCCCCCTCCATCTTAACCCCTTTACCCCAGGGGGGTTAGGGGAGGGAGTGTTTAGAGTCCTCCTTGGTATATTACAGAGGGACGAACTTTCACCTTTAAGGGAGGCTTTATGGGCTCTATCTTGTCTTCATAAAGACAGCCCAGGCTTTCATAGGCTTAGCCCATAAAAGCTATAAAGCGAGTTCTAGTTTATCCTCCTATGGGCTCCTCTATGCCCATAGATAAAAATGAGATTTATTAAAATATGTATTTAATAACTAAAAAACTTCTTTACCAAATTGAAATTTCTAAAAATAGTATATTTGTAGATTAAATAAACATAACTTTAAAGCGATTACTTCTTCTGACAAAACCTAGATCAGATATAAAGCTTCTGCCTTTTATTTAGGTCTAATTAATACTAAGTGCTCTTGGGCCCCTTGGGAATGCCGTTAAGGGCATTCCCAAAGGGAGAGCACTTATAAACACTCTCTCTAAATATGGTCAAACCAGAAGCGAAGCTTTTTTAGACCATAGTTCACCCTCCTCCCCTAATGAAAGAAGGGGAGGGGGTGGGCCATATTTATCTGGAGCCATAGAGAGTGTTTCAAATAAATCTATTTTTCTTTAAATAAATAGAATTTTCAAAAACTTTATTTCCACAAATAAATTTTTGGTTTTATATTTCATACGGCCCTTACTTAAAGGCGGGCCAATGCCCTTATTTATTTTCGGGAAAAAGATCCCTCCTGCAAGGGGCCCTCCCCCCCCGGGGGGCCTCCCCTGGGAGAGCCCGCCTTAAAATAAGGGTCAGGTAGAACCTTGCCCGAAAAAAAATAAGGGCATTGGTGCCGTTATATAAGTGCTCTCTAAATATGGTCTAAATTTTAGCGCAGAATAACTAAACACGCTCTCTAAATATGGTTACACAAAAATCTATCACCCCCATACTACCCCCCCCTAATAAGAAAGGGGGGGGGATATAAGGGGGTGATCGCATTTTTGTGACCATATTTCCCTGCCCTAAAGGGCAGGGGCTCGGCCTAACCCCTTTAGGGTAACCCTAAAGGGCTAAGAGGCCTTGATTAGGAGAGAGCACTTAAAGTTAGCGCACAAAAATTTAGACCATATTTAACCCCCCCCCCCCCTCCATCTCAATTTCTTTACCCCAGGGGGGTTAGGGGTGGGCCCCCTGGAGCCATGTTTCTGGGAGAGAGTGTTTAGATGGGCCTTAAAGGGGGCATTCAGCGCCCCCCTTAAAAGACATTTAAATATGGGTGGCCACCTTTATTTTAAGGCACATTTGAACTTTATCTTAAGGCACATTTGAAAAGAGTGATCTAGCTAGTTATGGGGGACGCTAACTTGTTAATGCCCCCATAAAACCATTTCACTTTAAGGTCCTTAATTATTAACAAAGTTTCATTTTTCTCAAAAAAATATCCTATTCATAGCTTTAGCTATAAAACGATATTAACCCCATACCAACCCCCCCCCTTTTCTTATTAGGGGGGGTATTAAGGGGTTGATTCGTTTTATTTTAAAATTATTTTAACATTAATAACTTTTTTGTTATATTTTGTGATATCTTAATTATAAAATGATAAAAATCGGAGTAAAGATCTCATTTACATTTAATTTCAATTATTTATGTCGAACGTGAAATATTTTTAGAATTAAAAGAATTAATATAAAAATAAAGGAAACTCAAAAATATAAATTGAATCATAATTAAATAAATTTTGTAAATTTATGAAATTAGAAGTAAGTTTTTACTTAAAGAAATTAGTTTAGAAATAACAAATCAAGTAAAAAAATCGAACTTAAGATTCATAAGCAAAAAATTGCTTTTATAATGGCTGTCTTGAAAGTGTTAAAAGCCCTTAAAATTTAAATTTTATTTTGAGTGAATTCGTTAAAAATACCACCTTAAAATATATGTGGCTTTATAGCTAAAGCTATAAATATCAAATTTGCAACATTTTTAACTAAGTGCTCTCTCAAATATGGTCTAAAAAGCTTAGCTTTTTTAGAGACCATATTTACCCCTAAGGGCATTGGAGAGAGCACTAATAAACACTCCCTCTAAACTCTAAACATGGTCTCTAAATTTTTGCGCGCTGGCTCTAGCCCCCTTTTTATAGGGTCCCAGGGTAGGGTTATTCCCCTACCCTGGGACCCTATAAAAAGGGGGCTAGAGCCAGCGCGCAAAAATTTAGACCAACCAAAGGTTAACCCCCCTCCATCTTCACCCCTCTCTCCCGCAGGGGGGGGGGTGGGCCCCCCCTCCCGCAAGGGGAGAGAGTGTTTAGAGATAGTGTTTAAAGGCAGAGCCTGTTTAAAAACTATTCGCATCCTAAACAGCACAATCTTTAAATTTAAAGGGTGTCCACTAAACACGCTCTCTAAATAGGGTCAACAAAATGGGATCACCCCTAATGCCCTAAGGGCAGAGTGGGCCCCTTTAGGGCATTAGGGGTGATCCCATTTTGTTGACCCTATTTGAGAGAGCACTTAATAGCTTTAGCCATAAAGCAAGGCAGATTGTATGGGGGGCAAAGCCCCCCCTACAAAGATCTCCCAAAAATAATCTCTTTAATTTTTTTAATAGAGTTTGAAATTAAAGAAAATTCGTTATCAAGTTTTTTTCTTTATAGCTTTACCTATAAAGAAAAATTTCTATATATGTTTATGTAACGAGTGATTTTATTTTATATTTTTGTTTATTATTGAAGGTTAAAAAACTATAATGTCTAATACTGGAACTAGCGGACGTATCCCTCTTTGGCTTGTTGGCGTTGTTGGCGGAAGTGCTGCTTTAACTTTACTTGGTGTCTTTTTTTATGGATCTTACACTGGTTTAGGATCATCGCTATAAAAAAATTATAAAGTCACCCCTTATTTGTGTTTAAAAAGGGTTCTTTTAAAAAAGGGGCCAATGCCTTAAGGGCATAGCCCTTGACCCCTTTATAAAGGAGGGGTTACCCTCCATTTATAAAGGGTTGAGGGGTGCTTTAATGTTTGAAATAAGGGCTTAAAAAAATAAAGAATAACCCATAAACAGTTTATTCTTTATTTTTTAAAGCCCTTATTTCAAACATTAAAGTAGCCGGAGGTTATCAACCTTATCCCCCCGGGGGCGGTGAGGGCCCCTATTTAAAGATAAACCTCAGACTTTCAAATATGCGTGGTTAATAAAGCCCAGCGCTAAAATAATGCTTAGTTTTATGACCCCCCCCCTAATGAAATAAGGGAGGGGGTGTCCCAAGACAAGATAGAGCCCATAAGACAGTTTTAATAAAGGTAGGTATGGGATTACTTTATTTATAAATATTTATAATATAACTTAGCCCCTTTTAACCCTTTAAAAGACACCCCACTTTTAAAAGGGGCCAATGCCTTCAAACACTCTCTCAAATATGGTCACAAAAAATCATAGATTTTTGTGTAACCATCAAGTGCTCTCTCAAATATGGTCACAAAAAATCATAGATTTTTGTGTAACCATATTTAGAGAGAGCACTTGCAAACACTCTCTCTAAATATGGTTACACAAAAATCTATGATTTTTTGTGACCATATTTAGAGAGAGTGTTTGATTTAGAGAGAGTGTTTGCAAGTGCTCTCTCTAAATATGGTTACACAAAAATCTATGATTTTTTTTTGTGACCATATTTGAGAGAGCACTTGAAGGGCATAGCCCTTATTTGAGAGAGGGGTGGACCCCGTATTATATAAACTCCTTACCCCTTATGGTCAGAGCCCATAAGACACTGTATCCGCTTATGGTCAGAGCCCATAATACAATCCCCTAATGAGGTGATAGGTTACGCGCAAAGCCCATGCTGGGGTGTATAGAGCCACCCAAAAAACTTATAAGCAAGAAATAAAAAGCTATTCTTAGGTCTTTAAAAGAACTTTCCATATTAAGGGTGGTCCCTCCTCTATCAAGAGGGCCGTCAAAAATGCCCCTCTAAAGAGTTATAAAGCTGTCTTATTACCCCCCCTGCCCTCCGAAGGACATAAAAAGGGGCCCACTCTGCCCTTAGGGCATTAGGGGTGTTCCCAGGGGTTGATAAGGTGGACGCAGTTTGTAAGTATAAGTATAAGCAAAACCGGGACCTATTAAATTAGAGTCACCCTTACATCATAGCCTTAGTTATAAAGGGGGGTACAGGAGGGTTTATAGCTTTAGCTATTGTTTTATGGACTCTATCTTGTCTTCATAAAGGCAGGGGTACTTTAAAATAGGGGTCACCCGTTTAATTATATTATAGCTTACTTATAGGCCCCAGTTTAAAAGGGCTGTCATACTTTACACTTAATCTTTTTTTATTTAATTCTAAGCCTGGGCTTATAACCTCCAGCATTTTGCACTGGGGTTAGAGTCTTAATGGTTGTATAATTAAACACTCTCTCTAAACACTATCTCCCCTTGCGGGAGGGGGGGCCACCCCTAACCCCCCCTGGGGTAAAGGGGTGGCCCCCCCTCCCGCAAGGGGAGAGAGCACTTAAAATAAAATATGGTCTAAATTTTTGCGCTAGAACTCCCTCACCCCTTTATATCCCCCCCCTTTCTTATTAGGGGGTGGTATGGGGGCCCATGAAGACAACCCCTCCCCCTAATAAGAAAGGGGGGGGTAGTATGGGGTCCCTACGGGGACAAAGGGCTGAACCCTGCCCGTAGGGCATTGGCCCCTTTACCCCTTAATACCCCCCCCCTAATAAGAAAAGGGGGGGTTGGTATGGGGTTAGAGCGCTCTTTCTTTTTAGAGACCAGATTTACCCTTTCTATTTAGGACCCTAAAGGGGCCCACTCGGCCCTTGTCCCCCAAACACTCTCCAAGGCCCCCTAGCCCTTTAGGGTTACCCTAAAGGGGTTAGGCCGAGCCCTGAATCCTAGGGGCAAATATGGTCTAAAAAGTGGGCCCCTTCACCCCCCCTGGGGGT
>Ga0209390_10009063_pt1 | contig 12058 bp, 11 predicted proteins | sample BON01_FD_187212 | JGI IMG/M metagenome (GOLD analysis project Ga0209390, IMG submission 187212) | Freshwater microbial communities from Lake Bonney liftoff mats and glacier meltwater in Antarctica - BON-01 (SPAdes) (version 2) | ecosystem: Environmental > Aquatic > Freshwater > Ice > Glacier... | reverse complement strand
TGTGAGCTCCTCTTACGGTGGGAAAGGGGGATTCTTTATTGGGGGATTTTGGGTGGTGTCTGCAATCCAAATCAAGGGTATGAACGAGAACGTAAAAGTCCGACATCGCAGTCATTTTTGCGTGCACTTTGACGCGCGATCGCATGCAGTGAGCTGTCGTGCCCTCCCAAGGGTTCTTTTGCTTCGTTGACGGAACGTCAGTCAGTTCCCGACGAGTCGGGCTCGACCGATGGCAGCCGCACCCACGATCCCGGAATCGTCCCCGAGCGCAGCTGCAACAAACTCCAAGTCGGGGCTCGGCGCGAGAATCCAGGGCATCGCGGCAGTGCCGATCCGATCAGCCAATGACTGGCCGAGCTTCTCGGCGAGTCCGCCACCGACCACGATTCGCTGCAGATCAAGCACATTCACGACCGAGGCGACACCGATGCCGACGGCCTCGACAGCCTCGGAGAACAACTTCACAGCGAGCTGGTCCTCCTCTTCGAGAGCCTTGACCCAGACCTTCGAGGTCGGCCTCGTCTTGCCTTGCTCCTCTTGGATCTCGAACAGCCGGCTCTTGCGACCGGCGCGCTCCATCATCGAATGAGCGGTGGCGGCCATGCTCCGTCGCCCTGCGTAGGCCTCGACGCATCCGCGTCGACCGCAGGTACACATCGCACCTCCAGCTCGAATGATGACATGGCCAATCTCGCCTGCTGCACCGAGCGCTCCGTTGAACGGTGCGCCGTCGAGGATCAAGCCACCACCGATCCCGGTGCCCATCCAGACCCCGAGCACGTTGTCGCAGCCTGCGGCTGAGCCGGCAACCCATTCGCCGAGGAGGCCGACATTTGCGTCGTTGCCAAGAGCGACGGGCAGATCGAGCCGCTCAGAGATCTGCCCGGCGACATCGATCGACTCGTTCCAGCCTTCGAGGTTCGGGACCTGGACGACGACGTTGCCCTGTACTGCGCCGGGGATCCCAACCCCGACCCCTGCGATGTCGACGTTGAGATCCTCGATCAGGCCGATCACGGTGTCGATGAGGTCATCGGGTCCGCTGGTCGGCGTGTCCGTCTTTGCTCTGGCGGCGACTTCATGGTTCTCCTCGACTGCTCCGACTGTGATGTTCGTGCCGCCGATGTCGACTCCTGCTACGAGCACGGCTGGACCCGACGAGGACGGAACCTTGGGCTGACAGTCGTTTTCATACTCAGACGGTCAAGCTGACAGGGGTGTCGATGTACAGCTCCGCCGGCGGAATACCCGAGTCGAGTGCGCCGTACGACCAATCTGGCTGCTTGTCGGCATGCATCACGTCGATCGTTGCGGCGCCATCGACAAGATCGACGATCGGCGCGACGAGCAATGGCCCGGCAGGTTCGATCGATCGCGCCAGATGACGCTCGACCGTGCCAACGGCGAGAGTGACCAAACTCTGCACGCAACGGCTCTGCTGGAGCGCGAGACCGCAGCGAGCTCCGTCGCCCACCGTGGCGAAGCGGCGGTTGAGTTCGGCGAGCGTCCGCGCGTCGCCCGACGCCGAACATACGTCAGCGAGCAACCGGGCGATGCCGATGCCGTCGTCCTTGCAGGGCAGGCACTGACCACACGACTCAACAGCGAGGAAACGCGCAACGGCTTGAGCGAACGCAACGAGGTCGGTGCCATCATCGATCACGATAAATCCGGCCGATCCCAAACCCGAACCGGCGGCTGCCATGTCTTCGTACGTCACCGGGGTGGTGAACTGCGACGCTTCCAACACTGAATTCGCCGTACCCGACACCGCTGCGATGAGCGTCTGACCGACACGCGGCCCGCCGCCGAGTTCATCGATGATCTCCCAAAGCGGAGTGCCCATCGCGAACTCGCCGACTCCGTGGTGGTCGGTGTCACCGGTGATGGTGCACACGATCGACCCGGGGGAATTATCGGTCCCGATCTCGCGAAACCAGTCGGGGCCGTTCAGGATGATGCCGGGCACATTCGCGAGCGTCTCGACGTTGTTGACGAGAGCAGGCGAATCGGCGGTGCCACCCGTGCCGGCCAGACCGACAGTTGCCGCAGAGTTGCCGGCGCCGCTCTCGCCTTCGTCGATGCCTCGTCGGTAGGGCGGCGTCACCCGAGGAAACGGTTGGCGGCCCTCGACGACTTCGAGCATGGCTGATTCCTCGCCGAACAGGTAGGCGGACGGACCGACGGAGATACGCATCGCGACATCGTCGATCCCGGCTGCGGACAGTTCGTCGATCGCGTGTTGCACCCGAACCCGTTCCTGTTCGAACGACGCTTTGAGTGCGACGACCACCTCGTGCGCGCCAACCGCGCGAGCGGCAATCAGTGCACCCTCGAGCACCCGGTACGGATTGGCACGCAGAATCGCACGATCCTTGAACGTGCCCGGCTCGCCTTCGGCCGCGTTGACGATCACAGCAGTCGGCTCACGCACTGATCGGTTCTCGGCGACGGTCTGCCACTTCACGCCGGTCGGGAATCCGGCACCGCCACGTCCTCGTAGACCGGCATCGGTCACGGCGCCGATCAAGTCGATCGGGTCGATCGACGCCGCCACAGCCAGAGCATTACCGCCGCATCGGGCGAGATGGTCGGCCAGATCAGCCACGGGTTCGAGATCGAGGACACGGCGAATGAAAGGCACGATTGGGTTGTACCCGGCTCCAAACACGATGAAACCACGCCACCACAGCCTCACGGCTTGAGCGGAGAGGCGGAGTTCAGGACGCCGCTGGAACCAAACATTCACCGATTGTCGTGGTCGTCAGCCGACCTCCTGGTCGGGTGGGACCACGTGGTCTTGCCGAGATTCGGTCACGGTGCCGTGATCCTCGCCGTCAGCCAGATCAGCTGCGACTTCGGTCGGTCGCTCCTCAAGTTCAATGTCGATGTGGCGAGCAAGCTTGCGTGCGACATCGTCGCTGATGCGCCCCGAGCGCGATGCGTCGGACAACGCGCGTTTCTGCACCGCTGCGAGCCGCCTCGCCGACACCCGGATCTGACGATTGCGAACCCCCTCCACGTTCTGCGTCAACGCGGAAACCTCTGCCTCTTGCGTCTCGAGCCGCTGAGTAAGGTCATCGTTGAGTTCCTTGTAGAGCCGCTCCGTGATCTCGCCGCTGCGCCGCATCGTCTTGAGTTCGGACAGTGCAGCCCGAATCGCGAGGGTCTCTGCCAGATGCTCTTCGTATCGGTTCAACTCGTCGGTCTGGGAAGTGAGCCCGAGACGGTCGAGGACCGGTCGGTACGTGACGCCCTGGACGACCAGCGAGAAGAGCACGACGGCGAACACGACGGCGACCGCGTTGACGCCAGCGAACTGCTTGACCGGCAGCCCGAGAACCAAGGCGATCGGGATGGAGCCCCGCAGCCCTCCCCAGAAGACCGCGGTCATCCACGACGTCGGCACCGGCGCAATCGACGATCGGGTGAACGGCCACAGTAAGCCGTACGCGATGATCGCTCTGCTCATCAGGACACCGGCGATCCCGACGAGGGCGACGATCAGGGTTCGGCCGCGGAGCGCATCGATCTCGAACTCCAAGCCGATAACCAAGAACAGGGCCGAGTTCGCGAGGAACGCGAGTACCTCCCAAAACTCCCGCAGTGTCACGCGCGACGACGCTGACATCGCCATTCGGGTTCCGTAGTTGCCGATCAACAGGCCAGATGCAACGACGGCGATCACGCCCGATCCGCCGAGTCGGTCAGCGAGTAGGTAAGCGCCATACGCGGTGACGAGCGAGAGGGTGATCTCGACGAGATGGTCGTCAAGCGTCGCCATCAGCCGGTGAGCGAGAAACCCGACCGCAGCGCCAGCGCCGACCCCGACCGCCGTCTCGATTCCGAACTCGGTAAGTGCGTCCTGGAACGTGACCGTCACGTCGCTAAAAGCGATCTCGACGGCGATGAGGTATGCGACGATGACGATTGCGTCGTTGAAGATCGATTCTCCCTCCATGAGGGTTCTCAGACCGGACACCACCCCGTTCTCCTTGAAGATGGCCAGCACGCTGACCGGATCGGTCGCAGCCAGAATGACCGCGAAGATCACTGCGTGTTCCGCCGACATCCCCGGAACGAGTACGAGGAACAGACCGATGACGGAGGCCGAGATCGCGGCCCCAACAAAAGCGAGCACCGCCACCTGTCGCCATCGAAGGATGAGGTCGCCAAGGTCCATGTTGATGGCGCCGTCGAACAATAGGGGTGGAAGGAACACCAGGAGGATCAGTTCGCTGGTGAGGTTGATTGCCCCGAAGGTCCCGCTGACGCCGAGCCCGAGCCCGACCAGCACCAGGGCAACGGTGTACGGCAGGCGCAGACGATTCACGGCGATCCCTACAAGAGCCGCTACCAGCATCAGCCCGACGATGAGGGTCTCGGTGACCTCGATACCATTGGTCCCAGGCTCAACAGCGGCGAGGAACGCGTGCATCCTCGACACCCTACGAAGATCCGACGATCAAAGCGGCGTTACGTCTGGTGAGTGAATTCAGTACTCGATGTCGGTCGGCATCCAGGTCACAGCGCGGCGCCGCGCCGAAACCGTCCTGATGAGTAGCGCCGGCCAACGTGTCCTCCGCACCCGATCGCTTGACGATTTCAGTCACTGTTGACGCGGCGATGGTTGTCACCAACGTAGAAATGCACCGATCGGATCCTCGAGGGCTGCGAGGCCGGGGACGATAGTGACGGTCGCCCCGCTCGTCATTGCGGCGCTGATTGCGGCGTCGATGATCCGGGTGTTTCTCGACAACATCTCGAAGGGACGGCCCAGCTGGGCGGTGTCGGACCAGTCGTCTACAACGAGCAACGATTCGACGCGACCGGCGGCGAGCGCGTCGAGCACTTGAGATTGTTCTACTGTGGCGGTGTCATGCGCACATCGCTCGCTGAAGTTTTCGCTGATCGCCGCGATCGCACGTGCATGAACATCGTTGGTCAACCTGACCACTTCGTCTGCGATGCCGTCGACGTCACCGGCCTCAAGTGCCTTCGTCACGTCGCCGAGTGACCGTTTCTCGAGTTCGCTCACCAGCATTGACTGCGCACGGGTGGGACCGGCCACTGCGATGAGTTGAGCCTCGACTCGGGCGGCGAGCTGCTCGACGGCGTCGGCAATGTCAGAGATGTTCGAGTCCCACGTGTTTTCGGCGCGCTGCTGGAACCGTCGCTGCGACCAGCCGCCGGGATGTCCGCGATGGATGTGGTGTTCGTCGCCGTCCACGCGGTCGGCGACGAGCGGGTTGCCTCCGTCGAACGCCATGATGTCGGCACCAGCTTTGTCGCACTCGACGACAAGATGCGGGATTGTGCGCTGGCGATGCTCGATGATGGGCGTGAATGCGGGCAGTGGGCCCTCCATGATCCGTGTCGACGCCGGGCTTCCAGCCAAGTGCTCCACGAGCGGTGCGCCCTCTGTCGGCAGGATCATGGCCATCGAGTCGCCGCGGGCGTGCCCGGCCGCGAGTACTGCTTGTTCGGCCTTGGCTAAGGCTGCTTCTGGCCATCGCCCGCTGACGTCGTTCTGGATTCGACGCCAGGCGTCGTCGAGACGGTGCACTGCGTCTGGGACATCGCTGCGGGCTGGCAGGATGACGGAGAGGTACGGTCCCGAGGTCGCTTCGACGAATTCGTTGAGGTCAAGCAGATTGGCTGATGCGAAGGTCGGTGTCTTCATGGCTTCAGGGTGCCCGGTCGACGACCAGGCGAAACCCACGGCCGCGGCGGTAGTCCGTGGCGGCTCGGTCACCGACGGGACAGCTCGGTTAAGCCAGCGCTGATGTGGGTACCACCGCCTCATGACAACCATCAACACCGACTCATCCGCCGACAGTTCGCCACCAACTGCCTCGTTCGATGTCGGCATCATTGGCGGCGGATCCGCCGCGGAGGCTCTTCTCAGAGAACTTGCTCCCCACGACTTCTCCATCGTCGTCTTCGAAACGGGCTTGGTGGGCGGCGAGTGCCCGTTCGTGGCCTGTATGCCCAGCAAGTCAATGCTCCATGACGCCAGCTCAGGATCCAAGTGGGCAGACGCAGTTGCGCGTCGAAACGACATCGTGAACCATCTCGACGACAGTGGCCATCGCAAGGGTGCCCGCGATCTGGGCGCAACAATCGTGTCCGAGTACGCCCGTATCGCCGGCGACCACCTGATCGTTGCCGGAAACGAACGGTTCCGATGCGAACACATCGTTCTGGCCACCGGTGCAACAAGGGTCAGTCCTGACATCGATGGCCTCGATACCATTGGTGACCGCCGATGGTCCAGCGCCGACGCGCTGACTGCCTCCGATCGGCCCGACCGGATGCTGATTGTTGGCGGTGGGGTGATTGCCTGCGAACTGGCTCAGATCTACCCCCAGTTTGGTACCCACGTCACGGTGGTCGACCCTGTGAATCGTCCGTTCCCCAACCTCCACCAACGCGTTGGCGAACTTGCCGCCGAAATGCTCACTGCCACTGGCGTCGACCTGCGCTACGGCTGCACCGTCACCGCGACCTCAATGGTCGGAAGTAATGTCGAAGTGACGATCACCGACGCCGACGGCGACAACAAATCGGTGAGTGCCGATGTCGTTGTGATTGCGGCCGGGCGCCACCCCTCAACCGAAAACGTCGGGCTGGAGACGCTCGGGCTCGACCCGAGGAACCTCGACGTCGACCATTTCGGTCGAGTCGCGGGTGCTGCATCGTTGTGGGCGATTGGTGATGTCGCTGGCGGTCCGCAGTACACCCATATGGCTAATCGGCATGCGAAGGTTGTCGGCCAGCAGTTGCTTGGCGCACCTGAAATGACCTTTGACGGTTCGGTGGTACCGAGTTGCGTTTTTCTCAATCCGCCAATCATCGCGGTCGGCCCGAGCCCCGACGACCTCTCGGGAGACGACGACGTCGTTTGGGCCCATGTCGACGTCGAAGGGTTCCCGCGTCAAATCACTGACGACCTGCCAGCGGGGTTCTTGGCCCTTGCTGGCCGTCGATCAACTCGAACGCTGATCGCCGCGCATGGCATTGGTCCTCGATTCGACGAGATCATTCACGCACTGACCATTGCGATCGACGGCGCGGTTCTCCTGGACACGCTGGTCCGAACCATTCAGCCGTTCCCAACCGTTGGAGAAGTCCTCGGCGTGGCATTCTCGGATCTTCTCGAACAGGTCGACAAGGGCGATCAGCGCTGACGAAGCAGTAACCCGGCACGTCCTGCGATCGTGATGCAGTGTTTGAGGTCGATCAACCGGTGCACAAGCGGTGGGATGCGGTCCAGCACCGGCGACGCCAGTGTCACTGGGCCAAATTGGGCGATGCCTCGGCCTCCACCAAGGTCGAGCACCCAACCCCGCTGTTGCAGTTTCGCGTTCTCGGTGGGCTGCGCCAACACCACACGTGCGGCGTTGCGGCCTGCTGCGACGCCGGCCTGTTCGGCGATCTGTGCCGACATTGGCAGTGGATCTCCATTCGTGTCAATGTGGGCTGCAACGTCGCCGGCGGCGAACATGCGCTCCATGCCGACGACGCTGAGATCTGCGCCCATGACGACGCGGCCGTCGTCGGTCAGTGTTGCTCCGAGCGCCTCGGCTCGTGCCTCAAATCCTGCAGCCCACACTGCGACACCGTGAATGAGCATCCGGTCGGGCCGATCGCCTGACTCGACGTATACGCCATCGGCGCTGATCTCAGAGACACTGCTCCCGGTGATGATGTCGACACCACGATCTTCCAGAATTCTGGCCGCACCATCGCTGGCCCTCCGATGCATCTCCGGAAGCAGGCGACCTGCCATCTCGATCAACGTCACGTCGCTGCCCGGATGCGCTGCGCTGATGGCACCAGCGAGTTGAACACCGGACGCACCGCCACCCACAATCACGTGCCGTCGGTCCGCGTGCTCAACGCTGTGGCGTAGCACCAATGCGTCGTCGGCTGTCCTCAGCGTGAGGGCATGATCGATCCCCTTGATTGGGGGATGAGTTGGTCGTGAGCCGACCGTGATCACCGTTGCCTCCCCACGGACTTCGCTGCCATCAGAGAGTTCCAGCACGCTTCCCTGGATGCCGTCGAGACGTGCCTGGATGACTCGGTCGGCGGCAAATTCGATGTCGGTGGATGCATCGCCAGGCGGCAGAGTGCCACCTGCGACGCCAGCGATGCGGGTGGTGAAGTCGTGGCAAGAGCGGTCGTCGATGATCGTGACCGTTACTCCTGCGCGACGAGCAGCTCGGGCTGCGGCGAGGCCGGCGTACCCGGCGCCGATGACGACGACGCCGTCCAGGGTGTGAACTTTGGAGTTCACGGTCACGTCGACTCACCACGAACGTTTGGGTTGTCACTTGGTCGGAGACCGTCGACGTCTTGGCTCAACGGGAATCCTTCGCCGACGATGGTCGACCCGTCAGGGGCGACGTAGTCATCGGGCCCCGCGATCTTTGCGGCCGGGCCTTTGACACTTGCCGAGGCGGCTGACGTGCCAGATCCATTTGAGTCGATGGTTGTTGCCATCAACACGGAGTACCCATTGCTGATCCAGACAAACCATCGTGTGGAGTGGCCTGCGTCACCAGGGGTAAAGTCGGGATCGATGAAGCCGTGCAGACCGAGTTGTTGTCGGTGCACCGTGCGCCGACGCACCCGCAGCAAGTTGCACGATCGGCTGATCCCGGTTGGTGCCGATGTTTGTGATCGGCCAGGGCGGGCACACCCGTACAACCAGGTATCCCCCACCCGATTTCCCCCACCCGATCTCCGAGGAGACACTCGTGTCCACTGCACAGATTATCAACCCAACTACCCGTGAGGTACTGGTCGCTTCTCGCGAGCGCGTGACCGGCAAGACGATCACGTTGACCAACTCATGATCGTGTCGATTATCGGCGCCCATGGCCAGATCGCCCGACAGCTCACCCCGCTCCTCACCGACCGCGGACACTCTGTACGCGGAATCGTGCGTGACGAGACGCAATTCGACAACATTCGCTCCGACGGTGGGCAGCCGGCCCTGTGCGACCTGGAGCACGCAGAACCCGCTGACGTCGACGAGATTCTGCATGGTTCCGACGTCGTCGTGTTCGCCGCTGGCGCGGGCCCCAAAAGTGGGCCCGAGCGCAAGAAGTCACTCGATCGCGACGGCGCGATCGCAGCGGTTGAGTCAGCCGTGCGGGTCGGCGCGTCCCACTTCGTCATCGTCAGTTCGATGGGGGCCGACAACCCCCCCGATGACGACGAGACATTCAGTATCTATCTGCGGGCCAAGGCCGACGCCGACGCTGCCGTCCGGTCCGCTGCCGTCATCCACACGATTGTCCGACCGGGTGGGCTGACCGACGACGCCGCCGGACGGGTGCACATTGGTGTCTCGGTCGATCGCGGCAAGGTGCCCCGGGCCGACGTCGCTGCCGTGTTGGCCGAGTTCATCGATCGGCGACCGCGTACCTCGTCCACCGTCGAGCTCATCACGGGCAACGACAGCGTCAACGAGGCCGTGAATGCGCTTGACCGATCGCCAGACGGTCGTTCATAGTCACCGGTCCATTCATTTTGCGGTGCGTGCGATGGCCGGCTTCACCGACGTCGGCGAGTTGTGTGTGTGCGGCAACCCAGCACAGGGGCACCGCCCGACTTGGTAACCCGCGCACCGCCCCAACCATCGGTGACCGAGCAACGATGCCGAAACCCAGGGAGCGTTTCGCTCGGGGGGGGAGGACGAGGAGACGCTTCGACCCGGACTTCGGACATCGTGGAGTGCACGCTGGACGAGCACACAGTTGAAATGCCCTGTTCACCACGAAGGCAAACATAAATCTCGAACATTCTTTTCGACAACACACGCTGCTGGCAGCACTGAGGGTTGACCAAGAGTAAATCGGGGTACTCCTCAAACATGAACAAGATCAACATTGCCACAGCACTGTTTGTCCTCGATGGACCGAATCCCGCACCTGATTCCGCCGCGGCCGCCGACCTGCTCTTCGCCTCCGAAATCGACTGGAGCATCCTTGCCATCGTCGCTGAACATCCGCAGTTCACGACAGGAGCAACAGGATTCGCTGGACCGGTACTGACGCCCCAAGAAATTGAATCGCTCGCGATGACTGACTTGATGGCCGGCGACGCCGCTGCAGCTGCGACGGCCCGGGCGTTCGGACCTCGTCCAGTGGTGCAATCGGTCAGACGCGGTCAACCTGCACGAGCAGTCGGTCGCTACCTCGATGAGAACCCGACCGATCTTGTGGTCGTCGACTCGCCGCACCTCGCCGGAGACTTGGTCGACGACGGAATCGTGCCGGTTCTCGTTGTGCCATCGGATGGCATGAAGTCAACCGGCGGACCCGTACTCGTCGCTATCGACGATTCACCACTCGACGACGTCGTCACCGCCAGCGCAACGCGTCTCTTCGACCCAACGACGACCGACTTCATCACCGTGCACATTGACGCAGCACGCTCCGTCGCCCGATTGCGTCCCGAGAACGTCGCTGGACAGTCTGTTGCCCACGCTGCAGTCGGCCACACCGAAACGGTCGCCGAAGCAGGCGATCCAGCCTCAGGCATCCTGGCCGAAGCGGAGGACCGAGAAGCCTCCATGATCGTGTTGGGAACACACAACCGCGGGTGGCTGTCGCGCCTCTTCCGGCCGTCCGTCGCCGATGCCGTCCTGCAACAAACACAACGGCCGGTCCTCCTGATGTCGTCACCAGACGACTGAAATATCGCAGGACCTTGGATTTTGAGAATCCCATTGCACGATGCTCCCAGCTCAGTCCGGGTCCAATTCTCTCGAAAGGAAGACAACATGAATACCGACAGCAATCAATCCACACCAACGGGCGCTGAAACCCTCATGAGCATCCTCGACGAAGCCACCGAGCAGGGTTACGAGACGCAGCAGATCGGACGCACAGGCGGCCGCATCGAATGCACGTCATGTAGCCAGCACAGCCCGGCCGCTTCGTACGACGTCCAACACATGCGACGCCTCGAGGGCGCAAGCGACGCAGCGGACCTCCTTCTCGTCCTCTGGTCCCCCTGTCCGTCCTGCCAGCAACGAGGCGTGCTGATACTCGGCTACGGGCCCAACGCCAGCAAAGACGACACCGCAATTCTGCAACATCTCGATCTCGACGGTGCCGATCCGTCGCCTATCAACATGCCCAAGGTTGCTACAGATCACGCCAACGCCAACGAACGACACGCAAGACCACAGGTGAACGTGCTCATCGGTGTGGACGAAACACCAGAATCCCGCGGAGCAGTTGAAACAGCCTGGGAACTCTTCGGAAGTAACGGTGTGTACACCATCGTGTGCATTAACGAGCGCCAGCCATTCGTCGTTGGCAGCCTCGGTGTCGGGACCAGCCTGGCCGGAATGTATGCCCACCTCGACGACAGCATCGGCCAACAACTCGCTACCAACGCAGCCTCCTCCGCACGTTCCGCAGCACCCGTCGACGCCGACATCAATTTTCACACCGACGTCGGCCATGCAGGCAGCTCGATCATTGACGCAGCCGAAGAACACGACAGCGATCTTATTGTCATCGGCTCGCACGATCGAGGCTTCTGGGAGCGAGTCTTCTCGCCGTCTGTCGGCAAGTACCTGGTCGAGAATGCGTCCTGCCCGGTCCTCGTCGTCCGATCGGCCTCGACCTGAACTCCAGCACGCCCACCGACCCACCTGCCGGTCAAACCGGAACCGGACAGCAAGCCGGCAAGCTCAAAACATCACTCGCGCCGGGCTTCCGGCCCCGGTGATCAGTGCAGTTCTGCCTTCGAGGGAGAACAGGCGTGGCAGCACGCCAGCAGACGAGTGATCGCCGTCAGCTACACCGAATGCCGACTGCTCAGTCATCGACGGGTCGGCGGTCGCGATATTCGGCCCATTCCCACTCGCTGCCGTACTCGTCGAGCAGATCGAGGAAGGGTTTCGGCGGCAACGCCTCGGGGCCAACGATGCCCACCCCGGTCCACTGACCGGTCGCCATCAGCTCAATCGCCACGGCCGGCATCACGGCGGTCTGCCACACGACCGCCTGATGGCCGAACTCACGCATCG
>Ga0209390_10009062_pt1 | contig 12061 bp, 10 predicted proteins | sample BON01_FD_187212 | JGI IMG/M metagenome (GOLD analysis project Ga0209390, IMG submission 187212) | Freshwater microbial communities from Lake Bonney liftoff mats and glacier meltwater in Antarctica - BON-01 (SPAdes) (version 2) | ecosystem: Environmental > Aquatic > Freshwater > Ice > Glacier... | reverse complement strand
GTCATTCTCTTCGTCATGAGTTTAAGAAACTCGTACTTGGAATCCTGTTTGGGCGTCCCCGCTTCTCCGGAGTGGACGTAGCAGCTCACAACGGTCAGCGTGTGGCCGAGGGGTGTCTCAATGTCGACTTCCAGCCAGCGCCCGGCAGTGTCCACGGCCTTGGGCCCCAAGGCCGTGGACACTCGGGTGTGGGGTACGCGAGTGGCAATAGCGACTCCTGCGCGCCCTTTAGCACTTGCCGCGTCGTGAGCGATGACCCAGTCATCACCGAGCAGAGCAACCAGGTCATCGCGTTCGGCCCGAACTTCTTGCAAGGCAAGGATGTCGACTCCCCGCTCAGCGAGCCAAGGCTGCATTCCCTTGCGAAAAGCAGCCCGAACGCCATTGACGTTGACGCTCGCTAGACGCACCATGGAGATTGTTAGGCGTGACCGCGAAGCACAGCTTGCTTCACTTCAGCAATTGCTTTGGTGACTTCGATTCCTCGGGGGCAGGCCTCAGAGCAGTTGAAGGTGGTACGGCAACGCCAGACCCCTTCCTTGTCATTTAAAATGTCTAACCGAACCTGCGAGCCTTCGTCGCGAGAGTCAAAAATGAAGCGGTGAGCGTTCACAATCGCCGCGGGACCAAAATATTGACCATCTGTCCAGAACACGGGGCAGGCGGAGGTGCAGGCTGCGCACAAGATGCACTTGGTGGTGTCATCGAAACGAGCGCGCTCTTCGGGTGACTGCAGTCTTTCCTTGTCCGGCTTTGAGGAAGCAATCAGAAAAGGTTGCACTTGGCGGTAAGACTCAAAGAAGGGTTCCATGTCCACAATGAGGTCTTTTTCCAAGGGAAGACCTTTGATGGCTTCGACATACACAGGTTGTGACACGTCAAGGTCTTTAATCAAAGTTTTGCAGGCCAACCGGTTACGGCCGTTAATGCGCATTGCGTCAGAACCACAGACGCCATGCGCACAGCTTCGGCGAAAGCTCAGCGTGCCATCTTGTTCCCACTTGATTTTATGGAGCCCATCGAGAACGCGGTCGGTGGCAACCATGGAAACGTCAAAATCTTCCCAGTATGGTTCGGCGTCTTTTTCTGGGTTGAACCGTCGCACAATAAAGGTGACGGTGAAGGAGGATACCTCCGGCGCGTCGAGGGTGGCCGCTGCGGATGACGTCGCCATTAGTACTTCCTCTCCATGGGGGGGTAGTTGGTGATCACGACGGGTTTCCAGTCGATAGAAATATGGTCTTCCATATCCGCTGAGGTTGCGTCCCCGGTGAGGTAGGCCATGGTGTGCTTCATGAATTCCTCGTCGTTACGGTCGGGGTAGTCATCGCGCATGTGACCTCCACGGCTTTCTTTGCGACTCAGCGCTGACGCAACCACAACTTCAGCGATATCGAGCAGGAACCCCAGCTCGATTGCTTCGAGCAAGTCCGTGTTATAACGCTTACCCCGATCGTGAATACCAATGTTTTTGTAGCGCTCCCGCAAAGAATGAATGGTCTTTGCCACGCTGCGCAAAGAATCATCGGTTCTAAAAACTTGAGCGTTGCGGTCCATTTCCACCTGCAACTCTTTGCGCAACACCGCCAAACGCTCGGTGCCCTCTGCTCCGCGAGCATTCTCGATCATCTCGCGAACCTCTTTGGCGGGGTCCTCAGGAAGCGGGGCAAACTCCGCGCTATTGGCGTATTCGACCGAGTACCTTCCGGCGCGCTTGCCAAACACGTTGATATCGAGCAAAGAGTTCGTGCCCAACCGGTTAGAACCGTGAACCGACACACACGCGCACTCACCGGCGGCGTAGAGGCCTCGGATGACGGTGACATTGTCGGAGAGCACCTCCGCTTTGATGTTGGTGGGGATACCACCCATCGCGTAGTGGGCGGTGGGCATCACCGGGACCGGTTCAACAACAGGGTCAACACCCAGATAGGTCCTGGCAAACTCCGTGATGTCGGGAAGTTTTGTTTCCAACACCTCTGCGCCAAGGTGGGTGCAATCGAGAAGGACGTAGTCCTTCTCAGGCCCTGCCCCTCGGCCTTCAGCCACTTCCTTCACCATGCAGCGAGCAATGATATCTCGGGGCGCTAAGTCCTTAATGGTCGGCGCGTAGCGCTCCATAAAGCGCTCGCCCGAGCCGTTGCGCAAAATGGCACCCTCACCTCTGGCTCCCTCCGTGAGCAGAATGCCCAACCCAGCGAGACCCGTCGGATGAAATTGGAAGAACTCCATATCCTCCAGCGGTATGCCTTTGCGCCAGATAATGCCCACACCATCGCCGGTCAAGGTGTGAGCGTTCGAGGTCGTCTTGTAAATCTTCCCAAAACCACCGGTAGCAAACACCACCGCTTTGGCGTGAAAGACGTGGATGTCTCCGGTGGCAAGCTCGTACGCGACGACCCCGGCCGCTTTCTGAGGCTGTGGTTTGCCCGCAATCGCCTCGCCCTCGGGGTCATCGACCATAATTAAATCGAGCACGTAGTACTCGTTATAGAAATTGATTCCCAGCCTTACGCAGTTCTGGAACAGAGTCTGCAAAATCATGTGACCGGTGCGGTCCGCGGCATAGCAGGAGCGACGGACGGGGGCTTTCCCATGATCTCTGGTGTGACCACCAAACCGACGCTGGTCGATCTTGCCATCAGGTGTCCTGTTGAAAGGAAGCCCCATGTTTTCTAGATCGATGACGGCATCAATGGCCTCTTTGGCAAGAATTTCCGCAGCATCTTGGTCGACCAGGTAGTCCCCACCTTTGACAGTGTCAAAGGTGTGCCACTCCCAGTTGTCCTCTTCAATGTTGGCAAGAGCAGCGGCCATGCCACCCTGCGCGGCGCCTGTGTGTGACCGGGTCGGGTACAGCTTGGAGATAACAGCAGTGTTGGCGTGCGGTCCGGCTTCGATTGCCGCTCGCATGCCGGCGCCACCGGCGCCGACAATAACAACATCAAACTGGTGATGGTGAGTTGTTGCAGAATCCAGAGGGGTCGCTACCGTGGGGGAACTGGGTGCCATATCTCCTACTTCACTGCCGCGCAGAACGAGGGCAAAAGCTCAGCCGGCGAGCCTGCGGGGCATGGGTCAAAAGCGTAAATAGTCAGAGTCCCCAACGCGAGCAGCGCAACGGTGGAAACCAACAGAGCGCCGTGGAGAATCTTGCGGAAAGTATCGGTGCTGGCGTAGTCATTGACCAGGGTACGCATTCCGTTGGCGCCGTGAATGAGGGCGAGCCAGAGCATCGCGGTATCCCACACCACCCAGAAAGGATCGGTGAATTTGCCGGCGACAAAAGCGAAATCAATGGCTTTCACTCCTTCGCCCACCATGAGATTGACGAAGAGGTGGCCAAAAATGAGAACGATAAGAACGATGCCGGACGCTCGCATATAAATCCAGCCCCACTTTTCCCAGTTGATACCTCGTTGCCGGGAACGGGCGGGTGATTTTGGGGCTTCAATTGTGACGGTCATTTTTTTACCACCCAAAGACGTTCATGAGATGACGGGGAGTGAAGGCCACCATGACGGCAAGCCAGAGACCGAGGACAACGTAGAAGAGCGCGACGTGATGCCGGGTTCCGATGTTCCAAAAGTCCACGAGAATAATCCGCAATCCATTGAAGGCGTGGAACACGATGACCGCGACGAGAGCTACTTCAGCGACCCCCATGAGGGGCGTCTGGTAGGCGCCAATGACAGCGTTGTACGCCTCAGGGCTAACCCGGACCAGCGCCGTGTCCAGAATGTGGACGAGGAGAAAAAAGTAGATACTCACGCCGGTAATTCGGTGCAAAACCCAGGACCACATGCCTTCGCGGCCTCGATAAAGCGTGCCGCCGGGGATGATACTTTTCTTGCGGGGAGCGGGAGGGCCGAGAATCACTGCGGGTGAACTGGTGGTGTTGCTTGTTGTCACGAGACTGGAACCTTTCGTGTGGTTCGTTGCTCCTTCATCATATGGTGTCGAGTGGGGGCTTCTTCTCAGGTTGCCGTTAGCCTAGGAACATGGCTGGTGATTTTTTTGCGGTTATCCCTGCGGGGGGTTCTGGAACCCGTTTGTGGCCGCTGTCACGGTCCCAGGAGCCAAAGTTTTTGCTGGATCTTTTGGGTTCCGGTCAATCGCTCCTGGTCGACACCGTTGAACGCCTTGAACCTTTTGCCCCGGTGGAAAGAGTCTTTGTGGTTACCGGTGGCGCGCACCACGACGCCGTGCGCACACAACTCCCCAACCTTCCCGCCGGGAACGTTCTTGTGGAGCCATCGCCCAAAAACTCGGCTGCCGCGGTCGGCCTGGCGGCCTACGTTTTGCAGCTCAGCCACCCCGACGCGATTGTCGGGTTTTTCGCCGCCGATCACGTTGTTGCTGAGCAAGACGCGTTTCGCAGCGTGGTCGGAACTGCGGTGGAGGCAGCCAAAAGTGGCCTGATGGTGACCATCGGCATTACTCCCACCGAGCCCTCCAGTGCCTTTGGATACATCAAAAAGTCGGGGTCCCACCAGGGCAGTGTTGCAGTCCATCACGTAAGTGAGTTTGTAGAAAAACCTTCTTTTCTTGATGCGCAGCGCTTTGTGGCGAGCGGCGAGTACCTCTGGAACGCTGGCATATTTGTCGGATCAGTTGCGAGCGTGGTGAAGGCGTTTGACGAGTTCGCTCCCGAACTAGGTGGCCCGCTGCGCAACATCGCAGCTCTGTTGCTCGCAGGAGGGGACATTGACGAATTGTGGGAGGCACTTCCCTCGATAGCTTTCGACTATGCCGTGGCGGAACCTGCGGCGAAGGCGGGTCACTTCCTGGTCGTGCCAGGAAGTTTTGGGTGGCGCGATATCGGTGACTTTGCGTCGCTCGCGCAAGCCCAACAGGCCAATGAATCGTCTGGTGTCATCGTTGTGGGCGATTCAAGCAAAGTGCATCCGCATAACTCCACGGGAATTGTTGTCGCCTCTTCCGGTCGGATCATCACACTCTTAGGGGTGGAGAACATTGTGGTCGTAGATACCCCTGACGCACTCTTGATCACGACAAAAGAACATGCCCAGGATGTCAAGCAGGTGGTGGACCACATGCGTGACCAGGGCCTGGAGGAGCTCCTTTAGCGGAGGGTTTGCCCTCCCAGCGCTAGCATCGTGGGTATGCGGATTTTGATTACCGGCGGAGCCGGATTTGTGGGCTCTCACCTTTCTGACCGGCTCCTCACCGCCGGTCACGAGGTTGTTGTCGTTGACAACTACTTCACAGGCTCAAAACAAAATCTTGAACATCTTTTTGGCAACCCTAAGTTTGAAACCATCCGACATGACGTGACATTTCCTCTCTATGTCGAGGTCGACGCGATTTATAACCTTGCGTCTCCGGCGTCACCCATCCATTACCAACACGATCCGGTCCAAACAACGAAGACAAACGTCATGGGGGCTATCAACATGCTTGGCCTCGCCAAGCGCCTGGGCGTTCCCATCCTTCAAGCCTCCACCTCTGAGGTGTACGGAGACCCCGAAGTGCATCCGCAAACCGAGCAGTATTGGGGCAGAGTCAATCCGATTGGGCCTAGGGCCTGTTACGACGAAGCAAAGAGAGTTGCAGAAACTCTGTTTTTTGATTACCACCGGCAACACGGCCTCAACATTCGGGTCGCCAGAATTTTCAACACCTATGGCCCGCGGATGGCTGCGGATGATGGTCGCGTGGTCAGCAACTTTATTGTTCAAGCACTTCGCGATGAGCCGCTCACCATTTATGGCGATGGGTCCCAAACGCGGTCCTTCTGCTACGTCGATGACCTGGTGTCGGGCCTGGTGGGTCTGATGGAAAACTCGAAGGGCGAGATCGGCCCGATGAATCTCGGTAACCCGGGTGAATTCACCATGCTTGAGCTTGCTTCGCTCGTCCTCGAACTCACCGGCTCGTCGTCGAAGCTGGAGAACACAGCGCTCCCCACCGACGATCCGCGACAACGCCAGCCTGATATCACTCTCGCGAAGGCCACGATGGGGTGGGAGCCGAAGGTGGCACTGCGCGAGGGTTTGGGAAAGACCATTTCTTACTTTGAGGCTCATCTTAAGGCGCTCGGCTAAGCCGATGGGTATACCTTTTATCCTGGACACCGACACGGCGCAGGACGACTGCATCGCAATCCTCCTGGGATTACTTGATCCCTTGGCCGACCTCAGAGCAGTAACAATGGTCGCGGGCAATGTGGGATTTGATCAGCAAACTCAGAACGCCTTCATGACTCTCAGCGTTGCCGCAGCACTGGGCGACTGTCCGGTCTATCTGGGATGCCGCAGGCCGATGGTTCGCGAGTGGGTATCCGCAGAGAATGTGCACGGCGATGGTGTCGGTGGCCTCTCGATGGACACCACGGGTGTGTCCCCGGAAGAAGAACACGCGATTGATGCTCTATTGCGCCTGACGGCAGAGTCCCCAGGGGAACTCACCGTGGTGGCGATTGGCCCTCTGACCAACATCGCCATGGCAGTGGTGAAGGACCCCACCTTTCCTCGTCGCGTGAAGTCGCTCTACATTATGGGCGGTTCAAATAACGCGCGCGGCAACATCACGGCGGCCGCGGAGTTCAATTTTTATGTTGACCCCGATGCGGCAAAAATTGTATTCGGCGCAGGCTTCGACATCACGGTTGTTCCCTGGGAGCCGCTCACCGTCACTGACGCCCTCTTTTCTCGGGACCAGATGGCAGAAATTGGACAAGGAGAATCTCCGGTCGCCTCGTTTTTTGCCCAGGTGTGTGAGGCGACGCTGGACTTTGATGAGAGTGTCGGAATCCCCGGATCTACGCACCCGGATTCATTGACAGTGGCTCTGCTGCTGCACCCGGAAATGGTGACGCGAAGCGCTGCGTACGCGGTAGAGATAGAGGCGGATTCCGAGCTGACCAGAGGCTATTCCGCGATGTCGTGGGGGGTTCATGGGTTAAAGCCCAATGCTCGTGTGATTGAAGCCGTTGACTCCGCGGCGTTCTTTGGTTACATCAAGGACACCATGGCAACAGTGACGGTGCCTTCGAGGCCTATCGTGGGCCTGCGCCGGTAGCTCTTGGGACTTTCAACTGTGGCTTGAAGCGCATATGAGCTAGAGGGCCTGTGGCCGAATTTCTTCTCCTGTGCCCGCTCTAGGATAAAGGAATATACAGTCAGATTCTCCTTCGCGTTTCACTCTGTTGAGGCGACAGTCGCGAAGGTCACAGGGCCTGACATTAAATCGCAATGAGAGGACGAAAATAGTGAAAACAATCACCGCAAAGCGTACCTTCGCAGGTATCGCCGCACTCGGTGCTGCTGCTCTCGTGTTGGCAGGTTGTACTGCTGACACGACTGAAGAAGCCGTTACAGAAGAAGCAGCAGTTGTCGAAGTAGCTCCCGCAGCAGAGGGGCTTGACTTCCTCGCGTGTGCAGTTTCTGACGAAGGAAGCTGGAATGACAACTCCTTCAACGAAGCCGTGTATGACGGACTCCAACGTGCCAAGACTGAGCTCGGAGTTCAGGTCGCAGAGGCAGAGTCCAACAGCGCTGAGGACTTCGCACCTAACCTCCAGGCCATGGTTGATGCCAGCTGTGACGTGATCTTTGGCGTCGGATTCAACCTGGTGGCAGATGTGAACCTTGCTGCTGCAGCAAACCCCGACGTGTCCATGGTGACCGTTGATGGGTGGAGCGAAGGAAACGACAACCTCAAGCCCGTGGGTTACAAGATGAACCAGTCCAGCTACCTCGCTGGTTACCTCGCAGCTGCGTACTCAACCACCAAGGTTGTGGGCACCTCCGGTGGTCTCCAGATTGACGCTGTGACCGACTTCATGTCTGGCTTCTACTTTGGCGCCAAGGCCTACGAGACGGAAACCGGCACTCCCGTGACTGTCCTCGGCTGGGACCCCATGGCAGCAACCGGTGACTTCTGGGGCAGCTTTGCTCCCAATGACCCCACCGGTAAGAGCATCACCGCCACTCAGCTTGAGAATGGCGCAGACGTGCTCTTCCCCGTTGGTGGAGATCAGTTCGGTGCCGGCTCTGAAGCCATCAAGGAATCCGGTGTGGACGCTGTCATGATCGGTGTCGACAAAGACATCGCGGCTACCTCACCTGAGTACGCCGAGTACATCCTGACCTCTGCTGAAAAGCGCATGGGCGCGGCAACCTTCGACATCATCAAGGCATACGCTGTCGACGGCACTTTCAGTGGTGACTACTACATGGGTGACTTGGCAAACGCTGGAACGGACATTTCTCCGTTCTACGACTTTGACTCCAAGGTCTCTCAGGAAATCAAGGATCGCCTTGCAGAAATCAAGCAGGGCATCATCGATGGAACGATTGACCCACTGTCCTAGACAGCGGCTCGTCGTTCTAACATGAAGTAGTGAGAGGGGCCCTGGACTGCTGTCTGGGGCCCCTCATCCTTTCCCTCTAGGGTGAAAGAACATGACAGTGAGGATGAGCGAGCGATGAAGCTTGAATTGCAGGGAATGACCAAGAGGTTTGGTTCCGTTGTCGCCAATGACGACATTTCGATCGTTTTTGAGCCCGGTAAAATTCATTCCCTTTTGGGGGAAAATGGCGCCGGCAAGTCCACCCTGATGAATCTCCTCTATGGCCTCTACCAGCCCGATGAAGGTCGAATTCTCCTCGATGGCGAAGAGGTGTCGTTCTCCGGACCCAGCGACGCGATGGCCGCTGGCATTGGGATGGTCCACCAGCATTTCATGTTGGTGCCCGTGTTCTCGGTGGCGGAAAATGTGGTGTTGGGCAACGAGCCCACAAACCTTCTCGGGGTGCTCGACCTCGCAACTGCCCGCCAGCGTGTGAAGGAGATATCTGCTCGATTTGGTTTTAATATTGACCCCGACGCACTCATCGAAGACCTTCCTGTGGGAATGCAACAGCGCGTCGAAATCGTGAAGGCACTGGCACGAGATGCGCAGGTCCTCATCCTCGATGAGCCCACCGCGGTGCTCACGCCTCAAGAGACCGATGAACTCATGGAAATCATGCGGCAACTCGCGGGTGAAGGAACATCCATTGTGTTCATCACCCACAAGTTGAGAGAGGTCAAAGCTGTTGCCGATGTGGTGACTGTCATTCGTGGCGGTAAGGTCATTGATTCGGTTTCGCCCGAAACTGACGTGGCCAAGCTTGCGTCGTTAATGGTTGGGCGCGATGTTGACTTGACGGTGTCCAAAGCCGAAGCGAAGCCTGGGGCACCCGTTCTTCAGATTCGCAACCTTGTGGTCGTCGATGATCGCCAACAACGTGTGGTTGACGGCGTGAGTTTGGACGTTCACGCCGGAGAGGTCCTCTGTATTGCCGGGGTTGAAGGCAACGGGCAAACCGCCCTGGCCGAAACGCTTTTGGGGCTTCGCAGCGTTCAAGGGGGAACAATCACGCTTTCTGGCCAAGACATCACCCATTCCCGGGTGAAAGATGTTTTGGAAGCCGGTGTGGGGTACGTTCCTGAAGACCGCAAGAAAGACGGTTTGGTTGGCGACTTCACGATTGAAGAGAATTTTATGCTTGATGGCTCCTATTCGAAGCCGTACGTTAACGGGCTGTCCATTGACTTTGAATCCCGACATGAACACAGCCAAGACCTGATTGAGCAGTTTGATGTCCGGACTCCGTCCTCTACGACCTTGGCGAAGAAGCTCTCGGGGGGAAACCAGCAAAAAGTTGTTGTTGCACGGGAACTATCGCGCAACTTGAAACTGTTTGTCGCTGCGCAGCCGACCCGCGGTGTCGACGTGGGGTCGATTGAATTCATCCATGAAAGCATCATCAAGACCAGAGATGCGGGTATCCCCGTACTCATCATTTCGACAGAGCTCGATGAAGTATATGGACTCGCAGACCGCATCGCGGTGATGTATCGAGGGAAGGTGGTGGGTATCGTGCCCCCTACGATTTCACGAGAAGACATGGGCCAGATGATGGCGGGAATTATTCCGGCGGCAGTTGCAGCATGACGGTGATGAAGGAGATTCTCTCCACGGGTCCGACAAAAGCTTTCTTGTCCATTCTGATGGGCTTCTTCGTCGGGGCATTGTTCATGATTGTGTCAAGTGAAGATGTCGGTGAGGCCTGGCAAGCCGGCGGGTTGATGGACGCAGCGCAGGCGGCGCTGATGACGGTCGCTGAGGGCTACGGAGCGCTCTTTCGCGGCTCGATTTTCAACGCCCGTGCTGATGACCTGGTCACGGCGATGCGACCGCTGACCGAGACACTCCGACTTGCTGGACCCCTCATCGCAGCGGGCTTAGGAATTTCTTTGGGGTTTCGGGTGGGCCTTTTCAACATTGGCGGTAACGGCCAGATGGTTTTTGGCATCCTGTGGGCAACATGGATCAGCACCCGCGTTGAGATGCCGATTATCCTGCACATGGTCGTCGCCGTAATCGTGGCGATTCTGGGTGCCGCGCTGTGGGGAGCCTTGGTCGGCTTTCTGAAAGCACGCACCGGGGCGCACGAGGTTATTTTGACCATCATGCTGAACTACGTGGCGATTAGCCTTTTCACCTGGTTCATTCGTTCCCCCGACCTTTTGCAGGCCGAACAGGCAGGTGGGACACCGAAGGCAGAAGCCCCTGCACTTACGGCGCAGTTGCCCCAATTGTTTCCTGGGTCCTACTCGTTGCACCTAGGTTTTGTGCTCGCTATCCTCGCAACTTTTGCGTATTGGTGGCTGATGGAGCGATCCACCATCGGGTACCGATTCCGCATGGTCGGCCATAATCCTCATGCCGCACGAACGGCCGGCATCTCTGTTGAGCGCACCTATATTTGGGCGATGGGCACTTCCGCGGCTTTCGTGGGAGTCGCCGGAGCTAACCAAGCTTTGGGTACCCAGGTGGGGTATACCGAAACAATCCACGCCAACATTGGTTTTGACGGCATCACGGTCGCGCTGTTGGGAGGGGGCAACGCCCTCGGAATATTATTTGCAGGACTGCTGTTCGGAGCTTTCAAGGCCGGCGGCCCGCAGATGCAGGTGATCGGGGTATCCCATGAAGTTCTCGACATCGTTCAAGGAGCCATCGTGCTCTTCATTGCAGCACCACCTTTGGTGCGGGCAATTTTTCGACTTCCTGCTATGAGCTCAACGCCCACGCTTGATCGTCTGAGAGCCAGGCTGGGGAGAAAGGACACAGCATCATGAGCATGGAAGTGAAGCCGGGAATCTTTTCCCTCGCCGAAGCAAAAGTGAGCTGGAAAGCTCCGTGGTTGATGGCGTTCTTTTCACTGTTGGTGTTTGTTGGCTTCGGTCTTTTAGGCCGCAGAGAACCCGTTGAGTACACTCTCACGTCCGATGACGCTGCTATTACGCTGCCGTCCATCACGGCTCTCTCCAGCACCGTGGGAATAGTGCTCGGTATCCTTTTGATGACTATTACGGCCTTCTCGTTTGTGTGGGTTATGTCGAAAAAACCTGTTCCACTGTGGTGGTCGATGGTGTTTGGCCTGATTGCTGTGATTTCGCTGCTGGGCTGGCTTGCAGCCGGTGACCGAGTGCCCTTTGCGTTCATTTTGGCTAACGCGATCGTATTGGCCATCCCCATCATTTTTGGCGGGATGGCGGGTGTGATGTCAGAGCGTGTGGGCGTTGTCAACATTGCTATTGAGGGGCAACTCCTCACGGGCGCTTTTGTCGCTGCCGTTGTGGGAACTCTGACCGGCAACCTCTACCTCGGTCTTATTTCGGCGATGATCGCCGCGGGACTCGTATCAACGATCCTCGCGGTTTTTGCGGTTCGCTACCTTGTGGACCAAATCATCGTGGGTGTCGTACTCAACGTGTTGATCATTGGGATCACAAACTTTTTGTACTCGCAGTGGCTGACCCAAGACAGTGCTGGGAGCAATAACCCCGGAACATTCGACATTGTTGCCATCCCCTTACTGAGTGAAATTCCCATCCTCGGTCCCGTTATTTTTGACAACAGGCTGACGGTGTACCTGGCATTTCTCATCATTCCGTTGCTGTGGTTTATCCTCTTTCGAACCCGTGCGGGGTTGAGGGCGAGAGCTGTGGGGGAATACCCCATGGCGGCAGACACGATGGG
>Ga0209390_10009061_pt1 | contig 12063 bp, 13 predicted proteins | sample BON01_FD_187212 | JGI IMG/M metagenome (GOLD analysis project Ga0209390, IMG submission 187212) | Freshwater microbial communities from Lake Bonney liftoff mats and glacier meltwater in Antarctica - BON-01 (SPAdes) (version 2) | ecosystem: Environmental > Aquatic > Freshwater > Ice > Glacier... | reverse complement strand
CCAGAAAAGCAAACGCGGACCCAAACGCCAGCAACCCCAACGCAAGTACTCCGGCAACGGACAACACGTCGCCACGGCAAAGCTACTCGCCAGAAGAAACACCTAAAAACTCACCTTCAAAGGGCTGGCTGTAATGGCCTGTATGGTTTTCGTCAGTTTTGATTGCGACAGATACGATGTCATCAATCGCCACAGTTGTTGGCACAAGTCCACTGTCGTCAATTACAAGAGATGGGCCAACAAGCTCGACATCATCAATCACGACAGAGGAGACCGTTTCCAAGATCGGTGCTTCGGGTTCAGGAGCCTCTTCAGTGAATTCTGCCTCACATGCAGCAATTGGATTATCCAACTCCGCTGGTGCTTCAACTGGAACACCAACAGAAACCGGGGCTGCGGGGGCAAGTGGTTCGCCGCGTAAGACCTGTTCGTCAACGTCCACCGTTTCAGGCACAGAAGATGTTTCGTCATGGAACAGTGGGATTGGATCATCGGCCAACTGAGGATAATTTACGTCTGTGTCTTCAGTTGCGTCCTGAAGTCCAGAAACGTCCTCGTGTTGAATTCGTTTAGGCTCTGGGGCTGTACAGTTCTCGCTTCTGTCTTCTGAAGAACCGTGGTCGCCAGTAAGTTCTCTTACTTTGTATACTCCGTCGCGAAATCGAATTTCTTCTACGTCTGCCACGAAATCCGTGCAGTCGCGATGTTTAACGGCGATGATCCCGAAACCGCATTGTGCGATCGAATAGTCTGCTCTATTTCCGCCCCAGCAATTGTGCTCAGCATCGTGTCCCGGTTCTGCATTGTCTGCACGTTTTCCGTCGCAGGGAGTCAGTAGGTCGATTGCGTTCGTTTCGTGCGGCGTATTGTGTCCTGCCAGAGAATGCGATGCTTCGCTTCTATCTCCGCCGCATTTGTGAGTCTGACCGTGGCTAAAAGCCGAAACGGCGTCACAGCCATCAGTGCCATGCGAAAAGTTGACAGCTTCGCAATTCATCGGTGAAGCTGACATCAGAACAAGTGGTTCGAGAACTTCGATATTGAGGTTTCGGTTCTGCAGCTTAGTCAAGGAGAAATGCCTTTTGTTGAGAAAATCGACCCCGGTTTGATTCATTTGATTGAAGGAATATTGCAATGCTGGTCAGGTGGCGGCCGGTTGATGTTCAACGTTGTCTGGAATGAAGGCCGGTTTGATTTACAACTGCCGCTTCAGCCGCATTGCCACCGTTTACGATGGTTGGCGAAAGCCGATCTGCTCGGCAATATCCAGCAGGTTCCGCGAGGTCAGGAATTCGTTGTCGTTGTTGTTTGTGATTTGTTGTTCAACCTTCGACGTGAATTCAATCTGAGCTGTGCAGCGATCATCTTCGTCCAGCCATTCCTGAACGTAACCATCGTCGTTGACAGAACGATAGCCGAGACTCCAGACGATGCTTAAGAGTTCTTCGGACGAAGCAAATTCCCGCCCTGTTTGTTTTCGAAGTTTCTTCAACGCGTCAAGAAACGCATTTTCGACTTCGCTCAGTTCCATTTGTTCCTGAGCACTCGTGGCCAACGATGAACGTCGTTCGTTTCTTTCCGCACGTTCGTCAGCCTCGCGACGGCGACGGTCGATTGGCAAGCCGGAAATGACTGTTGGAGTGTCTTCGATCGGTCGGCAATAATGCAGTTGGCTGAGCACGTCCAGTACATCCTGGCATGATGGGTGCGTCACATCGTTTTGTTTCTGGAACTGTGTCATCGCAAGAATGAACAGGCGAGATGCGTCGGCGGCTGACATTGTGTCGCCATCAATGCGACGGTAACCAAGATCGCAAACAACACTCAGAACCTGAGCTGGCGATAACTTGCCCTGGCCAGCTTTCTGCCGATATGCACTCAAAGCACGCATAAGTTCGACAGCGTCTGGCGAGTACACTCGTTTTGCGAGAAATGGATTGCGCGACTCATTTTCTTTGACATTGGACATACGAAACGGTCTCCGTCGCGATTGGATGTACTGCGAACAGTCCGGCGTCTCGCAGAAAACGAAAGCTCAGACAGAAAGTTGGCTAGCAATGCGTGGAACTTAGGTTGCAATTTCGAAGGACGATATTATTTTGCCCCAATGCCGGGTAGCAAATCGGGCGTTGGATCTAATTTTCCCAGCTGTCCGGGATAGATGGCCCGTGTATCCGATCAGTGGCGTAAAACGAGCGGATGTCGGCGTCGCTTTGACGGTATACAGCAGTAGCGACTAAGGCAGTTGCAGGCGGAATTCACAGCGCCTTACGGGGCCAGCCAATATTAAGCAGCTATCGGGAATCGCGTTCAATGGCAGCAGCGATGTCGTCGCTGCCCCGGGTGCATTAAGGCGGTTTGCGTGGGCCTGTAAATGCAAAAAGCCCGCAGCTTTCGAAGCGGGCTTTGAGAAATTTTTCGACGTCTGGTTTCAGACGGGTTAGCCACCGAATTTTCGGATGACTCGTTCGGTTCGCTGTCGAGGAACGTGTGCCTCAAAGCCTTCGATGCGGTATTCAGGAAGCACCGTGTTGATTCGCATTTCAATATTGGTTAGTTCACCACCCTGGTCGAGCCGTACAAAAGTGATAGCTCGGCCATTTTCGGCGGACGACAAACGGCCGGTTCGGCCCACGCGATGTACATAGTCATCGCAGTATTCAGGGATGTCGTAATTGATGATGTGCGAAATTCCGCTGATGTCGATACCACGTCCAACGACGTCTGTAGCGATCAGCAATCGCAACTTACCCGCTCGCAGGTCGCTGATCACGCGATCTCGTTTGCGTTGTGGCAGGTCACCATGAATCGCGGCAATTCGGTTTGACTTAAGTCGGCGAGAAAATTCTTCGTGCAGTTTATCGGCACCGCGTTTTGTTCGAGTAAACACGATGGCCTGAGCTGGTTTTTCCTGTGCGAGAACTCGCAGCAGCGTTGATCGTTTTCGATCTTCGTCCACGGTGATGTAATACTGTTCGATAGTATCAACAACAACGTTGGCTTCTGACAGGTCTACCATTTGAGGGTTCCGCATGTAGCCTCGAGCCAGTTTTTCAACCGGTGGCGGCATGGTTGCGGACAACAACAACGTCTGACGTTTTTCCGGACACTGTCGCAGAATGCGTTCTATGTCTGGTCGGAAACCGATATCCAGCATTCGATCCGCTTCGTCCAGCACGACGACTTTCAGCTTATCCAGTTTCAAAGCACCTCGGCGAAGCAGGTCAATGACTCGTCCGGGAGTGCCAATGATGGCCTGAGATCCCTGTTCCAGTTCTCGGATCTGCTGGTGAATCGGACGCCCGCCAACACCAAGCCCGAGGCGAATTCGCCCGGAACATAGTTTCTTGGATTCCACCATCAGCTGTTCGCTTAGTTCTCTGGTTGGTGCCAGAACCAGAATCTGAATGGATGGATCAGTAAGGTCGACGCGTTCCAGTGATGGAAGCATGAAGGCGGCCGTTTTGCCGGTGCCCGTCCGAGCCTGTCCGATGCAGTCTCGGCCTGTAAGTGCGACCGGAATAAATTCTGCCTGAATCGGGCTTGGTGTTTTGTAGCCCGCTTTCGATAGTGTGGTCAGCGTTTTGGGGTTCAGCCCAAGTTTGGCAAAGGTCGTGTCTGAAAGTTGTTGCAAAACAGATTCCGTATCATCAAGGTAAAAGCGGAGCCGGCAGGTTTGCCACTTTGCAGACGAGCTATCCGTGCGAGAGCACTGTGAGCTCTGGCAAGTCGCAAGGCTGCGTAAATTCGCAGAGAAGAAGGATGCTTTAGCGAGCAATCCTGGGTCCCACGCGGTGAGAGAAACTGAACGGGCATCATCGCCCACCTCTTAAAAAAAAGGCTCCGGTTGCCGTAGAGTCTAATCTTCTAATTGTTTTCGTCAATCAGTACTTAGGCGACTGGACGGTTTGTCTTCGTTTTTCCAGTTGCAACGCGTCATAACTCGCAATTTCACAATGTTGGTCCCAGTTCATTCAGGACGCAATCGCTGAGCTGACATCATTCACTGGCTCCGAATGTTTCAGAAAACCTTGCGGTTTCCCTTAACGAATAGCCCCCCGAGTGCTCAGCGTGCCGTTACACGCGTTACAGTATACATGCCCCGAGGGGTAATGCAGGCGATTGCACTCGTGATCGAAAATCGATGATATACAAAGAAAACTGAAGTTTATGCTGGCAGCTGGTCCTCGAATCACGTGCAGATCGGTTCGGGTGATGCCTTCATTTCTGCGAAGTTGTCATCAAAGCTGTGAGTGTGCCGTCATTTTTGAATCAGCAAAACGCAAAACGTCACCCGGAAACCTATGCTAGCCAGGAATAAAACAACTACATATCGTTGCGGCTTTTGTCGTGAATGTCTGGTCACTGTTGAATTCAGTGTCCCGGACATTCTGCGAAGCTGTTTCCTGTTGCGCCCCTACCAATGTCCACATTGCTTTCATTCTTTCCTTCGTCCGTTTATCTGGATCGGTCGATTACCGCTGATTGGTCGCGTTTTTCTGAACGCCGGGACCTCACAACCGGCAGCTCAGCCCGGCGTTTTCCCAACTCGTGAAGGTGATATTGGCGGACCGTTTACTCGGCGAATTGCAGAATTCGGCAGGTGGGTTCAACGCTGCGAAAAAAAAATCGCGCAGGGCTTCGTGGCAATCTTTGGCGGAATCTGGAGCATTGTATGGTTCATTCCAGGGCGACTTTTAGGCAAGAAAAAACGCCGTCGCACAAAGAACAGGTTCTTGAAACCGCAGCGATAGGCAAGCTGCTGTTGGCCACTTCACCAATCCCGAACTGCAATGTACCGTTGAAACAGCAACCGAAACGCGGGTGAGAAACTGTCAGGATCGGAATCGAGTTGGCTGCAGAGTTGAGCGACCGTTAGCCATTTTGTATCGGCAATCTCCAGCGGATCAACATGCAATGCTGCGTCCGATTCAGTGACAAACAGTGCGGTGAATTCATTCGACGTTTCCGGGCACGCGTCAACTCGAATCACAAGCGTTAGCGGTGCGGTAATGCCCAGTTCTTCGAACAGTTCACGCTCAGCAGATTCGGCATACCCTTCTCCGCTGCTGACGTGTCCCGAGGCAGAAGATGTCCAGACAGAAGGGAACTCTTCTTTAGTTGCCGTTCTGAGATGAATCAGCATGCGACCATCGGAACGAAACAGAAAAATGTGTGCAGCGCGGTGGAGCAGTTTCAGGCGATGAACGTCCGATCGTGTTCTGACTTCGATGACACGATTGCGTTCGTCAACAACGTCAAACAATTCTTCACCATCGGAAGCGCTCATGTCACTTTGCCGTTTGCCGGTCTGCATCAGAGATTTGGAAGCTTGATTGTATTTCGAATGGCTTTCGGGTCCCACAAACGGTCGCCCACGACAAACCCAAAGCCTCCGGCTTTTTCAGACTGAGCTCTGCGAGCCCACGGTGTGCCTGGATGTTCTTTGATGACGACGTCCAAAAGGTCGAACGCTTTTTTCTCTTCGGTAGCCACCATTGTGATGTACTCGCTGCGTTCCATCTTCAGCTGAAACGCGTTTTTTAGTCGAGCAAACTGCTCCTCATTCGGAACCATGTTACTTTGACTGTTTCGCCAGAAGTTCCACTCGTTGGCCATCGGATCTTGGGGGGCCGGCATGTTGTTGGCGTGAGCGTCCATTGTTAGCAGGAACTGATACAGCCGCAGTCGGAAAATGTGCAGCTGAGCATACGCGAGATCATATCCGGCTCGCCAGCGTTGCGATGCTTCCTGAGCTCGCAGGGGCTTAACATCTTCCAGCAATCCAAGGCCTTCATTCACCAGCATCATGGCTTTGACGGCTTTTTGAACCTGCTTCAATGCTTCTTCCTGAAACGGACCAGGTAGCAACGGATAGTGTTCGTCGCGAATGTTCAATTCCGGGTCGTGACTTTCAAACAGCACTTTGTTACTGGATGGATTCAATCTGGCAATTACGTTCCACAACGTCTGCCGAAACGGACTTGTGGCTCGCTGTTCAAAATACTCACGCCGAGACAGCAGTAGTGGCGTGTATTCTCGCAGGGCCAAAAAGTCGTACTTGCGTTTGTCATTTGCACCAGCACCGACCAGAGTTTCTTCTTCGCCGGGTAGCACAAAGAAAATTCCGCCCGATTCCTTGGCCATGCGCACCTGTTCGTACGGTCCAAAGCCTGCCGACTGAGCATCCCAGCGAGCTTCAAGTCCGTCCCATTGCAGACATTCCGGGAAGGCCGTTTCCGGACCACGACGAATTCTCAGCCAGAAGTCTTCCTTGATGTCTTTGGCTTTGTCTTCGTATGTCCAGCGTTGTCGGGCATAAGGATAGCCGAACATGCTTTCTCGCCCCATCACGTAGATCGGGGCCTTTGCAGACTTCGCTGCAAGGATGGCTTCTTCCACCGAATCGCCGTCGTCGCCGGATTCGTCCGACACCACAATCACGGCCAGCTTGCGTTTGCCCTGAATGGCCATTCGCGTGTATTTCTTGATGATCAAACCGATCGATCCGCACATGTTTTCTTCGCCGGATGGATCTTCCTGAACTTTGTCAATGGCCGCCATTACCAGTTCCGGGTCAGCGGTTGGTCGAGGCGTGTGTTCGTGAATTTCTTTGCCGTAACTGGCGACAACTGTCAGCAACAATTCGCTGCCTCGACGCAGATCCTTGTCCTGTGACGCGGCGATGCCCAGTTCCTGATACACACGCAGATAGTTTTCGCGAATCTCTTTGCGATCGTCGACCAGACTGCCGGATTCGTCGAACAACCAGATTACAGTAACTTTTTGCTGACGCATCATGCGGATGATTTCCTGCGAAATAATCCCCATGGCGGCTCCGTAGCCTTCAACCATTGAACCTACTTCGCCGGTGATTTCGCCTTCACCCAATTCGGCAGCCATCACTTCGTCACTCATCTGCATGGCTTCCACGCGAGGAGCATCGACGGTGGCTTCATTCAGCACTTTTGCTTTCTGAACGTCAACCGGAGTGGATACTGGCTGGCTGGCTGCGCCGATGGCGGTGGATGGTGTTCCGCCCGCGATTACGTTTAACGTTTCAGCTGGCTTGGTATCGAGTTCCAGCTTCTGTTCAATTTCTTCCTTAGGGAGGTCTTCGCTGAAGATCGACTCCAAAAGAATATCCGGACCGCCCGCGTCGATCACCAATGGGATCATCATCAACGCCAGCAGCACCACCACATGAACCAGCAGAGACACGACGATTGACGGCACGTTTTTTAGAAAATCCTGCATCTCATTGCCTCAAGCAAAACAGATGTACGTTGCGGAACGAACGGGGAATCCGTTCTGAAAAACCTAATATGACGCGGAATGATGCAAAAAGCTACGAATTGCCAGCAAACAGCCACGAAACACTGAACGTGCTTCCAGCATGCCTGCATGACAGGTATGCCCTTAAAACAAACCCCGCCAAACGCAGAGCACCCACTCAAAATTAGTCTAGTTCACGGTTGAATGGCTTTGTTCCTGAAATCAAACATCGCCGCCGTTCACCGCGAGAGCCCAGTGTTAATTTTACGCATCGAAAACGGGATTCTGTTCGACAGGTATTTCGTTTTTCCTCGCTAATTACCCAGATTTAGCAGTCGTAATGCGGTTAGTTTGTTCACCGCCGCCCGCGTTGCTGGCTTCTCGTGACAATGCCATAAATCACCAAGGTAAACTAGAGGATTTTGCTAATCAACTAAGCTGTCTCCTGCTCTTAATTGCATTTGACGAACAATGAATGCACGCCGAAGGCCGGACAAAATTGTGGCACTGCCTGCAACAATCGACAGCGTTGCCATTGCGATAAGTGCTTCTGTGCAATACGTTTCAGGCATTCGCCATTCAATTTGAAGGCTAACCTCCGATCAGTTTACGGCATGATGCCCGATTTTTTTTCATCAAGGACGACACACGCTGATCTTCTAAACGGAAGGTCACGCTGTTTGCTGCTAGGCGCGAAAGGTGCCGGCATGACGGCACTCGCCGATATTTTGATCGATGCCGGAAACACCGTGATCGGGATGGACAAAAACGTTGCTGACGACGACTTTCGTCCGGCCGTTGATTCTAACGCAAAGTTTCCCGTGCTGCCCTGGTCTTCCGCACCCGTGCCTGCAGGTCAGTTGGACTTGTGTATCATAAGTGCGGCCGTTCCACGAAACGACGCGGTGCCGGCCATGGTGCTGGCCGCGGGCGTGCCGTTAATTTCTTTGCACGAATGCCTAGGAACGGTCTTTTCAAAAACTCAACAAATCTGCGTTGCCGGTACGCATGGCAAAAGTACCACAACGGCCATGCTGTCATGGATAATGGAACAGAATCTGTACCGCCCTGGCTTTTTTGTAGGTGCTGAACAGGTTAATTTTGGATGCTCCGGCCGATTTACCGGTACAGATTGGGCGGTGCTGGAAAGCTGCGAGTTTCTGCAGTCATTTCGCCATCTGCAGCCTGAAATTGCGGTGTTGACGGGAATTGAACGAGATCATTTTGATTGCTTTCCAGAGCAGCAATCCGAAGACAAAGCGTTTCGCCGGTTTGCTAGTTTGGTACCGCAGAATGGCTCTGTCATCATTCGAAAAGACTGCGTTCGCAGCCGTGAAATTGTGGCCAATCTGGCTGGGCGAGTTTCCACGTTTTGCATTTATGACGGCGGTGTAGCTGGTGAGAACTCGGTTCCGGCCAATTCGCCGAACCTGTCCACCGCCGATTTTGTGGCCAGTCACGTCACGCATTACGGCACAACGTCAACGTTTCGTTGCTCTCACAACGGCAAATACTCGGTTGTACGCCTTGGCGTTCCTGGTCGTCACAACGTGCAAAATGCTGTCGCGGCAATCGCGGGAGCGGTCAGCGCGGGCATTTCGCTGCATGCCAGTTGTCAGGCACTCGCATCGTTTTCAGGAATTTGCCGACGTTTTGAGAATCGAGGCCAGTATAACGGTATCACACTGATCGATGATTATGCTCATCACCCAACGGCTATTCGAGAAACGATTGCGACAGCTCGCCAAGCCTTTCCCGGCCGGCGAATTCTGGTAGCGTTCGAGCCTCATCAGTTGATTCGCACCGAGTCTCTGTTTCCACAGTTTGTGGAATCGTTGAGTGCCGCGGACGAAGTTTTGTTACTGCCTGTTTTTCCTGCTCGAGAAAAAGCGACTCATTTTGAGTGTTGTCGAGCCAGTGGCCGCATCGTAAAAGAACTAAACCGCAACGGAGTCAGAGCTTTCCTGTTTGCTAATCTTGACCAGATTGTTTCCAGAGTAGACCATTCCGGCAGACCTTCAGACATCTTCCTTACCATGGGAGCCGGCAGGACCAACGTAATCCATGACCACTTCAATAGACGACTTCAACGAAATTTTGTCGCGTGACGAATCGCTCGCGGGGCACACCTGGCTGAAAATCGGCGGCACAGCGGAGCGGTTCTACACTCCTAATTCGCGCGATCAATTGTTATCACTGATTCAATGCTGCGTCGCGAACAGCATTCCCGTGCGAATTCTCGGAGGCGGTTCAAACCTGCTGGTGACCGACGGAGGCGTGACCGGCGCCGTGATTCAGGTTAGAGAACCATTGCTGGGTTCTATCAGCGTTTTGGGATCGATCGTCACTGCGGAAGGTGGCGCGTTTCTGTCTCACGTGATTTCTGAATCCGTGCGTTCCGACTTGTCCGGACTGGAAAACCTTGTCGGCATTCCTGGCACAATCGGCGGTGCTGTTATTGGAAACGCAGGCGGGCGACACGGTGACATTGGCGAATTTGTGCGAAAGGTCGAAGTCGTAACGCATGCTGGCGAGGTTGTTGAACGCAGCGGCGATGAGCTCACGTTTTCATACCGATTCAGCAGCATTACCGATCTGTTGGTGTTGTCTGTGACACTGGAACTCAGGCCGGACGAATCCGAAGGCCTAACGGAACGGATGAAGAAAATCTGGATCATGAAGCGAGCCACTCAACCGCTGGCTGATCAATCGGCGGGCTGTATTTTTCGCAACCCACGCGGCCTCAGCGCCGGAGCACTTATTGAACAATGTGGCCTGAAGGATCTGTCCGTCGGCAATGCACGAATCAGTGATCGCCACGCCAACTTTGTGGTAACAGATGCCGGAGCGACAAGCGGTGAAGTCGAATCGCTTGTGGAAAAAGTCCAGGCTGCCGTCTCAGAAAAATTTGGAGTCGATCTGGAACTGGAAATCTGTAAGTGGTAAGCCGCCAGGCCGGTCAGCACGCTTCCCGGCCACCCGCATCGTGACAGGCAACTAATTCCCATGGTCGTCCTGCGACAACTCACATCGTCGCAGTACGACAACAACAGGTTCTAACTTTGAAAGTGAAGCCGTGAGTCCAACAAAAAAAGCACGTGAACTTGATATTTGTCTTGATGCTCAGGAACCTGGCTACCTGAACATGTGTATCCGCAGTGGGCAACAACTGATTACGTCCGGCCATGTCAGCAGCTTCAAGGGCGTGCTTGGCAAAGACGTTTCGGTCGAACAGGGCTACGAAGCAGCGAAGGATTGCGCGATGAAAATCCTGCGATCTGTTTATAACGCCCACGGCACATTGGATGGGCTTCGCGTAATCAAAGTTCTTGGTTGTGTATATTCAGCGCCAGACTTCACAGACCAGCATCTGGTCATCAACGGATGTTCAGATTTGCTTCACAAAATCTTCGGTAAAGATGGTGACGGCTATCACGCTCGCAGCGCTGTTGGTTTTGCGGCGTTACCGACTGGCGTTGCCGTGGAAATCGAAGCTATCTTTGAAGTGAAGGAATAGGCGGGTTAGGTTCGGCGTTCGCAGCGTTTATGCGAATGTTAAATATGTGAACAGGCCGGTCTGGTAGGCTGCGATTGATGACGTGACGGGCAAAGTTTTGTTGCTGCGACGATGGTGCATCCATGTCAGAACAGCCAGAACGGTAAGAGTGCCAGCCACTTTTGCCCGGACAAACAGCCAGATGTTTCCTTCACCGACGCGAAGCAGCCATTGGCCAACGGGGTTCTCTTCCATTGCTCCAATCGTGTCGCTAAACAGCACAATCAATGCCGTGTCATACATGGATACGGCGGCAATTAGTGACAGAAGCACGGGAAACCAGTTGCGTGTGAAAAACTTCATTATCAGGTTCCTTTTATCGGTTCCATGAACGGGCGCTCTCTGACCTGTTAAATCCTGCAAAAGCAACGGGCGTGCCAGGCAAACAAAAAGAAGTGCCTTGATCGATTAGCTGCGGAGGCGAATTCTATGATTCGCCATAGAAAACACGATTGATCAGCGGCCTGGGAATGGATTTGCCGAACTTATCAAAATCCTCCGGTATAGAGATTAATAGTGCGACTCGGCAAGCATTGATTGCACACGTGCCCAATCAAAAGGCACTACGGCAGGTTCAACCTGGCAGGCATTCGATATCGCCGAAAGACGGCAGGTTCGTGTCGCTACTCAAAAAACATGAATGGCAGATTCAGTGACGCCATCTGGCCTGAACGATTTCCCTAACCGGAAATGTTTGCCGAAAGTCGCATTGTTCGTCACTGCACGTCGCCCGTAAATTTTCACCAACGCAGAGTCTTTACGCCGTGAAGTCGTAGCGTGGCGAATGTGATGGATGTGCCGAATTCTCGCTGGAAAAGCTCAGCCAGAAAATTGCTGCAATCACTGATCGGGAAAATGCTATCGACGCGATGTTGCAGTTGCCGCAGCAGCAACCTAATGAAAGATGGCCTGCCGAAACAGACACCCCATCGCGGATGCCGCCAGAGTTGCAGTGACAGCACCCATGGCTCCGTACGGCGCGATAAGGATACGTGCTGCGGCGATCGCGATAGCCAATGCCAGCATGTCCGCTGTGATGTTGGCTCGTGGCTTATCCAGCGCCCAGAGTCCTGTGCCTGCTGCTATTCCAATGGCGTTTGCAAGCCAGCAGTTCCCGGTGGCTGAATCAGGAGTCTTCCTGTATGCCCCATTCTGACATTGGATGGTTGTCGTAGCTGTGATTTGCATCCGTCGGGGATGAAATCTGCGTGCTGTCGGTGAAAATCGCGATC
>Ga0209390_10009059_pt1 | contig 12066 bp, 14 predicted proteins | sample BON01_FD_187212 | JGI IMG/M metagenome (GOLD analysis project Ga0209390, IMG submission 187212) | Freshwater microbial communities from Lake Bonney liftoff mats and glacier meltwater in Antarctica - BON-01 (SPAdes) (version 2) | ecosystem: Environmental > Aquatic > Freshwater > Ice > Glacier... | reverse complement strand
AAGGTTCGGAGCGTCACTGGACGGTCAAGGGAGTGATCGCCCGGCTCGCTCAAATCCAAAGCAACCGGGTGAGCCTCCAAGGGATTGAATTCGACCAAATCACCGAAGCCGACGAAGAACAAAAAGAGATCCTGACCCTCCTCAAAACAGCCGGAACAGCCGCGTAGCCACCCGCGTGAAATCGAAAATCGCCCGCAGGCCCCCCCCCTGCAAGGGATTTCCTCTTTTCGGAATGGGTAAAGTCCGTCTACAAAGGTCAGTCTGATTTCCGTCTCAATTCAAAACACATCGCGGGAACTGCGGGATGCTGTTAGCGCGGAGCCTCTGCGATAAGCAGGTCCGTCTCAATTCAAAACACATCGCGGGAACTGCGGGTAGACGGCTTGGTTGGGGCGGACGGAGGCTTTGGCCGTCTCAATTCAAAACACATCGCGGGAACTGCGGGCAGCCAAGGAGTCCATAAGGCCAGGGTGTTTGTAGCCGTCTCAATTCAAAACACATCGCGGGAACTGCGGGCTCAACGGTCCCGAGAGCTTACAGCAGCGCTTACAACCGTCTCAATTCAAAACACATCGCGGGAACTGCGGGCCGGATCTACTCACTGGGAGCAAAGTGCCGCGGGAGCCGTCTCAATTCAAAACACATCGCGGGAACTGCGGGTCATCGCCCTCGAATCGCGGCAGGCCGAGATTGACCGTCTCAATTCAAAACACATCGCGGGAACTGCGGGGCGCCCATGCGGGAGCCGGTCAGCTTGTCCTTGCGCCGTCTCAATTCAAAACACATCGCGGGAACTGCGGGCGAGATGGGGCTGGCGAGCGGCGACGGATGAGGTCCGTCTCAATTCAAAACACATCGCGGGAACTGCGGGTTTATCGTTCTCCCATTGCCAGTGGGTTCTAGGTCCGTCTCAATTCAAAACACATCGCGGGAACTGCGGGACCAGCTCCAAAGGATCAAAAAAGGAACAGCATGCCGTCTCAATTCAAAACACATCGCGGGAACTGCGGGGCCTCGCCTGCTCCAGGCCGATGGAGGACAGGATCCGTCTCAATTCAAAACACATCGCGGGAACTGCGGGAGGTCGAGTCCGTAGACTGCTTCGAGGGTGATTTCCCGTCTCAATTCAAAACACATCGCGGGAACTGCGGGATTGAGCGTGGGGGTAGTCGACAAATTTAGAAACCCCGTCTCAATTCAAAACACATCGCGGGAACTGCGGGAACCAGGTCCACAATATCGAGGTCGAACTCCCGCACCGTCTCAATTCAAAACACATCGCGGGAACTGCGGGTCATCGGAAACCATCCACGGAATGGATGCCTCTCCCCGTCTCAATTCAAAACACATCGCGGGAACTGCGGGTGCGGGTGCTCGCGGGCCTTGTTTTACAAGGCTTTGCGGCTGCGCTTGCGAGCGTCCCTACGGAAACCGGATTTCGGTGGCCGTCGATTGTCCTGGTTTACTTTTGGAAGACTGATGGATTCAGGCTTGCGAGCGCACTCAGGGGATCGGTAGGGCACCGCGGCTCTCGCGATGTGTCAAAGAACTGTTCAACCGAGGACGGTGGTTGAAGGGCGGTAGCACGTGGCTGCCGTTAAGAAACCCGACTGGTGACGTTTTGCCAAGTCAAATAATGGTGATTCGGGATCTTTGGGTGTAGGGCTGGCCGAGGGCCTCGATGCGGAAGGGGGAGTTTGAGGATTCCTGGCCGAGGGAGACGAAGAGGATTTGGTCGTCCTCGTGGTGGATGATGTCGTGTAGGGCGGCGCGGAGGTTTTCGAAGCGGAGGTCATCGAGGGGGCATTCGAAGACGGAGTATTGGATGCGGGAGCCGAAGGATTCGCAGGTTTTGGCGACTTGGCGGAGGCGCTTGGGGTTGGCGATGTCGTAGGAGACGAGGTAGCGGGTGCGCATCAGAACTCTAGGGTTTCAAAATTTAGAATTTAGAATTTCACCTAGCGGGTGGTGAAGCCGTGGTAGGTTTTGGCGTCGCCTCGGAAGTAGCGCCAGAGTTGGCGGGTCTGGACATCGAGCATGCGGCGGTAGGACATTTTGTAACCGAATTGGGGGTGCTTCACTTCAGTATCGAGGCGGCGGAACCAAGCGCGCCAGAACTGGCGGCGGCCGGAGTCGCCCATGAAGACGCCTTTTGAGGTGTGAACGAAGTCGGATTCGCCAAGTTCTTGTCGATTGAGGAGGGAGAGGGCGACGGAGTCGGCGATGAGGGGGCGGAATTCCTCCATGAGGTCGAGCGCGAGGGCGGGTCTGCCGTAGCGGGGTTGGTGGAGGATTCCGATGAAGGGATCGAGGCCGACGGAGTGGCACATCCCGGTGAGTTCTTTGGCGAGGATGGAGTAGCCTTGGGAGAGGAGGGCGTTGAGCGGGTCTTTGGGCGGGCGGCGGTTCCGGCCTTCGAAGTCGAAGTTTTCTCCGGCGGTTCCTTTGAGCATCGTTTTGAAATGCTGGAAGTAGAGGGCGGCGGCAGCGCCTTCGAGGCCGCGGAGGGAGTCGAGGTCTTTGGCCTCGGGGCAGCGGTCGCGGAGGGTGGCGAGTTGCTTTAAAATGACCTCGGGTGGAGAGCCGTTGCGCATGAGGAGGACGCGTTGGTTGTGGATTTTGGCGCGGATCATTTCGCAGGCGATGGGGAGGCGGTGGGCGGGGGAATCGAAGGCGCGGGCTTGGCCGAGGCGGGCATCGATCCCGGATTGGGGGAGGCCACTGGTGGTGCCGAGGAAGCGGCCGGCGGGGGAGAAGTAGGCGACGGGGATTTGGCGTTCGAGCAGGGAGTGGAGGGCCTGGGTGCTGGTTTGGACGGGGCCGTAGAGATAGACGGCTTGGACTTGTTCGAGGGGGTGCTTTGAGACGACTTCACCCTCGAGCCGGACGTGGAGTTCGCCGCCGCGACAGGCGAGGTAGGCTTTGCGGTTTTGGATGACGACGATCTCGCCTTGGTCGCCGGGTGGGCGGGGTGGTTCTTTGTCTTTGAGGGGGGCTTTTTCTTTGCCGGACCAGTAGGCGGATTCGTTGGGGAGGCAGATGGAGTAGGCGGAGCAGTGGAGGCAGCGGGGGTCATCGACGAGGGGCGGCGGGCAGATTCCAGAGTCGGCGGCGGCGCGGGCGGCGGCAATGGTGGAGCGGACTTTGTCGAAAAGTTCCTCGGTGAGGGGGACGGCGATGCGGGATCGCTCGGCCCCGTAGTAGATGGAGGCTTTAGTGACGGGGAGGTCGATTTCTTCGAGGAGAAGGGCGTAGGCGGCGAGTTGGAGGGCGTCGTTTTCTTTGGCGATGCGGTGGTCGTTTTCATCGCGGCGGGCGGAGCCGCGCTTGTAGTCGAGGATTTCGCGTCCGGCTCCGGTGTCTTCGATGAGGTCGATGACGCCCCGGAGGCCGAGGGTATCGGATTCGAGCGAGAGGGAGCGGAGGGAAGCGCGTTCGGCGAGGTCGAGGTCGTCCTTCCAGTGGGAGGGTTTATCGGTATTGCGGTGGAGGTGGGAACCGGCGGCGGTGTTGGAATCCTCAACCCAGAGGTCCTCGACCCATTGGAGGTAGAAGAGGCGCTGGCAGTAGGCGAAGTTGTGCAAGCGCCGGACGGGCATGGGCGGGTGGGAGTTCATGGGGCATGGAGGTTTGGATTTGTGTTTTTAGCTAAGTTAGCTAAGTTCTAGTCATGACGGTAACGATTCATCAGGCGAAGACTCAGCTATCCAAGCTCATTGCAGCGGTGGAGGCGGGTGAGGAGGTGATTATTGCGCGGCGGGATCAGCCGGTAGTGAGGTTGGTGAAGGAGGAAGCGAAAAAGCCGAAACGGGTTTTGGGGTTTGGGTTGAAGCCGGGTGAGACGCCACCCAATCTCGACCGTTTTGATGATCCCGACTTGGATGCTGAGATTGCCCGCGATTTCGAGAATGCGACCTTGGCTGACAAACCCTACTCGCCTGACAAGGGCGATGAGTGATGAGGGGAGCCTTGCTCGATACAATGGCGCTTCTGCGGATGTCATTTCGTCCGGATTTACTCTCAAGGGCTGCGGGTGCGCGCATTCTTGAGGATGAAGGGCCTCTGTTTTATTCCATCGTGAGCCTTTGGGAAATTGGGATAAAGCAGTCACGGAAAGGGTATCATGATCTGGAGCTTCCCGGCGATTGGGACCAGCGGCTCGTCGAGGGATTTGCGGAGCAGGGGATCGGGGAGATTCCCATCCTGGCGAAGCATTGTAAAATGATCGAGACGCTCCCGGCGCACCATGGCGATCCTTTTGACCGGATGCTTTTCGCGCAGGCATTGGACAGTGGCTTGGAGGTTGTCAGCTCGGATTGGAAGGTGGAGGAATATGGCTTGGTGAGGATTTGGTGATTACTTCGGTGACGGTTTACTGAGGAGAGGGAGGTTTAATTTTGCGAGAGCGGGATTGTTGATGGCGATGAGGCAGGCTGGTGCGGCTTGGGTGACGGTGGGCCAGAGGGAGCGGTTGGAGGCGAGGTGGATTTTTTCTCCGTTTGGGAGGGTGGTGGTGAAGTGGTCATAGTTGGGAGCGAAGGAGACGCCATCGCCACTGCCGAGGTAGAAGAAGGTGCTGAATTTTTTCCCGAGGAGTTCGGGTGGGATGGTTTCGCTGGAGATGGCCGACTGAAGTTCGGCTTTGGGGTTGAGGGCGGTTTTTTCGCGGATGTTTTCGCAGCGGAGGAGGAGTTTTCCTTTGTCGGCTTTGATGCGGACTTTGTGAAGGAGGCAAAGTTGTGCGGGTGGGGCGATGGCGCGGAGGGCGAGGTTTTGGGCGGCGTTGAGGTCGGCCTGGCTGCGGGGGAGGTCTTTTTGGTTTTGCTGTTTTGGGTCGAAGGCGGGGACGAAGATGGGGCCGCCGTCTGAGGGGACGAGGATTTTGAGGCGGGGATTGTCCGGGTTGTCGGTGAGGAGTTTATCGACTTGTGTTGCGAAGTTTTTTTCGGCGGGTTTGGTGCTTTCGAGGAGGTGGCGGAGGGCGTGATGGTTTTTGTTTTTGGGGCTGAGTTCGACGGCACGGAAGCCGGGGCGGGCGGTGGTGGCGCAGAACTTAGAGCTGTAGCTGGCTGAGACGGCGAGGACCGGGATGCCGTAGGGTGCGGTAAGTTCGCGCAGGGTTCCGGTGACGGCGCGGTGGGACCACTGCATGAGTTGGCGATTTCCGGCGCGGGTGCGGCCTTGGTCGGTGCGGTATCTTTCGAGGTTTTCGATGACGATCATGTCGGCGACTTTGGCTCCGGGGATGGGTTCGTATTCACCGTGAACGTAGTCGGGGCGGTCGGCGTCTTTTGCGTCGCCTTCTTTGAGGCGGAGGCCGAGGGCGCGGGTGAGGATGAAGTGGGCGGTTTGTTTTTGTTTTTGGTCTTTGAGTTTGTCGAGGCGGTCGAGGAGTTCGGGAGCGGCATCTGGGACGGAGCCGGAATTCCGACCGAAGCCGATGGTGGGTTCTACGCCGATGATGCGGTTGAGTTCACGCTGGAGGGAGGAGGCGCGCCGGCGGAGGTCATCGATGTCTTCGATGCGTTCGGCGCTGAGGCCGCCTTGGCCACGGATTTTTGATGCCGACGACTGGAGAGGGTTTTTAGATTTAGTGAGGGTGTAGGGTTGGAATTTTTCGGGGTCGCCTTTGGTGTTGGTGAGTTCGACGAGGGCACCTTCTTTCAATTCCCAGTGGAATTTTTGGAGGGGAAGGATGCGGTTGGCGAGGTCGAGGAGGAGTTGTTTGGCGATGGTGCGCTGGCTTTGGATTTGACCGCTGAGGGCTGCGAGTTGTTCGTCGTTGGATTTCTCGGGAGTAAAAATTTCGTGAAGGCGTTCGTTAAGTTCACCCGATTTGAACGCGAGTTCTTCACCAGCCTTCAACTTGATGAAGAGTCGGTGGCACCATGCGAGGTGGCCGAGGAGGGCCTTGAGGGTGCGGAGGAGGAGTCGATTTTGGCGGAGGAGGTAGGGTAGGGATTTTGCGGCTTCTTGGTGGAGCCAGTCGGGGAGAATGTTGGCGAGGGTTTCGAGGTGGTTTTTGAATTGCGGGGTTTCGACGGGGTCTGCTTTGCGACCCCGTTTTCCGCTGCGTTCGATGAGGTGTTGGTTTTCTTTGGAGTGACCGGCTTTTCCTTTTCCGGGTCTTTTGGTGTGGAGGGCCACGCGGTCTTCGCCGGAGAGGCGGATCATTTCGCGGGAGAGGGGGTAGGCGAACCAGGTGTGGTTTCCGGAGGAGCCGAGGGTGCGGGTGAATCTGAGTTTCGATTCGGGGATGGATGATTTATCGCAGGTCACCTGGTAGATGGCGCAGGCGGCGGCGGTGCGGACGCCGAGGTCGAAGGAGGCAACGGTGAAGCCTTTTTCGATGATTTCTTTTTTGGTCCACCACGCGTTTTTTTGGTCGGCGGGTTTCATGGTTTCGGGCCAATGAAGGTGGAGTGGGTCGTCATTGGGTCCGTTGAATTGTTGCGAATCCCAGAGGCGTGCTTTGCCGAGGGCGTCGGAAATCCATTCGGTTTCGAGGCGGGCGGGGAAGTTGAGGAGGAAGCGATCGGGTTTGGTGGTGCGATTGCGGATGTTTTTGGTGAACCAATCCGGCATAAGGTTGACGGCGAGGTCCTTGGCCTTCGGGAAGACTTTTTCGAGGGGTGGGCATTCGAGTCCGAGGCCTTTCATGAGGGGTTGGAGGAGGGATCGGTTCTCAGGCCCGCTTAGGGAATCGCGCTCTAATCTGGGGGCGGAGTAAGTGAGTTCGATGCGAGTTTCTTTGAGGGTTTTGGATTCTGAGTCGTGGGCGTAGATGGAGGTGATGATGCTGGAGGTGCCATCGTCGGGGTGCTGGCGGTGGACGACTTTTGAGGCACCTCCGAGATCGGAGAGTGGGAGGGGGCGGCGAGATTGAACGAGATTTGCCGGGGTGAGATTGACTTCGAGGTTTTCGGAGAGGTGCGTGGCCTCGGCTTGAAGGAGGCAAAAGGTGACGTAGTCGGTGAGGGCGTCTTGGGACCATTCGTTTTTGCGGAATGATTCGGCGTTTTCTTCAGTGATCTTCGACCAGATGGGGCGGAATTTTTCTTCGGCGAGAAGGCGGAAAAGGTCGGAGCTGCCGATATTTTTGGTGCGTTTTTGGGAGGCGGTGACGGCGGTTTCGATGAGTGCTTCGGTGGTGGCGTCGGGATTTTTTTCGAGAGCTTTTACGAAGCGGTCGCGGATTTGGGGCCAGCCTTTGATGGTGGCGCGTCGCATGGTGACGCCGTCTTCGGCAAAATCGGTATGGAGTTTCTGGTTGTAAGCTTGATGGAGTTCTTCGAGGAGGGAGTAGCGGGGGTCTGTGTGGAAGGTGACGGGTTCGTCGGTGTTTCGGGGGGAGCCTTTTTTGTTAGTGTAGTAGGAGATCTGATTTTTGAGTTCGGCTAGTTCGGCTTTGCGGTCCTCGGTCTTTTGATTGATTTGGTTGAGGGCGGTGAGGGCTTGTTTGAAGGTGGCGATGTCGAATTCAACCCACTGGGGGCCGTCCTCGAATGGGGCTTGGCCAAGCTGATTTGTGAAGCTGGCGAAGATGGCACGTCGGCCGCCGCGAGCGAGTTCGATGGGGTCGTCACCCAGGCTGCGAAGCCGGGCTTCTTGTTCAGCGGCGAGGTGTTTTTTCTCGGCGACGAGGCTTTCGGTTTTGGCCGCCTTCTTAGCTGCCTTTTTCTTGGTTGGTTCCTTGGGTGAGGGGTAGGTGGACCGGAGGACGTCGAGACGTTCCTGTGAGGGGGAAAGGAGTTTGCAGAAGAGGAAGGCGTAGAGGCGGTTTTTCTCAGCTCCTTTGGCGGATGCTCCGTTGTAGTGGGGGATGTATGTTTCTTCTGGAAGGGCTTCGGATTCTTTGAGCCAGGTTTCCAGTTGTGAAGGGGTGATGAGTTTTTCGGTCTGGAGGTGGGTGAGCCACTCTTTTGCGGAGCTTTTTAGTTTAGTTCCTTTGATGGGCTCCTGTCCTTTAGAGAGGTTTGCGAAGTGATGGACGTCGTAATTTTTCCGCAGTTTGTCGATTGAGATGGGTTGGGGAGAGTGAAGTTGGGCTGGGAGGGTCTGTTTGGAGAGGTCGCGTTCTAATAGAAGTCGGCTCCGCGGAAAGTTGGCAAGGGTGTTGGGACTACAGAAGTAGGGGAGGTAGCTTCGTCCGCCTTGCTGGATAGTGGATTCTCCGCCGAGGTCGGTGAGGAGAGCTTCGACGGCGAGGTGGAGGAGGTTGGGGTCTTGTGCATCAGCGACGAGGCGATCTGCGAATTCGTCGAAGGTGGTGACCGGGCCTACAAGGTGGGGGAGGTGTGAGTGAAGTGAGTATTGGAAACCTGTGCCAGCTCCTGATTTTCGATAGTCGTGTGACTTCCAGGATTGGCGCACTTTGCTTTCGAGGTTTTTGAGTGCCGTGACTTTGGATCCACGGGCGCAGGCGGCGAATGCGGCGAGGTAGTAGTTGGTGCCAGCTTGGAAGATTTCGAGGTGGTTGGCGAGGAGTGGCTGCCATTCGGTGTTTACAATTGCTACGCCTCGGATGGCTTTTTTTCCTGAGACTCTGAAAGCGCCGGAAATCCGGCCTTGATATGTGCGGTTGATGGACATGGCTTGTTGGGATCGTGGTTCAGTGAACTTTTAGTTGAGAGGGGAAGAGTGAATCGAGCTCAGGGAAAGTTCTGGCGTGGTGAATTTGAAGTTGAGGACAATCAGGTTCTTCTTGAAAGGGAATGAATGGGTGAATTCCAAGGGGACGAGTTGCTTTTCCCGAAGTGGTAGGCTGCCAGTTGGGAAGAGAGGGCACCATGTGTGGTTGAGAGCCTCATCAAAGGCGCGGTGGTCATTAAAGATCCGTGCAAGTTGGTCGAAAGCCATGGAACTTATGGAATACGTGAACATAACCGAAGTATGCCTCAAAGGGTTCCAATGGTCAATTTTAAAACGAATCACAAAAAGATAATTAGAGCTTTTTGTCCGCCTCCAGTTAAATGGCCTTTTTCGAAGAAGGGTCTCATTTTGACTGCCAGAAGCCGATGGCGGCAGCCTCTGTGGTCGTGAGCGCTTAGCTCTCTCAAGTTGTAAACAGCTCATTAGATGATTGCGAGATGTATGAAGCGGTGGATGTTCGAGGTTACTGTAGGATGCTACGGAGAGGCGGTGCGGGCATGGACGCGAGAGGAGATGGAGGGTGATCTGGCGTTTGCTTTTGGGGATCTTTCAGAATGAGCTTGAGTTGATTGCACGACGATGTCACTTTGCTGTCATGGCGACATTGACGATTAGGAATCTCCCCGACGAGGTGCATTCTGCTTTGAAGGAGCGGGCGAAGTTGAATCGGCGGAGTTTGAACCAAGAGGTAATTGCGGAGTTGGAGGGGGGGAGTCCGGTAGAGGGTTCCCAGGTCCGGATGGAGCGAGTGATGAGAGAGACAGACGAGATCCGAAGCCGGGCGAAAGCTTTTTTGACATCAGAAGAGATTGATGCGGCCAGGAAAGAGGGACGGGCGTGATTGTCGCTGATTAGTACTGTCGTCTGTGATTTCCTTTTTGGAGATCTGGTGGCGAGGGAGGCCGCCGAGAAGCTGATCCAGCTGGATCCTGAGTGGATCAGTCATTCTCTGATCCGATATGAGGTTGGAAATGTCGGGCTGAATTATTTGCGGCATGGAAGTTGGGAGAGGGAGGACGTTGAGTTGCAATTGAAGCAGGTTCCCGGGTTGCTTCTTGAGGTGGTGGATGTGATCGACGCCGAAGCTACATTTAAGGTTGCGGCTGAGAATGGCTTGTCGTTTTACGATGCCTCTTATGTCTGGTTGGCGAGAGTGCGGGGATTGAAGTTGCGGACGCGCGATAAGAAGATTCTCCGTGAGTGCCCGGACGTGGCGGTTGGGATGGCTTGAAGCTGGGAGATCGATCATGATGGTGTTTCCTTGCTTTGGTAGGGGTCGGGTGGCCAGCCACTGGGGAGTTTTTGGAAGATGTTTTGGTAGGCTTGGATGATTTGCGAGGTGGGGGATTTGCGGGCAGCGAGTTTTTCCTGCCGGGCGATTTTTGCGAGTTTGGCTTGGAGTTTTTCGAGCTTTGCGGCTTTGGCTTTTTCTTCCTGCTGTTGGGCGATTGCTTCGGATGGCTTGTAGTTTTCGAGGGAGGGATCGGGTGGCTTTGCGAAGCTGACGATTCCTAGTGCGGTGTGTTCGTAGATCCAGTCGTATTGCGCGGCTTTGAGGCGGTGGAAGAGGAGTTGATAGACGGTGGTGAGGTCGGCACGGTCGGTGAGGGCGCTGGCTCCCATGTAGAAGTCCATATAAGAATAGTGGGGAGGGCCGGGGTTTTTGTTTTGGTCGTGATCGGCGATCATCCCGCCGACCATGCGGAAGCTGCCTGGGTGGGCGATGTCGCCGGAAGGAAGTCGGAGATCGTTGTTGTCGGCGAGAATATCCCAGAGGCAGACACCGAGGAGATCGGTCAGGTAGCGGGGGTGGGGCATGGTGTGGTGGGGCTTGTGTCGTCGGCCTTTGGGCAAGAATATGGAGCACGGCTTTTTAAGCCTGTAGGTTTTGGGAGGGTGCCGGGAGAGCGGAATAGTTTAGATTTCTTGAGTAATTTCCGAAAATAGGGTATGTCTGGAAAAACGAGCGGTCTCAGACTGACGATTTGTTGACGGGTGGGCAAGCCGTTTTTTCAAAACATAGCAAATAAGACGATGGGTAATCAGACGAGTGACGAAAATTGGGCGGCGCGGGAGCGGCTGTCGGGGATCGAGCGGTGGCTTTGGTGGCGCGGGTTCGTGGGGCGGCGCGATCTTCTCGAGACCTACGGGCTTTCGGCGGCGCAGGCATCGAGCGATTTGCAGAAATACCAAGAGCTAAATCCGGGGAGCATGAATTATCACATGAGCCGGAAGCGTTATGAGGCGGCCGAAGGAATGCGCTGCGTGATGGGCGAGCCGGATTTTGGGCTGGCGGTGCGGGTCTTTTTGGGAGGCGGGTTGGTGGGTTCGACCGGGGGGGCTTTGGATTCGGATTCTCTGGTGGAGATGGTCGGGCTTCCATTGGTGAAGCCGGAGGTGGAGCGCGGGATCGTCAGTGCCCTCCTCAACGGGTGGCGGGTGAAGTTGAAATATTCGGCGGTTGGGTCGCAATCGGAGTTCGCAAAGGTGGCGACCTGGGTGCATCCGCAGCGTCTGGTATGGGCGGGAAACGGGGTCACGGGAAACGGGGTCAGGTCAGGGAAACGGGGTCAGTCAGGAGAAACGGAAACGGGGTCAGGGTGCAAATTTTGACAGAATCTGCAGTCGCCTACCAATTTTCTACCATGCCACGCAGTATTCGGATGCAGTTTCCCGGTGCCTTTTACCACGTCATGGCGCACGGCAACCGGCGAGAGACGGTTCTCCATGACGACGACGACCGGCGATTCTTTCTCGCCACTTTCTCCGGGGCCTGCGCGATGATCGGATGGAAAGTCCATGCCTGGGTGCTGATGGGAAACCATCCAGCCTTCGCGTAGAGCTACGGGGGACAGGCTACCATTCGTTCATCGAAACGCCGGAGGCCCAATCTGGTCGCCGGGATGAGCGGGCTACAAAATACCGTCGCCCGACGCTACAACGTGCGCCACCAGGCATGGGGGCGCCTGTTTGGCGATCGCTACAAGGCCGTGCTCATGGACGGAGCCGATACCTACCACTACCGGAGAGTAGCGGAGAGTAGCGGAGAGTAGCGGAGAGTAGCGGAGAGTAGCGGAGATCCGAGCGCACGATGAGCAACAGGCGGAGCGCTGGCTTTCGGAGGGTCTGAAGGCCGCGGGCCTGAAAGCCCCTGATCTCGGCAGCTTGAAAGGATCTGATCCGCGCAAGTTGGCTTTGGCGGAGTTGCTCTGGAAGCGCACGACGGTTTCTCAGGAATGGATCGCTGAAAAACTGGCGATGCGCCGCGCGGCCAACGTCAGTCAGCAACTGGGGTGTTCAAAACAACGGGGAAACAAGGGCTGGTGCCTCCCTCTGTATTTAAGAATCCTTAAACTTCACGAAGACTTGACATAATTCGCCTCTTGGTCATCGTTATGGGGCGATGACAAAGTT
>Ga0209390_10009053_pt1 | contig 12069 bp, 11 predicted proteins | sample BON01_FD_187212 | JGI IMG/M metagenome (GOLD analysis project Ga0209390, IMG submission 187212) | Freshwater microbial communities from Lake Bonney liftoff mats and glacier meltwater in Antarctica - BON-01 (SPAdes) (version 2) | ecosystem: Environmental > Aquatic > Freshwater > Ice > Glacier... | reverse complement strand
AAGCAACACGGTCATGGTTGGTCGGCCCGCAACGATATGGTTCGGTATCCCTTAGGGGCGGTAGCTCAGCTGGTTAGAGCCCCGAACTCATAATTCGGTCGTCGTCGGTTCGAGCCCGACCCGCCCTACCGTTGGTAATAAAGGTCTTTTCGCATATTGGTTGCGTGGGAGTCCCTATTCTTGACACAGTTTTGACACAGTTTGTTGTGTTACCCCGGGAAACGTCCCCTACCGCGCAACCTGTCCGATCGGTCAGTACCGAATTGGAAAATTCCCGCCAAAATCCTGTTGTGACCAAAAAGTGGGATTCAACGGGGTTCCTCACCAGTGCGGATTTAGCCGCCCGGTGGGGCATGTCCCGTGAAACCTGGACCAACTTAGGGGCCGGGCTCCCATAAGTTCGATCAACCTCTTCGCATATTCCCGGGTGAGGGAGACGCTGTAAATTTCTATCTGAAACGTTAAAGGAAGAGCCAATTCAGATTTGCTTAGCCATGATTTTGCATGGAGAGCCCTGCCAGAACGCAATAGGGGATTCCTGCAGATCCAACAGTCGGGCAACATTTCTGGCCTCATGGGGGGTTCTTACAGACGACGAGGCAGTCCGATTTGGAGTCTTCGTGATTGCTTATTAGTCATTGGCAGCTATATTTGGACATGGCGGGGGAGAGCCTCCGCACAAGAAAATGAAATCAGTGGGGAGTCTTGACGTGTCGGAGTCAGTTGAAGGGGCCAGTGCCCCGAAAAAGAAGAGCAAAAAGGGTCTAATTATTGCCATAGTTTTGGGTTTGGCGGTGATTGGAATAATCATCGAGTTTGCCGCATCCGGTGGTAGCGATGACGCCTCGAATTCGGATGGTGCATCGACAGAAACAACGGAAGTTGTAGAAGGCGAAGTGCTCACCGAAGAGGAAGTAGTTGAAGAGGCACCCGTCGAGGATGGTGCACCGGGCATCGGGGATCCTACCGCTGATGGAAAATTTACCTTCACCGTATCCCAAGTGGAGTGTGGCGTGGAGGAAGTTGGCTCTGAATTTTTATCTGAAACAGCTCAAGGTCAGTTTTGCCTTGTGACCATGACTGTTGAAAATACCGGTGATGAAGCGCAGACTTTCGACGCGGGATCCCAAAAGGGATTGACTAATACAGGGGCAGAGGTAGAAGCAGATAGCACCGCATCGCTTTACGCGAACGATGATGCGGACACGTTCTTAGCAAACATCAACCCAGGTAACAGCATCAAAGACGTAGTTGTCGTGTACGACATTGCTCCAGATCAAACATTGGACGCAGTGATCCTTTTTGACTCATTCTTTAGTGGCGGAGTCACGGTTTCATTGCAATAGAAAGATGATCATTAGCAGGGCCGGTCACTTGAGTTGTGGCCGGCCTTACTAATTGGGCGAACCTTGTAGCCAATCCAAATTGGAATCGGTACGAGCAAGAGTGCAGCGAGGTCCCAAGGATCTGAGACAACTCCGATTTGACCTAGACCAAGTGGACCAGCCAGGAATGTCACTGGTTCCACTAGCGCCCAGTAAACACTTTCTCCGATTTCGGTGAACTTCACAATCACGAAAGTCACCGCTATGAATACAGTTGCCGTGAGAAACCACCGCCCCGTGGCCCAGGGGCGTTTGGGTAAAAACAGGCACAGCAATTCTGCGCCAGCTACCAAGACCATGGGAAAAAATATCATCCCAGCAATGTCGGACATGATTCCACTCAGATGACCGGGGAAGTATGGTTTGAGAACTAAATCATTGATGAACAGTGCAATCAGTGCTACAAGAAATGGCCACGAAAGAACAAAATCCGCTCGAAGCGAGGAATTTGTCTTCACCCGCTAACTATGCCATGAGCAGGTTTTTTGACCCGTGCGTTCGGTATGGATTGTGGTGGTTTCGGAACCGTTGAGATTAGAGGCCCATAAGGGAATATTCCAGTTTTGATTGATGGGTTGGCTTGCTTGAGCGCTCCTGAGTCGACGCAGGACCATATGGTGATCACGTGGTTCAAAATCGCGTACCGTTTTTGTTCCGTCTCCGCTCGTGCAGGTGTAGTGCAACTTCGTGGACTAATTTCAACGCTGTGGGTGAGTTGTGCCCCTGATGGCATGAGCAGAACAGGGTTGGGGATTCCCGCGCATGTTTTCCAAAACGTTTGGGTCCCGCTCACGGCTGCGGAAGGCGGATGCACTCAGCTATTCAATACTGCTACGACCCACCAGTTTCGCATTTGACGTAATCGCCACTGGCGGCGTCTCGACTAATTACTGTGCACCACATGGGGGACGAGTCGATGGAGTTTTGAGCGATTGTGTTGCATCTATAGCAGTAAAAATCATCCTGTTTTTTAACACACTTCGCTGGATTTAATCGTGCAAAAAGGAGTCTTTGGGCCTCATAATTAGGTCGTCGTCGGTTAGAGCCCGACCCGCCCTACACAAGATTTCCCGGTGAAACAGGCCAATTCGGCTGAGGAAACTCGGTGGGTGCAGGTATTTACCACCTATTCTGCTACCACACGCGCTTGTGTGCGTGGTAAGTCTCGGCTGCCTCGCCAGTGAGACTAGGTAATCGTTATGTTCCACATTTCAGCCGTGGGGCCGGCGGTTATCGATTGTGAACTCATCTACGACCCCCTCTGGGGCGCCCTTTTTGAACGATTTTTATGTTGCTATGTGTTCGGCAGTACACCGAATTGGAGACTGGATCCTCTTCGCATGGTCCTACTCGACATTTTTGCATGCTCAATGCCGCTGCAGACCCAACTTCAGGGGCATACCTAGATCGACAATATGGGCAAACAAGCATCCCTCGTTCCTCAGAGAGCTCTTTACTGCCGCATCCTGTACATGACATCAGGTTCATGGATTTTGTCTCGTTTCTTGATGCCGTGGGGCCTAGTTAAGGTATCTAACGCGGCTGAGTTCGTTGGAGAAAACTACGAATATCTGCCTCGTTTGCTCTGCCATTTCATGACTCTGACGAGGGTGTGGTTCAGCAACTGCAATTGAATGGTGCTTTCTCCACGCATGAATTTTATGAGAGACCAAGTGCTTTTGCTTTGGCTGCGTCGTAGTCGGATTGTTCAATGAGTCCAGCGTCAAGTGCTCGCTTGAGATTCTCGAGCGTTGAGATCAAGTCTTGGCCCCCGATATCTGATGGAGCAGTTGGTGGGGTTGGACTTGTTGGAGCTTGACTTTGCATCATTCCTGAAAGCCCGATCGAGCCCGCCGCGATGCCTAGCCCGAGAATTCCCTCAGCACCTCCAGTAGTACCTGCTGCTTGGATTCCCTCTGCCACCGATGCTTGAAGATTCACATCTCCCCGGGTCCCAGTGAGAGCGTCGGCACGTTGGACCGTTTTCAGAAGTTCTTTAGTGTGTTCGTCGTATTCAATTCCTACGACTGTGACTTTGGAGATGGCCAAACCACGAGTGCTCTCCCACTCGTATGCGTCTTGAACCGACTGGGAGAGGGCTTTTGCGAAACCGATTGAGTCCTGTTGAATTTTTGTAATCCGATTGTCTCGGGTTGAATCATTGACGTAGGCACTGAACGCAGCAGCGAGTGATCCCACGACCTCGGAGAACAACTGGTTTGCCGCTGGGTTTGCGTTGTCGGTGAAGTCGAAAACTCCTAAACCCTGGAGATATGTCGCAGGCACGTATTTCATGGCGAACATAATCGGGTCAGTAATCGTCACGCTGTAGGTACCGTGAGTTATTGCGCCAACTTGAGTTTTGAAGTATGCGTCATCCCAATAAATCGCGGATTGGGTTCCATATTTATTGTTTGGCAACTCGACCAGACGCACAAATAGCGCCAATTGTTGCGCCCCGGGCCTTCCGCCAAATTTGAATCGCTCCCAAGATTGGGAAACAAGGGCGATTCTCGCCGTGTCTTCTGAGAAAATTGATTGGGAATAGATGCTCTCCGAGGACCAGATGTACCCGCCGGGTTCATCAACATACCCCGTTAATTGACCATCTTGAAAAACCAGCAAACCGTAGCCTTCTGGGACCACGATTTTGGAACCATCGGTGATGATTGCTTGTGAATTAGTTGTATTGGATCCACGGTCTGCGTTAGTGCCGACTTTGACCGCTGAGAATAGTGCGGCAGTGGGTTGAATATTTGGCGGAACCGTAAGAAAATCTTTCCATTGATCGCTCAGCGTGCCGCCGATGGCGCCTGTTGAAGCTTGAATTAATCCCACAGTGTCCCCCTTTAATCAAATGAGTCCCTCATCCGCAGTTTAACCGTCGTGCGCTCGCCACCATCCTGTCTTCAAGAAATCAAGCAACTTTGCTCAGATTGCAAGCAGACACGTGATAAACATTCGTTATTTTGGCGATGAATGCCATAGAGAACGTGCGCCCAGCCACTTTCACAACTCGAACGAATGCAGTACATATCTCCGTGCCGTCACTCCCGCGGACCAGTCCTCCTCCGGTCTACGTTACGCAAATTGTGCTGCCGCGCGTGCTGCTGGAGTTACACCGATCTACCAAGGGACCTCAATGTATGACGCAAACACGCACTTAGACCGTGATCGTGATGGAATCACTTGTGGATAGGTTGGCGATTCATGTGACGGGCAGTGAATCATCCGAAAAGCACTAAAATTTTGTGGACCGAAAGCGAAGAACGAACCAAGCACATAGTGTTGAAGGGGCCACAACGAGTGTCAGTGAAACCAGTCGTAATACTCTTGACGTTTCGACTCGACGTGCGACGCTTGGGCCATTTTTGTAATACCAATCAATGAAATGTTGACCAGTTTTGTAATCAACCAGTACCGTGTCGCGAAACTCACGCAGGGTCACAACGGGGAAGGCGTTTTCTCCTCCCATAGTCGCTGTAACAACAAAACATTTTGACGCTTTCGCAGTCGTTTGGGGGAGTGGTGTTACGAACGTCGGATCGAGTTTTCTGATCTCAGCTCCAGCCCATGCAATTTGCGCCTGTGCGTGTGCCTTCTGAGCAGCGGTTAGTTGACGCACGCTGCTGAAAGTAGAGCCAGTATTTTGAACGGTAAATGCGATTCCAATGATCAGAGTTGATACGGCATCAATGTAGTTTGAAAGTGTTATCTGGATTGGATCCCACAGATAAGAAGCCGAAAGGGCATGAAGCAAAGTCTCACTCCGAGCGACGTGATCTTCCCAGGCACCATTTACATCAGAAAATTTGGTTGCGTAGCTCGATGACATATTAAATAGATTCACGGCCTGAAGGTGAAGTTCTTTGGCACACTCTTGCTTTGTCAAGCCAAGATCGGTATCCTCCGCGTTTTTGATGGCGAGTTCAAAAGCATTTTGCATTTCTATAACGCGAAGTTGATCCAGATTTGACATCCGCCCAACGGATGTTCCTTTGAGCTGCCACGCTGCGCTGTTCTGTGGATCGATTTCAAGTATCCGGTTGGCGTATTCGTAGGCTTCAGCGTTGTTATTGCTGGCAAGCGATGTGGAAGCGATCGATATGAGGCCCGAAATATCACCTGTGCGGTCGACGCGGACAGTTCCTTCAACCATCATCGATTGAGCTTGTGCCGATGTGTACTTGGTCCGGCAGTAGTCACAAACGAAGTATCCGTCATCGTCTTTTGTAAAGTTGTTGCTGCTACACAATTCGCACACCAGTTTTTGCATTAGCCCCCCACGTTGACTGCTTTGATCCCAAGCATACGTGGCGCCAAATAGTGAATCCGTCAATTACTTGAATTGAGTATCTTCCCAGTTTCATCTATGAATAGTTCTCTGAGGAATACCTGTCATTGAAAAAATATGGATACTGTCATGATTCTGCGAATATTTTCAGAGCATTTGAGTAGGAGCAGAACTCTGAGAAGGGTCTGCCCCCGGTTTGGTTGACACTTTGACCTGCCCCAGAGAAAGTTTCCCATTTCGGTGTTGATTTTCGGCCTTTATGAAATGCTAGTTTCATGTCGCGTCCCTGTCCGTATGAATTCAGATCGAGAGCTGTTTCATTAATTCGAGACGGTCATACGGTGAACAAAGTGGGTCCCATCTGGTTGTGAGTTTCGAGATCCTTCACCGCTAGGAGCTCAACAAGATGTAGTTAACCTATTGGCGAATTTGCCCAGCGTGTTGCACTCGTATCGACGAAAAATAGATATGGAATTAGGTGTTTAAGGTCCTCGCGGGATTTGTGTCAAAAGTGTGTTAAAACCGCATTTAATGGCTTTAACACACTTTTGACATACCAATTTGGGCATTTTTTAAATATTAATTAAATCATGAAACATGTTGGTAGTGTTGGGTTATTGACGTAAAACATCTAAGGAAAAAAGGTATGATTCCCGAACTCATAATTCGGTAGTCGTCGGTTCGAGCCCGACCCGCCCCACTTTCCTCACGTTCTGGGCGCGAGTTGAGCAGCCGTCTACTTAGTGGGTGCGGAAGACGCCCGAACTTCCACTTGCGCCAAAGAAGCACGGCGGTTATCCGGCGTATTTCGCACCTGTATTCATAGGCCCCTCAAAGGTGTCAGACGGACGGGCCTAGCCGGACTGGTTAGGGTCCAAGAAGACCCAGGGGCACAACGGCAATGCCGTCCTTGCGGCGGTAAGCGTCTCTGCCTGTGTTCACCACGACGGCATCGAGAAGTTTGTTGCCGAGTTTGTGTTGTAACCAAGTGAGGTGCTCAACGTGTTCTGAGCGAACGGTATTGCCCAGTTTTGCTTCAATGGCAACGACCTTGCCTCCCGGCCCGACCACGATGAAGTCCACCTCGTGGTCACCGCTCCAGGTACGCAGGTGCTTGAGCGGGACGGCGTTCGCGTCACAGAAGACAGACAGGCTTAACGCTACGAGCGACTCGAACAAGGCACCTAGATAGATTCCACCCGCGGGTCTGGCAGTGGGTCCCTCACCTTCCAGTAGACGGTCCCGGGGAACCCCGACAAGTCTGGCTGCCAAGGCGGGGTCTGCTAGGAACCTCTTGGGAGACTGGCCGAGCCTGGACAGGTGGTTGTCCCCCGGTAACCACGGCGGGATTTCGTCGAGAATGCGCAACCGGAAAAGAGCTTCGGTGTAGCGGCTTGTGGTCCCCTTGCCGGGTTTCTCGAGCTCACCAACGGTCGCCGCATCGCGGAGCTTGTCCCACGATGTCGTAGTGGCGACTGTCGCGGCGTAGGCACGAAGCCACCGCATCAATGTCTCTGGTTGGCGGATGACTACCCCGGCATCCTTCATGTCAACATTGACGAGTCGTTCTAGGTAGGTGTCGAGTTGTTTGTTCAAAGTTCGCATCGAAAGATCTTGGAACCCTGGAAAACCTGAGCGGAGAATGAAGTCCGTGTAGTCCTCAAGCGTGAAGTGGCTCTCTCCAGTGACATCAGGCTTGGCGCCAGTGAGAAGAGAATTCAGGCTTACGGTGGGAGTGCAAAGCAGTCGCTCAGGCAGTGTCAGCGGACGCATCCTCACTGAAGGAATGCGCCCTGCCCCGGAATGCGTGCCATTCATTGGTGCCGAGCCCGTGAGAAGGAAGCGCGCTGGAGTTTTGTCAGCATCTACTGAATCCTTAACGGCTTCCCAAACCTGCGGTAGTCGCTGCCACTCGTCGAACAGAACGGGGGAGGGCTTGAGCAGCAGACTGTCCAGCTGGGCGTCAGCCAACTGGAGTTCTCGTTCACGGTTCAGTCGGACAACGGTCAGTGCTCGCCTCTTGGCCGTTTCAGTCTTGCCAACAGCCTTGGGCCCGTCCAGGAGTATCGCGGGCAGCTCTACCAAGAGGCAGTCCAATTCGCTGTCAACGATGCGCCTGCGGTAACTGCCAAGGAATTTCCCCGTGCCTGTGCTGACCGTCATTGTTCTGACTCCCTCAATGGATACTACTAGTACGCAGGCTTCTACGATACCATTACGCAGGCTTCTACGATACCATTACGCAGATCCGAATCCAGTCATCTGCAACGACCCGAAGTCTGGTTCATGCACGGAGGTCGAACCAAACGGACCGAGTAATGGGGTCCTCCCAGGTCTAGGTGGGTGGAGTGTTGCCGACATTGTGGCCCTTAAGTGTGAAATCGTTTTCTCCCGGCAGATCGGGCCTATTGCCAGTGATAGGGGTCTGCAGGCTCACGGTTGGAGCGCAGACTGTCCAGCCGGGCATCAAGCAACTGGAGTTCTCTCTCGCGGTTTCGCCGGACAACGGTCCGTGCTCGACTCGTGGCCGTCTCAGTCTTGGTAACAGCCTTTGGCCCGTCTAGGGGTAGTACGGGAAGCTCGGCCATGCGGTAGTCCAACTCGTCGTCAACGATGCGACCGCGATTGTTGCCTCAGAAGTTTCCCGTGTTTGTGCTGAGCGTCATAGTTATGACTCCGTAAAAAGTCGCTGCTAGTACTCAGATAAGAATTCAGCCATCTGCAACTATCCGAAGTCTGGTTCACACACGAACGTCGAATCAAAGGGACCGAGTAATTGGGTGATCCAATCTGGTGTTGCAGAAAAATCTACCTCAACTTTACTCGAGATTAGTGATTTCCATTGAATAAAATGAAAAGCTCGGATAGCATCGCGGCTTCACCTTTGGAGGAAAAATGGCTCTGAGCATCGACCCCAGAAGTTTTACGAAAATAATGCTGGACGAGAGTGAAATGCCAACGCAGTGGTACAACATCGTTCCGGACCTGCCATCTCCGCCACCCCCACCGCTTAATCCCGGCACGCATCAACCCATTGGTCCTGAGGATCTTGCGCCTCTTTTCCCGATGGATCTTATTTTGCAAGAAGTTTCGACCGAGTCCTACATCGATATACCGGGCGAGATTTTGGATATCTACCGGACCTGGCGTCCGTCACCACTTTTCAGGGCTCGACGACTAGAACAGTTCTTGGATACGCCCGCCCGCCTTTACTACAAGTATGAGGGGGTCTCACCAGCCGGTTCGCACAAAACGAATACCGCGGTCCCGCAGGCGTATTACAACAAAAAAGCTGGTATCAAAAAATTGACAACGGAAACTGGCGCTGGCCAGTGGGGAACCGCACTCTCCTTTGCCTGCTCCCTCTTCGACTTGGAGTGTGAGGTGTGGCAAGTCGGCGGGTCCTATGACCTGAAACCATATCGCCGGCTCATGATGGAGGTTTTCGGTGCGACAGTGCATCGGTCACCATCTCAGTTGACCGAAGCGGGCAGAAAATTGGCGCTGGACCCGAAGAACTCATCGGGCTCTTTGGGGATTGCAATCTCCGAGGCTGTTGAAGCGGCAGTTGCTGACCCTAATGTGGCCTACGCATTGGGTTCTGTCCTCAATCACGTGCTGATGCACCAAACAATTATCGGCGAGGAAGCACTGAAGCAAATGGCCAAAGTGGGAGAGACCCCAGACCTGCTGGTCGGTTGTACCGGTGGCGGGTCCAATTTTGCTGGACTGTCATTTCCCTTCATGAGGGAGAAGATGAAGGGGAAGATGAATCCCGAGATTCGTGCGGTCGAACCAGCATCCTGTCCTTCGCTCACCAGGGGCACCTATGCCTATGATTTCGGTGACACCGCCGGTATGACCCCGCTCATGAAAATGCACACGCTTGGACACGACTTCATCCCAGATCCGATTCACGCAGGTGGCCTGCGCTATCACGGCATGGCGCCATTGGTGTCGCACATTTATGAATTAGGCATGATGACGGCAACGACTGTTGGACAGAAGGAATGCTTTGCAGCGGCTGTTCAGTTTGCTCGGACCGAAGGGATCGTGCCTGCACCAGAGCCAACTCATGCTATTGCGGTAGCAATCTCCGAAGCACTAAAAGCGAAAGAGACAGGTGAAGAAAAAGTGATTCTCACCGCACTGTGCGGCCATGGCCACTTTGACCTAGCCTCCTACGACCAATTTCTGAATGGCGAAATGATTGACTCAACGCTGAGCGACAAGGACATTGAAGCCGCACTTGCTGCCCTTCCCCAGATGAGTTGACGGGTGGGTGGGGTCGAAAATTGAGTTCACCCCCGAGACTGGGCAATGAGTGCTAGAAAATTGCTGGTACCGGTAGAAACAAGTAATTAAATGGGCTGGCATCAATTTCGGGAGCTCAATTCCGGACGAACGGTGGCAGAAGATAACGATCACGCCGCTGGCGGCAACCCGGCGCTGCCGTCGCCGGCGATTCCCCACAACGTGGTGTGGGGCATTTCGCAGCCCGCATACGTTGAGATGACTTGGCTGCAGCAAGGGGCCATGAAGCAAGCAGCTGGCTGGTTTTCCTAGGGATCTTCAGATCATCGAGCCAGCCAGCGATCGAGAAAATGGTTGATCGCCGTTCCTTTAAGCGGTTATATTCCCACCCGTGCTATTGTGGGTTTATTCCCACTTAACCCAACGTGGTTATATTCCCACTAACTCGGAGCCATCATGGAACTGCAAGTTCGTAAAGCAACTGACATAGCCGCTGTTGTTAAGGCCGCTCGTGAGGAATCAAATCTGTCGCAAGCGGAGTTAGCAAACAATCTTGCCTTTCCTCGGGATTACATGGTTTACCTCGAGTCGGGCGAAGCCCCAATCTATGCAAAACGTTTGCTCCGGGTAATGCACGAGTTGGGAATCACCATGACGCTTGCCTTCGATGCCCAAGGCAAGGATCAGTGATCCTGTGGCTGGGAGATCTGGTCAGAAGCTTGATCTTTACCTGCATGACTTCTACGTAGGGCGGGTCTACCCAGAGCGTCGAGATATTTCTCGCGTTGTCTTGGAAGTTGATTCAGGCTATTCACCCGATGTTGTGCTTACTGAATCGTTTTCCACAATTCCCGGACGAGTGCCACCAAGTGATGCAGTTTCAAACTTTCTAGGCGGCTACATGCCAGAAGGAAATCACCGAACTGCCATGGCAAGTAAGCGCAAAGTTGACCCGTCAAATCTATTCGAACTGTTGCGTGAATTCGGTGGTTCTATCTCCGGAGCAGTATCTATTCGACTCACGAGTGAGCCATCTCCTTATCAACCTTCATACGCGAAATTGTCTGACCGCGAATTATCCGATCTGCTCACCCGAGCCGTGAAAGATATTGACCAAGGGATTTCCACCGACAGTCGTTCGGCATTACCTGGTTATCAACCCAAAGTTTTACTGGCATTAATTAATGGTGGCTGGGCCTACCCACAAGGACGGGCACACTCGACTCGTATCTTGAAGCCGCAGGTGCCGACAAGACCGACCCGTATCTTTGATGAGCATTACTCCCACATGTTAGCCAGACATGCTGGCTTGGCGAGCTTTGGAAGTGAGATTCACTCCGTTCGAAAGCAGCACTATTTAGCCATCGAGCGGTTCGATCGAATTGTTGACAAGCAGCGGGTGTACCCGATTCACCAGGAAGACTGTGCGCAGGCGCTGGGGCTTGATTGGCGTCAAACTGACAACAAATTTCAGGATCCTAATTGGCCGACTAATCCACGCAGGGCATCAGTTTCTCGAATCGCTGAACTTCTGGGCAGTGTCCCCGCAGGATCGGACTTGATTCTCCAGTGGGTACAGCAACTCCTGTTTCACTTAATAATGGGCAATAACGATGCGCATGCAAAGAACGTTGCAATCATTCATACCCCATTAGGCCCCCGCCTCGCCGATGTTTATGACGCACTACCAAACCTTTTCCAAAAAGGGCTCATAAATTATGACATGGCACTTTCTATCGATTCCGTATTTGACCACAGGCGGATGTCTGTGGAACGGCTTCAACGTGAGGCGGAATCCTGGCGGATTTTGCCTGCTGAAACGCTCGCAGCGAGCATTGACGAATGTCTCGTTCGAGTTCACGCTGCGTTGGACGAAGTAAAGCCACCCAAGGGGATTTCACCCGGCCTCGCGGAACGACTAATGTGGAATGCGTCAAGATTGATTGAGGGCAGTGAGATCGGTTCTCCGAGATAACCGCAATTGAAATTTCCCAAATTCACGGAGTTGGGAAAACTGTGATACCAATTTTGCAATCGTGGCTTCGGGCTTGAAAGCTTTGGCGCCACCATTACCGCCTCCTAAGTCGATTAACTTACGTGTAAACACTTCTGTTTACAAAGTGGTAGGCAAAGGGC
>Ga0209390_10009051_pt1 | contig 12070 bp, 10 predicted proteins | sample BON01_FD_187212 | JGI IMG/M metagenome (GOLD analysis project Ga0209390, IMG submission 187212) | Freshwater microbial communities from Lake Bonney liftoff mats and glacier meltwater in Antarctica - BON-01 (SPAdes) (version 2) | ecosystem: Environmental > Aquatic > Freshwater > Ice > Glacier... | reverse complement strand
CCACAGCATCAACGAGCTCCTAAATAAAGCAACCGGCAACATGGGCCACTGCTCCGAAATCTCCACCGGCGCCCCATTGGTCATCGCCATCCCCGCCGCAAATGCCGTCAAGGACAACGCTAAGCCAGTCAATGGCCCGGCAATCGCCACGTCAAACATGTCCTTCCTACTCTTCGGGAAACTCACAAACCGCAACACCGACCCAAACGTCCCCACCTGCAGCGATGGAATATATACAGGCACCCCCAGCTTCACATCCTTCGCTTTCGCCGCCAAGGTATGCGCCAAATCATGGGCAAGTTGAATCCCCAAAATTCCAACAGCAACAGGCAAAGCATCATCCAACCTCGCCAGCGGCGCCTCCCCCAACTTATTCACGATATCCGCGGGAGAATAAAAAGTCAAAATCGAATACACCAAGCAATTCAACGCCGTCGCCCCCAAACTCAACAACGACAGCGTCACCTGCCCCCCACCCACCGGCAAAGGCTTCACCCGCGTGCTGACAGCCATAAACATCACTTCAGGATTCTCCGCGTCCCCCCCCCCTCCCATCATCCCTCCCATCTCCTGCATCTGCGGGCGGGGATTTTCAAACAAAAACAACTGCACCCGATCCTTCAAACCCCCCTCCAACGCCTGCAGCCTCTTCTCGACATCCTTGAAAACTTCCTCAGAAGGCTTGCGGAGCGTCCCCATGTATGCAACAGCTAGAGGGGTTTTATCCACATCGGTCACGAAAAAAGTGTCCATTTTGAACACCTCTGTGCGAAGGGTCTGCACATCCTCGTCCAACAAAGGCTCGAACGATTCAAGGGTACGCATGAATTCACGGGGGAGCCACTGGGGGAGGTTGATGGCGTAAATAGTGCTGAATCCCCTCGAATTATTACGCATCATTTCTTGAGTTAATTGATCGATCGACGAAGTCCCTACCCCTCCCGAGGCATTCCGCATCGCAGCCTCCACTTCGGAGAACTGGTCAAAAAGCGCATTAGAAGGCGCAGGGGGGGGCGTCTCATCCTTAAAGCGAAACGCGAGCTCTTCCCGGATCTCCTTCGCTTGACGGGCGTCTAATTCATTCAACGCCTTCAACACAGCATCCCCCAGATTCTTATAAGCAAGAGCCTGCTCAGGCGTATCAGCCTCCGCGCTCAAATCACGAATCCGAGAGATGGAGTCAGCGTCGATGTTGCGGATGTATGTCTTGACCACGGCTTTGAGCTCCACAGCCGCGGCTTCAGGGGAGACCATCCCTGTGGGGGAGGACTGGGCGGCCCGGAATTTCTCGACGAGTCGGTCCGTGTCTTGCTGCTTCTTTTGCTTCTTCAGTAGGGCTTCCCGTTCCATCTTGATTTGTTCCTTCTCAGCTTCCAAACGCAGTTTTTCGGCTTGGAGCTTGAGCATTTGGGACTTGAGTTGCAGGCGCTCTCCTTCTGACAAGGGCCGGTTTTCTGTTTGTACCGCTGCTGGTGCTGGTGCGGCCGGGGCAGCCTCGCCCTCCGCCTTGCTCTCGTCCACGTCCACCGCGTACAGTCTGCTGCTGCTACATCTGCTGCTGCTGCTGCTCCCCAACCCCGCCATGGCCCGCATTCGGGCACTCCCTGCTCCTGCTTCTGCTCCTGCTCCTGCTTTTGGCAACGTCCACCCTCCCCCTCCCGCTACTCTAACCGGCGCCACGCCCCGGCTATGTATTAATGGTGATGGTAGGTGCCCCTGCTGCTGCCCATGCTGCGCTGGTAAAAACGCCCAGGCATTCGCCACCCCCACCGTGCTCCCCAAGGCCAAGGCCGCCGCCGCCGCTGCCGTCCACCATACTGTTGCTTGCTTACCCCGTCGGCTGCTGCTGCTACTACTACTCCGGCTGCAGTCCGCCTGCCGCAGATGGCCGCAATCCTGCATAGCTGGCTACGCTGCCGCTGGACGTGGCTGTGGACGTGCGTGTGTGTGTGTCTGTTGTCAGGAGGGCAAGGAGGGGAGAAAATGAGCGAGGAGGAGATGGAGAATCCTAGCTTCTCTTGTGTCGTGTGACTCAGTGGAAAGGGCAAGCCGTGACCAGGGCGACCAACCCCACCCCCAAGACAACCCCAACCCGAAGGTCGAGGGACGAGGAGGGCGTGTGGTATGGTCAAAGGGCCAGAGGTTCATCAGGACGGCAAGCAAGGGTAGTCAGAAGAGCTGCTGCTTGCTTCCATGATGGCACAAAGAACGCCGGCTCGAATCGCAAAGGCAAGCTGGGGGGAATTTGGAGTGCGGGGATTGCACAAAAGGAGCAAGAATCGCACAATGGTGTGATAGGAAAGAACAACTCTTTGCACCGTGGCAAGTCTTCTTGTCCTTTTAAATGGTGTTTGTTTGCGCTTTGCCTGCCACTCCGCCTGTTCAACCTCCTACCCCCTCCTTCTTCTAGATGGGAACACATTTTGTAGTCCCGCGTAGGCTCGAAAATCAAACGATTAGAAATTAAAAGGTGCTTTTTTGTTGTTCTTTATACTTTGTGGATCATATGAAGCCAAGTACTTTGTCCTAATGTCCTTGTCCCCCGCTCTTTCCGAGCAACCTCCTCTCTTGTTCTGTGGCGTCAGAGGGGGCCCTTTCCATCAAAAATCGGGCCTTTTATAATCGCTTTCCTCCTTTTTACATACTTTAATTATGCATAAATCTTATTCATCGATTCGAACGGTCATACAGTTGTTTACAAAGTCTCTACACACAAGCTTCTAGTATGTCCACACCCTTCCCTTGCTCACGCTCAAGCAACGCCCCAAAGTCTCCCTTGCTTTACTAGCGCGTACATCAATACCAGGTTTCCCCCAACTTTCTTGCTGCATATCATTGCGCATGCATCAAACCCATCTTTCTCTTGCGCTCATCATCCTACTGCGCGTGCATCATAACCGCTTTCTTCTCTAACACTTTTTCACCATCCACCCCCTTCTTCGTTTCCAACTCCAACTCCTCCTCCATCCCCCCCTTGACCACCTCCTCCCCCTTCCGCCCCTGCTTTTCTTCTCTTTCCTTTGCCGCAAATTGCCGATACGCCTTATCCGTCCCGCAGATCCAATCCCAAAAACACGTCATTGTGCCAAAGGCCCCCACATTATGCGAATGATGGAAGTCATGCATCTGAGGCCCCGTCCACCAAGGTACCACGGAGAAAGGAGAGAGTATAGGGATGGTATAACCGCTGTGGGCGTCAAACGTCTCCCAGAGTCGAAAGACAAGGTAAGACCAAAAGACAAGCACGTGCGAGCCGAGGAGCAGGGGGCCTCCAAAGGTTGTCACGACATTGCTGACGAGATGTTCGAGGGGGTGAGCGTACTCGGTATTCAGAGCAACGCTGGTTTTGAAGGTGTGGTGCTGCTTGTGGAAGCGCTTGTAGAACCAACGGTGGTGAAATACTGGAGGAGAATCGGGACAAGGGGGGGGTGGATTGAGGGGAAGAGGTTGGTTTGATGGGAACGGGGCACAAATTTAAGAAAGAAAAACGGTATTGCCTGTTATTTCCTGACGAAGAGCACCACACTCAGGCAGCCAGCATCCCACCCTCTCCTCAGTCCCTTGATACGTACATCGATGCGTCCAGTAAAACGTCGTCTCCATCCACAGCCAGCATAAGACCCAGTCTCGGAGGATGCGTGTGACGGGAGGCAACGGCGCGCGCACCTCGGTACCAAAATAATGAAACCCAGAATACATGAGCATCATTACTGGGAACTCCGTCACTAGCGCCCGCTTCAGCAAATCCCGCGTTGCCGCTCGAAAAAGCGCCATGTCAAACGGTGCGGCGGTCTGGATGCGGTATTGCAGGAGCAAGCCGCGGGAATGCAAGAGGCAGTAGAAGAGGGAGAATGCGCCGGCCATGACTTGATGGATGATGTAGGTACCGATCGCAAAGACCATCGCATCGGACCATGTCGTTTTCCCCATGAACGCCAGCCAATGTTTGTCCACCCACGCCAAGTAAGGACTGGCCAGCTCCTCCAGCAGGTGCCATCCCAGTCCTACTCCTGCTGCTCCTGCTGCGCTGGTGGGCAGGCACGTCCCCGTCTTGTTTGGCATCGTTTGCTGTGAATTGATAATAGTAGAACGTAAAAGGGAAAATAATGTGAGAAACTTTGCACGCACAAGTCAATCGAGGCTTGGACCCCTTCTTTTGGAGAGGAAACGCACTCGTGAGTTTTGCTGCTGCTTTTTCCTTGCTGCTGGACAGGCGGAAAAGCCACAAAAGGCACTGCCCCCTATGTAGCTCGTCATACAAAGGCACGTGCTGGCCGTCGAGGTGGTGGCGTGCCACGCAAGCCTGGCACCTGGGCACGTTTTTGTGCCTGCGACTCGGACGTTCCCTCACACTTTACCCTTGCCTTACCACACTCACGCAACACAGGCAGCAGGACAAGGAGGAGGACGACAACAAGCTCTACACCAATACGACCATGCTGCGCCCTGCCGAGGCCGCCGCGACCAAGCTGGAAAAGAAGAAGCGGTTGCTGGCCGCAGGGGTAAGTCCATCCCACCACCCTTGCCCCCATCCCTTACTCACACCATTTCATCCACCGCACATGCAGGGCGACAAGAAGCTCAAGCTCCTCAAGAAAGGCACGGGGTCCTCGTCCTCTTCCTCCTCGTCGTTCTCGGGCCCGAGTAAGAAGAAGACAACTGATGGGGCCGGTCTCCGGAGTCCGCCCACCGTTGCCCTTTCCTCCGCCAGCAGCAGCAGCACCACCAGCAACAACTTCCACGACGAAGACACCTGGGAAGGCTGCTGGCAAGGATCTCGACGACACGAAGCGGTGCAAGACGGGGTGGCATGGCTGTTGAAGCACGCGGCGTCCACCAGCAGGGGGGGAGGAGGAGGGGAGGAAGGGGGGGAGGGAGGGTCAATAGTACCGGTGGTGGGGCAGCTGGTGCGGCTGACAAGGGACCCTGTGCGACAAGAGGTTCTCGAGGCAGCGCACCCGGCGTTGGAGAAATGGAAGGCCGAGAACGTGAAGAAGCGATGGGAACCTGTCAGTGGCAGCGGTAGCAGCAGTAGCAGCAGTAGCAGCAAAAAGGCAGCGGTACAACGTGGATTAATCCAAGCCTTTCGTCGCATCGTCCACCTAGAAGGCACGGGTGTCTACGCACAAGGAAAATCCAAACAAGATCTCCTCGACGCGTTCGTCAGCGTGGAAGGTCGGACAGACCACCCTCCCTCCCTTCCTTTCCCCACCTCTTCCTCGTCCGCAACTGCACAGCAAAAGTGGAGTATTATTGATTATTTGGGGTGGAATCCTTTGGCTGGACCACCGCCTGAATCGATGCCTGATCCATTTGATTTGTCTGCCGGTGGTAGGAAGAATAATGTGTCAAGGCATAGAGTACTGGCATTGGGTTTTGACTTAATGTTGCTGGTGGAGTTGAGCGGGTTGGTGCGTGATTATGGGGAGGAGGAGCAACAGCAGCAGCAGCAGCAGGGGGAGGAAGAGGAGGAAGGGGAGGAGGAGGGGTTGGCTTTATATGAAGAGGAGGAGGAGGAGGCCGAGAAGGCGGGGGGAGGGACGGGGAGGACGCGTCGGCAGCATCGGGCTTTGAGTGCGGAGTGTAGGGTTGTTCATGTGTTGAAGTGGTTGCCTTTAATTCGGCCGTATTTGGGACCGACGTTGATAGAGGAGGAGGGGTATCGAGATCAGGTGTTGCTGGCGACGAGCGTGGTGTGGGCTCTGAGTCGAGGGGGAGAGTTGCGGATTCCGGCGTTGTTGTTGCCCCATGAGTACTTCTTTTTGAGGGAGCATTTGGCGGTGCAGCTCTTAAAAAGTGATGTTCTGCTGGTTGGAAGGTCGATCGACGCGTTGCGAGTGCTAGGATCCCACGACGAAAATCCCATGATGCGAGCAGGGATGAGCTTCTTACTAGACGCCCAGGCACGGGCAGGAAACTGGCCTGCTAGCACTGCTGCTGCCGTTAAGAAGAAGGAACAAGAGCAGGAGCAGCAGCAGCAGCAGAAAGTGGCATCGACCTTGGCGGCGACAAGGGCGTTGCTTGTGAGGGAATTTAATGGCTTTGGACCCATGCCGTTAGAGGTGATTGATCTGCTCTTGGCCTGGCAGAAGGAGGATGCTGACCCTATCCCTCCCACCAGCAGTAGTAGCAGCAGCAATACGAAGCTGCCGTCGGAGGAGGAGGATTGGAGTGTGGTTTTCCTGCAGCCCGACGGAAAATTAGATTCACGGGTCAAGAGCTTAGGGAGGGTGGTGACAAAAATCAAGAAGGAACAGAAGAAGAAGCAGGCGGATGCCGCTGCTGCTGCTACTGCTGCTGAAGCTCAGGCTACTACTGCTGCTGCTGCTGCTGCTGCTAGGGCGGCGGCGGCTGCTGCTTTGGTTGCTCCTTCTATGTTGTTGCCGTCGTCGTCGACGTCTTCTTTTGGCCCTGCTGGAGGAGGAAGAGGAGGAGGGGTGGGAGGAGAAGGAGGAGAAGGAGGAGGGGAAGGAGAGGCGGCTCCTGTGTTGTCGGAAGCGGACCAGGCTCGAGCAGCAAGGATTGTTAGGTTGGGGAAGGAGATTGAACGAGCGAAGGAGGAGAAGGAGTGGGGGTGGGTTTTGGAGGGGTTAAGAGGGGTGGAGGGAGAGAGGATGACGTTGGCGTTGTTGAGTGTTACCTCGATTGGACGGGTGGTGAATAAATTGAAGAAGGTGGAGGATGCGGCGGTGGCAGAACTAGGGAAGAAGCTCGTAAAGGAGTGGAAGGCACTGGTGGAAGAAAAATGAAGAAGGAATAAAATAGTAGTTTTGGGCCTCGCTTTTTCGTTTATCCAAATAAAGCAAGCAAGCAAGTCAGGAAGGAAAGATAGAATATAAGTAGTGAAGCGGTAGGATAAAGCAACTAACAGCAGATAGAAGAAAATTGAAAAATGTGCCTCTTGATGATAAGATTATTAGAAGAATAGCGTCTCAATTCGTTATGTCTTTTGCTTATCTTTTTGTAGTCAATACCTAAGCTTCAGCAGCCAACTCGTTCACTGTCTCTCCCTCCTTCATCTCCGAGGACATGCTGCTAGCAGCAGGCACACCACCACCACCAATAGCAGCAGCCGCAGCAGCAGCAGCAGTCGCGCTCCGCCGAGCAGGAGCCTGTAAGCTCGTAATCGCAAAAGTCAAAAACGCCGTATGCCCACGCATCACCGACCTAGCTTTCGCAAATAACCGTTCCTCCTCCTCCCCTCCCTCCGTCCCTCCCTTCCCCCCTCCGTCCCCTCGCTTCCTCTTCCCTAACTCCTCTTCCTCTCCTTCACCCACCTCCATCCCGTTCCCCTCCTTCCCTCCCTCCCTGTCCTCCTTCTCCTCCGCCTCCTCCTTCCTCAGCTCCTCGTCCCCAAAATCCACCTTGGTCATCGCTGTCCTCCACAAATCAAATTGCTTATGCCTCACTTCCATCGTTCGAATCGAGTGAAAATTATGTTCTCTCAACGCCTCGCAGGTCTTGAAAACTTGCTCCAAGCAAGGGGAGTAAGTAGCAAGGCCGGCATTAGGCTTCAGTACTGCTGCTGCGAGAGGGATGGCTAACCAGGGTTGGGGCACGTCAAGAAAGACGGCGTCCATTCGTCCACGCAAGGCGCGGATGGTGGGGGTGATTTTGACAGGGGGAGAGGTGGTCGCTTCTTCGGTTTCGGTCGAGGCACTGCCGTTCACTTCTGCAGCAGCAGTCTCAGCACCATTCGTAGCAGCAGGAGCAATAGGAAGAGGAACAGCAGCAAGCATCTCCCCTTCTACTTCTCCTTCCACGTCCAACGACCCCAATTCCTGGCAAATATCCGCGTGTCGCACCGTCACAAGATGCCCCACTCGATTGTGTTCAAAATCCACCCTGGCCTCTCGTGCCCTTGCCTTATTAAACTCAAAGGTATGCAAATGTCCATTCGGGCTAATCGTCCTTAAAATCGCGTGCGACATAGCTCCTGACCCCGTCCCCGACTCCAACACCCGCATGCCCGGCCGCAAGCCCAGCATAAAGACCACCATGCTTTGATCCAGGTCCTGCACAATTTGGGTGCGCTGCTTGATGCTAAGCGTCCAGAGCTCGGGGGAGGGGAGCAAGAGACGGATAAACTTGCCACTGGCCGAGCGCGAGACGATTTTGGCGCCGACGCTTTGTCCGATCATGTCGTCGTGATGGAAGTGACCGAGGCGGTTTTGAAACATCCCGCCGGGCTCGAGGTAGATGTGGGAGTAGTTGTCGTGTCGCTCCATCACAATGACCATGTCCCCCGCTTGGAAAGGACGGGGCCGCCGCTTGCTTCTTGTTGTGGTGGTCGTGGTACTGTCGATGATGACCTGTTCTTGGCTTGCGGCCTGCGCCAAGGCAAAGTCCATGGTGTGCGATGTGTGGTGGGGTGGTGGGTGGGTAGTGCTCGAGCGCCGGATATTTATGCCGCCGCGAGTTTGGAAGCTTGCAGATTCAGGCTGGAGGAAAGGACGTTGTTCTTTTCGACCCTGTCCTGTAGAACCTGTGCTTGTGCATGTGTACGAAGCGTACGTGAGTGAGAGGCTTGTGTGTGTGGACGGATGGAGGAGGCCAAGGGCGCGTTGTGTCTGAGTCGCTGAATCGTCGGTTGCAAACTTCAGCCTTGTTGCCTCCCCTTGCTAAAATTCACTTGTGCTGTCAGTGTCCGCAATCCCCGCTCTTTGGGCGCTCAGGAACTCACTTGCACCGCACAACCCCACCACCACATCTGACAGGGAGCGACGGAGGGAGGGGCGGGCAGCGTTGCGTGCACCCCGTGCGACCTTTTTCACCCGCCTTTCCTTTTCCCAGCACTTGCAGCGGAGAGCTTCTTCCTTCCTTCCTTGCCCCGCCCATTTCTGCATCAAGCCCCTTCCCAAAAGGAGTCATGGCCCGCGCCGTCGTCCTCGTCGGAAGCCTTGCCTTGGCCGTGTTGGTATGCGCTCTACCCTACGCCACGGCCTTTGTCCTGCCCTCGGGCCTGCCCCCTAATTCGCCAGCATCGTCAGCACTAGAAGGAGACGGAAGAAGAACAATGTCGCCCTCCTCCGGCGACCCCGCATCCCTCGAGCAGCCCTTGACCCGCCTGGCCGCGGCCAAGAAGAAATTTGCCGGCAGCAGTTGTGGCACTGGCGGCTCCACCTCGGCCGCAGCCCCCTCTCCCTCGAAAAAGAAACAGCGCAAGGGTGACGAGGTAGGGAAAGGGGATCACATTCATTCCTACGAATCTTCATTTTGTCCATCACCTTTTGATTATTTTCCTTGTGGTAGTTTTTATTACTCCATGTATGTACGCGACGAACTCACACTCGCTATCTTTCCCTGTTATGTAGCCAAAAAAATGAACTCACACTCCTTATTTCCCCCCCCTATTTTATTTGTATGTTTTACTTTTCAAAAAACAGGGGCAGGCGCAACGGCGGGCATCCTTTATGAAGGTGCCGGATTCTTCTGCTACCCGTGCCGACTTTGGCTTGAGCGGCCCGGGCTTCGAAATGGAGCTCTTACCACCAACCGACCGCGACGCCGGCCCCGTCACTGCCACAAGCAGCAGCAGCAGTGGCAATAGCGGCAAGCGCGATAAGAGGGGTGGGAGCAGCAGTAGTAGTAGTAGCAGCAGCAGCAGCAGCAGTACTAGCACGTTGCCTGGGGAGGAGGAGCATACAACGGACCATCATATGCGGTTGCTGCGACAGACGGGAAAATATCCTGTGTTGGTTTTGAATACGGATGCCCAGCCTTTGAGCTATCTGCCGTTGTCCATTATTCGGTGGCAGGAGGTAGGAAGGGAGGGGAGGGAGGGAGGGAGGGAGGGAGGGAGGAGGGAGAGGCATCTTTTCTGGTATTTTTGCGCAAAAGTACATTTACATTCTAAAATCCTCCCTCTCCTCTCTCTTTTATTCTTTCTACAGGCAATCAAAGCCATCTTCCTCGAGCGCGTCACTGTGCTAGCTTACTACGATTCCTTCATCCAATCCACCGCGGGGCCGTGGCAGCTCCCCTCCGTAATTTGCCTGAAGCAATACCAAAAAGGGTGCCGTGAGAGACCTCCCCCTCTGAATCGTCGTAATATCTATATTCGGGATCACTATTCCTGTGCGTATTGTACGCTGCGGCTCAAGGCAAATGACTTGACTCTGGACCACGTCATGCCTCGCTCCAAAGGAGGAAAAGGATCGTGGGACAATTTGGTTACATGTAAGGAAAAAGCAGCAAGAACTCCTGCTCCTCCCCTTCCGTCTACCTTTCCTCCTATTTTTGTTTGGGATCGTTATTCCCAAATGTCGGAATTACACACTTACCCTCCCTCCCTCCCTCCCCCCTTCCTCCCTCCCTCCCCCAGGCTGCCGGCAATGCAACCGCCGCAAGGGAAAGCGGACCGTCAAAGAGCTCAAAGACATCGGCATGGTCCTAATGAACCCCCCACGCAAGCCCAAAATGTCGGAATTACAACGCCAAGCCCGTCTCTATCGCACGGCTGCTGGTACCTTCCCCCATGAAAGCTGGCAGGCGTACCTAGGAGGGCCACCTGAGAATCCAGAGGAGTATTTGTGAGGAGGGAGGGAAGGAGGGAGGAAGGGAGAGAGGGCAGGCGTGTTGATACCCCTGCTGGCAGGCGTACCTAGGAGGGCCACCTGAGAATCCAGAGGAGTATTTGTGAGGAGGGAGGGAAGGAGGGAGGAAGGGAGAGAGGGCAGGCGTGTTGATATCGCACTGCTGCTGGTACATTCCCCCCATGAGAGCTGGCAGCATATTTCGGTGGGCGGCCTGAGAAGCCAGAGGAGTTTATGTGAAGAGGCGAGGAGGGAGGGAGGGAGGGAGGGAAGGAAATGAGCGTAGGAGCGAATTTTTATATGTACATAAATATTAAGTGTGACGATGAGTGTAAGTGTGACGATGAATGTGTGTGTGTATGTGATCTGTGTTATCCATTCCCTGCCGGTCGTCCGTGTTGGCACGTAAGAGAGAGCGTGTAGAAAACAAGAAGGGAAAGAGAGAGCCGCAGGAAGAGGACGAGTATATATAGGGCTGGCGTAAGTGGGAGGAGGAGCACGACCTGAGTTTGAGCATGCGACTGTTTATGTTGTGTGCGTGGAGAAATGCGTTGTGTTCCCCTTGCCCGTATGCTTGGCTTCGCCGTCTCCCCGAAAAAGAGGGAGCAATGTGCCCTGCGAGTGAGTCCCGCCGTGTGTGTATGGTTTTAGAGGTCATCTTTCATTTCAAAAAAACAGGAAAGCAACAATTGAATTAGAAGGGAACAAGGATGATTGAACGAATTCATGTCCCGCAGACCCAGTATGTAAGGTGCACACAGTTACAGTAGAAGACAAAAAGAAAAACGGGTAATGTTGGTGACAATTAATGACCTAGCGAAAGCAGCAATAGTAATACTACATACAACAGCAACCCAACCCCTTTCCAGTGAAAAAAAGGAAGTACAACAGAAAACGAAGAAGTTAAAAAAGAAGTGAACAGGAAGGAAATTGGCTTGTTGGCTTTATGCTTTTGCTTTCAGGAGAGGGAGAGGGAGGGGGGGGTGGGTTGGGGGTGTATGCGGGGGTGGGGAGGTTTTTGAGTTTTTAAAGCCCAAAGTTTTGCTTCATTTTTGCCTCGAAGTCCACTGCGGCCAGCCCTTCTCCCTTCTCTCAATGCCTTGTGGGGCATTGACAGTGGCCACTGTTTGCTTTACACGCGTGAGTTTCGCGTCGCGCATGGGCCGCTGGTTCATAGAATGCACGGCGAAGCAAAATCGTCCTCAGTTCATAAGCAATCCACACACAGCCTCTTTCACGGCACACACTAAGCCTCACCCCACCCACCCACCCCAACACAGCTTCCTCAAGACCAGCATCAGCCAGCCCGCATTCGGGGCTCGGGAATCATGCCTGTCCGTGGACGTGAAGAGGAGGAGGAAGAGGAGCAGCAGCAGCAGGGAGGAGGAGGAGGAGGAGGAGGAGGAGGAGGCAAGATGCAGCCCTCTCCCACCAGCACCGCAGCCAGCGTGAAGCGACGCTCCCCACGCAAGAAGTTCAAGCGCGTCGTGCAGGCCGAGCAGCACAGGGAAGCGGTGGCTGCGGCCAAAGCTGCT
>Ga0209390_10009049_pt1 | contig 12072 bp, 8 predicted proteins | sample BON01_FD_187212 | JGI IMG/M metagenome (GOLD analysis project Ga0209390, IMG submission 187212) | Freshwater microbial communities from Lake Bonney liftoff mats and glacier meltwater in Antarctica - BON-01 (SPAdes) (version 2) | ecosystem: Environmental > Aquatic > Freshwater > Ice > Glacier... | reverse complement strand
CATTGCGACGGCGGTCTCACGGATGAGATACTGCGCCTGAGATGAGAGTTTTCTGGCGTCTCGCTTTTTGATACCTCTCAATAATCGATGAGCACCGAATGTCAATCTTATTGAATGTATTTATGGTCCGTATTAATATGTCCATTCAAAAGGAAAGAAGGGTGAGGTCGCCGAAGACAATCTTGACAGTCCATTTGCTGAGCTGGGTTTGATTCGCGTCGTCGGCGAACGATTGACGAACAACGGTAGTCGGGAACTCATTTATTCATTCAACATCGAACCAAAATCAACGATCAGTCCCGAACTGTTCGCTTATTGTGTCGAAGATTTTTGGAGCAACAGCGTCCACAAAGGAAGCGAATCGCTTGGGTTCCCGGTGGTATCAACTGGCGAAGGCAGCCCGGGACAGATCTTCAAGCTGCCCGAAGCATCGGTCAGATCGCTCTTGGACGGCCTTGATATTGCCACTGACGGTGCGCTTGCTTTTGAAGAGTCGCGATCAATGCAGCAGATATGGCGTAAAAAGCCGATCAACCAAGACGACCTGCTCGATGCCGTTTATCCGATTTGACGATGACTCACAAACCCATCAGCGACCTAATCAGAATCAGTCCGCGCTTTCTGCGTTCGGTAAACCTGGAGAGGGACTTCTCAGACTCGCGGGCTTTGGATGGCTATGTTCCGACTCCCGAAATCACCCAACACCTCCGACGAATAGGCAACGGGTTACGCCCGGAATCAGGACAGCGAGCTTGGAGGATCACCGGCGACTTCGGGTCCGGTAAGTCCAGCTTTGCCCTGGTTCTTGCCAGCCTTCTCGGTCGTCCAAGTAGGGATCTACCTGTTCCCCTCCGCAAACTCCGTGACGAACTTGGTCTCCGTTCGAGATCACCAAATCTTCTGCCTGTCTTGGTGACTGGTAATCGGGAGCCTATGGCGTTTGCTGTCCTTCGCGGTCTTCATTCTGCCCTTTGTCATTCCAAAATTGGCAGGGCAAAACTTCGCGCGAAGGACCGCATACGAGAGTTGCTGATAGAGGGAACGGTTGGTGATCGCGAGGCCATCAAGCTCATTGAGAACGCCGCTTCTGAATTGGTATCGAAGGAATTTTTTGGCGGAGTGCTGCTCGTCGTCGACGAACTTGGCAAATTCCTGGAGTTTTCCGCGCTCCACCCCGAGCAGCAGGACGTTTATTTTCTCCAAACGCTGGCTGAGACGGCTAGTCGTAGTGGTGCATCGCCCATCTACACGCTCGGTCTTCTTCATCAAGGATTCGCGGCGTATGCTAACAAACTCCCCAGCATGGCGCAGCTCGAATGGGCGAAAGTATCGGAGCGATTTGAACAAATTCAATTCTCACAACCTCTTGGTCAAGTTGCGACCCTTCTGGCGGCCGCTCTTGCGTTGGACTCGAAATGTACAAGTTTGCGTGGCTGGAAAAGCCGGGCGAAGGATGACATGGCCAGCGCAATTGACCTGGGGATGTTCGGCCCGACCGCTGGCAAATCGTCACTCTGTCACGTTGCGCCGGAGCTCTATCCACTCCACGCCACCGTTCTTCCCGTTCTCACTCGATTCTTCCGGCGCTTCGGACAAAACGAGCGTTCGCTCTTCAGCTTTCTCATGTCGTCAGAGCCGTTCGCTCTACAAGATTTTGCGACCCGGCAGGCGGGGCCAGATACCGTTTACGGTCTCGCGGATTTCTACGATTTTGCCGCGTTCAATTTTTCTCAGCAGCTTGCTGGGCAGAGCTTCCGGAGTCACTGGAATCACATCGATGCCGTGATCCGGGGCATGGCGAACGAATCCTCGGAAACTCTGGCGCTGCTGAAAACTGTTGGCATTCTGAATGTTGTTGAATCTCCTGAGCTTTCCCCCACCGAGGAAATCTTGGATCTTGTGTTGGGCCATCCAGCGGACCTCGCGACACAACTCAAGAACCTCTGCCATCGCAATGTGCTCTTTAATCGCGGTGTGTCCGGCTATTCGCTTTGGCCCCATGCCAGTGTAAATCTTGAGCAGCGGATCAAAGCGGCGTATGAAGCTCTTCCCCACGCGTCACCGATTGCTGAAGTGGTCCGTGAAAGGCTTGACGCCCGCCCGCTTGTCACCCGACGCCACTACATCCAGACCGGAAATCTCCGGCATTTCGACATTCGATTTGTCACGGCTGCTGAGTTCGACGCCCGGCAAATGGATCTCAAACCGGGCCATCCCGCCGATGGCTTGGTTGCCATTGTTCTTTGCGAGTCCGCAGTAGAATGTCAACTTTCCGAAAAAAACGCGAGAGGGCTGAAGGAGGACCCTTCGCTCGTGATCGCGATCAGCCCACCGCTTGAGTCGTTGGCCAGCTCCGCACTCGAACTTGAGCGCTGGCTGTGGGTTGAACGCAATACCCCGGAGTTGAAAGACGACCGCTTTGCGGCCGAGGAAGTTTCCCGTCAAGTCATGACGAGCAAGCAACTGCTTGAAAACCGGATACAAGACTACGTTGGCTTTAGAGGCGGATCGCCAATGGAGTCAGGGAAGGCTATTGGGTGGTTTCACTTGGGTCAGAATATCAAGGTGCTCAACTCGGGAACATCACTTCAGTCATTCCTCTCTGATCTCTGTGACGAACTCTTTTCTGCTGCTCCGCTAATCCAGAACGAACTTGTCAATCGTCATAGCATCAGTACAGCAGCGGCAGCGGCTCGCCAGAAGTTGTTCAAGGCAATGCTGAATAGCGCGTCACTCCCGCTTCTTGGATTGGCAGAAGACAAAGCACCACCGGAGAAGTCGATGTATCTCTCTGTGTTGAAAGCGGGTGGAATTCACCGCGAAGAGAAAACAGGCTGGTGTATCGCCTTCCCTGAAGGGGGGGGCGAGACTGATCCGTTGAACATTAGACCGGCTCTTGATGCGGTGATGGCGCGACTGGAAAAACACCCCGATGAACGAGTGCTCGTTAGCGAGCTCTACGATCTCCTCAGATCCCGCCCTTTCGGTGTGCGCGACGGATTGATTCCGATCTTGCTATTGACCGTATTCATCACTCACGAGACGGAAATTGCGATCTACGAGGATGGAAGGTTCCAGCCGGAGACGGAAGAGTTCCTCCTGATGCGTTTCGCGCGTGTTCCGCAGAGTTTCGAATTCCAACTCTGCCGGATTACCGGAGTTCGCAGAAAGCTGATTGCCGAGCTAGCTAACGTTGTGCAGGCCGAGCATGCCGAGAAAGGAAAACTGTTGTCCATTGTCCGCCCGCTCTGCCTCTTCGTCGATGGTCTTCCAGACTACGTTAAGAACACCGAAGGACTCTCGCCGGAGGCCTTGGCGCTCAGGAAAGAGATCGCGGCAGCCCGAGAGCCAGCAAAACTAGTGTTCGAGTCGATCCCGCAAGCATTGGGGTACAATAAACAAACGAAGACTCACTCCGATCCTGCGGAGCTCGGAACCAAGCTGGCGGACGCGATGCTCGAATTGAGACGGAGCTTCCCTGAACTCCAGATTCGGATGGCGAAAGCGGTGACCGATGCTTTCGAGACGGATGCGTCTCTGGAGAAGTGGCGTGCAGCCATTTCCACATCGGCGGAAACGGTTGTCGTAGGAGTGACCGATCAAGACCTTCGAGCCTTCTGCTTGAAACTTGTCGATGATGTCACACCGGAGCCGGTATGGCTTGAAGCGCTCGGGAGTTTGCTCACTCGTTGCCCTCCCTCTCGCTGGAAGGATCGCGATGAGCTTGCCTTCAGTGAACGGGTTCGGACCCTGGCGGGTCAGTTCACCCGGGTACTGGCGACATGTTTTGATAGAAACGGGTCACTTCCTGATTCAGCGATTCGAATCGCAGTGACTCCGCGCAACGGCGAAGAGAAAGACGTGGTTGTCAACCTAACGCCGGGCCAAACGAAAGAGGCCGACGCCCTACGTCATGAGATCAGGAAGGTCCTGCCAAAGGGGTCGAAGATTTCTCTTTCGGTTTTGTCACAGCTCATGTGGGAACTATTGCAAGATAAGAAATGACACCTCTATCCGTAACTTTTGAAAATGAAGACCCAGTTCGGCACGTGCTGAATGTCTCCGGTGGCAAAGATAGTTCGGCGCTGGCCCTGCTCATGGCCGGGCGCGTAAAAGGATTGGAACACTTTCGCCATGACGGTATGGAATATGTCTTTTGCGACACCCAGAAAGAACTTCCTGAGACCTATGAGTTTCTCGCGCGACTTGAAGCTGAACTTGGCTCGAAGATCATCCATCTGAATTCAAAAGCAGGCTTTGATCACTGGCACAAAGTCTTTGGCGGCTACCTTCCTTCACCACAAAATCGTTGGTGTACAAAGATGCTCAAGTTGAAGCCTTTTGAGGCTCATGTCGGCGACGACAATGTCGTCAGCTACGTGGGCCTTCGGGCGGACGAAGTTCGAATTGGTTACATCAGCACGAAACCGAACATCAAAACTCGCTACCCCCTCAAAGAAGCTGGAATTGACTATAACGGGGTTGTGCAGATCCTTGAAGACAGCGGACTTGGACTTCCCACTTTTATGAAATGGGGCCGCACTAACTCGGGTTGTACATTCTGCTTTTTTCAGACCCCCTACGAATGGGTTAAACTGCTGGAAACCTACCCCGATTACTTCGAGGAAGCAATGCGTTACGAAACGGTTGATCCCGATGATCCAAACAAACAGTTTACGTGGATGGAGAATGCGCCACTCACATCGCTCCTTGATGCAACTGAGCGAGAACGTATTCTCGCGGCGGGAATCCGACAACAGCCCGCGAAGTCTGACGGCAAATTGGTTTCAGTTTTTGGGTCGCAACCGCGAGGCAAATCGGAAGCTTGTCTGATGTGCCAGAAATAAATCCTGATCGAGTTCCATGTTTAAAGTCTCCGCCCGCACAATTCTCGAACTTGGATCGGAGTTGATTAGCTCTGACATTATCGCTTTTTACGAGTTGATCAAAAACGGCTTTGACGCCGGTAGCGCCACAGGCGTGGAGATTCGTTTCAGTGTCGTCCTGCGTCGAAACGCATACCTTACGTTACGTCACCGTATTGGGAAAGGAGGAGAAGACTTCGTTGATTTGCGTGCAGCCGCGTCAAGAGCACTCACGCTCGACGCGGAGAAAGAGTTATTGGACCAAGCGCTGGAAATGCTCGCCAACGTCAAGACGTCCGAATCGCTCTTGGAGGCCCTTCGCGAGGTGTACCTGCTAAATACCATCACAGTGTCGGACGTTGGAACGGGCATGTCGCTCGACGATCTCAACAAGAACTTCCTGGTACTGGGCACGGCGTCCCGTAAGCGGTTGGTCGAAGACGCCTTGCGCAAGGGAGCGCAAAAACCGCCCTATCTCGGTGAAAAAGGCATCGGCCGACTTTCTGCTATGCGCTTGGGAAATCGGCTGCGGGTAGAAACCGCCAGAGCGTCCGACCGTAAGCTTAATCTGCTTGAAATCGACTGGGCAGCGTTTGCGGACCTCGACGTCATGCTCGATGAGATCGAGGTCGAGCCCGTCAAGAACGGCTCGAAACCACAGCCCGAATGGTCGGGAACCAATATCATCATCGGGGATTTGACCGAGGACTGGACCGAGTCCCGGTTGACCGAGATGATCCATGACGACTTTTCTCGACTCACCGATCCGTTTTTGGACCAGAAGAGGAGGCCGCGAGTGGTGCTTTATTGGAATGGAGAGCGTGTAACAATCCCGTGGATGGAGCAACGACTCTTGGCTCATGCCCACGCGCGGGTCAGTGGCTCGTACGATATTGTCGAAGGTGTCCCGCAGCTTTGCCTCAAACTCGAAGCGCTAAATCTTGGATTCACTCACCCGAAGGAAGTGGATAATGCGACATTGGAGCTACCCGACCTTGAAGGAGCCGTTCTAGGAACCGATCAAAAGATTCATGATTCAGCTTTGCACACAATCGGACCATTTAAGTTCGAGGCGCATTGGTTCAATAGGCGCCTGTTGAGCGGCATTGATGGAATCGGAGAAATGAAAGTTGTACGCGAATTGCAGAGGAAATGGTCCGGCATTCTCCTCTTTCGCGATGCCTTCCGGGTATTTCCATACGGGGACGATGATGACGACTGGCTCGGTCTCGATCGCAAGGCACTAGGTCGGAAAGGCTATGCCTTAAACAAGGCACAGTTCATCGGCCGGGTGACCATCTCTCGTACCGTAAATCCCGAGCTTGTGGACCAAACAAATCGAGAGGGCTTACGGGAGACGCCGGAGCAGCAAGTGCTGCTCAAGATAATGGACCTCGTGATTAACGACCAACTGGCGGACTTTCTTAAGCGCGTCGAAAAAGAGAACAAGAGCCAGAAAATCGATCTATCGGAGGCCAAGTCGGAAATTTCCGATCTTGAAGATAGAGCAAAGACCGCGCTACGCCATATCAAGAAGGTGGCACCGAAAGAGAGCCAAGAGGTAGTCGAAGACTTGCGACAGACGATTTTCGAATTTACCGAATTTGCCGAGCGAGCACGCCAACGGATTTCTGAAGTCGAACAGGAAACGCGCCAAATGGTGGAGATGGCTGGCGTAGGTCTGATGGTTGAAGTGGTCGCTCATGAACTTGCCCGCGTTTCCGAGAATGCACTTGAAAACTTGGAGATTTTGCGGAAGCGGGGCGTTCCTGACGAAGTAAAGGCCGCACTGGAATCTCTGCGGGCGCAGATGAAGAGCCTTTCCAAGCGAGTGCGCATTCTCGATCCTCTGAGCATCGCAGGGCGGCAACGCACCGAAATCTTTGCCCTCGACGACCTCATCCGCGAAACGCTGGAGGCGCACGAGGCACAGTTTGCTCGGCACAATATTCAAGTGAATCTCGACGTTCCGAAGCGACCCGTGAAGGTGAAGGCCGTCAAAGGGATGGTGGTGCAGATACTGGAGAACCTGATCTCAAATTCCAAATATTGGTTGCAGATCCGGAAGGAGCGTGAACCTCGGTTCAGCCCGACGATTTCCATTGCCCTCCACGATGGGCCACCGTCGATTATTTTCGAAGACAATGGACGCGGGATAAACCCGGAAAACCGTGAGAAGGTCTTCAAACCCTTCTTCTCTCTAAAGGAAAAGCGCAAGCGTCGTGGAATCGGACTATTTATCGCGCGCGAATGCGCTCATTACAACGGCGGAACCCTTGTTTTGGAGGAGAAGCGCAACAGTGAGACTGGCCGCTTGCATCGGTTCACTCTCGAATTCCCCCCGAGCGCATCGGTATCATGAATGATCTTGAAACAGTCTTGCAGGGCGCGAACGTGCGCCGCGCGGTGGTTGTTGACGACGGCTACGACGAAGTGCCAGTAGCGAAAGACCTCGCTGGCGACGCCGCCCGGTGGAGGCAATTCTTTGAGGACCTGATTCCTACCGACGAGATCCAGATCAATTCATTTTTCCCTCGTTACGACGACCTGCGCGCGGACGAGCTCCAGAGCGATGATGAGTTCATTGCCTTGCTCTGGAACCACCGCACCGAACTTAGGCAGGAAGTGATCGGACCTCTCTTTGAACGCTACTCCACCGACAAGGAGGACGATCTTCGGTATCTTAAAACTATCACGGACTGTCTCGACGGCTGCAATCTGCCCTATGTAACCGCCGGAAAGGCCTTCGAGGACAAGGCGATTGATGCAGACCTGGTGATCATCGATTTATACTTGGATTCGGCACAAGACCCTGAGGCCTTTAACATGTCTGTCGCAGGGCTTAAGCGAGTAATCGACCGCAGGCGCGCCTCGCCTCCTTTAGTAGTTTTGATGTCGCGCAGTTCGAGGTTAAAGTTCAAGCGCAAAGAGTTTCGTGATATTGTTGGCATTTTTAAATCGGCCTTCCGAATTATCCAAAAAACTGAATTGATTGAAGAGGGAAAGCTACCGCGCCTTCTGACACGTCTGGCAACACATTATGCAGATTCGTTGCGACTCGCTACCTTCCTGGATGCCTGGGAAAAAGGTCTTGCACGAGCGTGCCAACGGACAGCCGGTCTGATACGAACTCTCGACCTTGCAGACCATGTGCAGATCCATCAATTACTACTGACGCAAGAAGAAGAACCCACGGGAAGCTATCTCGTTGACGTTTTTGACCGTGTGTTGCAGCACGAGATTGAACGGGAGGATGAGATCATCGACGCCGCACTCGCGCTCAACACGGTAACGAGCGACGCTTATCCACCGCCCTATGTCGCAGGGTCTCGCGATCTGCAAGCACTCGTCTACCGGTCACTTTTTCAAAATAATGAACGGCTACGGCTGGGCAAACCGGGGGGCAGCGTTGTTGCGTTTGGGGATGTCTTACAGCGAAAGGCTCCATCAGCTGCAGCCAACGAAGCTGCTCCCGCAATACCTACCGCGCCAATTAGGATTGCGTCAGCTGCCAATGATTCGGCCAGCATCCAAGCTGCTCAACCAATTTTGCCTCTGGACGACATCAAGACGAAAGACGTGCTTTTGGTTGTCACACCGGCTTGTGATCTCCAGCACCTTTTGGCCAAACGTTGTCTACTGATGAAAGGAACGCTCGTTCCTTTGAAGGCGGAACGCGACTGGTCTTATAAAGATCTACCGATACGAACTGTGGTGTATGAGGTGACACCAGACGAGCGGTATTCCATCAGATGGGACCTCAAGCACGTGGAATCGCTCTCCCAGGAGGAACTCCGTATGCAGTTAGCGGCGCCGACGGGGTTAGAAGTGGTGGCGCGGCTGCGCGAGGCCCATGCTCTCGAACTGCAACAGAAACTATTGTCCAGCTTGGGCAGGGTGGGCTTGTTGGCACCCATGCCCGCGACTTTCCCAATCAAAGTTGAGGCGTATCTGCCAGGATTGGACCGTATGCCATTTAAGGTGTCGATTCCTGCCTTGTCCGACAACCCCGCTGTGGTCTGCGCCGGTCGGAAGGCTGACATGTCTGCATCCTCACGGCTCGTCCTTTGCGAAGATGCCTGCGAAGGGCTTTGTCGTGCGCTGCAAGAACTGGACTTGACCACAGTCTACACGGCAGCGCACGGGATCATTACCGAAGTCCGACAAAACCACGAGTTCCTGTTGTTTGAACGCGGGGTCGATTTCGCAGAAATATCTGAGACCAAATTCAAGGAAATTACCGCTGTGAAGCCCGGTACAACGGTATCGCGGACAGTGGCCTTGTTGCGCAATGCAGGCGATTGGTTGGAAGAGCCACTCAACGGAAGTTTCATGGGGAAAGCTGGCATTATTCTCGCCCTCGTGCGATAGCGCCCCCTAGTCGCAATGACACTGGAATCGCGCAAGCTGATTGAGGAAATGCTCGCTAAGAATAGCGAGAATGAGATCGGACAATGCCTGGAAATCATCACTGGCGAACCGCGACTCTCTTGGCATCCTCTTGGTGGCAATGAGAACAACTTTGGAGTCATCGAGAATCAACAAGCATCCCCGATTGCCGCGCTGATCGAAAAGCTAACCAACTCCATCGACGCCATTTTGATGATGAGGCGATGCTTGGAGTCGGGAATTGATCCGAAATCTGCGGCAGCCCCCGATTCGATGCACCGGGCCATCGAAACCTTTTTCGCCGCAGATCACAAGACCTGGCATTTGACCGGCGTGCGCCGGAAGCAAGCAGAGTCCATTCAAATTCTTGCCTCGGGTGCGGTGTCATTTTGCGGGTTACAACCAGCCACTTTTTTGCGGGTTTGATTCACCCACCTGAATCGCCGTAACTATTCCAACCGATGAGCATTTTGCTTTTCAACAGCTTCTCTCGCAATCGATTAGGAGGAGGTGTTGAAAAGCAAAATGCGACTTACGCCGATTCAAGTGGCTGGGTGTAACCCGCACATTGGTGGCTGGTTCAACCCGCACGCTGACAGGTGCGGCAACAGCGGCTTCGAGACAAAGACCTTGCCTGACGATCTATGACGATGGAGAAGGCCAGCATCCTGAGAACTTCGAGAAGACCTTTTTGTCGCTGCTTCAGGGGAACAAGAACGAGATCGCCTTCGTCCAGGGGAAATACAACATGGGCGGAACCGGGGCGATCGTGTTCTGCGGAGAGCATCGCTATCAGTTGATCGGATCGAAGCGCTATGATGGCGCGGGTGAGTTCGGATTCACCCTGATTCGCAGGCATCCGCTATCCGCCGAGGAGAAGAAGACCAAGAAGAACACCTGGTACGAGTATCTCAAGATCGACGGCAAGATCCCGAGCTTTCCGATCACCGAGCTGGATCTCGGGTTGGCGGGCCGCAAGTTCACCACCGGCACCATCATCAAGCTCTTCGACTACCAGCTCCCGGCTGGCAGTAGTGTCTTGCGGAACTTCATCAGCCGCCAGGGAGCAATCGGGATGGACCAGAAAGAGCTTTCCGACAAAAAGTATATTTCCTCGATCTATTTCCACACCATCTTTCTCTTCAGCATCACGAAAAACAAAAAGTATGAACTGAAGCAGGGCGAGAAAGACGTGGATCTACAAGACTATCTACGAGACGTCTTCTCCAGCTACTATTCTGAATTCCTCCTCAATTTTGGAATGGAAGATCTCATTGCATCGATGGCCGTTTAGGCTTGGATGGCGACAAAGCGTTCCAAAGCGTCAATCAACGGTTCCAAATCCGATTGAACTGACTGAGGTCCAAGACTGACCCGAATCGATTCACTGGCTCGTTCGTAAGAACCGGTCATTGCGAGTATTACGTGGGATGGCGTAATTGCATGCTGAAGACAGGCCGAACCAGAAGACACGCAAATACCTTTCTGGTCCAGAAACATCACCAGTGCATCACCGTCACACCCCGGCACATAGAGATTTGTTGTATTCGGCAAACGGGCGCTACCGGCTCCGTTGATCTTCGCAGTTGGCAGTCGATTCAGCAATCGCTCCTCGAGCCAATCTCGGAGGTGCTTAATCCGGCTCCAGTCGCGTGACTGTTTCGCAGCGGCGATTTCAGCAGCCTTTCCTAAAGCGACAATCAACGGTACGCTTTCCGTCCCGCCTCGGTGTCCTGCTTCCTGTTTCCCCCCGTGTATCAGCGGCTCAAAAATTTCAGGCTTTGCTAATACGAGTGCTCCTATTCCTTTCGGGGCACCCATCTTGTGGCCGCTGAGCGTTAGATAGGACACGCTGGATTCCGAAAAGCATACGGGGATTCTTCCCACCGCTTGCACCGCATCCGTATGAAGCGGAGTTCCGTGTTCTTGACAGATCTTTCCAAATTCTGAGATCGGCCAAACAACTCCTGTTTCATTATTTGCCCAAATCAACGAAACCAAGGCTGTGTCTGGCCGGATCGCCGCACGAACGTCTTCGGCCACTACCTCTCCTTCAATACTGACAGGCAACCTGGTAACGGATGCGCGATGTCGCCGCTCCAAGTAGTTGCAATAGGACAGAACAGCTGAGTGTTCCACTGAAGAAGTTACGATGTGCCGCTTTTCCGTGCTGGCCATGATCGCGCAATGTAGCGCAGAATTATTCGCCTCGGTCGCTCCGCTCGTGAAGACGACCTGATCTGGTTCTGCTCCAACCAAAGCAGCCAAGTGATAGCGAGCCTCCTCAACCGCCCGACGCGCAGCTCGTCCCATAGTGTGGCTACTCGACGGATTGCCACACTGGCTTGTCAGCCAAGGCATCATCGCATCTACAACCTCGGGCATGACAGACGTTGTTGAGTTGTGATCGCAGTAGTTCATGACATTTGAATACCTCGTTTCTAAGATCAAGGAATAGCCAATTCCTTGAAAAATTATCAATCAGGCCAAACGCTTTGGTCCTGACCAGTCCGGCGAGGACAGGGGGCCTAAATCATCGAGAAGGGCCGACGTCGCAGGTCGCACCTCACCGTGTTGTAGGCGATGTTCAACTCACCCTCGACCCCGCGTGGTGTCAGAAACGGATTGGCTCCGATCAGGTCGAGCATCTGTAGGGCAACTTTGGTACCCGACTGGCCGGACAGCTTTTCCGGGGATGTCCCAGGGATCGTTAAAACGAGGTGTTGGTCGGTTGGGTCATTGTGGTTTCTTGTTAGCGTATGATCAAGACGGAATTTCCTCGGCGGCTTCGGCCTCCACTACAGGCTCTGAGCTTGGC
>Ga0209390_10009048_pt1 | contig 12076 bp, 16 predicted proteins | sample BON01_FD_187212 | JGI IMG/M metagenome (GOLD analysis project Ga0209390, IMG submission 187212) | Freshwater microbial communities from Lake Bonney liftoff mats and glacier meltwater in Antarctica - BON-01 (SPAdes) (version 2) | ecosystem: Environmental > Aquatic > Freshwater > Ice > Glacier... | reverse complement strand
AGGGGAAGGTGAGAAAGCTGATTAGTAACTATCAGTTTTGGGGTGAATGAGGTGTATGAAGGGGTGGTTGACAAGTGGCTTCCCCAGGCGATGCCTTCTTTGTCGAGGGTGAGGCCGGCGGGGGCGGTGAGGGAGGGTTGGAGGGTGTACCTAGAGGAGAGGATGGAAAGGGAAGGAGTGAGGTGTAATCAATGGGTGTGATATGGGCACTCATTCTCTTTTCCCTTCCTCCCTCCCTCCCTCCCTCCCTCCCTCCCTCCCTCCCTCGAACGTACCAGTCGTTGAAAAAGCTGTTGGCAATTAGACCGCAGGGGTTCAGCACCTTGTTCACACCTACAAGAGGGAGGGAGGGAGGGAGGGAGGAAAGAGAGGTAAGAGACGCGAAACGCGGATGGCGGGGAGAAGAACTGGAAGGCGTGAAAGGAGGGAGGGGAGGAGGGAGGGAGGAAAGAGAGGTAAGAGACACGAACGCAGATGTAGCAGAAGAAGAAATGAAGGATTATAAGGAGGGAGGGAGGGAGGGAGGGAAGGAGGGAAGGTTGGAGGAACTCACCCTCGTGGTTGATAGTCCGGAGGGGGTCGCAATCAGCGAGACCAGCCTCGGGAATGACGTTGCCCATGAGCTGGGCGTCGGAGCGGGACTTGACGTAGCGACGATGATTCTAAAGAAAGAGGGAGGGAGTGAGGGAGGGAGGGAGGGAGTCAGAGTGTTATAGTCGGCCAAGAAAGCCTCAGGAATGACATCACCCATCAGCTGGGCGTCAAAGCGGGACTTGACGTAACGACGATGATTCTAGAGAAAGAGGGAGGGAGGGAGGGAGGGAGGGAGGGAGGGAGGGATGTGTGGGAGGCAAAAGGTTAGACTATAGTGGTCAATAAAATGAGAGTGTACCTTAAAAGGGAGGAAAGAGATGAGGGAGGGAGGGAGGGAGGGAGGGAGGGAGGAAAGGTGGGCAAACGTTCGCATACCTGATAGAAGTTATCCACCTGGTAATACAAATACACAGGCGCCTTCATCTCCTTCTCCACATTAAAAGTCACCGTACAGGGCGGTCGTGGCCCCACGGCGTTGGGATCAACGATCTGGCAGGCCGCGAGGGAGGCATCGGTCCCTTTGCCGTCGTATTTCAAGGAGTATTCGACGATGGCGTCGGATTGGATCTTGAGGACGATGCCCAGGGGGAGGAAGACCAGGCCTAGAGAGGAAGGGAGGGAGGGAGGGAGGGTTGGGATCAATGGTCTGGCAGGCCTCGAGGGAGGCATCAGTCCCCTTTCCATCGTATTGCAAGGAGTACTCGACAATGGCGTCCGATTGGATCTTAAGGACGATGCCCAGGGGAAGAAAGACCAGGCCTAAAGGGAGGGAGGGAGGGAGGGAGGGAGGAAGGGTTGGTGACGAGGGGGAATTCAAAGCCTGCTGTGAATTTGAAAAGGGAAAGTTCTACGACCCTGCCTATCTTCGATCCCAGCCACAGAGGGCATTCAAAGTCAAGTTAAGCGCGTTTAGAGACAAATTACCATAAATCAGAAGCGGGGACGAGAGGGTCAAGAAGGCAAAAAGACAGAACCAGAACGCAAACCCAAGCCTACCCCAGAAAAGCGACGTACCAATAATGGTGAAGGTGATGATGACCCACTTGGGCGTCAAGATGGGCTGCCAGGCAGGGAGTCTTTGTTGTTTGAACGCCGTGTCTGTTTTATAATACGTATAAGGCGGGATGTGTGAGTGGTTTGTCTCTTTCCTTCAATGCACCAACACCCCACGCGCTCCCACCACTCGCGATCACTGAAACAGGACTACACATCCACTCAACATCTATCCCTCTCCCAAAGACACTGTACCTTCAGGCTTGCGGCTCTTGAGGGGCACAGTGTCCCCATTTGAGTCGCCTCCGGTCGCCATGGTGGGTGCTGTATATGATGGTGGGTGTGGTCTGTCTGTGAGGAGGGGTCTGGCTCCGGGAGGCGGAAGCAATGCACGGGACCTAAACCGCAATAAGGGGAAGCCGAGGCTGAAAATGTGCCGGTCCATGTAGGTGTGTGGGTGTGCAGGGGAATGCGTGGGTTAGCTAGGCGTGTGGTGGCTTGCTTGAAAGAGAGGGGCTGGCATGGCGGGGTGCCGTGATGATGGCGCTCGCCCGAAAATCGTTGGCGATCCCGTCAGAGAGGCTGGTCGTTTCCCCCCACGTCTGTCTTGTACACACCTGGCTGTGTAGTGTGTGTGGGTGTGGTGTGTATGAGTCGGTAGGGGGAGAAAGTGGACCACCATTATTTTGATTTGGATGATGACGCTCGTGGCCGGGCCCTCTTCCTCCTCCTCTTTTTCGCCGCTCACTAATTCACCCACAACCCACAACCACTCCCCCTATAAACACAGGCATCCATCCATGTCCCTGTTGTCGTCCCTGGCCTCGGTGTACGCTGCCGCGGCCTTGGGATGGCGGACGTACAAGGCGCTGGCCGAGGGGAGCCTCGAAGAAGAGGACGAGGATGAAATGGACATCGACGCTTCGCCCCCCTCCTCCTCCTCCTTCTCCCCCTTCCCTTGTGCCCTGAGTCCCGATTTGCTGGCGGCCTGGACGGTGCTGGGGGCGGTGCAGCTCTTTGAGGGGACCATGGAGTGGCTGGTGTCGTGGTTGCCCTTCTACCATATGATCAAGGCCAGCTTCCTCGTTGCCCTCGCCTTCCCCGAGAGCAGCGTGCCCCACCTGGCCCTTACCCGTGTAGTGGCGCCCTACTCTGATGCGTTCAACGCCTTTTTCCAGACGCATCTTCTCCCTGAGCTAGTACAATTCATCTTGGCCTTGCCGCAACATTGCCTGGATGCCGTCTTTCCGGTCTCGCACGACCATCACTATTTTGCCATTGCCGGTCTCCCCTTTTTGGAAAGTCCTCGGCACCAACGCCAACAACTCTACGCGCGACGTCGTCGTTCCTCCCTCCTTTCCTCGACAACAAGAGGAATCACCACATCCTCCCATTTGCAGTTCACTCCACCCCGTCGTCCTGCCTTTGAAAAGCTGCTGGCCACGCCTCCACCACCACCATCCCCTCCTCGGGTGGTGCCTCGTGCGAGCGTGACGCTTTATCCTCCTTCTCCTCCTCCTACTCCTCTTCCTCTCCCTACGGCGCCTGCTTCACCTTCAGCCTCCTCCGATTTTCGACAATCATCACCACGAGCATCAAAGCAGCGACCAGTCTCCCCGCCTAAGCCCCAACACCCCCACCCAAAGAAAAAGGCACCGCAGCAGCAGCAGCAGCAGCAGCAGCAGCAGAAGCAGCAGCAGCAGCAGCCACAACAGCCGTCACCACAGCAACAGTCGCAGCAGCCACAACAGCCGCCGCTGCAGCAACAGCACCAGCAGCAGGAGAAACCGCGACATCCCTCTCCACCACCACCCCCGAAGCCACTGCACAAACGGGTAGTCTCTCCACCACCACCACCTCCTCCTCTATCAACAGCAGCAGCAGCAGCAGCAACAACAACAGCAGCAATACTACTACCACAACAGATTCCTTTACCAAGTATCAGCGTCCAACGTCGTCACCTTTCTGGATTGAGTGTGAATACCGGCTCGTCCTCCCTCCCTTCCTCTTCCTCTTCCCCTCGACCGACACCTACATCCACACCACGCGCGGAATCAGGCGAGGAGGAGAAAGAGAGCAGCAGTAGCAGTAGTAGTAGTAGCAGCGGCAGCAGCAGCAGTAGCAGTAGTAGAAGCGCGCATCCTTCTTCTCTTCCTCTTCTCTCTTCTGGCTTGACGAGAGCAGCAGCAGCAGTAGCAGTCGCCCCGTCCCCTCGATCGAGACCTACATGCACACCACGCGCGGAATCACAAGAAAGCAGCAGTAGCAGTATCCGCAATAACAACAGCGGTACCAGCGCACGTCCTCTTTCGACGAGAGAAGCAGCAGTTGCGCCCTCCCCTCGATCGAGACCGACCTCTACACCCCGCGCGGATTCACGCGAAGAAAACAGTAGTAGTAGCAGTAGTAGCAGCACCACATGTCCTACTTCCCTTCCGCGTTCTCCTAGTACGACGGGAGGAGGGGAGGGAGGGAGGGGAGATGTGCGTACGGCGGTAGGGAAGACGGAGGGGTCTAGCAAAGGAGGACGACGTCCTGCGTCTCCTCGTGTGTCCGCGCGTGCTTTTGCCACAGCAGAGGATGTAGGATGGGTGGGAGGAACGACAAAGACCGAGCTCAAGCAGCAGCAAGAGGAGGGGCGAGGGACGATTCAGGAGGATCTGCCAGGAGCTTCTACCCATACAAGTCGGCAGCGAACACGCCCTAGTCCTCGCGCTTCCTCCTCTTCTTCGTCCTCCTCCTCGTCAGCTTCTTTCTCCACCGTCCCTCGAAAGTGAAACTAAAACCCAAATGGAAGCAAACGGAGAGGAAGACAGAACAAAATTTTGTGTGCATATCAAAAGTGTGATTCAAAATGAGCCGCACCCACTCTCCACAAAGCTTCCTTTTGGTCGACCCCCACCGCCCTCTTGCAAAAGAGAATAGGAAATGAAAAGAAACCGAAGTTATAAGAACATGTGCATTTATTACCAAGTCAATGCTGTGCATTGTCCTGGTTTACTTGTTGCTTTGCTTCGAGTCTATCCCTCTCCTCTTGCCAAATATATACATATATACAAAATCTACTCTTTACTTCCTCTCCACACACACTCACGCAAACAGTTTCTCTCTCCCTCCCTCCTTTTCAAAAGGCCCACAAAAAAACCAACACCCGCGCCAACGACTGAAATGGCACCCCCATCTGCCTTCCCACCACAAACATAATCGCCAACACCAAAACCACCACCGGCGCCAGCCCAATCTTCTCCGCCACCACCATCAGGACCGCCTCTGCAATGATCAACAAGACCATCACCAATGCCAAGGCCGAGAGCGTCACCACCGTTGCCACCCCCCTTGCCAGCGCAAACACCACCTCTCCCCCATCGGCGTCACCCGTCGTCCCCGCAATGTACACACTCCCTATGCCCGGTCCGACGCCTGATCCATGCCCTCGACTCCTCGCATGCCGTTCTCCGCTCCCAAAGCGACCAAAGCTCCTCTCCTGGTCCTGATCCCGGCTGTCCCTGCTCCGCGGGGTGCTGTCGTTGCTGCTCCCCTCGCTGCTCTCATTGTTGCTGCTGCTGTTGCTGCTGCTGTTGCTGGTGCCGTCAAATGCGGGGAAGTTTCCATCGGCGCCCACGAAAATGCGGCCTGTGGGGGACCTCCGCGGCGCCCAGACATTGGCCTCTTCGTAGCTCTGCTCTCTCCGCAGCGTGCCGCTGCTTCGGGGGGGCGTGTCGTGTGCCATTGGTTTGGCTGTGGAAGGAAGGAAGCAGGGGCGTCGAGATGAGGGCAAGGCGCGTGTGGAGCAGTTGGGTGCCTTGGGACTTTTGCAGACGCCGGATCGAGGGCCGAAGGATACACAAGCAGGATCTGCGGCTGTCAGAGGCTGTGCTGAGGCTGTGGGGTGTGTGTGGTAGTGGTGGGCATAGTGTGGACGTGAGGCTGTGTCCAATGTGTAAATGCGTTGCCTAGCCGTTCCATTCCTCGATCCGAGCGGCGAGGCTTCGTTTTCCACGCCTTCTAGCTAGCCACCATTTCCAAGCCTCAAGCATTACATTTGAACCCCCACTGACTCTCTTACATCGTCATTCACCTCCATAGGCACCTCTTGGGCGGGCCGACGCAAGAACCAGGGCCATGGCGGACTCCCAAAAGCCAGCAGCAACACCAATGTCGTCGTCTTCGCCCTCGCCTTCCTTCATAATCGACGCTTTTGTGGGCACTGCCGCAGCGGCTGCCGTGGACTCTGACACGCCTCCGCGGCAAATTCAGCCGCAGAACAACGCCAAGGCGACGGCAGCAGCGACGGCCTCAGGAAGCAGCTCAATCCAAGCATTGATTGATTCCTTTTCGGGCGTGGAATCGAAGTCTGCGCCTCCGTCTCAGCCACCGCAGACGACGACGAGCGACAACAAGCCGAAAGAAGGCACGTCCATGGTGGAAGGCTTGATTCAAGCGCTGTCCGGGGCCCTGGTGTATACGGACGTGGGCAATCTCGAGACGAATCGGAGGCTTTGGAATCGGTATTCGGAGGAGTGGCACGAGGGCAACGACAAGGGCAGCAGCACGAGCACCACGAGCAGCAGCAGCAGCAGCAGCAGCAGTAATGGCGGCACCATTCAGGGCAACAACAAAATTAGCAACGGCACGACACCCACGCAAACGCCCAGCGGCTGGGTCCAGGAGATGGCAGCGCACACAGCCACGACAAGCAAAAAAGGGCCACACGACATCCAGCACCCTCCCACCATAGTGGGCGAAGAATGGAGCAGCCAAGAAGACCTAGAAGAGGTCCTGCGGGAGTTCCACTTTCCGTACTTGACGCCCGAAAGTGTCGTGGCCGAGGTGGGGGTGGGCGGTGGACGGGTCGCGGTGCGTGTCATGGGGAAGTGCGCGAGTTTGACGTGTCTGGATATTTCCGCAGGGATGCTTAGTAAGGCCAAGGCTGCTTTATTTGCCCACCCCGCCGCCAATACTATCACCAAAATCGATTTTGTGTTGTTGGGTGACAACTCTTCCAACAACAATCGAATTGAGTACCCCAAGCATCTGCACTCCACCTGTGATTTTCTCTACTGCTTCGATGTCCTCGTCCACGTCGACCTTCACACGCTCTACCAGACCCTCCACCAAATCCGCCTCCTCCTCAAGCCAGGCGGCACAGCCTTTTTCTCCACCGCTAACCTCCTAACCCCCGCCGGCTTCCGTCGTTTCGCCGCCCAAACCAAATACACGGTCGGTGGCTTTTACTTCCTCTCCCCGGACATTGTGACTCTGCTGTTGGGGAAGGCCGGGTTGAAGGTGCTGAAGACGAGTGAGGTTCCCGAAGGATTCAAAGAATTCAGTGATGACAAAGGGCCGGCTAGAGGTAATTTGTATTATGGAAGGGATTTTCTGGTGGTGGTTGAGAGGATGGAGAGAGCGGGCGAGGGTGGGGAGGAGGGGGAGGGGAAGGAGGGGTGAGAGGGGGGAAAAGGAAGCAGGAAATGTGATTGGCAAGAAATGCAGTCCAAATGGTCGAAGTGCTCTGCATAAAATGCTGTCGAACCGCAAGTGTGTGAGCAATACGCAATGAAATTACAAAGAATGAATGAAAAGTGAATGATGGAAGGAGGAGCAGAGGGGAAAGTTCCTTCGTATTTGAAGAAGACTAGAGCAATGCGCTGCTGGTTGCCACAACAACAAGAGATTCCTGCCTAATGTATGTTAATGGCTTTCCTTTTTCACAAGTATTTTTTACTCATTTAAAAATGCAGTCTTCCTATGTATGTATATGTGTATGTCCTTTTTTACTCGTTTCGCTCTCGTCTTACCATCCTCAAACTCTACGTCTGTGTGTGCAAACCCTTCAAATCCCTCCCTCCCTCCCTCCCTCCCTCTCCTCCTACGGAAACACCCCTCCACCATTCCCTCCTCCCGCACCACCAGTCCCCCCCCCAAACAACTTCAACTGCTGTGCTTGGTCCTCCTCTGTCGCCGCCAACAAATAGCCCTGGACCACCTGCATAATACAAAGCTCGGCAAATATGCCTTTACTAGGAATTAGGACAGGGGTGACGGGGTTCCATTGATTCCCGACCGTGGGAATAGCGCGAGCTAGAGCCAAATCGACGAGTTTCCGCATGCAGTCTAATGTGTAATCAGGTGTGTTTTCAGTTAAGGCCCTTTGTTGCTCTTCAGGCAACGCACGGATAAATGCTATAAGGTCGCTTTGCCTGCTCACTTCTCTCGTCATCTTGGCTCGTTCCACTTCCTCCCTCAGCACCTCCACCTCCCTCACCAAACTCCCCAACAACTCCTTCGCCCCCATCGTCACATTCCTCCCTCCCTCCCCCCCTCCCTCCCCACTCCCCAACACATTTCCCCTCCCTTGTAAAACAGTCACCGTCCCTTCCAACTCCCCCACCGGTGGCGGTGGTGGCCTCCTTCCTCCCCCTCCTCCCCCACTTCCTCCTCGTTCTCCTTGATTTTTCAGATCGAGATTGAGACTACTAGAGGCCGAGAGTACTTTATCTGCGTTTGAAAACATGTAGCCGAGCAGCTGCAGCTTGAAGAAGAGGTTGGCGAGCTGCCCGCCTTGGATCTGCAGCCGAGATTGGAAGTCGGGCTCGCGCAGGAACATGCCTGGGGGAGGGAGGGAGGGAGGGAGGAAGGGAGGGAGGGAGGGAGGGAGGGGTGAGGGAGAGGAAGAAGGAGAGGCCAAAAAAGAATTGAAAGAGAAGAATGACATACCTAAGAGTGTAGAGACCTGTTCATTGATCGCTTCCTGCACTCTCCTCGACGCCGAGTACTGATGCTGCCCCTTATACAAAATCGCCACGTCCTCCGGGGTGCGTTGCCGCCAGATTTCAAACACAATGTTATGCCTTGCCTTGGGCTGACTCGAGTACGACACACGCCGACCACGGAAGCCCTCAAAACCATCAAAGGAGCTACTATCGTCTAATTGCGCTAGAGCCTTTTCTGTCATCAGTTGTGCGGGCTTGCTGCTGCTGCTGCTGCTACTGCTGCTGCCACCATTGAGCGTGGTGGTAGTAGCAGTCAGGGGTTGCGTTGTCGAGGAGGAGGAAGAGGTGGAGGGAGCAAAGGTGGAGAAGGAGGAGGAAGAGGAGGAAGAGGATGAGGACACGGGACGGTCAACGTCATCGTTTGCCCCCGAGGCGAGAGCTGCAGCAGCGGCATTTCGGATCGCGGCAACTGCGGCACGCACGTCCTCTACCTCTTCGTCATCGCTGTCCTCGTCGTCGTTGCGAAGATTGTCGTCGTCGTCATCATCATCGTCATCCACCCCTTCAATAATGATGGCATCCTCGTCTTCACCTTCTTCGCCTAGCAAATCCAGAGAATCACCGTCGTCCTCCTCCTCCTCCTGCTCGTCCTCCTCGGCTCGTTGCGGTTGGCGTGCCGATGCCGTCGAGTTATTCCCACCACCCAAACCCCATCCTTTCCAAAGGTGCAGCCGTGTGGAGCTGCGGTGCGTGGCAGTATGTGGCTGTATGTGAAATGTGGTGCGAGTGTGCGTGGAGGGAGGACTATGAGGGAGGGAGGAAAGAAGGGCCGAGTGGAGGGATACAAGAGGTGGGAGATAAAAGAAGAAGGTGTGCATATAGTCCAAACGTACCTTGCTTATCACTCCAGCAGCAGCAATCTGCTGGTGATGCGGGGCAAACCATTCCCGGACGCTCCGTCTTCGCACGGCAGAAGGGGTTAGAGCAGGGCGCGGGAGAAGCCACCCTTGGCAGCTATACGCTAGCACCAGCACCAGCGCCACTAGAAGAAGGTGGGCATGTGCATGCTCGTAGTGGTCCCGCCGTTGTTTTGGGCGGGGTAGCCAACGCATTCTGCACTGGTCGGGGTCGTCGTCAGCAGCAGCAGAGTTGCTTTCCTTTCGAACGTTGAAGCGCTTCCTGTGTCGGAGGAGGGATGAAAAGACCATGAGACTACGTTACGATGATTGAGCCACGGTTTCACGACCACGGAAAGCTCGAGGCGGTGGTGCGGGCCAAGCGCGGAGTGTCCGCTCAAGCCAGCACGCGTGGTTTGGCACCAAAACTCCAGGAGCATTTCGAAATATGCGGGGAGGCTGGGGGCAGTAGTGCTGTGGCATTAGGGCGAGCCGGCCGGCCCATAAGGACTTTTGCGTTTACTTAATTACAGAAAGCGCTGGCGCAAGGAGCAGTTTAGCAGTAGCAAGACAAGGTAGAAGTGGAGAAGGAGACCTGGAAGCCAAAGCCGCAAGCACAAGCGTGGAAACCGAATGAGAAAAGAGTACTGACGCTCGAAAGGGGGTGGGGAGGTCGACTCTCTTCTGAGTCCCTCCACGGGCAATGCATGTGTAAGAGCCGCACAATGCCCCGAGATGGTTCAAGTGCATAAGACCTGATCACCCTGCCCACGGGGGTGTGATGCTCTGCACGGTACAGTGTAGGCCTGCTCCGGCATGCGCCAGAAAAAGCCCTCCCAGAGGGTGCACTCTAAAGAAACAAGACAAGACAAGACTTTTGTCCCGGGGTACATTTTAGAAACAAGAGCAACACAATGCAAGAAAAGCAAAATCACAATTCTAGCTCCAACTGTTGTGTCCTTTATCCTATCATTCCTTAATATTTGATTTGTTGTTGGCTGGGCTTTCCCACTGCTGCAGTACTGCCTCTCCCCACCAAAAACTAGCCCCTTGCCCGCTTGGCTTGTCTGAAACGTTGGCACACAATTTCCCAAGCTGCTCACACACGTCATGACATATTATTCCTCCCCCTGCTCTCCTTCTCCAGCGAATGTCTTTCATAACTTTCTTCTCTTTCTTTCCCGCATCTCTCCCTCTCTAGTTTCCTAATCCTACACTCTGACATAACTTGGCTGTTTGCTGCTAATTTCTTTTTCTTCCCTTGCTGGTGACTGGTCATGGGTGTGTGATACGATGTTTATAAAATCAAAAATACTTGTGGTTGATGGAGTGTGTGTGTACCGTGATTCTCTGTTGCTAACACTCTCTTGTGGCTCCTTCTACCCTCTCTATGAAAGTCTACAAATACAACTTGAGTCTCTCAACCTTGCTTGCTATGAATCCCCTTTCTCCAGTCCTCTTCTCCTCTATCTTTTAGGCTGGTCTCTCTCCATGTCGTCATCATCCTCCTCCTCCCCCTCCCCCGACCCCCCCTCGTCGCTCGAAAAAGAATGACTGCGCTCCCGCTGCAAGGCCATCGCAGCAAGCGTCGCCGTCGCATCCGCCACCACCATCCCACCACTGCTGCTAATACTGCTGATGCTGCTCGCCGTCGTCATCGTCGTCGTTGTCGTAACCACTTGCTGCTGCTGTTGCTGTTGCAAGACCATCCGGGGGACTACACGATCCAACGGCTCATGGGGCGTATTCAACACCAAGCCCAACCGAATCGCCTTCTCCACATGCGTAGGCGCCACCCCCGCTGCCGTCGCGCTCTGTCGTCGATGCACAAACTTATTCTTGTACTTTGCCGAGCGATTGATCACACGAATGGCATCGTTATCCACCAAAATACACCCAGCCACCGCCCCCGTCCCCTGTCCATGATCCTTGCTCGTCGAGAAAACCGTAAAGACCCGCGCCCCCTTACTCAAGCCCACCCCCTCCGCATGCGCCTCATGCGCCCGGACAATATATGAAAACTGATTGACGGCCAAAAAGTTATCCACCGCGCGATTCCCAAAACACACCGCCCCTCCCCCCCTCAGACTCTCTCCAAACCCCAACTCATTCAACTCCCTCCCCTGCTCCATATCCGCCAAGGCTGGGTCGGACCAAATACAATCCGAGGCCAACTGCTGCGACGCCCTACTCTCATGGTCATACACAGGCGAGATACCCGCCACCCGTGGCACCGCCAACAAGTCCTCCACCCGCGTCGCGACCTCCTGCCCCTTAGTCGGGCGCGGCAAGCCACCATGCACGCAAAATATGTCATTGTCAATCACTCCTGCCAAAGGCAACCGATCAAACACCTGATTCACAGCCTCCCAGACCTGCTCTCCCAAATCACGCCCAAACCTCGCCTTGCACTGACGGAGGAACGACCGGTCACCATAGTGGTCCTCCCACCCATTCACATCCCTCGTCTCGTGATTCCCCCGCAACATAAACAACTTCGTCGGCGAGCAGATCTTTAACGCAAACAGGTACGCCACACACTCCAACCCATTCATCCCCCTATCCACATAATCCCCCAAAAACAAAAACTTGCCCGCTGTCAGCTGCGTCCCGAGCTTCCACAAGTGATCGGCAAAGAAATTCAAATCCTCCAAATTTCCATGAATATCACCAAACACATACGTAGGACTCTCCAACGCCAAGCACCGGGGCTCCGCCTCATAAATAGGTTTGGCCCGCGCGCAGAGCTGCATCAAATCGTCAGCAAAGCGGGCCGAGTGCAAATAATCGATCTTGTCCAAGGGCTTGCGGAACATCTCAATCATCTTGCTAGCCAGCTCGTCCGTGCTCTCAACCGGAAAAGCATTCAGGACCTGGGTA
>Ga0209390_10009047_pt1 | contig 12076 bp, 15 predicted proteins | sample BON01_FD_187212 | JGI IMG/M metagenome (GOLD analysis project Ga0209390, IMG submission 187212) | Freshwater microbial communities from Lake Bonney liftoff mats and glacier meltwater in Antarctica - BON-01 (SPAdes) (version 2) | ecosystem: Environmental > Aquatic > Freshwater > Ice > Glacier... | reverse complement strand
ACGGTGAAGGCGCTGAATGAAGGGATGTGAGAAGGGAGGGAGGGAGGCAGGGAGGGAGGGAGGGAGGGAGGGAGGGGAGGCTGGGGTTTTTGGTGGGGATGGTTTGGAAGGAGTGTGGGAGTAGGGCTGATCCGGAGGTGGCGCAGGAGTTGACGGTGAAGGCGTTGAATGAAGGGATGTAGGAGGGAGGGAGGGAGGAAGAGGGAGATACACACACATTAGGAGTGTGTGTGATGAGAGGAAGTTAGATTCTAGAAGCAATAAATGATACTCGACTGATTTGTGGGTGCGCCCTTCTTCTTTTTTTAATTCGCCGCATTGTAATTTGCCATCTTGGCACCCTTCCTCTTTCTCTTCCTCTTCCTATCCTCTTCCTCTTTCTCTTCCTCTTCCTCTCCTCTTCCTCTTCCTCTTCCTCTTCCTCTTCCTCTCATCTCTCTGTCATTAGAGGATATTCTTTCCTGCTCTCTCTCTCTCTCTCTCTCTTCTCCATTCATCCACACTCTCACACAAATACAACAAAGACCCTTCCTTCACCTTCATGTACAAAACACACAGAGGTCGCCTAATTGCTTCCCTCTTCTCTCACTCTGCCACTGCCCCCAAAACGCCCCTCTTCCATCTCTCCCTCCCTCCCTCCCTCCCTCCTAATATACCATGATTTCGTTTTTATTTGATTGTTGTCTGGAACACCCCTCCCTCCCTCCCTCCCTCCTCATGAAATGGTGCAGCAAGAATTGGTCTTGCGTGCTTGCTTGTAGAAAAGCTTGCTTTGACTGCTCAAGTCGTTTGACCTCTCCACTAGCTCGTCCAATTTCACCCCTCGCTCTAGCACGGCGTCGATGGTTTTGTGCTGTGTGGGTAATAGGATAGGAGAGAGGAAGAGGAAGAAGAGAAGGTGAGTGCTAATGCCTCGGGTGACTTTACTTGTTTCTAGGTACGCGTCTCTTCATATTTCTATAATTTCATTCAAAAACTCCCCGCCCTCCCTTTCTTCCTTCCCCCCTCCCTCCTTCCCTCCCTCCCTCCCAGAATCTCTGTCGTCTCGTCCAGGTCCCGACGAATCTTGGTAATTTTGTCAACCTTGGCCGGGTCTTAATATTCAGTCTCTCCCTCCCTCCCTCCCTCCCTCCCTCCCTCCTCCACCGAACACACGTACCAGAATCTCTGTCGTCTCATCCAGGTCCCGACGAATCTTGGTGATTTTGTCAGCCTTGGCGGGGTCTTGGTATTCTCGGATGGCTTCTTGGATGGGCGGGTAGGTGATGGATTCTTGTTGCGTGACGGAGGGCCAGTTCCTGTGAATAATTGGGAAGAGGGAACGAAAGAGAAGGAAAGAATTGATTGAGTGAATAAGTGTTGGTTGAATGAAGGTGGGCGAGTGACTAATTATTGACATTGAGTTAGAAACCACCTAGACAATCAGACTGAGACTGGGGATTAATGCGCTGGTGGCCCTCCACTCCAGTCAGCAAGCAGCCTTCACGCCCAAAGAGGTCCTCTCTTTTCAAAGCAACACTTCAAATGACCCCCTCTTTTCCGTCTGCCCAGCACCCCATCTCACACACCTTCCCTCCACCCATCTATATACGTACGTGATATCAACGGCGAAGCGCTCAAGGAGGGTGGAGAGCAGGACAAAGGCCACGCGTGGGGGGTACTCCAAGTCGGCAATTACGGTGCCACCGAGGCCGTCTGTCCTCAAGTGGCAGTGCACGTTGTACTCTGTTTTTCATTCATGTATCAAGACCAAAAGCAAAATGAGGGAACTGGAAAAGCGTACTCTTCAGAGACTCGATAAGCACCACAGCAGCGGCATTGATGATAAGGATAAGGGAAGGTATGGTGAATATCACTACACGTACCTTCGTGCTGGATAGTTTGTCGTTGGCCCGGCTGACAGCGCTTGATCAAGGTCTTGCTCATAAAGCGGCACATCTCACGGATGCTGTGCATAGGGAGATGGTGTGGAAAATCGCGTGCTCGGTGAGTCCACCGCAGGCGAAAACCAAAGCAGTACGACAGAGAGTGTGACCTGCTTCCTTATGCGCCGGGGCATCATCCCCTCCCTCCCTCCCTCCCTCCCTTCCTGCCTTACCCATTGCGCTGGAAGTAACCAAAGCTCTCAAGCTCCGCAGCCGACGTCAAGATGATAGGCTCGGGCGTGTCCTTCTGGTAGCGGTGCAAGGCAATGGCCACAATCTTCATCGTTGTGTTGAGAGGGCTAAGAGCGTTCGATTAGGAAGAAGGAGGAGTCGGGCGACGATGACGATGGGGCGAGCGAGCGATGTGCTGAGAGCAGGAATTCAAGCAGCGGCAACGCGAAGGCGGGCTGACCTAGAATAGGAGTAGAGAGAAGTGGAGAGACGGGTTGTCAGTGGTTTGCAAGGGAGAGCGTGATTAAGAGGGCGGCGGACACGGGATGAAGGCGCAGGAGTTACGAGTTACGTCGGTCCTCCGGGTTGGTTTTGACAGGACCTCCCCCCTTTTCCCCTCGCCCAAAAACACAGCTAAAGAAGGAACCAAGCTTTTGTAAACAATCGATGGAATTCAGTGAGTTTGTTTGCTTTTTGTTCCATTCTCTTGCTCCTTCCCCACCAACCCTGCCTATTCTTAGTGGTCCGTGGCCGTCCGCTCCTCTCCGTCTCCCCCTCCCATTCGAGGCGAGGGTGGGGCGGAAAGAGGCATGCCTTATAAAGACACACACGCTCTCTTCTAGGGGTTAGTATTGTTCTTGCAGTCCGCTTCTTAAATCTCTCTGTTTCAATCTCTCTCTTTCACCCAGCACCCCCTACTCTTCTTCTTCAAGCTACAAACTTTGATAGGGACGGGACGCGCCCTATTCCCCTTTCTCTCTCGCTCTCTTAATTTCCGTATTACTTCCCCAACCTCCCATTTTCAAACTCTCTTTCTTAATCCCTCTATCGCTCTCTCTCCGTTTTACTCTCTCTCCAAGGCCCGCAACAAATATGTAATGTATATGCTGGTGGTAGTAGAAACATTCCTTCTCCTTTCCTTCCTTCCGCCCTTTCTTCGTCTTCTTCTTCTTATCTTCTTGCACAGCTACAGAGACGACGTGGCATGATGCGCGCGCGGGGAGAAGAGCACGACCCCACGACACACACACTAGCTAGTAAGAAAAATAACCATACTTGTAATAATCTTGATCAAGACAAAGGGCAAAACACGACACAATCCCTTCTAATCACACACAACAGGCAGGAGGAATCAAGGTACACTTTCAAGCAGAAGAAAAAGAGAATTGACAACAAGGTCAAAACTCTCTCCCTCCCTCCCTCCCTCCCCACATTAAAACAAGCCACCATAATGATGATGCAGTGCAGTGCTGAGTCTCTCTCCTCCTCCTCCCCAACACTCACACACACAATTCACACTATTTAAAGAAACCACTCAAACCAAATAATAGATGAGTTAGTGCTCCGCATTCGGGTTAGCATCCATCTTCTCCTTAAACTGCTTCGACAAGGAATTAGCCGCATTTATCCACGCCCCGACAATCAAGAAAATAATCCCAGCCAAATAAGGCGTCGAGGCCGACAAGCTCCCCAGGACCAAAATCAAAATCTGCTGAATGAACGACCCACCGGACTTGCCTAGAGGGTTGCCAATCACATCGACAGCGGCCTTGCCCTTGGTCTTCTGCTCGGCATCCAAAGGGATATAAGCCATCTCCTTGCAAGGGTCAAACAACGAGTACTTGCTCGACTTGGACAACACATTCTGCGCCGCCCCAATAATAACCGCAAGCATCAAAGGCGTCATCCCCAAAGCCGCCGTCACGGGGGAAAAGAAGCCATTGAAAATAATCAGAGAAAAGAACGCCACCCCCGTCGCCAAGAGCATGATAGGAGTAATCAAAGCAGCAACCCCCCACCCATACTTCTGGAAGATCGTTCGTCCCAACAACATCATAATCAGAGTCACGCACCCCGTGGCCGTGGAAAAATTGCCCATGAAAGCAGAGTAGGCGTTAGGGTCAGGGAAGGCCTCCTTGAGTTTGCCCTTCCAGGTGACCTCGACAATGTTGATAGACATACCATAGGCGATGACCAGAGTGGCCAAATCACGAATATACTTGCTCTTGAATAAATACTGCGCCGACTCCTTCAGCGTCATGTTCGTCGCGCTCTTCTTGCTGCTCTTCTTCTGCTTCTCCGCGCTGTAGCACTCGGGATCAGTCAAGACATTACGCTGCATATGCGAGTACGCACCAACCATCACCGTTCCCAGAGCGACCACGGCACCCATCAACAACTTCAGAGACACCCCCCACTTATCCACCCCATCAGGCAGCCCCTTCCTAATGCTAGACACAAACCTCACGTATTGCCCCGAGAAAATCAGAGCGACATTCGCGCCCAGCCCAAACAAAGGATAGTACTTCTTAGCCTCCGGCACCGTGGTCACTTCATTAGCAAACCCCCAAAACAACAGCGACACAACCACCGACCCCCACAGCTCAGCCATGGTATAAAACAAAGCATAAGTCCAATTACGGAAAATCGAGATCAACGCCCCAAAAGACGCTGGCAAGATCTTCTGCAAATGGTCCGCGGCAGCGTTAGGATGGAGGAAGTTCCGGTTGGGGTAGATGAGGAAGGCGAAGGAAGCAAAAAACGCCAGGAAAGGCGTGATGAGCGTGTAGAACACCTGAGCCATCGGCATGGCATTGCACAGCTTGGAGTACACAATGGTGATCAACAGAGCAGCGGGGAGGTTGACGTACGTCTTGAGGAAAGGGATGACCTCCGCGCCGGACCCCGGGGCGGTGACGACGAGCACATCCTTAGTATCACGCAAAATGGTGTAGTTGAACAACATGCAGAAAAACATGAGAGTCAAGGGCAGGATCTTCTTGCGCTCCACTTTAGTAGGGAGCTGGGCCTTGAAGCGTTGCCACCAGGTGTCCTTCTGCTCAGGGGCCGCGCCTGTGTTTTCGACGATAGCGGCGGCGGTGGAGGAGACGCGGGGGAGGGAGCGAGGGAGGGCGGAGGCACCACCATGACGTTGCCGGAGGCTGTTGGGCAGGGCCGTGGAGGGGGTGATGAGGGCGTAGCTTTTCCTGTTGTTTTGGGGAGGGTAGGTGTGTGGGGGGTAGGGAGGGGGGTTCGATGAAGGGACATATGCCGACAGGACAGGCGCAGTGTTGGGGGGGGGAGGGGTAATTCTGCTGTGAGTGTGGGAAGGAGATAGGGGATCAAGCACGTGTTGTTCTCGTCCTTCTCTGACTTGGGAGGGTGTGCCGCGAGGGAAGGGTCTGGTTTGAGACGGAGTATGTGGGTAAATCGCACTAGACAGAGACGAGGGGAGGAGGACGGCCAAGCGCTGCTCTAGAACGCTTAGTGCTGCGTTGTTCATTGCCTGCATGCCCATAAACCCGCAGGGCACCACCCGTCCATCTCGTCCTTCCCGTCCTCCTGATGCCTGTCCCAGCGGGACCATATGCAGCGTGCCCTAATGCTATCGAGACTCGCACCCCTGCCCTCAGGCGCGCCGCAAGCACTTCAACATGACGAAGGGGCAAGTTGTTCTCGCTTGCGTGGTCCTGCGCCCGCCCACCCGTTCCCACCCCCACAGCCTTCCGGGAGGCACGTACCTAGCAAGGGCGAAGTTGGGTCGGAAGCCCGAGGACTGGAAGCCCTGGACGCACCCCGCCAAAAGGCAGAGGGTGAGAATGGTCCTCGACATGGTTGCTGCTGAGGCAAGAGGTGGCTTCCCGCGCTTGCTGCTGGGGGACGACGGCCTGTGGGCGGGGACGGGGGGGGGGGAAGGACATGAGAAAGAGTAAGCGCATGTGTTGAGGAGCGCGGGACGTATATGCGCATCGTTCTGGTCTATTGAACTAGAGACATAACAAGACCAACATCTGGGGGAGGCTTTCACAACTGCTGCTCCGCCTTCGTTGGTCATGGCCGCCCGTGTTCCAGCCCTCGCCGTCTTCAAGCCCACGAGGGCAGGACGGCAGCGACGAGACCCCACTGCGTCGGACAACAAGGGATTGTGAAAGCATTGGGTCATGCTGGACATCACGCACTCCCGTGTTTGACAGTGCAATCCTGATGATGCCGAGGACGACGAGAGGCACCCCCAGTCTTCTCGCTTCGACTCTCGGAGCTCGAGGAATGGGGCACTTGGGCCGTCCCGCAATTTTAGGAAGGAAGCGCGGTCTGTTCTACTCTGTGGGGGTGCGTTGTTTAGCGAGACAGATAAACAGGCAAAGGGCATTGCTTGTGTGCTTGTGTGGTGAAAGGGCGGCACTTTGAGAGGCAGATGGTCCTGTCGTCGCGTGTGATGACGCAGGCCAGGACGGAGGAGGACGGGCGGGTTTGGACAGTGGCCCATGCGACGCTTTGCTCGAGTACGCTTTGGTGGAGCCCCAAGAGTCCATTGACATCAGAAAGAGGGGACGCAGGTGAGTTCCTAGTAAGCAATATGAATGAAGGATGAAGGCCTGACTTTTTTTATTTTATCAGGTGTTTTACACGATCCCCCTCCTTCATTCGACCTCCCCACCCCCCACTCTCCTTCCATCTCCTCCCTCCCCCCCAAGGAAACCAAATGCACTTGCTTCACACTGATTGTACTTTGTTTCTTTTCGATTCATTTAAGACCTCCCTTCACAGCAACCTACAAAATCCGTCGAATGTCCATACCTCGACTACTACTAAACACTGTCAGCGTAAAGCCCAACTCTACACCCGAATTATAGCACGCAAGCACCACCGCGTACGTCCCCGTCGTCAAGTCCGCCATGGGCGTCGTCACCCCGCAACGGCTCGCCGTGAAAATGGCATTGTGAGAAGTAGCAATGGTGGTGGGACAACCGGGAAAAGTCGAAAGCACCGGCAGCTCGCTCGCCCCCACCGTTCCCCCAGACGACGCAGGCGGCAACTGAAAAAGCGACACATTCACAGGCTCATTCTCATGAGCGACCAAGCGCATAAACAGCCTCGTGCGCTCCGAACACGAAATCACAAAAGTCGGGTTGCGTGCTGCGTACCCTGGAGGACTACACCCACCTGTCAATTTCCCTTCCCACGCGCCCGTCAGACAAGTCTTGATCAATCCATCCCCCTCCGGCAACAGCACCGAAGCATGCACACTCCCCTCCCCCGCGGCACTATGGACATTGACCAAGAAATTGCCTCGCAAGCCCGCTTCGTACGTGGAGGCAACGAGGGTGTACGTGCCTGGAGCAAGCACGCCACTGCTGCTGCTGCTGCCGGCGTCACTGTCCGTGGTGGCGGCGGCGCAGAAGCCTTGCCGGTAGGCCCCGCTAGTCAAAACTTCTTCTCCCTTTGTGTTTTTGGAATGGAAAGGAGGGAGGTTGGAAGATAAAGCAGGAAGATAAAGGACAAAATAACAGCTAGATCTGTCTGCGTACCCAATTGAAGTCCCTCCTCCTCCCTCCCTTCCTCCCTCCCTCTCCCTGCTCCACAAACCTGCAAAATCGAATCCACGCGCTTCCCCCCCCTCAACCCTCCCAACAACGAAAAGCCCACAAAATACTTTTTCGGGGCCATCATCTCAACATACACCGCACAGGCCTTCGTTACCACAACAGTCCACTGCGGATTGTGCAAAAATGTCGCTAGCCCTAGTCGTCCTCCCGCCGTCTCCCCCCCCCAGGTCCCCTCCATCCGTGCCACCACCGGTGGCAAAAGCGGCGTGGGCTGCAGTGAAAATGGAGCTGTTGATAGCACGGTGAGTGAATATCGGACGTCGCGTTTTTTTTCGTATTGCGAGAGGACTAGAGCGTAGGTGCCCGGGTCTGAAATTTCCACGTCAAAGCGAACGAGGTTGTGGGGGTTGTTGCTGTAGAGGCCACGGACGAAGCAGTCTTCTGCTGGGTAGATGATACGGCAACGTGCAGGATTACTCTTGGATTTTTCAGAGTCGGATTTGTAAGCATGCAAGGTGAGATAATCACCCCCGCTGTTACTGCTGTCGTCGTTGCTGGCGCTGAAGCTCTCACCGAGCTCGTCCCGGCTCTGGGTGACGTGGCGGGAGAGAAGGAGCCAGACGGAGGAGGAGGAGGAGGAGGTCTTGCTTTTGTCGATCTTGAGTAGATATTGCGGGTTCTGTGGTGGTGGAGAGGGAGGAGGGAAAGGGAGAAGGAGATGTGTGAGTTGAGGAAACGAGGGTTGGAGGGAGGGATAAATGAAATAATACCAATAAGTACACAAAACATAACAAAAAGCACAGCCTCCTTCCTCCCATTCACTGTCTCACACTCACCTGGCCATAAGTAAACATGTCATTCGGCGGCCCCTGCTCCTTGGGCCACAGCGCATGGTGAGTAGTCTTGTGCGAGAACAACCCGGGGCGCCAGTTCAAAAAGATGGAAGAAAAATACTTGCGGACATCCTGCCACGCGATCCACCCTATACCATCATCCTTCTTTTGTGCCGCCCGTGGGTCATAACCCAAAGCTTGGCAGAGGGCAGGTGTCCAACGAGCAGTATCAGCAGCACAGTAGGGTCCCTTCCAGCTTTTGCGACGCCAGGGGTTTTTGACAAGGAGGAAACGCTGGTCACCCAAGACTTCTTTCACGCTAAGCACTGCGTAGGCATGAGAAGAGACGAGACCGAGGCGCTCGGCCTCTGCTTCGTTCATGGGGCTGGTAGCGATGGTTGTCAAGCAATCTCCCAATTCAGACGCGGATTTCAAGCGGGCCCATGCTCGTTCGGCCGGCTGGCGGTGATCTAAAACAGGAGGACCCCTTCCACTACTGGTGCTGCTGCTGCTGCTGCTGCTCCCATTCCTACTCCCCCCCACATCACTGCTTCCTTTCCGCAACGTGCTGCTGCTCCGTTCCTCGTCCTCCTGCCAAAATATCTGCTCAGGCACCCAGCCAGTCAGCATGTACAAATCAATCCCGCTGTTGCTCCCCGGAAAATCGTACGAGCCACCCGATAGCTTCATTGCCGCCTTCTCCACTATACTCACCCATAACTCCGTCCTATCCGAAGAGGAGGAACATAAAAGCTCTCCTTGTTTATCGACAGGTAAGAGATCATCTACTACCACCTTCCTTAGGCAGCCATTCGCCCATAATTTAACCAGATATTTCCCAGAGGGGTTGTATATAGGAATGCCCTGTGCATCTTGAGGGTAAATTATCTTGGTGATCAACCGGGTGTGGAACCGCTGTTCGAACGCCGCGCAGATACAAAGCGAGGCAACAAAGGAACAATCAGGCACCATATCCTGCTCGATCGAATGGGGGGTAATCACTCGAATCATCCTTGGGCCCTGGGCTGTCCCCGGCGCGCCCTTTATAAATTCATGTGGCCTCTTCCACCCTCCTAGTCTTGCTGCTTGGTCAGCCGACAAGGGGAGTAAGCCTTCGGGGTCCGTGAAAGGCCGAGCGTATTGAAATTGTTCCCTCAACTCCTCTCCCTCCATCCAAGGAAGGAACGTCCTTCCATTAATAATAGAGCTTTTGCGAAGCACCTCAATCTCAGCAGGGGTCAGGTCGGTGGCAGAACGAGCGCGGGAGGGAGGGGGGGGGGGGGGGGGGGAGGGGGAGGAGGAGGGGTTGCTGTAGGGCAAGGCGGAGGTGGGTGGAAGGGGGAGGTCTAAAAAGTCGGCGGAGGACGCGGAGGCGGGGGCAGTGGTGTGGGTAATGCTGGTTGTTGATGACGATTGCGGTCGCTGCTGCTGTTGCTGCTGCTGCTGGGAGGGTGATGGTGGTGGGGGCTGCTTCTTCTTGAGGACCTCGACACGGTCCAGGATGGAATTGACGCGGCCCTGTTGTGTGTGTGGTGGGGATGGAGGGAGTATGATTGATAAGTGCGAGATTATGACCTAGAACGTGTAAGAAGGTACAGTTTGCGTTAATTTTTGCCAAGCTTGCACTTCTCATAAGGGAGAGCGCACAGGTCAACCTCTCCATCCTCTCCACAGAACCAACCACATACGTACCCTCAGCGCTACGTCTTGCACCTCTTCCATGCTCTGAAGCTTCATGGCACTCAAATATGCCTCCACAGCCTCGAGGTACGCGCCTGCCACTGCTTCGTCTTGGGCATCGTCGGCTGCCTTACTCCGTGCCGAGTCCAACGCCTTGGCCTCCGTCAATCTCTTGTCTCCCACCGTCGTTTTCAAGGTTGCCAGCCGCTTTCCATACTCCCGCATTTTGCTTTCGACGAGTGTTTTCCTCGATGCGTCTGTTTCCCGGTTGTGGCATTGCTGGAAGAGGTCGAGGGCGGCCTCGTACTGCAGCATGGACTTGGTGCGGTCCTCCTCCCCTGCCTCCCCCTTTTCCTCCTTTTCAAGGTTGTCGAAGGCGATGGCCCGCTCCAACGCCGCAAAGGCATCGTCGTAAAGCGCGGACAAGGACGCCGCCATGCTGCCTGTTGTTTGTGTGGTGTGTACGTGTGGGTAGAGACTTGTGAGAAGAGGGGGAGGGGCTTGCGTCATACGGGGTGCGACACTTTGAGCACGAAATACACACGGCAGGCATGAACACATGGGAAGACAGAGCCCATGACCAGGTAGAGCATGTCCTTGCACTTGTACTCGTTTTGTTGGTGGGCTTCCTGGGCTCTTGTAGGAGTGGTTTTAGTCTGCGTCTATGCGCCATGATTAGACGCGGCGAAGCAACACGAAGATGACGAATCGAACAAGCGAGAGGATCGGCACGGCCAGAGCAACAACCCCCCCATCAAGACCACCACCATGTAAGGAAAGCAATACGCACAAAGCCTTTTCGAAAACAACGAAGAGTTTCCTTATCCATTTGTTTTCTTCTTCTTCGTCTTCTCTCGCTTGTCGCTCTGCACTAACTCTCTTTTCCTCTGCTTCTCACTCACTCCCCCCCTCACATTGCCGCCGCTCACCAGCCGGCAAACACCAAACCCCCCTCCAACATTACACATAATCTATCAACCCACGCCCATCACCCTCGCTTGTACTCCTTTTCCCTTTAATCTTCCTCCTCCTCCCCCTCCATCTCTTCGGGTGGGTTGTCAGCGTTGACGGCCGAGTGCTCCACGCCGCCCGTAAGTAGTTGTTTGTGATAAATGCGTCCGTACTCCACGTCCTTCCCGTCCTCTATCCTTGCCAGCCGCGTCTCCGCTTCCTCGGCCGCCCATTCCTGTGATTCATAGTGCGTGTGTTTGTGAATGTGTGGTGGAGTGAGGACGTGAAAGAAAAAAAACGAGAGCGCGAGAGGAGACCAGCACATGCCGGCTGATACAAGCACGCGGTATCACACCACAATACTACTCTCCTGCATAGATTTAACAAAGCAGTATCTCCATCCCACGCTTGCTCGCTCTGCTCTACCCGTCCGCCTCCCCTCCCACCCGCCCCCGCCGCCTTCCCCACACGTACCTTGATGCGGGTCTCCGGCGCGCTGGAAAGCCCAATGACAAGAATGAAAAGCGTGGACCAGTACACAATACTCGTAATCGGCTCCCAGATCTCCACTTTACGCGGGCCGGGGCCTTCGTTGAACAAGAAGGCTTGCTTGGGTTGGGACGGGTGAGGAGCAGGAGAGTGGCCGCCTCCCATCATGCGTCGTGCGGGCTGGCGCAAAGCAGCAGCTTGTTGCCGGCCCAGGCCCCGCCGCAGAGCCGCGGTGGCCGTCAAGCGCGCAGCAAACAACATGGTGCTCCTGTGGTGAGGTGGTGGTGGTGGGTGGGAGGAGTGGGCGTGAGTACAGTGTGAGGAGGATTGCTAGAGGCATGCATGGGGTGGGTGATGATGCTCTGTTCGTTGGCTTGTTGGTCTTTGCGTGCTTCTCCCGTCCATCCCTCCTTGCCCCTGCCACCACCACCACCACCACCACGACAAGAGTGAGCAGGAGGATGGGAAGGCAGGGCATGCGGAAGGCGAAGAGGGGCAGGGCAAGCAAGACAACACAACAACAACGACGATGAGCTTTTGGCTGCAGGGTCTCTGAGCGCCGGGTATTGCTATTAGACCTGTTGCGGCCGAGGATGACGATTTTGGTTTCATTCCCATTAGGAGAAATGATGGACTCGGCTTAGCAATTAAGAAAACTCTGTCCCTCCCTTTATCCCCACAATTGCGACCACTGCATCGT
>Ga0209390_10009045_pt1 | contig 12078 bp, 8 predicted proteins | sample BON01_FD_187212 | JGI IMG/M metagenome (GOLD analysis project Ga0209390, IMG submission 187212) | Freshwater microbial communities from Lake Bonney liftoff mats and glacier meltwater in Antarctica - BON-01 (SPAdes) (version 2) | ecosystem: Environmental > Aquatic > Freshwater > Ice > Glacier... | reverse complement strand
CCTGCTGCTGCTTCTCAATTCTTCCATTATCAAAAGTGCTCACTCCGAAGAGCCGATCGCTGCTTTTAATTACGCCGAAGCGTTACAGAAGTCTCTTTATTTCTACGAAGCTCAGCAGTCCGGCAAGCTTTCACCAAACAACCGCGTCGCCTGGCGAGGTGACTGTTGTCTGGACGACGGCCAAGACATTCGCCACGACTTGGCTGGCGGTTGGTTCGACGCGGGCGATCATTGGAGCGCCAACCTGACGATGTCTTTCGCAGCGATGACACTGGCATGGTCGGCCATCGAACAACCACAGGGATATCTGCAAAGCGGTCAGATGGAGGAATTGCTGGAAAGCCTAATCCATGTTAACCGCTACTTTTTGAAATGCGTGCTCAACCCGGAATGCGTTGATCCCGCCACACAGTTGGAGATCGCAATCGGCTGTGGTGGTCGAGAGGGCGTCACGTCGCCGCGGGTACACGACATGTGGGCCGCCGCCGAAGTCGCTCATCTAATGACCAATCGCCCGACCTTTCGACTGACGCGAAACGTTCCTGGCGGTGATATCCCCGGTGCGATGGCTGCCGCAATGGCTGCTTCGTCGATGGTCATCCGCCAACACGCGTCGGTACTCAATGGCCTGAAGGGTTATGAGAATTTCGACGCCGATCAATTCGCTGATCAACTCTTGAATTATTCCGAAATGCTCGTTCTGTTCGCCCACGCCAATTCGGGTGAGGTCATCACTGACGATGCCACCGAAGATCAGAAAGCTGCGATTCAACAGAAACGAAGATTGGCGTTACGCGGCGATGGGGAAGTGGTTGAGATCGGCTATCGAGCGGACCCGTTTGACAAAGTCTTCACCGCAGCATCTTTCCTTCAGCGGGCCCACATCGCACGCGATCCGAACTACGGTTCAAGGTGGGCCGATTTTGCTGACGAGATTTACGAAGGCGCCTATAAACAGGAACACAACGACGGCTTCTACCGCGACTTCGGCCATGCCAGCTTCGGAAAACTTGGCGTCTACAACATGATGCGTCTGAAGCCCGATGCAGAGAAGTTCCACTTCGAGCTCCAGGATTACTGTATCAATTTTTACAATTACAAGCAGACGCCTGGTGGGTTGCGTCTTCGGGAGTGGTGGGCTCACGAATACGGCAGTCTGCGACATGCCAACAACGCTTCCGCGATCGCCCTGTACTACAGCGATCACATCGAACAGAGTCCGACGCTCTCGGGCAACACTTGGTGGCGAGATGGAAAGTCCAACACCGAGTGGAAGCAACGATTCCAGGAAGCCGCCCGAAGCCAGGTTGATTATGCGCTGGGGGACAATCCGTATCATCGCAGCTACCTGGCCGGTTTTGGGAACAATCCGTTCAACGACGTCCATCATCGCGGTGCATACGGCGCTTGGGCTGGCTTCCACCACTTCATTGAAGGTAAGTCCGAACTTCGTCCCAACTGTCGACACGTACTCTACGGGGCATTGGTCGCGGGACCGGATAACAATGATGTTTTCTTTTGTGGTGACCAACGCCGTCCTTGGATGGAAATTCCCAACGCCGAGGGACACGATTTCTTCTATCGTTTTGCGAATCGCGATGAACCGGTTCGCAAGACTGGCTATGTCTTCAATAACGAAGATCAACCGCTTCAAGATGTGATGGACTCAAAGTTCAACGAAGTTGCATTGGACTACAACGCTGGCATCACAGCCAGTTTTGCATGGCTGATCGTAAACGGGTTAAGCAACGGAAACGCGTTGCCCGACGAACAGTTTCCGCCTAAGGAGAAGCTGGATGAGAGCAACAATCTAATGACGACCGACCGCGAGTTTTTCGTCGCGGCCAAAGAGCTCAAATCGAACGAAACCGGAATCGAGATTGAAGCGATTGTCTACAATCGCAGTCGCTGGCCCACACGGGTCGCCGACGAACTCGCAGTCCGGTACTACTTTACGCTCGACGATGCAACAAAACTCGATCAAGTCAGAGCAACCGCCGAGTGTTCCGATGGTAAGGCGGAGTGTGAATTGAAACAAGACAACAACGGCGGCACGTTTGTTGAAGTCACACTTACCGAAAAGAAACTTTACCCGGGTGATCGCGACAAACAAACCGATTTTCAGCGTTTCAATCTCCGCGTCGAAGCACCTTCATGGGACAACGAGAATGATTGGTCGCATCACAAAATGAATACCGACGTGCAATTGTTGCCCCGTTTTGTAGTTACCGTCCATGGTGAGCCGCACGGACAGATTCCCAGTGCCGGAATCCGCGATTGAAACGTTCGACTCACTTACAATATGACTCCATAATCCATGAAACGATTCACAACGCTGCTCATCCTCGGATTCACTCTTTCTTCCAACGTCGCCAAAGCGGAGACTCCACTGGATGAATCCGACTCGTGGGCGTTCGCTGCCCCCGCACGATAACTTTACCGACGCCGCGTTGGATCTGCGGTTATTAAATGAACGTTAGTCGGGTGAGCCAAAAATTATTCGTCGATATTGGCGGAAGTCTCGACTTTTCCCGGCCCCTGGTTTGTGAGCTGCAATCCACCAAGAAAACGTGTGGCATTCACAATAGTGCTTTCGGATTTCGGTCCGAGCAGAATGTGATTGCGTTTGAAACCGGTGAGGCCGCAGCCTCTGACGGTCAGTCCGTTACCGTCACACATCAGAACGGGATGGCCAGGGTCGACGAAGTCTTTGGGCACGAATGGTCCTTCGGGTTGATAAAAGTGACAACCGATGAAGGTCGCTCGGCCTTGTCCCCTCAGCATCGCGTGTGAGGCCTTGATATCCCCGTGTTCCCAAAACGGTAGTGGTGCGAAACCGATCCAGCACGGTACAATTATCGCCGATCCCTCGCACGCACCAAGGATACTCGACCGGCGCGGTCGTATCTGCGTCAGGCTTACGGACCTGCCACTGACGCCCGTTCAACGAGCGACGTTTCTGCAACAGTGGTCCGTCAACTCGACTACCGCTTATGAAACGCTTGTCGAGGAAATCTGACAGCATATGCTTTTGTAGAACAGGTGCGAATGTTCCAAGCGCTGGAATCACTCAAGCAAAGCGCTTCAAGCATGACGCAAGTTGCACTCGATTGTGGCTTCTACGACCACAGCGCATTTATGAAGCGTTTCAAAAAGTTTGCTGGTACAACGCCTCTACGATTTCGACAACACTACCAGTCGCAACACACTTCAAATCAAACCTTGATTTTGCCCAAAATAAACAAGATGGACACGAGTCGGTCTTGAGCCCGACGTGCCTATTCGACAGCCTGCAACCTGTAGTGCCGCCGAACTCATCGCTCACACTCCAACACGTGAGGTCGCTTACGCTGTCATCGAACGGACCGTCGCCAACGCCCATCTGCATTTGCGCGGCGATCGATTCGAATGCTTCCGGTTTAGAAAAATATTACGCGGCGGTTGATTTGGGTCAAAAACTGATTCGCCATCGTTGAGTCGCGGCCAAAAATAAATTACTATCCGAATTAGCCGGGAAGAATGAATCGTGAGGCGGCGGAAGCGGTTCGTACCTTTTCAAAGTAAGACATCATGCAATACTTCCGTACGGTCGCCCTTTTTTTGGGGTTCTTCGCAGCATCTGCGTTCTTGTTGGCAGGACAACCCGTGACGACGGCAGATGCCTTAGTCGTTGCGGTTCGCGACGGAGCCGAGGGGGAGATGATCGAGATAGCCATCGGCACCTTCGAGCTCGACGCTCCGCTGGAATTGAAAGCGAAGATGACGCTCAAGGGGGCTGGGATGGACAAGACTATCCTCACCCACACTAAGAGCCGCAAGCCGTCCACGAAGTCACTCCCGGACCCGGAGATGACATTGGACGGGCTCGATACTGACGCCTACCTGATCCGCATCAAGCGCGATACTGCTGGGGTGACTATCTCCGACATGACTCTGCACGGCCCGCAGCTTCACGGGGCCATTTTCAGCTGGTTCCACACCGGCTTGCATCTGCACCACCTCCGGATCAAGGAAACGCTCTGGAGCGGCCTGCGCTCTTTCGGCATGCAGAAGGCGAAGATTCATGACTGCGAGTTTCTCGACGCGGGAGGGCGATGGGACGCGGGGCAGCCGGGAGTCAAGGGTGGCAACACCGGCGGCGGCATCTTCGCTTGCTGGATGAGTGACTGCGAGATTTTTAACAACAGGTTCGTTCGGATCCACGAGGCTCCTGAGCGGGAGTTTTACGGCATCAAGGTGCGACAGGGTATCCGTTGCCATGTTCACCACAACACGATCGAAACTAATTTCTCGATGGAGTTCCCGTTTGAGAACGACGAGGACAACGAGATCGACCACAACGTCTGTTTCGGCACGGTGTCGATCCCGAAGTATGCTGGCGGGGTTGTGCCGAAGAGCGGGCGGACGTTTCATATCCACCACAACTGGTTCAAAGACAGCTACAGCATCGAGTTCGTGCGGAACGGGGTGGAGATCGACCACAACCTGTTTGACTTCGACGCAAAGGCCGACCACGGCAACCTGATCTCTGGCTTCGGTGACGCCGACGCGCAAGGACCGGCAGTGTTCCACAACAACTTGGTAAGCAATCCGGGCCGCGGGGTGATCTGGATCAACGAGGTGTTCAACCATTTGGAAGTGCGGAACAACCACATCCTCACTCGGACGACGGCCACGCCAAGGAACGAAGGACTATTCGGGTTCAACCCGAAGTGCGACTTCGCGACGATCGCGTTCAAGGACAACGTGATCGAGTGCATTGGGGAACCTCGTCCGTTGTTGCGAGCGAAGGAGAGCTATGGTGCGAAAGTGGAGAACAATCGCTTCATCAACGTGGCCGATGCCCAGAAGCTGAAGAACCCGAAAGCTGATCGGCCCGTCGGCTTAGAGAAGCCGCTCAAGTTCGATTGCGGAGTGAAGGGTGAGTTCATCGTGGATGGGTGGAAGGCCAGTCTCACGGCGAAATAGCAGGGGCCGCTCCGGCCGGAAACCAAGCAAAGAGTCCAGAATAGTATTGAACGTGAAGCCCTTCGGACGCTGCTTGCCCGCGAATCTGGTACGCTCAAAGGTTGTTTAAACTGGCCAGTAAGTCATGGCTTCCAAATGTAGAGGATGACCTTGGCGCGCAGGTTGTCCTCCTGAGTGATGTAGTAGGTGCCGCCCAGTTCACGGGCGCGAATACCGTGACTGAGATCAATCCAGCCGGTGTTCTGAGCGATCTCCTTGGGCGCGCTGATGCGCCCGACGAAGCCCCCATCGCCCGCCCGATAGACATAGATTTGCCCGAGAAATCCGACGGTCGGTTTGCAGGCGGCAGTGAAGATGTAGTCGCCCGCAGGGCAACGTAGAGATTGCCTGCGGCGTCCCGGTTGGCTCCTGTCGGGCGCATGTGTTTGTCGGGCAATGGCTCGCCCGCTGTGCCCCACGCCGTTTTCGGCATCGACGGCGAAGTCACTGAAGGAATTTCCGATTTAGTCCCGGTCGAGCTTGCCCGGAACCATGTCGGGCAGCTCCTTGGTTTGCATCGGAGCTGCGCCGGCGAGAAAGTTCGGTAAGAACATTAGAGAGGCGAGGAGGATCATGTTTCCGATCATCATAACTTTGTTTCTGTTCATCATAGGATTGTCTCTGTTCTTCTTAAGATCGCTCAACCAGCGATGCTCAGGGACGGACGAGTTTCAGCACGCCCCAATTGATGGAACGCCAGCGGGCTTCGCTCGGGATGTCGCTGGTCATCCAGGTGTCGAGGCTGTTCCAGCAGGCGCGCTGCACGTTCTGGCCACCGTTGCCTCGGATGATGCCGAGGTCGCCGAGGATGACGGTCTTGTCCTCGTGCCAGTCTTGTGCTCCAAGTTTCTGATACTCGACACGCAGCACGGTGCTGAGCGGGATGGAAATCTCGTAGTTGCCCGCACCATCTTCCGCGAATTCGAGTTCGCTGGAGATATCTTGCACCGAGGCGAAGACTTCCTTGCCGATGGGCGATTCAAAGACGCACTCCTCGCTCTTCGGTGCCTTGGCATCAACGGGGCGATAGAGCACGGCAGTGGGTTTGCCTTTGATCTTCGCAATGAGCAGGCGGCAGTCGCCGGGTTGGTAAGGGTTGTTCTCCTGAAGATTTCCGGGATTCCACTTCGCGCCAAAATACAAGTCAAGCGCACCGCCGAACTTGAACAGGAAGTGTGGGTCGCTCGCGGAGTTATCGAGCAGCTTCGGGTCCCCGCTGCGAAAGGCTGCGTGGATGCGCTCTGGGGTGATCCACAACGATGCCGTCGTGCGGGGATCGATCCGAGCCCAAGCGGTTTCGGCGGTCGGCCAATCCTCCAGCTTGCCATCAACCGTCGGGCCTTTGCCACCGGCTGCGACTTCGAGGGTGCGGCGCACTTGTTTCTGCACCGGTTCGACCAGCGTCGCAGGCAGACCTGCCAGCATCGCAGGCGTGACGGTAATGGTGCCCCAGCTTTGCCGCCGCACTGTTTCCAAGCCTGTGAGTCGATTGATGCTGATGTGTTCCTTGCCGGTGACGACGTAGATTTCGCCATCGGCCGTCTGATTGATGGTGGGAAAGAAACACTCATCCTCCCAACTCACACCGTCCACGGACATGCCGCGTTCGGCTTTGGGAAATCGCCACAGCGGCGTGGTGCGCACATCGCCACCGAGCGTCTTGAGAAACAACCCATCGGCGGTGAAGAGATAGGCGCCTCCCTTCTCGCTGGAGGTCGACCAAATGTCGCCCGCCTCGCCCTGTCGCGGCGCGACCATGCGGCCCATGCTGCCCGCGCCGGCGACGAGTTGACCGGGAAACTGCGGCAAGCGCCAGCCTTCATAGTAGCGATACATCCACGCGAGCGTGCCATCCTTGCGGTAGCCCTGCGGCGGGCTGAAATACTCCCATCCCCCGGCACCGACGACGGTGAATTCCCGTCCCAGCAACGGCGGGCCAAACTGACCATTCCACAGTGCCGGGTCCACCTTTCCGAGCGACGTGATCTTGCTCAGATCCCAAGTCGGAACACCCTTCGCATCGAGCGTGGGCGCGGGGTAGCGACCGCCCGCGAGATTGCCGCCAGCGAAAGAAAGATCTGCGTCGAGATAGATACCGAAGAGTCCGCCGGGGCCGCCGGGGCTGGTGTAAAACTTCAATTCCTCCGCCTGTACTTTCTGATCGCTGTTGAGATCGCTCCAAATGAATTGATTGGCCTCATGTTTGGCTTTCTCCGCCCGGATCGCCTCTTTGAAATCCGCCCGGTCGAAGATCTGACCTTCGCCCTTTTCGCTGAACATCGAGTTGGTGTTGGCAATGATCGCCACGGGCACCGCGATGTCATCCTTCCCCTCATCCCACCGCCAGATCACCGTCCACGCTGGCTGGTCCGCCCGCACCACACGATTGAACAAATAACGATGACCGCCCGTGGTCACGGACAGGCCGGGCGCAGGCAGCAGCCGATTACTGAAGACCGCATCGAAATGGTTGAACTCATGTTCCGGCGTGGCGGGTGCGGTGAGATCAATGCCCGCCCAGCCCTGGCTCAACTGGCGACCCATCAGCGGGGTGCGAGTGAGAATGTGCGTCAGCCGACTCTGCCCGGTGGCCCAGTCCAGCTTGAAGGCCATGGAAGCCTTCTCCATCGGTGTCACGGCATGTGGATAATAAAAGATCGTCTTGTCCACCGGATCGAGCGTGCCACCGCCGCCATACTGCGGTCCGCCGTAGATGGCGCGGAGGAATTTTCCCGTGCCCGCATTCCACAGACTGATGCGCTTCGGGACATGGGAATTCTCCGCGACCCAGAGTTGACCCTGCGTGTCCACGGCCATGCCGTCGGGACGGTCCATGCGCTCCTCGTCGTATTTGCCAATCTGCGGCCCGCCTGCTTTGCCGATTGTTCGCACTAGCTTCGCCGTCTTATCGAAGACCTTGATCTGGTGCCGCGTGCCCCATTCTCCGACATAAAAATTCCCCGCCGCATCAAAGCGAATGCGACGCGGCTCCACCAACCCGGTGATGACATCGGCCTCCTTCGTCAGCACCCCACTCGCATCAAGTCCATAGCGTACGACCGCCTGACCGATGATCGCGTAGAGCTTGCCGTCCGGACCAAAGGCCACACCGCGGCTGGGGCCGGTTTCGAGGTTCGCCAGCATCGTCTGCCTCGCGATGTCCACGACGAGCAGGTTCCCCGTTGTGGTGTCGATGTTATCCCGATTGTCGGTATTCGAGATCACGGCCAAACCCTGACGCACCGCAAGGTCGAGAAAGCCATATTCATCAATGACCGGATACCGCTTCTTGGGCGTGTATTTGAAAAGCACCTGATGCTTTCCCTTCTCCGTCAGGCCCGCGCACAGGCCGACGTTATTCACGAAATAGACGACGCTCGACTCCGCGCTCGCTGCCACGTCTCTGGCGACCGCCTTAGCACCATTGAAGTTATCGCTGTTGATGCCCTTGAATTTCTTCCCGCTCAAATCCGCGTAACATAACGCGTGGCCGCACTCCGCGCAGGCTGTGGCCAGCACCATGGCGGGCGAGCGATCCGGGCCATGCGTCAGGTGCAGCACGTCGCTGGGCGCGGCATGGTCGCCCATCCAAGTCCCCGAGGTGTCCTCCGTCTTCCACGGCGGCATGCCGGGACTATAAACCGACATCTCATAGCGCAGATCGATGCCATCATGCATTAGACCGCGCACCGTGTAAGTGCCCGGCTCCACCAGCGTCCGCGTGTAAGGCTCCTTTTCGCCCTTCTGCACACCCACATCGTAGAAGTCCCAGTTGAACGTGATCGGTCCCGCCTGAGCCTTCACTTCGCTGGCCAGATTGTAGACTCGCCGACCATCCGCACTCTCGATGACAGCAGTGACGTAGCCGAGTTTGTCCAGAGAGAGAATGACGGGAACGCCGCTAGACTGAGGGTTAGATGGCGGCTCGGCACCGAATGCCGACGGCGAGATCAACGCGGCGGAAAGGACAACCAGGAGATGTGCGGTGTTGTTCATGATTCGCTTCATCGATAGAAATCGAAAGAGAGGTTTTCATGTGGACCCCGTCCTGCGGCCACGGATTGGATTTTTTAAGCTAACGGCGCGGATGAGAGCAGGACTCTACCAGATCCCGAGCGGTGAAGCGAAAATTATCTGGCATCCTGAACAGCATCGAAGACAGCGGTGGTGGACGCGAAGGTATTGCCCGAGCAGACAAAAAGGCCGACGCGGCTCTGATCACCGAAGGTCGTGGGAAGAACCATTTTCGGCTCGCCCCAGTCGCGGTTGTTCGTCGAAGTGAAGACCTGCACTTGCTCGCCTGTCTGTACGAGCTTGAGATGGATCGGTAGCGTGACCTTGCCTAAATCTTTTTTCTGGTTGTCGTCCTGATCCTGCGACTTGTTCCGCCACCGGCAGATGAGTGAACCCGAGGCCTCGACTTGGATGAGCACATAGCGTCCACATTTCTCGTCGAGCGATTCCCGAATCATCAATCCGGCCACACTCGGCGGTCGATCGTCCCATTGATAGGACGGGCCGCCGACGTTGGGCGCCAGACTTGTGAGGCGGGCGGAGATGGCAACGTCGCTCTTCACCGGTCGGCTGACGAAAGCACCCTGATCTCGCACGCGTTCCCAAAACGAGGTCATGGCATGGCCACAGCCAGTCAGCGTGAAGACACCTTGTGCGACTGAAATCGAACCTGGAATCGGCGGCCGGTTGAGTTCGTCATAGCTCCACTCGACCGGCAGCGTAGAAGGTGCCACGGTAACGGCGCGAGTTTGCATCACCTTGCCCGTCATCGCGGTGACGGTGCAGGTGCCGGGCTTTTTGCCGACGACGATGGCGATCTGCTCACCCACTTTCCGCACTTCAGCCACGGTGGGATCGCTGCTCGACCACGCCACGTCACGCTCGAAAGTTTTCATCGGCTCGAGCGTCGCGTTCACCGTCGCCCGCGTATTGACCGCGAGATGAAGGCTGGAGTGGTCGAGGCTCATGGTCGCGACGGCAAGCTCGGGCCGGCAGTGAATTGACTCTTTCAGTTCAAGCGTCGAGATGGAGGTGCCGTCTGTTTCGCGGGCCGCAGTCACGTTCAGCCGGTAGATGTTCCACTTGGCTGGCTTGGCGAGGGTGAACTCGCGGCGGTGATGGTGTTCATTTAACTCTGGAGCCTTCTGGATATCCAGTGACGTCCAGCTTACCCCGCCGTCATTGGAGCCGGACAGTTCCAAACCGCGTGGCACGCGTTGCTGGTCAGAGCACACGAGCGTATACGAGGTCACCAGATATTTTCTGCCGTCAACATATTGGCACTGAAGCCAACTCGATGCCGACTTATCGATCCACGCCGTATTGTCGTCGAGATCGAAAGCCTTGATCGCGGTCGCAGCGGTGTCCGTGTCACCGCTGCTGGTGATTTGACACATGCCGGCCGTCGCATAGTAGGCAGTGTTGAACACGAGGCCCTTCGGACGCGCCTCGCCCGCGACCATGAGATCTTCGAGCGCATTCTCAACTTCGGACTTGGGTAGTTTTCGATTCAGAACGAGATAGGAATGATGAGGGTACCCATCGTCGTGCCACGTATTGATCCCGGAGGTTGCATCCACCACGTTCCTGCCACCATTAACGACGGAGTAAAAGGGCGTGCCGCCGCGCACCGTCACCAGACACGAAACCGGATCCCAGCTCAAACGATCTCCGGCGAAACCGACGCCCGGATATAACCGATGAGCCATAGTGAGCGGGTTATGCTCGGGCATCTCATAGGTCACACGGCGACCGGACATCGTCGAACCACCCTCACCATTGAAAAGAATGGGCGTAGGCCACTCGGCGCAAACCAAGGCTGCCGATGCGGGATCCTGTTTGAAGTTCCATTCCGCTTCTTTGCTGTTGGCAGGAGGGTAGTTCCCGCCCATCAAGTCGAGCCGCTTCACTTTCTTCGCGACGAGCGCCGTACCGTCCAAGGGACTCACTTCGTCAGGACGGGACTTGAGCAGATTGGCGAGATTGCGCAGCGGGCCCACGGCGAGCACCATGACGCTGCCATCGGGTTGTTTTGTCAATAACTGGCGGTACAGCGTGGTCGCGTCTGGGTAATCCTTTCCGCTCGCAAACCGACAGGGGAAACGCTGGGCAAGCTCCGCTGTGTAGTGTGGGCCGAAAAGGAACCCAGGATCCTTCAAAGTTCCCACGGGAATCTCGGGACGCCCAAACCAAGTGTTGATCGCGTCGAGCGCCGGGGCAATCGCCTCGGACGAAACGCACCCCATCGTCGCCAGAAGCCTCGCTTCGCCGCGTTCCACCGCCCCGTGCAGAATGAAGAGTGCCCCGACATCATCGCAATCTCCACCCATGTCGGTGTCGAAAATAATAGGCAAGGGCTCTCGCGGCTTCTCGTCCTGCGATCGAGCGGAGACCATGCAGAGCAGGCAGCACGCAGCGAAAGCAATTGAGCGAAGCGATCGAGCTAACGAAAGCGATGCAAGCGTGAGATTCATTTTTTGACTCCGATGCCTGGGGTGTAACGCATGCGATCGAGTGCGGGCACATGGATTCGAGTTTGATCATAAATGGCGTTCACTGCCGACCGAGCGGCGGCTGATAAATCCGGATCGCGGCAATGGGCGTTGTGTCGCCGCCGACGACTTCCAGGTTGTACTTGCTATTTGGCAAACCCTGCGCGAGCGTCACGGTGGTTTCGGTAGCCGCGTCCTTGACTCCTGGCGACACGAACTCATCCGCGAAGCGCGGCTCTACATTCCAAGTTACGGTGAACGTCTCAGGCACCGGCTCGATGCCTGCGAGACTCATGACATAGGCGACATTCCAATCGTTTGCCTCGATGACCACGCGGCCCGACTTCGAGTCAAATCTTGTATCGCTGCGGCCCTCGCCGTCGGGGCCGGTCTTCGAGCCGCTGATCGCGAAGTTGAAGAGCTGGTCGTTCGCGGGGTCCTTGCGCGCGTCGAGCGTCCAGTCCTCGATGAGCAAAGTCTTTTCCGAACCGAGGGGCGCGATGACCGGCCATTTCACCGGCCACTTGCCCTGGGGCTTCGTCACCGCACGCGTAAAGCCATAGAG
>Ga0209390_10009044_pt1 | contig 12079 bp, 11 predicted proteins | sample BON01_FD_187212 | JGI IMG/M metagenome (GOLD analysis project Ga0209390, IMG submission 187212) | Freshwater microbial communities from Lake Bonney liftoff mats and glacier meltwater in Antarctica - BON-01 (SPAdes) (version 2) | ecosystem: Environmental > Aquatic > Freshwater > Ice > Glacier... | reverse complement strand
CACACACACACACGCACACACACACACACACACACACACACACACACACACACACACACACATACACATACCCATCCACAAACACACACACGTACACACACACTCAAACACACACACACACATACACATACACATACACACACACATACACATACACATACACATACACATACACATACACATACACATACACATACATATACACACACTTACACTCACACACCAAAAAAACGCACACACACACACACACACACACACATATTATTTATGCGTAAGATATTTGTCTGGTAGCTGGTATGCACGTGTGTACAGAGGTACGTACGTGTGATGCGTGTATGTACACCTTTGTGGCAGCGCACATAGACATTGAAGAGTAAAGAGGGTCAATCGAAAACGCTGAAACGATCGCATTTGCTCTATCGATGATCTTCGACAGAGCAGCTGGGCAGTGCAGTGAGTCAGTGACCAACTGTTTTCAAAAACGGTTGACAAAAATTGACTTTCCAGTTCCCCAAATGCTCGTCGTGAAGATCGCACTTGCAGCCGGATCGCTTCTCGGTGCGGCAGCCTTCACCGCATCGCCCGCTGGACTTTCGTTGGCGCACCGGTCTTTGCCGGATCTGGCGATTTGCGCGCCAAGGTCAAAGCTTGTCCGTCTCCGTGCTTCTTCCACCGACAACCAGGCCGAAGTGGATGGTGCCGAAGGGAACTACGACCCCGAGAAGCAGTTTTTGGGAGATGTGAATGGCTACGCGAATCCCATGGCTACTGGCAAGTATGTGGAAGACGGCTGGGTTGATGATGGCGCCTCCTCCTCTTCAGTAAGCCCTGGCTTTTTTGGAAGCCTCTTTGGAGGAGGAGGAAGCAGGAAGTCTGCAGATGCCAGGTCTGTTCTGGAGCAGGGCCTTGTTTTAACAGGGCTCTTTCTGTGCCATTCTTGTGCAATTCTTGGCACGTAGTTGGCGCCACGGCCGTCTCAGGCTAGGGCTGTTTCAGATCCCGTCACCGAGCACCCCCCCCCCACGCACACGCACATGCGTGTACGCATATATGTGTTATACATATGCATATGTAAGCACACGTACAGACATTTACATATGGATACAAATAAGTGCATACACGTATTACGCACACATTCACACACGTATATTATATGCAACATGCTCTACTACAGTTTTCCTGGCACGCCCTTTTGCATTGCCGAAAGTTGGCAGCGCTTCGTAAGGTGCACAAGTGCCTTATTCGTATGTGTGACTTGACTCATTTGTTCGTGGGACATGACTCATTCGTACGCGTGACATACCTCCGGTATCCTTGCTACTAAGATAACTCTCGGGGGACTTGCCACATTCGTATGTGTGACACACTATGTGGCACAGTCTGCAACTGGCATATATGCATATGCACATGTGTGAGACAATGACAGACAAAGACGCGATCACGCCTCGGGGACTCACTTAAGTGTGTCGCAAATCTGCAATTGACACATGTACATGCGCTGTGTGTATGTGTGTGTGTGTGTGTGTGTGTGTGTGTGTGATGTGTGAGACAAGAACAGTAGGTTTGCCAAGCAAGACGCACTCAATCGGCAGATGGATGTTATCGAGTTCGCGGATGGGACCACCGGAAGTCTCACCGACGCAGCGCGCGCTGGCACCGCCGTCCCCTTTGGCGGCCTCAATCCAAACCAAGTTGCGGCGTATCAACTGCCAGTCGATGGGCAGGAGCCAGGAGAAAAGACACCCTGGGGAGGGTATGCAAACATGCCGGAAAGTGCGGTGGAATTCTTCATAAAGTTTCCCGAAAAAGCTGCCGCAAGTTTGCCCGCGGGCTGGTACGCAGCCAAGGATGAGGCCACGGGCAAACAGTATTACTACACCGAAGCCGGAGACGTCACCTGGGACCGTCCGACAAAGTGATGCCGCCACACTGCACGTCATAATCTCAGAGTTGTATCAAATGAGTGTGATGCAATGCTGCCTCCTCCGAGTCTGAGTCAGGGTATTCGCAAACCAAGAAAGAAAGAAAAAAATAAAGTCAGAGTGAACTCCTGGGGCCCTAAATTATTCTATCGGGGGTTTCCTCCCGAAGCTGCTGAAAATCCAAAGTCGATTTAAATTCCGATACAGAGCGATGAATGAACAATGAATTCGTACGACGAGATAATTAAAAAATAGTGATGTGAAATTATTTGTACTGTGCAAGAACTGATTCTCAGCACCAGCAGAATCAATAAAGCTCCAGACCGTCTTCTCTAACACGACTTATTATTTTTGATAGAATATAAAAAGACAGAGTCTCGAGATACAAGACTGCCTCCCGAGAGTCTCATAAATGGAGTGTCGTCAAATGAGATGTTTTTTCGAAGTCTCCGGACGCGTGGCAAGTGCACTTTAGCCCCGGAGCCGCTGCGTGCCACTCGCTATCAGCTGCGACCCATATGGAATTCCTCCTCGAACCCTCCTAAAACGATGATGCACCGCATATGCCTCATGAGTTTCATGCACACTGCAGCACACTACAACACATGCAACACACTGCAACACACTGCAACACACTGCAACACACTGCAACACACTGCAACACACTGCAACACAGACATGTCTCGTGAGTTTCATGTGTGAGGCAGCTGCCTCATGACACTCCGTCCCACAAATCGAGTCTCGTCAAAGGAGGCCTCCTCACAAAGGAGGCTACCTCTAAGTCTTCCTTGTGCGGAGGCCTCCTTTGACGAGACTCAAAGAAGACTTGAAGGATTTGCGAAGAGGCCTCCTTGTGAGGAGGCCTGCTTTGACGAGCCGCCCGACCCAATCAATCATGTATGTTCCCTTACAGGTAAATAGACTTCAGAATTTCATTTTACTTATCGTTCAGTACAATATTTAAAATCCTGTTCCGGAGATTTTATTCTCCAGAATCTGATCCTCCGCACAAGATTATGCAGTACTGGCTTTATTACTCAACCCAGTTTTGTTCTTGATTTCCGCCTGACAGAAATCTGTCAGGCGGAAATGATTTGTATTTGTGGTGTACCAGGTTTCAAAAGGCATTTCGGCGGGGCCGGCCCTTAAATATTTTACATGATTCATAGGGGCGGGCGGTGTGAGGAGGCCTCCTTTGACGAAACTCAAAGAAGACTTGGAAGATTCGTGAGGAGGCCTCGAAGTCTTCTTTGATCCTTCAAGTCAAGACCTCCAAGTCTTCTTTGATCCTCCAAATCTTCTTTGAGGAGATTTGAAGGAGAAATTTCATATCAATGAAAATGTCTTATTTGAAGGAGGAATTCCATATCAATGAAACTGTCCGAGGCGGGCATAATTCAGAGTCACTTGCCTCGGAATCTTGGGGTGCGCGGCAAGCAGAGGGGATTTAGACCCGGATCCGCCGCGCGCCACTTGTTCTCAGCTGCGGCTTGGGCTAAAGCCCCTCCGCTTGCCGCGCGCCCAAACGAGGCTGCCTCTTGTTCAAGGTGTAGACATCGCCAACCCACTTGTCTGACTAAGACAAAAACAGATTTTGTGCAAAAGAATCGACTTTGACTACTTTGACTACGAGTTTCCGATCCTGCGTTTTAATGCCCCGCCTTATTCCTTACATAGGCAGAGTGCGTTCAAGTTTTTGAGGCGCGTTTCTTGCACTAATCCAAAAAGTGATGACTTGAAAACACAGACAAAACTGTGACTCGGACTAGGTTGCGTGACGCCGGGCCGCGGCGACACTGTTTTCCCTACAGAGGGCGAGACCGTGACTCCAAGTGAGCTTGAGCCTGAGCCTGGGAGTGAGTGAGCGAGCGAGCGACAGCAAACGCCATGCACGTAGGGCAAATCTGGGGAGCACCAGTGGTGCACCAGGTTCTAGGATTCTGATCTATCACGTGATGCCCGTTTCCGACTTTTTAGGGTGAAATGACGCCACAGTTCAAAGCAACCGCACGCAGATGCAAACTGTAGGTCTCGCAGGCTTTTGAGTTTGGCCAGTAACCCACAAAAATCAGCGGGCGGTCGAAATAGGGAAGTGTAGGTTACGGCCAATCAACATGCTCATATCTTTTTTTTGACCGCAAGGAAAAAAAATCGAGCACAAATTCCGCCCAAAAAATCGAGCCCAAATCATTCTTCTTCTGATTTCTGCACCAAGTCCAGTAAAACGCCTCAAGACCCAACTTGAACTCGACCTGTATCATCAGGAAATTAAACGTGTAATATTATGTCGTTTAATTTACATTATTATGTCGTTTAAACCCTTCAACGACATAATAATGATTGTATGTAAATTCCTAATTGGACTATGTTGTTCAAGGTCTTATTCGACATAATGATGTCACTTAAAAGTTAAGCGACATATATTCATAAACAACATAAATTCTTAAACGACATAATTTCTTAAACGATATAATGTGCTGAACGACATAAACAAATTTACAGACATAATATGCTTATACAGCAGTTTCAAATATTCGCGCGGAGCAAGATTCTTATTTTTGCGGCACCAACCTCAAAATTTACAAAACATGATATTAGTAGCGCGTCGGAGAAAGTATTTCCGGGGGTTTTTGGCGAATTTTTTTATTGCTGAACTCCCTCAAGAAAAGGTATTTTAATATACAAGAATTAATTCACTTCTTGTCAACTGGTGTCGTCACAGCGTCGATTCACTGGCACGCACTCCGAGGCTATGAAGTGTCCTTTCAAACAAAGCAATCTGAGTGCGTGGTCGCTTTTGAGTTGACACCCCACGCATACGCACCTCTGGGTGAGACTCTCTGTTTTTTCAAAGCTATTTGCTCTCCACCGTCATGGTCACGCTGAGTGGTTCGGATTATGTCAATAGCAGCGCTTCTCTTCAATGGGTTCGATTAGAATTCTCGCGACTCCAAGCCGACAATCGCAAGTACGGCCCAATGATTTTTGCATTCGTACCACGGGGTGCACGCGCACCCGGCAGTCGGCATACGAAATCATTGGAGACTGTAGTGACAAAGGTGGTCATCAGTACGAAATCGTTGAAGACTGTAGTGACAATAGTGGTCACTGGAATCAGGATCGTTTTTTTCTGCAAGAGGTATTGGCTCGCAGGCGTGTGATATTTATGTTACGTGTGATGATGTACGTTGTTTCTTAAAAATTGTTTTGGAATTCAATCAGAGTTGTGCAATTTGTATCCCACGAGGCTTGTTGTGACAAAGGGTGTATTATTTGACCCTTTTTTGTTTTTTTTACAAATTTTGTCGTTGTGGTCACTGAGTATTTGACTTCGAATCATTTTCAATACCGATGAATTGATAAATCAAACAAGGCACTGAAATTAAATGCCCCACAAACAAGAATCTTCTGGGAAACAAAACTGAACGCGCCGCAGACAAGATTTTTGTGTGAAAAAATGCGCTGCAGACATGTAAGAAAACGTGCCACAGGTAAGATTTTTTTGACTGAATCCTGATGGGTACTTTGTCTTGTTGATGTAGTGTCACGGTAGAAATGAATATTTACAAATTACAGGTTAGAATCTTCTTTCTTTAACCAATCATGATCAATTAGTTCATTAATTCATGCATTAATTAATGGATAAATTCATTCATTGATTAATCTTGGGCCGGCCCAGAGTACGTTTATTTGCCTCTCTGGACCGTCACAGGGCACTACGAGTTTGTGTTGTCCAGTAAAAAAGCACCGAACCTACTCCACCGTGACAGTTTTACTGAACTGATCTAAAGAAGCGAATGCATGCGCGGGGAAATCGTCCCGGCGCCTCTTTGTCAGGGTACTACAACTGAGTCGAGTGATCGTGCAAGGCTAGATGTGTTTGACACCTGATCTATTCTGGTACACGCTTGCCGCGTACAGTGTGGGCGCTCGAGCGCCCGCGCCACAACGTGTCTTCGTGCCTCAACAGAATCAGGAGTCAGCTGGGCATGGAGGGCAGTGGGGTGGGCCTTATGATACAGCAGCTACCGTGGGGCAGGGTGGTTGTGTCAATGCTCAGGCAGATCAGTAGGGAAGTGATTTTCGTTGAGGGTGTTTACGTTTGCAAAGCTGATTTTTTAACACATGCTGCTTTTGTAATCGTTTGGTCATTTTGCACAGTTGTCTGATACTTTGCAACACACTCAACAATCATAGTAAATTTATTGGAGTTCTGTACCTCTTTGGATATCTCATCTGCTAAATCCTGGCTCTTCAGCGGTCGCAGTTTCACCTTTCTCTCTGGTCTACTGCTTGATCCTATAGTCTTTGTTCTGTAACAATGACAACACAGGTCCAATGGGTGTGAAGTTGCCGAAACATCTGCCCGCGCATGAATTTTAAGAAGAATTTTGACGACAGTTCAATACATCATTAGAAGTTCCATCACTGTTATGGTGATTTGCCAGGTCACTGCTTGCATATATGCACTGTGAATTGATTCCTTCATTAGAATGTCCATTTCGGCGGTGAAACGCCGGTGTGCTCTGTTTTTCAGCGGTTTATGAGTCTATTTTTTTTCAGCTCAGGTTCTGAGTGCATTTTTTTTTTTGGTTTGTTTGTGTGTGTTGCTTTGTTTATTAACCCGATCATCATGATATTGGGGAATCGTTACGGTCCCGGGGTTTCCTCGTGTCAACAGACCTCAGACAACCTGGGGTGGCCGGATCCTCACCCTCCACCTTAACTACGTCGCTTGCTATACCGGCTCCCTTCTCTCTCTCTTCCTCTTCCAACGGACCCACAACTACCCCGTTGACAACCAGGGGCTTGTGCCCCGGCGGCTCCGTTGTCTAGGCGAGTCCAAAGTTCGTTCGGCCTCATTTGTGAGGGTCTTAAGTGGTGGTAAGATTCCTTGGGTACAGTGGTCCCAAGATCTGCGAAATCCTCCACCTCTCACGACTAAGCAAAGCAATATTTTTGTTTTTTAAAAAAACAAGAAGAAAAAAGAAAACCTGCAAGAGAAAGACCCGCGTTGTTTGCAATTGAGAGCCACTTAACCGGGATAGTGACGAGTTAAACTTCTCTGGGAGTTCGGGACGGATACCACGGGTTTAGTCAGATGAACAAGACAGCCCACACAATCACAACAGCTGCAATTGTAATAGAATTGTCAGGGAAAGGGGCAGGCGGGTGATACAGAAAATGCTGTGGGGAAAACACAATCAAAACATCATCTGAACATTCTATTATGCACGGGCTCGGCAGCAACAAGAAGGCCCGAGTTGCAATATGTGGGATGTTGTCGGGGAGGAGACGGCGGGTAGCACGAGAGACGTACAGGGCTGATTGTCCAAGCCGGAAGCCGAGCTGTGTAGGTCCTGCGGGAACAGGAGAGGGGATCAGCGCTCGTATACATACAGCGAATTCACAGGGAGACAAGGCCCAGGAGGGTCGCACTGAGAAGCGCTCGCAGACACAACGCAAATTCATTGGGAGTGAGGATTGAATCCTGCATGACGTTGGTGGCCGGCATTGTCGTTTGCGTGTCTCGCGCTGGAGGAGTGGAGCGCAAAGTGGCAAGCAGAGGCGCGCGTGGGCGGCGCCGCGTCGTGATGAGGCTTGCCGGCTATGCCGCCGGGCCGCGTTGATGTCACCTCCGCCCAGCACCGAAGATTTGTGCAGGGTCTTTTTTGATTTTTGATTTGGAATCCACACTGCTAGCGCGCCAAGTACAGCAGGAACGAGCACAGATGGAGGCGCAGTAATACGGAAGCCCGAAAGTGCCTGGCTCGAAGGCACTCCTGCAATGGACCATGGAAAGAATGGCAAACGCACACACATGTAGTCGAATAAAAGAGAAACAGAACAGAATGAACATGAAGAAACACGGAAAATGAATGAAGAACACACACGTGGAACAAAAATTAAATTTTTACAGATAGTCGTATGTATTTGTTTGGTTGTTCATATATTTAATTATGGATTTAATGTATTCAAGTTAAGATTTTCTTATTTATTCATTTATGTTTAGGTGTTCCTTTATAGGTTTCGTTGTATTCAAATTATTCTAATTTTGTTTATGAATTTATGTTTCTAATGTATTTTATGCGTTGAATTTTTTTTTCTTTTTACATTCATTATGTAGTGGGAGAGTCAAATGTATGTGAGAGTGAATACAAGTACACTTAGTATGAAGACATTGCGTGTGTGTCATGGCAGTATATACACACATGAGTAGATTTTTTTTTGTAAATGTGGATGGAACCGATAGAGTCACATCAACAATGTCATGTGTACAACTTCATTCATGTAAATTTATGTTTTGAAATTGGAAAAGGTGAAACGGGTCAAACGGGTCACTGAGTACAGATGATGTTTTTTTTAAATCCACATAGCTAGCGCGCCAATTACGATGTTTTTTGGTTTTTGGTTTGTTATGCCGCCACACAGCTAGCAATTCAATTACAACAGGAATGCATTTTAGTGCAGAATCTTTCGTTTTTTTATGCTATCACGTCCCCGGGCCCCTCTCCAAAAGTCTAGTTTAAAAACTGAAAAACATAGTTTGAACAAATTGGCGCTGGGCCAATTGGGACAATTGAACGGAATTTCATGTGATGAGAGATCACATAAAGTTCTGTAATTATGTATATCAATGTAAGGGATAATTTTTCAAGTTACACTGTGGATGCATCTTTCAAACACATATTCTCAATCCCAGTGATGCTAAATTTCTCGTTCCTGGAGATTTTGGGGACCTTTTGCTTTTTCTGTCTTCCTTTGCCGGGGGACATGATAGCCTAAAGATTCACGATGAATTCGACGAGACAGGTTCGACGGGCAATCGACTCGATTTTTTGAACTTATGAACTCTTTTTGTTTTTTTTCCAATTTTTTTTGGAACGAGGACAACGAGGTGAGGACAACGAAGAATCCTGTACGAAGGAAAGCGTGAAAGGGCGGCCGCGCGGGGCTGTGCGCCTGGGCAGCAGAGCACACATTTTCGAAGTATCTCCTGGCTCTCCTGTCTGCAAAGTCCTCTGCGCTGGCCATAAAATCCTTCCTCGTCCTACATCACTTCTCCCCGGCAGTAGTCCTCTACGACCGGAGCATTAAGACCCCTGCCTTGCCAACCCCTGGAGGGAGCTACGGACGTACACCACACCGTCGTCCTCGGCAGCGATAGGACGAAGACTTCTGTCACCGCCCCCGTCCATCCTCTGCCCGCAGAGCGCGGGAACTGTAAACAGAGACGACAGCCATGTACGACGGTAATGATGGAGGTGGTGGAAGAGGCGGATACGGCGGGGACAACTATCGTGGCAGCAGTGGAGGCGGCAGCAGTGGCGGTGGCGGCGGTGGCGGCAGTAGCAAGGTCCAGTCGAACGCCCTCGTTCCAACTGTGCGCTTTCACCCACTACCCTTCCTTTTCTCCTGCCCCCCCCCCCTGTTCTCCACACGCACGCCGCATGCAGCCCGTTTTCTTGTACCATCTCCTGAGACGCGACAGCGGCAGGTTGTAGCACCCTGATGCTCGTCCCTTGTCATCCGTGCGTCATCATCCATGCGTCCAGTTCAATCAGCTGGATCAACGAGTCTGTCCCGTGATTCCTTGTCCAAACTCCTAACAATGTGCGACGCTCTTGTTCTCATCGTTGTCGCGCCCAGATATTGATCAAAAACTCTTGTCGGGTGGCCGCACACCTGTGTGCATGAGCACAAACACTGAGTAGAAGCGGTGGAATTTTTTTTTCCTGAAAAGTGGAAAACAAAGTTGACGAGATTTGTTTTCCTGCATCCTGACATGTGTGGTAGCAGTTTCCGCCCTTTTGCAGAGTGTTTATCGGTAATTTGGCGACGGAGAAAACTACTGTCTCCGAGATTGAAAGAATTTTTTGCAAACATGGGCGCCTTGCCGAGCCACCTGTCCTTCGTCGCAGTTTTGGGTTTGTCCAGTATGATGAACCACGGGCTGCAACAATTGCCATAGAGCGCGAGAACGGCACGATGATAGGCGGTCTGCGAATTGACGTGAGCCTTGCTGACAACCGTCCAGTCCGTGCAAAGGCCGAAACAGACGAAGCACCTCCTTCTTCGTCTGCCAGGCGTGGTGAGCGCAGCGAGCGCGGTGATCGCGACCGAAAGCGAGACCGCGATCGCGGCCCACGTGGTGGTGATGATAGGGACGGTTCTCGTCGCAGGGGCAATGATGGTGGTGGTTCGAAAGGCGGTGGGCGCGATGGTCCGAGAGGTGGACGTGATGATAGTTACAGGGGTAGCAGTGGTGGTGGCAGGGATGATCGAGACTATCGTGGCGATGACCGTGGTGGCAGAGACAGAGGCGGCCGCGGCGACGATTACATTCGCCCTCCCAAAGACATAAATGACGTGTTTGTAGTTAGAGTGGATAATCCGAGCAGGGCCTACTGCTTGTATGTGGAGGAAAATATTTCAAACGCTAACTTGTTGTACGAGATGAAGGAGGTGCAACTTGATGCGCTGCCAGCCACCCTGAGAGTTGCTGCCGAACAGTCGATGGTGAAGCATATTCTCGTCGTTGGTAGCCTGCATGAAAAGAACGAGACTGTCACCCTCGGCTCTCGAATGGCTAACGGCAAAGTGGATGGTAAGCCCCACCTCCCGTCATGAGCCGCATTGTTCTTCTTTTGACGATTGATGCGTCTAGTCGCCCGAAGAGGTGAGATAGTGTTGGTGCAAGTGTAATAGTGTTGCTGCGAGCGTTATTTCTTTGTAAAGCTCACTGTGAATTGTAATCTGGTCTGCGCACTGTGCAGAGTTCAAGTCGGACATTCCACTTCGCGACGCTATGCGTATGCTGACAAGTGCTCCAGTGGGTCTAGACCGAGGTTCTCGAAGCTACGACCGCGCCCATTCTCCCAGCTATGGTTCAATGCCGCGGGGGGGGCCTCCCCCGATAGGTGGAACAGGGCCTGGCGGCATGGGTGGAGACATTCGGGGAGGCCCTCCGCCTGCTGATCACCGGGGCCAAGGATCTGATTACCAGCGTGGACCACCTGGTGGTGACTACCGCAGCGGCCCGCCTCCAACCGACTATCGCTCTGGACCCCCTACTGATTTCCGTGGGGCCCTCCCTGGGGATTTCCGTGGTGGTGCGGCACCGAATGATGTGCGTGGTGCTCCCTTTGATCAACGAGGCCTGCCTCCTGGGGATTACCGGGGAGGTCCGCCGCCAAGCGACCCTCGTGGGCCGCCTTCCAACATGCATGGCGGTCCTTCAGGAGTACAGGGACCTGGCATGGGAGGGCCTGGCTTGGGAGCCTCAGGGCCCGGTGGTCCTGGTGCTGGTGGAATGCGTGGAGACTCTCGAGATTTTGATGCTCGCGGCGGCCCCCCGCCCAACATGCAGAGCTTTCCAGGGCCAGGCGGCCCCCCAGGCCCAGCAGGAATGCGTGGAGAGCCGCCTCGAGACCCCAGAGATTTTGATCCTCGTAATGGGCCCGCGGCGGGCAGACAAGGTGCTGGGTCAGCTCCGCAGCAAGCCAATACAGGCAGTGGCAGCAATGTTGAGGAGGTACTGGCGAAACTTCTGCAGCAAGTCAACAGCAGTGGCGGCGTTTCAGCGTTATCCAGCGAGGCTACGCGTGCACAGGTTTTGGCTGCTTTAAATCAAAATCCTCAACTTGTTCAAGCCCTCGTGCAGAAGATGCCGTCAGGTCAGGCTCAGCAGCAGCAGCAGCAGCAGCAGCAGGTAGAAATTCTTGAAAGTCAGCTCACTACTAGATTTACTGAGGAAAATGGGATGGGACCTACCCTGACGGCAGCTTCGGCGCGGTGCGCCTCGCCGCCACGCGCTCTATATACACAAGCAAGTTTTTGTTTTTTTGTTCCACGCTCACACACACACACGCACGCACACGCAAACATACACACACACACACGCAGGTGCAGCAGCAGCAGCCACAGCAGCAGCAGCAACAGCAGGTATATTACAGGGTATTTGTGTGTGCTACCTTGTGCGTGTGGTAGTGTGTAGTAGCGTGTGTATTCATGTGGTATCATGGGTGTGAGTGTGTTATCGTGACATGCACCCCACACACACATGAACACACCGTACACACGTAGCAGCCTTAAGACGCCTTAAGACCTACCACCACCACACTTCATTGCTGTTTTCTTCCACATTTGAGTTTTAC
>Ga0209390_10009043_pt1 | contig 12082 bp, 16 predicted proteins | sample BON01_FD_187212 | JGI IMG/M metagenome (GOLD analysis project Ga0209390, IMG submission 187212) | Freshwater microbial communities from Lake Bonney liftoff mats and glacier meltwater in Antarctica - BON-01 (SPAdes) (version 2) | ecosystem: Environmental > Aquatic > Freshwater > Ice > Glacier... | reverse complement strand
TATATATATATATATATAAATATATATATATATATATATATATATATATATATATATATATATATATGTATATATACATGTATGTTGTATGTACACATATATTTACATACATTTTTATATATATACACACAAATATATATGTATACATATATATACATACATATGTATACATATATATATATACAATACATGTGTAAATACATGTACATGTATATATAAATAAACGTATAGCAAATACATGTATTATCCATGTATATGTACTATGTATACATATATATGTATATACCTGTGTAAATATACGTATAGAGTGTTCCTGATAATAAAAAAGAGATTCCTGGGAAGGCTTGTTATTCTCGATTTAGACCATCTCGGCACAGACCTTGTGTACTTGTATTTCCGGGCGTATGATCAGGTCTACACGAAATTGAAGCCTGTACTTGTAAAGCTAGAAAGTTTGATTTCGCACTATCTACCATACATCTATGTAAATATATTAACAAATACATATTTGTATATGTTTCTAAATTCAAATATGCATGTATGAATGAATGCAAATATACAAATGCATATATCATGCATCACCCTTTCTTTTCGTCTCTTTCTTGCTCGCTCTCGCTCTCGCTCTCGCCCCTTCTCTTTGATTGCGTGTGAAGCGCCCAAGAAGCTTTTTGGAAGCAGATTTTGGACCCCGTCTACACCCTTTTGTTTGATTTGTACCATTAGCTCCGAACTAAAGCGAATCTTTGATTTGTACCCATTTGAGGTAGCCGGGGTTGATATCCATTGCAATTCCTTGGAATGTTAGCACATACTCGAGCTCTTGCACACACAAACAAACACAAACACACACACACACACATACACATACACATACACATACATACACATGCACAACACGCACGCATACAAACACACACCCATTGCTACTAGGCTTGTTGATGAGTTCCGTGGAAATGAATTGTTTTGGCCAATTTTTTGCATTTTTGATACACGAAGAGTACTGCCTTACTTCGCCGTTGGGCCCTGTTGTGGCACATGAGTGTTTATGTATACATGCTCAATTTTCGTTAAACCAAGCAATCGTACAAGGAAATCAGGAGAGGCGGTACCCATGGCAGTCTTGGCAAACTGGAGTTGCGGTAGAGGAGGAGAAATTTGACCAAAGAAAGCGATTTGGGGATGGAAAGTGTCGTAAGTCAGCATACTCTTGTCTCCGATGGGCTTTACCCAGAATCCTATCGAGTAGTGGCCCCCGTTCTTCCTGAGATTTCGTGAGTACGGTTACAAACATATAAACGTACGTTTAGAACAATGCTCAGAAAATTGATTGATTGATCTGATTCTCAACTTCCTCGTTGTTCCTCGCCAAAAACTATTCCCATAAATGCATGTGTTCATGCAAAAACTCTTTCGGTGGCATCTAAAAATAGCTTAAACATGTGTTAGTGCGTACCTGATATCTTGTGTGAACTCTTTGACAGGATCCAGATCAAACGTGCAGTACTGTGTACGTGTGCAGGTGTGTCCAATATGTATGCGAGTTTTTTTTTGTAGTTAGGTAAGCATATATACTTGTGAGTACACACGAGTGTGTATGCATGTATGCATGCAATATTTGTATGCATGCATATATTCATGTCACATGTATACATGCACACATGCATCAATATTTGACGAGAGAAAGAACAAAAGGTTAACTAACCACACATGATCACAAACAAACGCAATGACCTCATCAATTGCTTCCTCAAGTTCTTGGCAATCTGTCAGATTCACACGGCGGCCCTCTCTGCCGTAAATAGAATCTTCTTCCGCTGTCATCTGCCGTCATATACACAAACATATTTTGACTCACTTGTATGCAGAGTCGTATTGAAAATGGACTACATTGTATTAGTATAATACACATGTACCCGCACTCGCAAATACATACACACATGCACGCCCAAGCACACACAAGTACACAACACACACAGACGCACGCACGCCAAATTGCGCACTCACGCACGCAAACATAATTGAACGCTTACACACACATACACATATGCAGGTGGGAAGAGATGCACAGACGTGCGCACACACATGCATTCACCTACACGAATGTGTTGATATGTATGCACACATGCACTTGCATGATTTCGCGCGCATGCACGACATCATGAGCACACATACCATCATATTATGGAAATAATCCAAATCTGGGTCTTCCCACCACCTGCCATACATTTCGTGTGGATAGGGAGGAGAAGGCGAGGAGAAGAGAGATGTGAGTTTGTGGGACACAGTTGCTGTCATGATTTTACTCCATGTTTGCCAGACCATTTGTCGATGCTTTTGTATCTCCCTACATCTCCCTTACTCACGATGTGAGTTTGTGGGACAAGCTATCGTTGAGGGTATTCGTGTCTCTGTATTACCAATTTGAATCCGCTCACAAACACACACACATATACATGCCAGAATACATGCACATAAACTCAAGCGTTCACATGCATGCAAGTACGCAAAGAAAAGTTTACCTGTCTTTCCTGGCAAATGAATTGCAAGCTTCTAAAGCAATTTCCTTCTGCTTGGCCCCAATAGATGTGGGTGCATTCAGAGCCTCTACCTGTATGTGTGCGCGTGTTGTTTATTTGTGTGTGTGCAAGTGTAAAATTATTTCAAGTTCAACCAATTATGTGTCATGTTTGTGCACGTAAATGTTACTATTAATTGCACTCACACTCCATGTATTTGCATACGTATATGTATCATACATGTACATCAGTATTATAGAAATGGGGCGTGCAAAATCAGACGTTGCTGCTCGATCTATGCCAGCACACAATCAAAAATACCACGCCTATGCCACGCCTTGCGTCGAAACTCAGCGTGTCGCTGGAGCCACTGTACACACTTCGGGTGGCTTTTGTTGCTTTGTGTCGTTGCGCTTCTACCTGTGCTTTACAGAAGACCAATCACAGAGATAGCGTATACACAAGAGAAAAAAATATCACTATGATTGCAACAAAACTATGATCGAGCATTTCTGGCTCACGACACGCATGTACTTGAAAAAGTGCCCACATGCATACGAAGGTCTAAAGAAAACAGTGTAACTGACGAATCGTACTCCAATTTTGTTTTGAGCTCAGATTGCTGCCGCGTGGAAGTTGCAAAACACATGCACAAACAAATACACACGCACACCTGACGATTCGAAAGACTGCTAGTAAATCGAGTATTCTTTGTAGCCCTGGACTTCGAAGAAGAGGGTACACTGCCTCCATATTTGCCCAGACACACAGTGCCATTTGAATGTTGGTTTGTAATGAGCTGGATGCTATGAAAGGCAAATTTGACTTTCGAAACCAGCTGGTCAGGCTGATTGTAGCATTGCTGGCGTGATGTGCAGGCGATTGGACACTGCTTTGCCGCTTCCACTAAGTCGCATATGCGACTTGCGGGTTTTCGTTGCCTGCAACCATTCAATGATAATAGAGTGAAGACGTCATCATACGTGGTGTTTTGTGTACTGTACCTGGGGTTATGCGTGGGGTGTATGCTGGTCTTTTGCAACAGACACTTTTCGAGCAAACAGAGCTTCCAGTTAAGCTACAAGACAATTTCCTGTTAAGTATTGAAAGCAACATCATTCAATCAGCAATACAATGTAGAATCAACAAAGCATCAAAACGACTCAAACACGGTTTAAATTTTTGGCACAGAAAGACAACTTACTTGGATTTCGAATACCAGAGACAGTCATGCCCATACGCATCTTGCCATACCTGTGTGTGAATCGAGTAAATAGAGCTTCCAGCAAAACTTCTAGACTATTTCATATGAATTAATAACAGCAACATCAATCAAATCAGATGTGCACACTGCTGTCATGGGTATAATTGTTTGAACAAGTACTGATTTGCAACTTCACACCAATTTGTGTATACATGCATATCCACACGCATGTTCAACACGCATGAATATACATTGATGTATGCACGCACATTTGAATGTACATATGCATATGTATCACACTTGTCACACTGAGCACATGCATACACAAACAGGCACACCTGGTCTTTCATCAACGGAGAGGTAGTTTGAAGACACTTGTAGTTTGAGTCCAACTCAGCACTGCTGTCACCCAAGGCCAACAGCAATAACTGCTTTTCTGTCAGCCTGCCAGCAACCCCGTGAACATACAATCGAACATCCGCCAGCTGAAGCATACGCACAAACACACCAGTATTGTCGTCAGCACGTATTTGTATCAAATCGAAATCCGTACTATTCACCAAAAAAGCGCATCATAGTATGACACCTACAACATACCATGACATGTACAAATATGTGGCAAAGACGGGCATTTACAACCAGGGGAACCAAAGGAGCCTACAGAAATTGCGCGATTTCTTAGAATGCCACGAATTCTACCTCATGAAAATGAAAACATTACACAACAAGACGAGTACATGCATACTACCTCAAGATTGGGAACAGTTTGCGAGCCAGTTGAATCTGAACCAATCATCATCGAGCTCAGATACCCATTCTGTGCATGTTCCCATTAAACAGAGCGATTGGTTAAGGTATACACAAATGCATTTGTGTGTACTTGTGGACATGTTTGTGTGTGTGTTGTTTTGTTTTATTCAACCGAAGGGTGCGAAAGTTGACGTACTCACGCACTGATATTGCACGATTAATTTGCGCACGGGCTGAATGAGTGTGCAAGTGTGGTGTGCGAAGAGGGGGTGGAAACTGACGGCAGCAAGATGATCAGTTCCAACGATGACCCCACCATCAGGGCTAAGCTCCGAAACGGCAATTACTCCGTCGATGTAAAAGTTGATCTGGTTCGATCCCTCGTCTATAAGATATGCATGCAGCACACACACACGTCAATTTTGACACATTGAAACCCAATAAACAAGAATAAGTAACATGATGATGCTGATCGATCTCCAAGGTCTAAGCATTCCAGATGCCAAGCGACCGATAGATTGAAATAGATAGATAGCATCAACCAGGAGCGCATATATATACTATATATGTATATACATATACATATACATATGTATTTATAGGTAGGTATATATATTTATATATATATCTACATGTATATGTACAAGTGTGTAGATATATAAATACAGATATATGTACACAGACATATGTGTATATATATATGTATATATATATATTGTGGGAACGGATTAGACCACTTTGCCAAATAGGCTTCGGTCTGGTCCGAAATTACCTAGCTAGGTAATTTCGGACCAGACCGAAGCATATTTGGCAAAGTGGTGTAATCCGTTCCCACAATATATACATATATATACATGTACATAAATATGAATATGCATATGAATATGAATTCGAACATGTACATACATACATACATTCGTGTATATAAATCTGTATATGAATACCTATATGTAAATGTGTATAGACCACTTGGTGACATGAACAAATCTACCAAATTGAAGAGCCAAATGTCGCCAGACCTTCTTGCTATTCAGCCTGTACCTCGGACTAACGTCTGAGTCGTCCCACGCATAGTAACCCTTACCAGGAGAGTCCAACCATAGCCCTGAATGCAAACAAAAATTGTCACGTTCATACCAATTTGCATACTCAAATACATACATGGCAACAGACAAACAGATATACACACACCCCTACAGAGATGTGCCTAAACACAAAGGCATACACGAATAAAGTCAATGTGGGATATTCATAAGGGATGTCATGGGAATCAAAGATGACATGAGAAAAAGAGAGAATTGATGCAGTGCTGGGAGTTTAAAATAAAAAAAAAGGTATTTATAAGGGATGTAATGGGAATCAAAGATGACATTCAGCAGTCACAGAGAGAAAGAGAGAAATGACGCAGTGCTGGGAGTATAGTCCAAACTTGTAAGATGACCACAGGAATGAGTAACCATAAAAAAAATGAGGATTCATGGTGGCTCTCTCATATTCCATTGAAAAAATTGCTGTCGACGCACACACACGCATATGCACACACACACGCACGCACAAACAAACTCGGACATACACACTATCAACACACAATCTCTTTCTCTCTCTCTCGCTCTTGCCTTCTCCATCGCTCTCTCTCGGTTTCAAAGTGTACCGAAATCGTCAATCCAGATAGACCAATAGTCAGTGGGCTCGAGGTTTGCGTCCCCGTTTGCGGCTTTATAGTCACCGGTAAAAAATATGTATCCTCCTGTACTTGGCATCCGGTTCCACCAGCTGCTTTTTTGGAAAAAGTCGCTCGTCAAGTTGCTGTCATAATTCAAATTCCGTGTTTGCCAGAACTTCTGTGGATGATTTTGTTCCTTACATTCTTTATTGATGAGTTTTTTGTCGAATTAGTTCCACTATTTTTTTGCTACATAAGGTAATTACTCTGTTTTTCTCGCGTACACACGGTGCACTTTCGAAATGTTGTACATTTTTTGAGCCTCACTTCCTTTTGCATGAAATTTGCAGTGCTGTTGGCAACTTGCGCACGCAAACATAAAATTTCAAGTGCCTAAGCATTGAAAGAAAAAGAGAAAGAGTGAGAGCACAAGACAAATGTGCATGCAACGAGCAAGAGGGACTGACGCAAAAAGACATAGGGAGAGACCATAGAGTGGCGCCCGAGGCAATCCAAGATGGCATGTTGGTGAGGTAGCGCTGATGGTTTTCGTCAATTTCACCAAGGTTGTATGGACCTGCGTTAGTCGTGTGCAGATGGTGATATGTTCAGGTGTTTTTGTGCGTGTTTGTATGAGGGTTGGACAGGGAGACTCTAAGACACTCGGAAAGAGAGAGAGGGCGACCGAGAGAGAGCGAGAGTGTGTGTTTGTAAGAGATCGAGTGACTGAGCGGAGTGAGCAGGCGAGTGCGTGCGTAAGTGAGTGATTGAGTTGGTGAGTGACCGAGTGAGCGAGCGTGAGTGCGAGAGAGAAAGGGAAAGAGAGAGAGAGAGAGCGCTGTAGAGAAAGAAAGATAAATGGATGTATGTGCGTGAAAGAGTGAGTGAGTCAATGCATGAGTGTGTGCGTGTGTTTGAGAGGGGGAAAAGGAGAAAAACCGAGAGCGAACTAGAGGGCGAGAGAGCAAATGAGCAAGAGACAGCGAGAGATCGAAGGAATACGAGATAGCGAGAGACAACGGTAGCGTTTGTGTGCATCGCTCCCATCTCACTTGCACACCTGTGATCAGCTGATAGTATTCTCGGCCATTTGGCAAATCTATTTTGACAGTGTGTAGTGAAGTGGTAGCATTCCAACTCTCTGAAACATACTCGCCATATGCCATTACAGCCGATTCATACGCTTCCGCGTCCTGACAGACAGACAGACAGACAGTGAGATATACAGACAGGCAGACAGACAAACAGACAGACAGACAGACTGACTGACAGACAGATAGATAGACACACACCATGTTACCGACAGAAAGAAGGACAAACAGAAAAACAGACAGACAAACAGGCCAGACAGACAGACAGACGAAATAAACAGAAGGACAGACAAACAGACAAATCAGAAAGATACGTCAATGACACGCACGACAGACGTGCCTACTGGCTGTCCTTTGCCACAAATCCAGCGGAATTTTGAAAGTCTTGTACGAGGCAATTACTGTGCCAGACACCTCAACACGCACAAACCTGTGCCTCAACAGCTTGCTCAATCTGGGAAATTTCGATGTCATTCTGACGCAGCTTGAGGGCAGAGGCCACTCCTTGAATGGAGCCATGCAGCGAATTTTTGGTGTCAATGATAGCGTCTTCAACAGCTTCATAGGGCTGCGAGCCCGAAGATATATCTTCAAGACGTGTACCCAGCACGAGGATCTCTTCGATATTGACCGCCTGTGATGATGATGATTGCTTTTATTACTTTCAAAAGTAGTTTAGTACCCTTGTTTGAGGGTCTATGAAGTTCAAATTCATGAGAATTTGAGGTATCGGGTTTTATATTAATTTGTGCAAGAACACATAGATATATGTTCGTGTGCGCGAGTTTACAAGTAGCGGACGTATATCAGTCATGGTATTCGTGGTAGTAGTTCTGTGCATTCATTATCGGTTGTAGCAGTACTAAGTTTGCTGCGAGTAGCTAGAGGGCGTCGTGATCGAATCGTGTTTTCCTTGATGTGTACTGTAGCACTGTACAGGGTTTGCTCGACTAGTTGGAAATAGACTTAGGGTTCACCAAGCTTTGTTTATGAGAGGAGTGCTTATGCGAGAGGGCGTTGGTGATCGAATCGTGTCTGTGTGTATATGTATGTGTGTATGTGTGTGTGTCTGCATCTGCCCTAATACTAGGGTATCACAATTGGGATACAGGGTGTCGAAGACCCATAGGATGCCACAAGTCGCATGTCATTTTCTGCAAAAGAGCCACTAGTCGTAGGGCTCTTTTGCAAAAAATGACCTTTTCAGATAAGGCATCCTATGACTCTACGCCACCATGCATGGAAGTTCGGTATAAGCCGCTTCTGGACCCTGTTTTTTGAAATTGGCCACAAATTTTTTGAGTGCAAAAGATGCGCCTTGAAAAATGCAATTTTTCGACGCAATCCGAAAAAGTGGCAACTTTCAAGGGCGGAGTCGGAAAAAACGATACACCGAGTTTTTAGCACCAAAAGTGTTGTCACACACCCAAAATAGCTCGACCCACCAAAAATTGTGCGGATTCCAGAAGCTTACGAGCAGGGCTAAATATGCATACGTGATTGTTTTGCTACGATGTGCCTTAGACAAAGTTATAAAGTTTTTAACTCCCCACACGGAGCAGCCAGAAAACCTGAGATTAACCGTTTCTGTGTTCCTGTGCACTTTTGAACCAACCGCCTTACTTTTGAAAAAATTCCACTTCCAACTCCGTAGTGACACCCTACCTAATACCTAGTCACGTCATGACTACACCAGAATACATTATTAGATATATAAACAGTGTGCGCAGGTATGTGCGTTTAAATGTGTGCGTGTGTGCGCGTAAGTGTGAGCGTACGCGTGTATGTGTGTGTGCGTGTGTGTGCGTGTGTGTGCGTGTGTGTGTGGATGTGTGTATATGCATGTGTGTGTGTGTACCGTCAGGGCGGTGGGGTAGAAGCGCATCTGTGAAAGCGTCATACCTGCACTACCAATCAGCACACCTGCGTGCGATGCATATGTCAGCATCGACACTGCAACACACTGCAACACACTGCGACACACTGCAACAACTGCATGCGATGCATATGCGACCATCGATTTACCATACGTGCATGCACATATTATGCAGTGGTACGTGTATGCACCTATTGTGCAGTGGTGTTTTTAGTTGCGACTTCTTTCAGAAGGAGTAGAGCTCGATCTAGAACGTACGCTTAGATGTATTGGCAGTTGTGTGTGCTCAAAGATGATATGGTTGGATTAGCAAGGTGGTGGTTATGTTTCAAAACACCAATGTATGTGTGTTTGGACATGTTCGTATATTTGTACGTGCGGTTGAGGGAGCATTGCGTACGCATTGCATGCACCTTTATTTGCGTGTACGTTTTATTACGTGTTAACGTGCATCAACATGCTTCACGTACACTGTGCGCATGCTCCAAAATCACACCTTCCAAGTTGTTAAAACAATCAGTAAGGGGCCGTGGCATTGCGCTCACGCCCAGCAGCTCGAGGTTTTGGTAAAAAGCAGCATGAGTCGAGTTGACAATAAGTGTCAACATGAAGAATTCATCAGAGGCGAAGGAGCTGGGCGCTTCCAGCATCACGTCCTCTTGCCTGAGCAAGCAGGGGGGGAAAGCAGTTGTTCTGTTAGCCAACTGACACTTCTCTTGCAGTGCTGGCTGAGAAGTGTTTGCGTGTGTGTATGTGTGTGTGCGAAGTGTGTGTGCGCATATATTTGTATATACACATGTATATCCAATATATTCTGTTGAGCTTAGCACTGACAAGTAAAAGAATACATCCAACGTGCAAGTGCTGAGCACACAAAAATGCACTGTAATGACATACAATTCTACAAATTAATGTACATGTACACATATGTATATGTGTATACATATGTATATGTGTGTATATACATATGAGTACACGTATACAAGTGTGTGTTTGTGTGTATATGTGTGTGTGTATGTGTATGTATGTGTGTGTGTGTGTGTGTGTGCGAGAGAGAGACCGAGAGAGAAAGAGAGAAAAAAAGAGAGAGAATGAGAGAGAGTGTGCATGTGCATTTGTATGTGTGCGTGTGTGTTTGCGCGTGTATGTGTACATGAATATGCATATAAATAAAGACAAATACACATGTACACGTGCGCATATCAATATACATATACATACATATAAAACACATGTACACGTACGCCTCACACGTAAATAGACTTGTATAGCGAGCAGCACCGCCCTATCTTGCCTGTACAACACGAATTGCGTATTTAGTCTACTTTGTTCAATTTGATCAGAAGTCTCTTCTGCAAAGGAACCCTACATGAATAGGTCCCTTTCTGAAAACAGCCATAGTAGTTGAGGGAGCCTGCTAATGGTTGCCATCCCATACTATCCAATATTGTGTGATCTCAAATGCATGTTGATGTGTATTGATACAGATAGAGAAAGAAAAAGAGAGATCGAGGGAGGAAGGGAGGAAGGTGTCTGTGTGTGTTATGTGTGTTTGTTATGTGTGTGTGTGTGTGTGTGTGTAAGAGAGAGAGAGAAAGAGAGAGGGTGTGTGTGTGTGCGCGCATGTGTGTGTCTGCGTGTGTGAGCGAGAGAGAGAGAGAGAGGGCGGGAGTTTGTGTGTACAAGAGAGAGAGAGTTTTAGAGAGATAGCGAGATAGAGAGAGATTGCGAGAGAGAGAGCGATTGCGAGATAGACGAATTGCAAGAGAGAGAGAGAGAGAGTGTGTATATATGATAGTGAGTGAGACACAGAAATACAAAAAGAGAGAGAGAAAGAGACAGAGAGGAAAAGAAAGAGGCAGAGAGAGAGCGAGAGAGAGAGTTTGAGAGAGAGACGAGAAAGAAAGAGCATGAGAGCGAGAAAGAGATCAATATAGAGAAAAACAATTCAGTGGCATTGTACAGTGTTGCCCACACACACACACACATGCACGCGGGCGCGCGCGCACACACACACACACAGGGAGGGGGAAGAAGGAGGAAGGGGGGGAGGCAAGGGGGGTGGGGTGGCAGAGAAGTGGTGCCTTGGGTTGTCTCTCATGAGGTCCTTGTCAGTCGAGAACCTGTATTCACAGATTGTCAGGAAATGTCTTTCTTTTTTTCTTTCTTGGGGAGAGAAACCCTGACTTCAGCACTTAGGACCCAAGAAAATGCCCCAGACTGTTGCACACCTATTTGTCAGGGAACTTGAAAGTGAAGAACAGTAAATGTCATGGTCATTCTTGATACCCACGTAGGGTTGCATCGATTCGTAGATTCGAAATTATATTCGAAAATATCAGATATCTTTAGGAAAAGTGCCCTCTGAAAATAGTAATCATTTCCAAAAGAGGCTTGACATTTCATCGAACCTACTAATCGGTACCACTCTATTGTATGGTCAAAAACGCACTTCTGTGATCTACATGCCTGTAACTTGTAAACGATATTTCATAATAGATACAGCAGGCTAATACATCTTACAGATCGTGGGCGCCAAAACGAAGCATTTGCCCTTTCACTCTGTCCAAATACCAGCCCCTATATTCTCCATTCATGCACATGTACAAGTCAATGGAAAAGCAAGTATTCAATGCAGTCAAGTATTCAAGTTGAGTACATGTCCGGGAGAAAATGAGTATTAAGATTTAGACAGTTCGACACGCACGCACGCATGCACGCACGCACACACGCACGCACGCACGCACACACTCACACATACACGCACGCACGGACATTGGTACACACACATTGGCAGACCAGCATGGAAGGTCTTCGCCGTCACCCGCAGCAACAGGTCTCTTTCGAATGATATAGCCCCGAACAAATTGCGGCTTCGTTTTGACCCACACTGCACATCACTCAGAACATTAATTAAAAGACACACAGATGTGGTTTATATTCGTTTATAGTTTGATTGATGTTGCTTTTATTACTTCCTAT
>Ga0209390_10009042_pt1 | contig 12084 bp, 13 predicted proteins | sample BON01_FD_187212 | JGI IMG/M metagenome (GOLD analysis project Ga0209390, IMG submission 187212) | Freshwater microbial communities from Lake Bonney liftoff mats and glacier meltwater in Antarctica - BON-01 (SPAdes) (version 2) | ecosystem: Environmental > Aquatic > Freshwater > Ice > Glacier... | reverse complement strand
CGCACACACACACACACACACACACACACACACACACACACACACACACACATATATATATATATATATATATATATATATATATATATATATATATATATGTATATATATATATAAACACACGCACGCACACACACGCATACATATGTATGTATGTAGGTATACATATATGCATATACATATATTATATATACATATATACATATATATATGTATATATATGTATATGTATATATATATATAAATGATTGATAAGCGATAGCCGAAACGTGGTTTGATTGATGGGCGCAAGCTGAAACGGGCTAGACGATCGATAGGCAGGAAGTGGGCTTAAATGTGCCCTTTGCTTTTAAGTGGTTCTACTTCGAGTCTCCTATAATCAAACCGACGAAACTCATAGTCAAAACTCGCTCAGCTACCTGAGCAGGTCGAATCTCGACTCGGACAAGTTATTTGGCGCTGCACCGCACCTTTAAACGTGCCCTGTGCGTCTAAGTGATTCTACTTCGAGTCTCCTATAATCAAACCGACGAAACTCATAGTCAAAACTCGCTCAGCTACCTGAGCAGGTCGAATCTCGTCTCGGACAAGTTACTTGGCGCTGCACCGCACCTTTAAACGTGCCCTGTGCGTCTAAGTGATTCTACTTCGAGTCTCCTATAATCAAAACGACGAAACCCTTAGGCAAAACTCGCTCAGGTACCTGAGCAAAGCGAATTTACACATAGCGGTTAATTAATACCTGCAGGGCACCTTTAATGGCTCGATTTCAATAGCAAGACACTATATGTATATATACAAATATATACGTATATATATATATGTATATATATATATATATATATATATATATATATATATATATATATATATATATATATATATATATATATACATATATATATATATATATATACACATAATTGCCCCCACGGAACACCACACCCCCTCTCACAACAAACAGGATGACACGCCCCGCAGCGGCGTAAAGCCGGCACAGAACGCACCACCGATTCGCTGCCGTGTTTCTCGTCCTGGAACCTCCTTCCTGGAAGGTTCCGTAACCGTCTGGGCGGTCTGCGTGTGGCCGCCTGTATCTGGACTTGGCCTTCACAAGACATAAGTTTACTTCAACGCTTTTTGGGAACGATCCAATCATCATTGTATTGCTCCCTCCACCTGTAAGGCCCCCACTGTTGCGGTAGTATTGCACGACTACCGCGCAAAGTACGGCCGTCTCTCTGACCCTCCTTGTGTATGCTATACAAAATACAATATTCGCAATGGAAATATTGCGTAAAGGCCAAGCCTGGACCTCGTTCATATGAGGGTTAGGGTAGGGTAGCAGCATGGGTTCACCCCATACCTCCTCCCCCCTGGATTACCCCGACCCCCCCGTGCCCCACTGCGCTGGGCTCGATTGTGCGCTTACCCCCCTAACCCCCACCCAAAAAGCCATGCTGCTACCCTGCCCCACCCCCCGTATGAACGAGGTCCTTGTTTGCATTTCTGCGCCTGTGAGCGCATCTCTCTTGCACGTGACTGCCACCTATGTTGACCTCTGCAAGATATTCTTTCACTCCGAGGATTTCGTACACGAAACAATGATCCGTTTATCCACCCCTCCACCTGCATTTTCCACAATATTGCAATACTATTGCACGACACTATTGCACGACGATTGCGCAATATACGACCCCCCCCCCGACCCGCCTGGTGTATGCGATACACCATACCATTTTGGTCATGGTAATATCATTTGAAGGCCAACACCTGTGTGCGACGTGCTGTCCTGGTGTGGGGAGGTGTCTCTCGGGGGTAAACAATCATCATCCACGTTCCTACAACGCGTAAAGCGTAGAGCGTACAACAGAGGCGGTGGCTATACAGCCCCTCACGCCGTGTCGTGCTGTTTCGTTATTGTTGTGACTGGTGTGTTATTTTGTTCGGCCAGGCCGACCTCATCGCCTTCCGCCACCATGTCTACTCCAAGTATATATATATATACATATACATATACATATATATATATATATATATATATATATATATATATATATATATATATATATATATATGTATATATATATATATGCGACGTTCCTTTCTCCCAGGCCGACCTCATCGCCTTCCGCCACCACGTGTACTCCAAGGAGAAGGCGGACGTGCATCTCTACGAGGTCGGGCCCAGGTTCGACCTGCGGCTCTACCAAATCAAGCTAGGAACGATTGACCAGGTAAGATTCTATGAGTGTTCTTATATCTATATATATAATATATACATAGATGTATCTATAGATATATATAGATATGCGAGGTTGGGCCAAGGTTCGACCTGCGGCTCTACCAGATCAAGCTAGGGACCATCGACCAGGTAAGCTTCTAGTGTTATATTATTACATATACATATATAGATATAGATATATATAGATAGAGAGAGAGAGAGAGAGAGAGAGAGAGATAGAGATAGATATAGATAGATATAGATATAGATATATACTTATATATATATATGTGTGTGTTTATGCATGTGTGTATATGTGTGTATGTATATATATATATATACTTTATCAGATAAGATGGGCACCAGGTGCTTCTCTAATAAGTTTTATATTATTCTATGTATATTATATATTATATATATACTAAACCCGAGGCTGCTCGGCTCGGTTCTAATCACTACCCTTCTCCGTCGTAACCCCACCCGCGTCGCCCCCCTTCCGTGTACGGGCACGCACCGACACTCGAGGCTACATATATATATATGCATATGTATATATATATATATATATATATTATATATATATATATATATATATATATATATATATATATATATATGTATATATATATATATATATATATATATATATGGACTCTTCTCTAACTACTTACCCACCCGTCGCCCCCATTCGTGTACAGACACGCGATTATAAACGAGTAGCTCCTCTCCCTTTCTCTAACTACTGACCCACCCGTCGCCCCCTATCGTGTAAAGGCACGCGAATATAAACGATCCGCTCCTACTAACCCGCCAATGTCGTCCCCTTTTATATGTAATCGCGATTTTAAACGAGTAGCTCTGCTCCTCTTCTCAACTACTAACCCACGCCGTCGCCCACTTTTGTGTAAAGCCACGCGAATAAACCCGATTCGCTCATTTGCTCTTCTCTTACGTACTAACTCACCCCGCCGCCCGTTTTCGTGTACAGGAGGAGGTCGAGAACGAATGGGTCCTAAGGCCCTACATGAACACCGCCTCCAAGCGGAGGGCACTGTAACTCTGCCTGTAGCGCAGTGGTGGGAGCGAGGCAAGAGCTGGCGTGGTGTAGGAATAGGCGGAGAGGGGAGTGGATCCTCCGGTCGTATATGAACATAGTGTCCAAGCGGAGGGTGGGGGGTACTGCGTGATTCTACCTGTAGCGCGGTGGTGAGAGCGAGGTCAGGGGTGGAGTTGCGTTGGAGGAGAGGAGAGGAGAGAGCGCTGGTTGTGGCGCGGTAGGGGAGGAGAGCGAGGTATTCGAGTTGGAGGCGTGCTGGAGAGAGGTGGTTGGTTGTGGCGCTGTGGGAGAGGGGAGAGTGAGAGTGAGCTACGAGTTGTTTGGAAGCGAGAGGAATGAGAGAGCAGTTTGGAGTCGGGTTGTGTGTGGGAGGGGAGACGCGGGCGCTCTCTTTGTGCAGCAGCAGTGACCAGCGAGGGCACGGCTCCTGGCGGTAGCGGTGCCTTGACCTTGACCATGACCACATGAGGATCGAGGATCCCACAGGTCAAACAGCAGCTGAGGCTGAGTCGCTGAGGCTGACTGAGTGAGACAGTGAGGCCAACTAAAAAGCTAAAAACTAAACCTTTCGACAGCGACAGTCGTCGACAGAAGAAGAGGAGCGGTGAGCACAGTCGTATGTATCATGTATTATTATGTGAAAATAAATATAAATAATTTGGCGGCGCCAGTATACGCGCGTGGCGCGCGAATACCACACGCGCCCTGGCCCGCGGCTAAGAGCAGTCATTGATGATGTGTGATGTGAGGAGTGAGTGTGAGTGTGTGGGCTGGGTATGTGGGGGTGGTACGTGTACGTGTACGTGTCGTGGCACAGCGCACCGCGCAGCGCGCAGCACAGCCACAGCAAAATAGAACCACAGCGCCAGCGCCAGCCATCAGTCAGCGCGGCCGCTGCCGCTGCCAGCGCGGGGGGGTAACAGTGAAATAATTTAATATATGAAAGAAACGTAACCAGTAATACAGTGTTGCGGGAGAACGACAAGGGTAAACCCCATGACGGCACAGAGAAAGAGAAGGGGTTGGAAATGATTTGTAAATGTGTGTAAATTCGATCCGTTCCCGTTCACCGTCCACCGAAGTTAAATAACTGTCATCAGCAGACTCGCTACAGACTCGCCAACCAACAACACGCGGTCCGCCTCAAAGTGGCGTCGCGCTCCTCAAACCCGTCTCTGGACCACAAACAAGGCCCGACCGGCTGGGGGCCGCCCAATCCCAACCACTACTACAACTAACTACCCAACGGCGCCGCCGCAGTCCGCCACCGCGCAGCTACCCAGCCCCCCATCTGGACCCCCGCGCCCACGCCCTCCAACGCGCCAACCCAGCTCACTCGACCTCGCCCAGGTAGTCCTGGATCTCGGCAGGCGTGAGCCGCTTGAACTTCATGTCGGGACCGATAATGCCAACCTCAATGTTGGTGTGGTCCATGGCCCCCTCGAAGCCCTCCTTCAGGGTGAGCAGCGCGTTGTGCACCGCGTCCTCCAGCTCGAGCTCGTCGTTGTACCGCTTCTCCAGGAAGGTCTTGGCGTTCACCATGTGTTTGCCAATCGCCGATGCCTTCCAGGCAAAGTAGGAGCCAGACGGGTCGATCTGGTATAGCTGCGGGCCCACGTGGTCAAAGCCCGCCAGCAGCAGCGAGATGCCAAACGGCCGCACGCCACCCTGCTGCGTAAACTCCTGCATCACGGAGGCCAGCTCGCGCACAAGCTGCTGGATCGGGATCGACTCGCGGTACACCCGATAGTAGGCCTGCGCCGCCTTCCGCCCCTTTTTGTACAGCACGCGAAAGTCTGGCCCAATCCCAGAGTAGACTATCGCAATGTTCTCCGTCAGCATCACAATCTTCTCCACGCTCGTCTCATCGATCAGGCACGTGGGCAGCTTCTTCTCCGTCGCAATCACCACACCGTTCTTCGCTGCGGGGCGCAGGGCACAAAGGGGCTCAGCCGTCGCCTCTGCAGGCGACAGCGCTGGTGTAGCGCTCCAAAACCGCTCCCGCCTCGTGGCGAGCGCGCACCCTTGATACCGAGCGAGGTGCTGCCGGAGGAGACCGCATTCAGCGCATACTCGATCTGCACGAGCTTGCCCGACGGCGAGAAGGTGGTCAGACTGAAGCTGTACGCCGACTCACCCACTGCGGGCAGAGTGCAGGGCACGGCGTCAGCGAGCGACGCTACGCCAAGGCACGCGGCACGCGGCAGGTAGGCCAGGCTGGCAGGTTCCCCGTGGCTGGTCCGTGGTCCGAGCGCAGTGCGCGGCTGGACGACGGTCGGCGCGAACTCACTGCTGCAGCGTTTCTGGGCGCTGACCGGCGCCGAATACAGACGGTGGCGCGTGAGGGGCGCGTTTGCTATGGACCGAAAATAGTTTCTAGTGTTCCCAGCCGTTCCCAGCCAGTATCTGGCGTCGAGGCTCATCAAACGGCAGCAACGCTAAACGGCCGATTTGCGATGGCTTCGAGCAGCGGCCCGGACCCGGAGGAGGAGATTGACCACGAGGAAGCCGAGGCGCGGCTGGGGGGGATGCGCCAGGCGGTGCAGGAGCAGATGCGCCAGATCAACATCCTCGAGATGGACGCGTCTGAGCACCGGCTAGTGCTCGAGGCGCTCGACCCGCTGGACACTGGCCGCAAGTGCTTTCGGATGGTGGGCTCGGTGATCGTCGAGCGGACCGTTTCCGACATCAAGCCCGCGCTGCAGAACAACCTGGTTCAGGTGGGCTGTCCCACTCACTGTCAGAGTAGTGGCACTCCGCTTGTCGCGGTGGACGCGCCCACCCCCCGGCGCCACGCCGTCCCACGCGTTGGCCGCGAGATGCAGGATGCGGTAAAAAAAAAGACAGCCTCCCGCGCCCCTGCCTACAGATGAAGGATGCGATCAAAAAGCTGACAGAGGCGTGCATGAAGCAGCAGCTGGGCGCGGACGCGTTTGCCGCAAAGCACCGGCTGTCCAACAAGCCGGGCGCGCAGCCGCAGCAACAGGAGGAGAGCGAGGAGTCGGGGGGCGGAGTCCTGATATGAGCTAGGGGGGTCTGGGGGGGCGGGCCGACGGGCGCCGAGGCCCGGTGAGGGGTCCAGGACTGTGTGCCGCGCCCGTTTCGGCGCGCCATAGCCGATACGGCGGCTGTGCGCGCGCGTGGGTCGAACGTTCGAAGGATTGCCGCGGGGCGCCCGCTCCAGGTCACGGGCAACGTGCCGTCCTTGACGGCGTGGGAGATGGGCGTAGTCGCAGGCAGCAGTGCCGCCAGCCGCCACAGCCGCAGCCGCACGCGCCGAATATCCATCGCACGTAGGACGTAGCAGTAGCAGTATCCTTGCGCTGCCTTGCGGCTTATTGTCAATATATTATTGTGTTTTCTTATTCTTATATATATATATATAGTTATAGAGTCTTACTATTATTATAATTATAATTACAAGTTATTATTACTTATAGTATATAGTTATATTGCGTTTGAACCTGATACATCATCATGTTCATATGTCATAATTTGTGTATGTGTATGTATAAGCTTATAGTATAAGTTAGTTGTATATACTATTAATATTAATATTAATATACATATACATTGTATATACATTGACATTGAATGTACATTGTATATATGTATATGGTATATGTATATGTGGTATGTGGTATGTGGTGGCATATGTATATGTACTCATCTTCATCTGATACTGATACCGGGTATGGCTATGGCACGCGTGACACTGATAGTCTGTGAATCACTGAGAGATATGATATACTAGTAGTATAGTAAATAATAATATAATATATATTATTCATTAAAAATAAAAATGTACATTATATACTTATACGACTAAGAGTCGGGTTAACCCATTGACATTGAAGTGGCGGATACGGAAAGCGAGGCTCTGACCTTCGTCTGACACACCGCCTGAGCCTGAGCACGCACGCCCAGCCACCAACCACCCTGCCTCACCCCACCCGTAGCCGCCGCATCCCCTTTACTCCTTGTGCACCTCAGCCTCAGCTAAATGCTAAGTAACCCCTCCCCCCCTCGAGCGAGAGTGCGCCAGGCAGGGCGCGGCGTAAACGTCCCTGGGGAGCGATGCCGTGCCAAGTACAGTCTTCTACGCAAGAGGACCGTGGCGCTTTGAGTGAGAGTGCCCGCTCCATCTCTTCCAATCCCACCCCCGATTCGACACCATCCCAGGTCCTCCCCCCGCCTGCCCCTCCTTGCCCCGCAGCTCCCCACAGCTGCCATCTTTATCCAGCGTCACTTCCAAAGCTCGGACACCTTAGACATCGCGCGATGGGCGTAGCCAGTCGCTTGAACTTTCAACGGATTCAACTCGCGCGAAATCACGGCGCTCAGCGACTCGATTTTCGCAGAAATCGCAACTCGCATCGGCTTGCTGTAGTAGGCCAACTTGGTCTCATCGGTCAGGAAGCTCGTCGCGCCCCCGACCGTATCGACCATATTGAGCGCGAGCGGCCAGCGCGCCTCTGCGGCCAGCGCCATGCCGACGACGAGCACGCCAACGTAGCTCGTCGGCCGAAGGAGGGATTGAAAGTGGAGCACGCGAGCGCCGGCGGCGGCGCGGCCAGTGGCTCCGCCGGCCGCACGCGCCATCGCACTGGCCTGCGAGCTGCAGCACCCCTTGCACTGCGGGTGGAAGCGGAACTTGACGGGGCCGTGCACCCATTTGGCCAGCCACGAGCGCCGCGCGGCGAGGGAGAGCGGCGGCACGTGGTCTCCGATGTACTGGCTGGCGAACCGGGTGCCGCACGTGTGGCAGCCATACCTCCGGCCGAGGCGGAGCAGGTTCTCCCGCTGGGAAGTCGTCGCGTAATTCTCGTTTGCGGGCAGGGAGGCTGCGACCCAAGCAAAGGCTCCAGTCGAGGCCAGGCTCGACGGGCTCAGCGCCCAGAAGCGACCCCGTCCGAGCCCGGCGTGCAGGACCACACCGGTCAGGGCCGCCGCAACGTCGTGGTTCACGGGACCGTAGACTGAGCCAAGCGGGCGACGGTGGTTGCCGGCGAGACCATCGAACAAACCAGGCGTGCGCATGGCGGCAGCCGACGCGACGCACACCGTGCTGATGCCGAGCGCCGTCGGCAGCAGCGGCCACGCGGTGGTGACTCCGAGGAGGAACTGTGCCACCTGCGCAACGCCAACGACGCCGACGTACGAGCAGCCGCCCATGATGACCGGCGAGTCCGCCGCCAGCTTGGTGACCGGCGAGTCGGCCACCGCCTTGGTCACCTTTGAGTAGCGCTCGGTCAGGGTGACCATGAAAAAGCGCGCGCGGCGTCGCTGTTGTTGACGCCGCGATTGCGCGCGGTTTTTAGCGCGTTCACGTGAACCACGTTCGTGTCTGTGTTTGTGTTTGTGTTGGCCTCGCCTGTCGGTGGGCGTGTGTGTGACGTGTTGATCTGTTTACACGTGAACCGCGGTGCCCTCCAAGAATAAGTACACAAATACGGTATATAGTAGCGAGGAGCAGCTATATATTAGGTTGATATAGATGTGTGTGCTAATACATACATAACGACCGTATACCGTACATATAGAGAGAGAGTGCGGAGTGCTCTAATTGTACGAGCGAGTAACTGACTGACGTCACCAGACTCACCAGAAAGGTAGCGGAGCTAGCTCTGGCCTAGTTCCTCTAGTTCTAGCTAGTTCTAGCAGCGCTCTTCTACGTACAGAGAGATCGAGATATGGAGGAAGGATGGAGGATGGGATGGGCCATAGATAGGGCAGGCACATAGACATAGGGATAGGGCATCAGTATGTTATTCGGTAGTTGTTCGGTTCTGCGTTCTGCTTCCTTCCGCCTGACTGTCTGTCTGTCTGTCTGTCTGTCTGTGTCTGTCTGCTGTGTCTATCACACACAGTACGCCTGCTATTCGCCTATACCTATACTATGCGTATTCGTATTATGCGTATGCGTATGCGTTCGCCAAAATTCTCTGTATTTATTGTATTTGTATTTGTGTCGCATGGTTAGTGGTCAGGCCAGATATGTGTGCAGTGTGCAATGTGCAATGTGTAGTCGTTGCGTGATTGTACATAATTACATAATTAAAATGCTATAATAATTCTGCTATTATGTGTGTAATATGCTATAGCTATATGCAATATATAATGTATATATATTATTAGAGAGATTTTTATTCTATCTATCGATACTAAATCTGAATTACGATTACGACGACGATACTCGCTCGTCATTTTTTTGTTCGTCTTTTCTTTTCTTTTTCTTCAGAATTTCTTCTTCTTCGTCGTCGTCGTTGTCGTTGTTATTCGTTATTGTTACGTATGTTGTATGTTCATAATTTTTGATTGTTTTTGTGTTTGTTTTTTATTTGTTTTTGTGTGTAAACTACATATACTACATTATTACAACTACACACAACACACAACACACAACACACGACACACAGCGCACAGCACCGCGGCTCGACGCTCGACGTGTGTGTGACGTGTGCTCGGACCGCGCAACGGACGAACGAGAGCTCAAGACACTCTCTATATATATTCACGATATCGTCTAATACCCAGTCTCCTCACTAGTACTCTCCTCCCTCCACGTACACCTACAAGCTGCTCGCGAGAGGTTGCTCTGGGCCTCTCGCCCTCTACGGCGCAACCCACAACCCGCCGAGCTCAAACAGTCTCGTCCAACACATCACTCTCATACTCGTCCTCTTCCACCTCTAGCGGCTCAGGCCTCGGCGCGTGCTCAGTGGCTCGTGCGGCGATGTCCTCGGAGTGGTCGCGGGAGAGCACGCCGAGCAGCTTGAGCGCCACCTTGCGTGTCCCCTTGAACTCGAGAGACATGACGCGCACACGCACCTGGGCCCGAAAAAAAGAGGTGACGCTTCAGAAGGGCAAGATGCCGTGAGGTGTCCGCGCTGCGTGCTAGTGCATGCTAGCTCTAGGATGCCTCCGCCCCACGCTCCACACGGGGAGAGAGATGATATAAACTATAAAATATTGATATTTTATATATAGGGCTGTGGGTGGAGAGGATGCCGCGCCTCGGAGGCGGAATCTGGCCAATCGTTTGGGCCATTGTACCGTGCGGCCTAGCGGCAGCTCGCACCTTGCTCCCGACCGGGCCGACGTTGTCCTCGATGAAGCTCTTCACCCGGTCCACCTCGAGACGCTCGGCAGAAAGACTCGAGACGTGCAGGAGGCCGCGGTGCTTGTCGACGCCCTGCTTTGACATCATCACGAAACACCCAAATTCCTGATCGCCAAGAGTAGGAACCGAATCGGTAGGAACCGAGCCGCCGGGCGGCCATCTCCGGGCAGTTGGCGCACGTCGGTGGCTCTTCTAGATTCACTCACTGTGATCTCGGCAATGCGGCCATCCCACTCGGCGCCCTCCCACAACTCCTCCTGCCCGCCGCCGCGAAACGCCTTTGGGAGGCGGCTCGCACAGACCGGGCCGATAGTGCGCCGCGCGTCGCGCGCCAGCCACGGCTGCTGCGCCTGGAAGCCGAGCAGCGCTGCGGATAGCAACAATCCTAACATTCCAGCGCAGTCAGTCACGTCGCAGGTGTGAACTCCCAGCTTGACCTGTGAGCTGTGAAGACTTTTCATGATGAATTCATTAATTCAGCCTAAAATTTGTTCCTGCCGATGAGTTTTTCCGTCGAATCCTAGGAATCATCGGAAAACAGCTCTGGAAAGCACTGCAGCGAAGTTGACGCGGGTCGCTACCGCTCAGGTCAACCCTTCGCCGTGGCCGCTGCTCATGGTCGCCCTCCCCCAAATCCGTGATGCGTCGCCGCGAGCCATGATTATTGGCCAGACTACGTGGTCTCCGCAAATGGTGCGGCAAGACATCCCCGGGGTTGAGAATTTTCGCCAGTCTCGACGCAACCTCCTTGCGGGCTTGGCTTCACCGACGCCGCGCCGCGCCGCCGAACCCTCACTGCCTCGCGCCGCGAAGTCCAGGGTGCTGCCCCGGGTAACTCAGGCTTGGGGCCTGGACCAGGGTGGCAACGAGGTTGGCGGGGGTGCAGGCGGCGGCGGAGCCGGAGGTGGCGGCGCGGGTGGTGGCGACGGCGCCACTCCTCGCGGGCGGGTGCATGCCACGAGGATGTCGTGTGACGACGAGGTAAAGAAGGATATGCATATATTATGCATACATTTACATTTTTGTCATGCAACACAGCAAATTATTGGACCACGGGTCCGTGCAACCACGCCCTCGTTTGACTCTTCTTGTTGTTTTGTTCTGTAAGGTCGAGCCGAAGCTTCCCGACGGCTCGACGTTCGATCGGCAGGTCACGCCGCGGGGCGAGCGCCTGCCGAAGCTGCAGCGCCGAGCCGCACAGGAGCGGGTCAGGCGGATGGCGATGCGCGAGTGGCTCACCTCGTGAGTGGTCTATGCATATATATAGATATAGATGTATATATATATATATGTATATACACATATTAATTATATATTTATATGTATATATATATGTATATGTATATGTATATATGTATACCCACATGTATATATAAGTATATATACATAATATGTACACATATATACATATATATTTATGTTATATATATTATATAACAGTACACAGTACCAACCCCCCCCCCCCTCTACCTCCACCACAAACTGCAAGCACTGCCGTCCGGTTACTGTATCTAAACATATTTACACAAATCTATGTCTATGCATGTGGATGTTGTGCACGCATACCTACCTACCCTCGCACGCATCGCTCTCTCTCTCGCTCTCTCTCGCTATGTACACACAGACACTTCCACACACACCCACACATAATATATATTAATATATATATATATATATATA
>Ga0209390_10009041_pt1 | contig 12085 bp, 11 predicted proteins | sample BON01_FD_187212 | JGI IMG/M metagenome (GOLD analysis project Ga0209390, IMG submission 187212) | Freshwater microbial communities from Lake Bonney liftoff mats and glacier meltwater in Antarctica - BON-01 (SPAdes) (version 2) | ecosystem: Environmental > Aquatic > Freshwater > Ice > Glacier... | reverse complement strand
GCTGGGGGGGCAGCTGGGGGGGCAGCTGGGGGGGCAGCTGGGGGGGCAGCTGGGGGGGCAGCTGGGGCTGGCGCGGGTGTTTATCCTGGCATTCTCCTTGCTCAACCAAACACATGGCAGGACCCCGATGCTGGTAAATTCACAACGGATACCGCAAAAAGAGTGCGTTTGGATCCGAACAATGCCGATCAAAAAATTGAGATGGACTCCGTCAGAAACGAAATCAACCTAACACTCAACGGCCCAGCTATGAACATCACAGAGGTATACCGTGTAGAAAATAGAATGCTGTGGGATAGTTATTCGCTCCATAAATGGCACATGTCGCAAGACCCAACATTGTCCGCACAAGACAGACTAGAAATTCGTTGCTATCACGGTACAAAACAGGTAAGAGACACTCCCGGACGTGGTGTGGGCAATGTCAACATTTGTGATGAAATCGTGAGGTTTGGGTTCAGCCTAGCTTTATCAGGGACGAGTGTTGGCAACCTCTATGGCCGCGGTATCAATGTTTCAACGACTAGCGAGTATTCAGTCCAACCACTTTACTGCATACCAGATACAAATGGCGTAAAAACTCTTTTTGTGTGTCTGGCAATGCCAGGCAGCAGCGGAACACGAAGTGGCAGAAATAACGACCACAATGGGCATTATAAAGAATGGAACGGTGGGGTCTCTCTCGCAGATTATCGACGCGATATCACAAATAATGCCAGATACCACAGTACGTGCAACATGGATGGTTCTGGCACCAAAAGCAACATCCGTGTGCTTTACGACAAGTATCAGGTGTACCCGCAATACATAGTAGAATTCACTTGATGAGATTCCCCGCAAAAAATGGACGCGCTCGCCCGTGTGTGCTATGGGACGCAGGAACGCGTGCAAGTATGGACAAAATATCGGCAGTCGCCTTCAGAGTAAACCCTGCTTCTTCGTCGTTGGCATATCGCATGGCAATCGCGGAGATGAGGCTGGTGTCCACCAGGCGGGCATTCTCGGGCAGGACACAAACCACCCGCAGTATCCGGAGGCAGGTCTCCAGTACGTAGTATCGCGGCACGAGCATAGGCAGCTGCGTCTGGAGCAGCTCCTGCAAGAAAGCTATCACAGTTGTACCACCGTCCACGGTTGTCAGGCGGCGGCCTTCGGTCGCCTTGGTGGTTGCAGCGAAACCCTGCACGGCAATGTCATGCACAGACGCCGACGAGAAGCACGTCATACTTGCGGTTTGCAACAAGTAACCGTCCACCGCTGGTGGCAGGGCATCGTTATGTTGAAAGTACAGGCTTTCGAGCAGATCCACGACGTGGTCTACCACTTGCATGTCCCTGGGTGTGCCGCGCGCGGCAAACTCACGGCCCAGTGCAAAACACGTGCTGATGCCGCTGGAGTCGTAGATGAAGCGTTCACGCGACGCATTGTTGTCAATGCACAGCTCGGTCAAGAATTCGAGCGACACACGCAACTGCACCGAGTTTCTGCGGAGGTATGGGACGGTGCGATATGCACACATGTACGACAGAACACGTTGCCCCACCCACTCCATTCGGAGGACGTCGGAGTAGACGGCAGTGTGTGTTTTCGTGTCGTATGCGGCGATGTACTGGTGGAGCCGCACGCGATGCGCGGCATTCTGCACATCAGTGAAGGGCTCCTTGTCCTTGGCCTGGAAATACGAAATCATCGCTTTCATCACCCGATCGCGCACTTCGTAATGATACGGGGTCGCGTCATTCCATGTGTCTAGACAAAACATAAAGTATTCGACATATTCCTCCATGGCGGTCATTGCGAAAATTCTGCTGCCGAAGAGTGCCTCCAGCGCCCAGCATGTGTACTTGGTGATCAATGGTAAATCGCTGCGTCGGTCAAGATCCACGAGCATTACACCGACGTCCACAAACAACGAATCGCGGTACTTTCGGCGGTTTGGATGCAAGGCGGCAGCTTCGCCAGGGAGCACACTAGCATCGAGGATGATCAACTTCAGGCAGGACAATTGCAGTGACATGGCCTTTGGAAATTCGCGCATTGCTGCAAGCGCTCCCTCCAAAATGTCATGCCCGCCGCTGATGATGAGTTTGTGGGTTGCGCCCGACCCGATGTTCATACACACAACCACACATACGTCAATACATAGCTGCTGCAAGTCTAGATCCTTAGGGAACTGCTGCATGGCCAGTGCCACCAGTTTCAAGGCGCGTATTCCGTGCGCTTCGTATGTGCTGGGTACGAATTCGTCTTCCCATGGCGTTTGATGCAGCGACTCCAAGAACTGCAACGACTGTTGCACCATGTTCTTATCGCTGTAGAAAGTATCGAGCATAAACAGTGTAATATCGTGCAAGACCTCCACGGGTGCCATCTCAGACGTGTGTATTCTGGCAAGATCGATCTTGAAAAACTCCGTGCCCACTTGCACGCAAATATTTTGCGTCAAAAACGGCACGTTGAACGCTTTCCATTGCGCAGGCGAGAACGTCGTGCGTCCCTCGCTCAATGCCGCATGCAATCTGTCATTCCCAACCAATTCCATGCCAGCAGGAGCCTCGGCACCATTGCTCTCCCAGTATTGCCCGTTTTTCTGCCCCATTGCATACATCATAGCGCGCATCAGCGTTTTCTGGATGTTGTCTTCGTGTTGAAATTGTTTCTGCATAGCAATCAAAGTGTACGTGTCTCTGTTTCGATTCGAGGTAATGAGATTGTGCATCTCGGCCATGAAGAACACCATCTGCGCGTCATAGAGCTCTTCGGTTGCCCTTCCCATTCTCGACACTTCCTTGGACACGAACTTCATGTCATTCAGCTTGGTTTTTCCGTCCGGCAACTCGCGCAACTTTGAAAGCACAAATGGCAGTGCGGAGTGAAACATGTTGTAACACGCTCCGGAAATTTGCTGCCACACACGGCCTGCCCTCGCATATATACTACACTCGTGTTGCGTGCTGCGCAAAAACACGTTTATTCAAACGCCTCTCGAAAGCGGACCAAACGGGTCTATTTCCGCAAGCACTTGGGCCAAATACAGTCATGCGTCACCATTGCATTTAACCCTAAAGCCTTTGTGCTTGTTCGAGGATGATACCACGGTTCACTTCGTGGGACGATGCACGGATAGCACCCGGAAGAGAAAAGTGTCTGTGCTGTTGAACTGCGTGGCATCGGTGATGTTGTAGATCCTCAAAAAGATCGATGCGCTGAGATTCGGTAGCACGGATCCAACAGATGGTGGTGCAGACGTGTGGGTCAGAAACGCAACGCAGACCACGCAAAACCAAGGCAGCAGCGCGTTGCGCATTTTCGGGGTCTTGTATCGAATCGAATACTCTTTGTTGACAGCAGCAGCGTCTGTTGATTTTCATTAAATTAAGCAACAAACCATGGCCCGTTTTGGAAATAGAACTTGTCGAGCGCTCACCAAGCGCAGTAGATTTGGCCCGGGTCCACTTTCCGGAAATAGAACACGCGGGCAGGTTTGCCCACTTTCCGGAAATAGAACACGCGGGCAGGTTTGCCCATTTTCCGGAAATAGAACATGCGGGCAGGTTTGCCCATTTCCCGGAAATAGAACACGCGGGCAGCTTTGCCCATTTTCCGGAAATAGAACATGCACCGCGCGCTTTCGCAATAAAAGCGACAGGTTTGTCTCAGTTTTCTAGAAAGAGGCGAGGTGGTACTCATGCTGTTGCACTCAAACTCACAAATGCACACGTGCTTGATGATATATAAGTTTGCGTGTGGACTTTTGCGTGCCGCATTATCTCTGATGTATGCTGGCGGTGCTGGTGCAGGGCCGATCCGGTCTGCTTACCGCAACTATGCTCCTACACCGGTGTTGATCCCTGCAAGAGCGGCAGATTATTCGGGGGTGCGCGCGCACACACACGTGGCAGTAGGGCCACCCCCGCTGTGCGCATACAGCGGCCGGGCAATGCAATCTCCGCCTCCAATGCGTACCACACAAAGAGGCGATGCGGCGGAGCAGCCACTGCTGTGGTCTTTGGAAGCACAGCAGGATCAGCTCGAAACGCAACGCCGTTGCGATGCAATGGCTGCCGCGCGCGTCAGCGTAGTGCGGCAGCACGATGTTTTCAAGCGTCGACTGCTTGCCGAGCACCGCCAGCACGTGCTCGCCTTGCGGGAAGCGGACCCGAACTTGCAAACAGCCTTCATCCAGATGGAAAACGCCCGGCACGTGGCAGCAAAGAATGAAGCACAGCAGATGTTCCACGACGCCATTGCCCCACACGTTGCCGAGTACAGATGGTTGAGGCCAGGTTATACCAATGACACAGAGCTACCACTCGACATGGAATACCACACAGAGGGCCACATTGACAAGCCGGTGCGCGAGCTGCAACAGGAGTGGAGCTGGGGTCTGTCTATTTAGTGTTTTTCGGGTATTTCGGACTATTATAACTCTATACACGCATAGATATATTTAGGCGGACCGAAGTCCCTGTGTTGTGCATGGTCAAGCACGGCTGTAGCCATATTCGTGCATGTATTGCACCTGTTCTATGGAGAGGATGGTGTGGAATAGACCTGCGAGTAGGGTCCGTTGGTACGATTGTTGCACGTTCATGGTCCTCTGCGGGGCAAACTGTCCGGTTCTCAGAACAACAAGACGGAAGTAATGTTGAAACGCAACGACAGTTGCAATGTGATAAATCACCTGGTGGAAGAACAAGTGCACAGGTGCACTGCCGAGCACCTCCAGCACGTCTGACAGTTTTTCGAAGTTGGGGCGGAGCGTGTGGAATATGAGCATTCCAAACGAGTTGTCGGGCGTGTCGGGCGGCACTTCTGTACACCTGTGCTGCAATAAATCAAACACAATGCATTCGGTGTGCAGCAGCGAAGCACTTTTTTCCTGCGTTGTGTTTTCGTGTGCCTCTTGCTCGTGCTGGTCGTGCAGGTCGTCTCCGTGCACATTCGCGCCAAAGCTGCCCGGACTCATCGCACCGTAGTCTGCCCCGTCGCCGTCGTCGTCTGCATAATTACCGCCACCACCGCCGGCGCCACTGCAGTCGGGGTCCACCACCAGCTCTGTGATTGGGATATTCGAAATATTGCAGATCATTTCCAGGTAGACTTCGGTGTGCTGCTGCATTGTTGTTTGCCGCACTGGGGGTCGTCGAGGTGGAGATGATGCCATCGCCAGCGGCTGTGGTGGCTGTGACATCCCAACCTATATAGCGGTATATGCAGTTCAGATCCGATACGCGCTTCCCAGCGACTTTTCGAGCTCGTGTTTTTGCTGCTGCTGCAACGATCGGTACTGCTGTGGGGTTGTGGCGGCGCAGGCACGCATGTGCTCGAGTTCGTACGCCGTGGACGGTGTTGGCCCATATGAGGAGTCGAGATTGTTTACGGTGTACGGGGCGATGGCCATGCCACCCGCTGCTGCTGCTGCTGGTAGTACCAGCGGGCCCGACTGCGATTGCATCGACATTTTGTTGCGCCATCTGCTGAAAGCCGAGTCATCTTCAGCACAGCCCTCTTCGCTCTGTTCCTGTTCATTTTCTACGTTCCAGCTCTGCGCGTCCAGTGTCTCGAGGATGTCCTGGCCCTTGGCAACATTGTTTGAGATTTGGTCGAAAGCATCCACCAGGCTTTCGTGCTGACTGTCGTCGATGAGACCCTCCTCCTGCACCATCTTGTGCTGCTTCACGGTGTACTGTATGATGTTGTTGATGTTCTGGATGTACCCCTTCTTCTCGAGACCATTGAGCGTGAAAAGTAGGATGTTTTCCGACTTGGAGAGGGCCTTTTTTTGCAGCTCTACCAGCCGCATCTTGTTGAAATCGTCCTTTTGCTGCGCCTCGCTCGCTTGTTGCTGGAAGCTTGTCTCTGCCTTGATGCGCAATAGTTCAAACTTTGCCTCGTACTCCTGCATTTCCAGCTGTATGCGGAAAAGACTGTCGTGCAGGCGCGCCATCGTCCTCAGCCGGTGCATATTTTCGTTGCGCGACACGCCCCAGAAGCTCGACGCTGTTGTTTCGCGCTCGATCGACGCGCGGATCACGGAGAATTGGATGCTCTCTACGCACCTGTGCGCCGACTTGGCCACGCCGCGCAGCATCCTCATCGCCATCCTGTTGAAAAGCCTGTTGAAAAGCCCGCTTGTTATATAGGCATACCTGCAGGCCCGCTGGGTTACACATGGGGCTTTGTGCACGTATGCGTATATAAATATATGCAAGCGCAGAGGCATCTCCCCTGTCCGCACACGCTATATATACAGCGTATCTGTGGCAGACACGCAGCAAACTCGCGGCAGGGTCCACCGCGCGGGCGCAGAATGCACGAGCCGCGCAGGCCGGTGGCAATGCAGCCTCCAACGACGCGGAGCAAGTACGGCTACATTTGCCTTTTTTTACTGCAGCTCTTTATGCTCGTTGCGTGTGGGTCGTACGTGAACACGGCTATTGTTTGCGTGGCGTGGACGGTGGTGGTGCTGTCGGTCAACGAGCACAATATCGTCATCTGTGTGCTGTGCTCGTTTTCGGTCGTGCTGCACACCTATGCACTCAGCCTCAACTCACAACGGGTGCTGCTCGTGAGATCGCCGCGACAAAAGGCTTGCGAAACCATGGGCATCACGAGCCTGGAGAGTGTGTACAGACGCGACAACGTCTTCCGGTCGTGCGACACCGACTTTTTTGTGCCCTTTATTCCGGCCCGGTCATACTCTCTGGAGCGCGATCCGGACACCAAACTCATGTACGGGCCCGTCGCCTTGAAGAACAAGCAACCAACTCTGCCCAAGCACCTACGCGGGGCCTTGCCTCTTTCAGAAAAAAACACCATGCGCATGGCCACCTGCCGGGAGCTGGGCATTTCGTGCTATCGATGGAAAATCCAGGTGCAGGGCTTTGGTTCTCGCGCGTTTGTGCCGTGCTGGCCCCTCGTCAGCCACATCTACAGCACAAATGCTTCGAGCGTCAGCATGCTGCAACACACCCCGCTCTCGCTCGCCTCACAAGGCCCCTCCGGGGCCCCAGGGGCCGAGGTGTTGTGGGCGGCGGAGCAATGGGCACACGGCAGCATCATGGCATATTCGCTCAACATCAGCGTGCCCGGCCCCTCCAGCACGACCACGACTCGCGACGCCCCGCTCGTCGCGCGCCACTCTTCTGCGCCCCTCTTTGTCCACCTGAGCTCGCAGGCGAGGATGCCCCTGGGGCTGGTTCACACACACATACCCGGCACCATGCAGCTCGACAACGTCACGCTCGCCCCCGACTCGTCTACTACTTTCGTAGTGCTCCCCGTTCACGCCGGACAGCACACCTCCATGCAGGTTGTGTTGTCCACACGGTGCGGAGGCGTCTCCGGACAAAGCAGGTCGGCACAACAGCCATTCTACCACTCCGGTGTCATGCATCTCGCCAAAGCGGCGACCCCGACCGCCTACACTGTCTACATCGCCTTCTCCGACTGTTCGGCCGAGGAAGGATGCAATACGCGGCTGCTGACCTCGTTCGGCGTGTATTTCTGCAACATCGCCCTGTGCGTGTCATGCCTCGTGCTCACGCATTCGTGGTCGGGAATGCATGGCAACTACTACAGCGTGGTGTATGTTTTCGCCCTTGCCACGGCGGTGATGTCCTTCAACTGGGTGTGCGCCGTCAGTGTCTACTTTGTGCATCCTGCCAGCATACAAGGAGGGCTCTTGAACCTCAAGCGCGGCTACAGGGTGTTTTTCCACCTCTTGCACGCGGTGCAACTGCTGTTGCTCGTGCAAGAGCTCAGCAGAAACCGCCTTGGCTTCGACAGCCACTACATCCTGTCAAGGATGCACAAGAGAGCCAGCCCGGAGCAATTCCTGCTGCCCTTTGTGCTACTCGACAGCAACGTCTACATAGAAAACTGCGCCATCTACCTCTGCAGCAGCTTCTTTGTGGCGTATCTGCTGTACGGGTGCAGCGAGTTGCCCCAGCGTGTGTGAGACACTCGAAGATATGAATAGATATAAAAATACATGTACAATATGGGGCCGGGGTTTTTAGCGCGTTTGCATGACCCCATTCTTCTGCAACATGTTTGCATTCCTCTGCAGCATCAGCGCAGCATCACGATGTGCATCCCGATTCTTGCACATGGTCTGGCCAGCGTGTGTGAGACACTCGAAGATATGAATAGATATAAAAATACATGTACAATATGGGGCCGGGGTTTTTAGCGCGTTTGCATGACCCCATCCTTCTGCAACATGTTTGCATTCCTCTGCAGCATCAGCGCAGCATCACGATGTGCATCCCGATTCTTGCACATGGTCTGGAACGCATCAAAGTCAAAGTACCACGCACATAAACGCTCGCTGGGGTCGGCGGACGTGGCGGCGAGCGACATGGCCACACCCTGCAACTGTTTGCAGCGAGACACACCGGGTGGTGGCGGATATCGCCACGCGCTGTGTGTTTGGTCCTTGACCAGCAGCAATTCAATGCCGTCAGTCAACTTGTATATGCATGCACGGTGGAAACGCAGTGTCTTCTCGAGCATTTTGTAGTCAAACCCGGCTCTCACAGCGTCTTGCATCTGCGATAGCCAATTCTGGGGTATTTGGTACTGACAATTTTCATTGCATCGGTGCTTGTCGTTATAGACGTATGGTAACTGTGTTCGGTCGAAACGTGTCATGTACTCCTTCATTTGCGCTTGCTTGTACTGGTAGCCGACGGTTGTGTTGACGGGATCAGGAATGTGATAACCAGCCTTCCGCACGCACCCGTTGCACTCACACTCACGCCCCTCCTCTATGCGCATCTGTGTTTCGGTAGTATGTATCTATATGCTGTGTGGGCTGTGCTGTGCTATGCTACTGTGTGCTGTGCCCCCACCCTGTTTATATACTTTGTGTACTATTCTGTGGCGTTCCCTCCGCACAGTCGCATCACTCCCGCGTACTCCGTGGCGCGCCTTTCTTGCCATATTCCACACGTCAGCACGAGCCTGCGCACCAGCTCGGCTGGCATCGTCACATACGCACAGTCCTCCCCGGCAGCTTCCGGCGGCTTGCCGAGAAGACGCAGAGACTTCTTCCGTGAACCTGCTGCAGCAATGGGGGCCCTGCGCCCCAGGCGGACGTGCGTCCCCATTGCAAAGGCCATGGCGTGCGCAGGCAATAGGCCATGAAACGCGCCCACACGAGAGCCCAGCGGGAAATCGACAGTCACCAGCGCCACAGGCCTTGGAACATCCGTTACCTCGCAGTAGAGTTTGCTATCGACCCCGTGGCCATCTCCGTGCCCTAGACTCGACGATGTGCCGAAGGTGTACACGGTGCCTTCCTCTGTAACAGCAGCCGAGTGCGCCTCGCCGGCGGCTACAAAGGCAATCTTGGCGTGGTCGAAGCACACCGGGCTGATGCGCGTGGGCACCACTCTGCTGGCTTTGTCCTTGTGGCCGAGTTGGCCTGCACTACCTTGCCCGAACGTGTACACCTCGCCCGCGCTGGTCACGGCGATGGTGTGAAAGAAGCCGCATGCCACCGTGCGCACAAGTGACCCCCCGAATACCTGCGCACGCGTACGAATCGTGAGAGCAGGGAGCGCCAACAACGCAACGCGGCTGGCGCACATTTGCAGTTTTCAATGTTTGTGTGCACAAATACATTACCTCAGCTCCTCCCACCAATCTCGGGGTGTCCACAGTTGGCCACGGCATGGTCGCAGAGAATACAGGAGAAGGAGACAAAGAGAGAACTGATGCGCCCAGACCAAGTTGCCCAGTGTCCGATCGCCCCCACATCCAGAGCTCGCCTTCCTTCGACACTGCCGCTGTGTGCAGATACCCTGCCGCCACCATGCTTATCATGCCCATGCCGCCATCACCATCCCCGGACTGTGAGGAGGACTGTCCCCACGCCGCATCAAGAGCAACTGGGCGAAAATGCCTGTGCAGAAAGTTGTCCTCGGCAAACACCACGCCGAGTTGTCCGTCTTGCCCACATCCCCACGTGTACACCTGACCACCTACGGCCAAGGCAACGCTGTGCCGGAGCCCACCCGCCAGCATGCAAATTTCGTTGGCCACGTGCTGCAAGCTTTGCACCCCTGCGATGCGTGGGAGCAAGAACTCCGGTTCCACGAGCGTCAGCACACGCCGGTCCATCTGGTCGCCAAGACCCAGCCTACCGTCGCGCCCTTTTCCGCAGCTCCATACCTGCCCCTTTCCTGCGAGCACGAGTGTGTGCTCGAAGCCGCACGCCACCATAATAACTCGGCCCATAAGAGAGCAAAGTGCTCCATTGATTCTTTGTACCGGTGTTTGTGGACGCCCTGTCGAGTACACGTCGCCTCGCCCAAGCTCCCCTGATTTGCCGCGCCCAAATGTCCACAAGATGCCCCGTGCCGTCACACAGGCTGTATGATGGTGGCCAGCAGCTACCATCACAACGGCCTCTCCGCCGAATGGTGCAACTTTGTGCAACGGCCCCCAGCGTCCGCTGTCGCCCGCGATTTTGTCAGCTCGATACATGCATCCTCCTTCCTCATTTCCCGCCCCACACATACACAACCGGTATGTTTTCTGCAGACAAGGCCCTCCCACGACCCCAGCGAGGACTTGCTTGCTGCCAAGACACGCACACTCGCAGACCCCAAGGCTCGAAATGGTGCCACACTCGGCGGGCGAGCCGCCAAAATGCCAAACATGGCCATGCTCTCCCACCAGCAGCGTCCGCCCCACCCCGCACGCGACTGCCATTGCAGCAAACGTTTGCTCCAGTTCTGCTACAGTTCTGCTGCGCCTATTCCGGCAAAAAAACGCAAAAAACGCCAAAAACGAACTGGGGCCACGAACTGTAACGCTTTTATTTTTTTGATCACAAACAGTTGGAGGGAAAAATTCTTGCCTTGCTGCAATGAGACATTTGGGGACGTACGGAAGGGGAAAAACAGTCTGGTCATTTCAGGAACAGCTGCGAATTGGGTGTCTTTCCCTTTTAATGTTTCTTACTCCTCTTGCCCCTAAAGGGCCCCGGAGGGGCTGAGGTTACTCCTGAATAAACACTTTTAAATTAAAAAAACAGTGAGGGGTCAGGTCAGTGGTGGTGTGGTGTGGGCTCGGGGCTGCCCAACCAAGCACACCAAGATGGCAAAACAGGCCACTCCATTTCCAGGGCATGGGGTACATGTGCCTGGTCGAAATACTCCAGAACGCTGCACCATGGAGACAAATTGGCACCACAGTCGGTCAATACACAGGGCCCCGGCATCTGTGTTTGGGTTGGCAGGTCTGTGTTTGCGGTGCTACTTAGGGACTTGGTATGCCAACCCTCTATGCATTGGATGGCCTTGTACACGTCGAGCAAGGTATGGTGCTCGTGCACTTGTACCAGTCTCATGTACGTGAATGATTCTTCGGAAGCAAAGCTGTCGAAAGTCTCGGAATCGTATATCATGGCAGGCATCTGGAGTACGCTGCGGAAGACATCGGGCACCCTCTTCAAGTTCACCCTGTCGTTTGCGAGATGTTGCGTTGTGCAACAGGAGTAGAGGACATCCTCCGGGTGGAATGAAATCTTGACGATGAGATAAAACGTCCTGAACATGCTGTCCTCGCCCATCGACCCCGACTCCTCCCACGAATTGCACTCCTCTTGCTCAAAATGCTCATAGCGAAAACATTCACTCACATAGATCCCGTTCGGGGCTGTCATCGCCGTGGCTTGCAAGATTTCCCACATGTCTTCCTGGTCCTGGGCCCAGTGAAACTGTTGAATCTGTGCAGGTGGAGCTCCACACGGAATGCGGGAGCCGGGCCAAAAGTGATGGAACTCTCGCAAGTCTGTACTATAGATCCGGTCTAGTGTCATTTCCCGTCGTATCAGTGTGTGGACACGGCGGCACGTGGTCTTCAATGTGGATAAGAAGGGGAATATGCTGTCATCTATCCTGAGACTTTTGATCATGTGCAAGAGAATATCATCTTCCAAATCCAACAAATCAGTTTGCAACACAGCTTGATTTGCACCCGCAGCACCCGCAGCACCCGCAGCACCCGCAGCACCCGCAGCACCCGCAGCACCCGCAGCACCCGCACCACCAGCAGCACCAGCACCACC
>Ga0209390_10009039_pt1 | contig 12087 bp, 11 predicted proteins | sample BON01_FD_187212 | JGI IMG/M metagenome (GOLD analysis project Ga0209390, IMG submission 187212) | Freshwater microbial communities from Lake Bonney liftoff mats and glacier meltwater in Antarctica - BON-01 (SPAdes) (version 2) | ecosystem: Environmental > Aquatic > Freshwater > Ice > Glacier... | reverse complement strand
CCTCCCTCCCTCCCTCCCTCCCTCCCTCCATTCCCCCCTACGTACATCCCGCCCACGACGCATCAAACACCGGCACCGCCTCCACCTCCCTCCCCGCCAACACCATGGCAAACGACAACGCCGCGGCCGTCACGCCCGAGCCACACGTGGTGACAACCTTCCTCTCCTTCGGCAGCCTCGTCAGGTCCAACCCCCCCTCCCGAAAAGCCTCCACAATCTCCTCCTTGGACTTAAACCGGGTCCAGTCCCCCTCTACCAACACCTTGTCAAACGGCACATTCACCGATCCGGGAATATGGCCCCTCGCTAGCCCCGGCCTAGGCTCGTCCACCTCCGCCTTGAACCGCGGCGCCCCCCGTGCGTCCGCAATGCAATCCTTTTCTTCCTTTTCGTTCTCTACCACCTTCAAAACCTGCTGCCAAGAATAAACAAGCCCCGGCTTCATCTTAGCCTGAAAACCATGCTTCCCCAACAAATACGCATTCCCCCCCTGCTCCACCAGCCCCTGGGGCGGCCGACTCGGGCACACCTGCGCCGCCCCTTTCTCCACCTCCCCCCCCGCAGCCTTCCACGCCGGCAATCCCCCCTGGAGGATAAACACATTCTCGTGCCCAAACGTACGAAAGGTCCACCAACACCGCGCAGCACTGAAGCATTTATGGGTGGTATACACGATAATATGGTCCTTGTTCTCCAACCCCAGGGCCGAGGCGGCTTCGGCAAAGGCGGAGGCCGTGGGGAGCATGTGGGGGAAGGGAGAGGACTTGTCGCTGATGGCGTCAATGTCAAAGAACTGGGTGCCGGGCAAGTGTTCCTCTGAGTAGGATGGGAGGGAAGGAGGGTGGGGAGGAAGGGGGGGGATGGTAGGAGGGAAGGAGAGGATGGTTAAAAAGGAGATGAGGTGTGTGGTAGGTCGAAAGGAGCTGCGCAAGGAAGAGGAGGGTATCTCCTACAAGCCAGAAGAGATCAAAACGGTCCGCAGCAAAAAAGAAGACAGGAGAGAGGGAGGGGTGGAGGAGGGAGGGGTGGAGGAGGGAGGGAGGGAGAAAATTGCAAAATAAGGAGTAGCATGCGGTGGCACATTTATTCAAGGCAACGACACTCCACATAATCCGCAGAAACGTACCTAAAAATTCTTTCTTGGCGTCGCGCGTCTTGTCGAGATGCCAGGAGGAGTCGAGGAACTTAATGCTGCGGTCCTTCGGGTTGCCGCTGGTGCTGCTGGCGGCGAGGGAGGCACGCACCTGTGGAAGTAGTTGGGAAAGGGAAATGTCAATTGGTAAAAGTAACTGCAGTAAAGGCTGGCTAAGTATGGATGGGTAGATGAATGTTTGAAGAGGGCGTGTGTGGTGGTGTGAGTCTGCTCTCGACGGGTGCATGCAAGTCCTACATACTCCTCTGCCCCCCACACCCTATTCTACTCCCTTCCCTCCGCATTCTTTCCTACCTGCTCCGCCGTCACCAAGGGCGATTGAAACAAGGGCGGCGGGGAAGGACGGGCCGCCGCAGCGCTATAAAACATCGTGGTCATGGCGAGGCACTTGAGGATGGTGCTTCCGATAGGGGAGGCTAAGAGGCCACTGCTGCTGCTGGTGGTGGTGGTTGGCGCAGCCCGGCGGAGGAGTAGACGCGCCATCCTCGTTGCGTCCTGTCGGTAGGGTGTGTGTGGGGTGTGTTGTGAGCGTGGTGGTGGTGTGTGTGCGTGCATTGTGCAGTCTCAATCAAATGCGGCAACCGACAACTCGCCAACTCGCCGCGCCTGCTTCTTCGTCCGCGTCTCACCCCAACATGCATTCACACACACACAGACCACACAGGCCGACAAGCACGCCCGCTTCAACGCTTAACTGCACGCCATGACGGACGCCAGCAACTCCAAGCCCCGCCTGGTCGTGGTACGTTCTCCTTGTCTTGCCTTGCCTTGCTCCTATCCCTCTTGCCCCAGATGCCTCCCTTGGCCGCGCCTGCCGACAAGCCCCAGACCCTTTGCCCAAGAACAAGAGCATGCAGCACCCGAACTTCTGCTCGACAATTCTGCCACCAGCACGCACCGTTCTTTGCCGCCGTTGCCCTCCGCGGCCCGTCCTCCCTTAGACCATCTCACCTCTCTTCCTCTCCCCCGCTCCCTCCCTTCCTTCCTCCCTTCCTCTACTCCCCCACACCCCATCACACACATAGGACGCCAAGAACATTCTGGGAGAAGGCCCCGTGTGGGACGACCGGCGTCAAGCCTTGTTGTGGATCGACATTCAAGGCAAGACCCTGCACACCTACACGCCTGCCGATGGGAAGACTGCCTCCTACCCCTTGCCCATGCGTCCGGGCTCGTTTGCTTTGCGGGAGTCCGGGGAAGGGCTGCTCTTTGCATTTGAGGATGGCTTTGCCGTGTACGATCCTTTCGTGACCGACCCTTCCCTTGCCACTCCTCCTGTGTATTTGGCGGCGTCTGACTACGTGGAGGGCCATCCTTACCACCAACACGGCGAAGTCCGCTTGAACGACGGGCGCTGTGACCGGCACGGGCGCTTTATCGCAGGGGGCTACAACGGCGACGAGGGCGATGCCGAGGCCGGGCGGGAGTGGGAGTGTGCCTGTGGCGTGTACGTGGTCGAAGCGCAAGCCAGCACAGTGGACAAGGGCGAATCAGTAGCAGAGAAGGAGACGAAGATTGTGGCTCGGGAGCTGTTACCCTTCAAGGTGCGATGTGCCAACTCCACGGCCTTCAGCCCCGACGGCTTCGTAGTCTACTTTGCTGATTCCCCCGACAGGGAGATCTGGGCGTTTGACTACGATTGGGAGGCGGGGCGGGTGAAGGGGGAGAGCAAGCGCGTCTTTGCTACCATCCCGCCGCCGGGGGTTCCTGATGGGTCTTGCGTTGACAGCGAGGGCTATGTCTGGAACGCCGAATTCTTCTCGGGTCGTGTGGTGCGCTACTCGCCGGAAGGAAAGGTGGACCGTGTGCTGCAACTGCCCGCGAGCCGGATGACCTGCCCGTGCTTGGGTGGGCCTGATCTCAAGACGCTTTACATTACGTGTGCCTCGGTTGGGATCGAGGAAGGGACGGAGGAAGGGGCGGGGGGCTTGTGGGCCCTAGAGGTGGAGACCCCGGGTTTGCCCGAGGCGAGGTTCTTTGGGTGAACGAGGAAGGGAGAAAGAGGAAAGAAAGAAGGAATGTAATAGAAGAGAATTGCGACAAAAAAGAAGCAAGCGTTCAATTTAGAGATCTGCGTGGTGCAAAGTTTGCTACACCTCTTGCCTTTTCTCGCTCAATCAATATTGGAAAATCAGAAGGCGGGAAGAACAATTAAAAAAGATTAAGGAAATGCATCACATACGAGTCATTGTCGATTTCTTCTTTCGTTCGTCTATGTAACATGCGTCTTCCTCCCCTCCCTCCCTTCATCTCCTCCCCCCTTTTTTCAATCATCTTTTGCGTTTCAGCTTGGCCAAGCGCGCGTGTGCCTCCTGCGCGATCTTCTTGGCCAAGGCCCTGTCACCTGTGCAGTCGTAGACGTAGGACAAGACCGGCAAGTCCCAGATGGGCTTCTTCTCCCAGTCATCCTCCTCGAAACTCTGCCGCGTCTGTTCCCATTGGGCACGCAACGCCGGCAATGACAATGCCGCCACTTCTTCGCCTCCTTCCTCGGCTACGACCTCCAGTGCTGAAAATGCTGCCGCTGCAGGCACACCTTCCCCCTCTACCTCCGTCGGAGCAGCCGCAGCACAAACAGCAGCCGCAGCCTCCGTAGGTGGCAACAGTTCCTTCTCCAAACTCACGCACACCTCCCACGCCGCGTCCAACTCCACGGGACCCACGGGCCGATAGGGCGACAAGTCCACAACTACCTCGTCCGTGGCGTCCGTGCCCAGGCCGCGGTGCACCTCGATGCAAGGCCGGCCAAGGGCGTCGCACAGCTGCCGGTGAATGTTGGCAAGCGGGCTCCCCTTCCGCTCCCGACGGTAGCCCGTGCCCCGCAATTGGACGAAGCCCATTTTCTTGGCAAGATCAAACTCCTTGCGCTCCATCTCGTTGAGGCGGTGGCAAATGTTGCGAGAGCCCGTGCCGCGTTTCTTGGCGGCTTGTCCATGCGAGAGGCGTTCCACGTCATCGAGGCTGGGGCGGCCCTTGGCCAAGGCATGCCGGCGGAGCAAGTTGGCCCGGGCGTTGGGAGAAGAAGAGGAGGAAGAGGAGAAGGAAGCAGCGCTGGTGGTCGTGTACGTGGGCAGGATGGGAGACAGGAAGGCGGTGGTGGTAGTGCGGGCAAGGGCGGCACGCATGGAAGAAGAGGAGGCGGATGATGCAGCCGCGGTGGAAAGGAGGAGGGTTGCGGCCAAGGTGCTCAGGAACGGGTGGCGCCGGCGCCGAGGCAGCGAACACATGTTTCTGTGAAGAGGCTGTGTTTAGGGGGAGTGTGGGGAGGGTGTATGTGTGAGTTTGGAAGCGTGGGATCGGGTGTGAGAGGCCACCTCACTCGGCTTGGGACAAGAGAAGCGTGACGTTGTCATGGTCGCCATGCCGTACGTATGCTCCCGGAAGAACACATTCACACTCTGACCCTGCCGCTTTCGCAAGCGCGATCTCCAAAAAAGAGCTACCCTGGCGTCGACATGCGGCCCTTTGGCTTTCCTACGAGGCAGCCTCAGCCCTCAAGCATGGCGCAAATAGCATACAAAGTCGCCTCTCAAGGAGGCAAAAATAACCTCCCCGCACGATTTGCCATAAATGCCACTCGCAACCTGCACTGTTCATCTACCTTCTGTATTTTGCCAAAAACAACACATCCCGTTTCCCCTCATTACTTCATCATTATTTCTTTGTTTTGATTCGACAACACATAACTTTATGGTTTGACGTCCTCCATTTCCTCCACCAGCGCTAGCCGATGGACCAAGCCCTCCGTGTATTTCAGCACTCTCTTCCTTGTCGGCGGTGCCTTCGCTGCACCTCCGATTCCCCCCTCCTCCTTCCCATTTAACTGCTCCTCAGAACAGACAGGCATAAACCGGGTCCCTTCCCCTTCAAACTCCGCCTTGTAAATACCCCCACTCCCGCCCACCCGCTCCAACACCGTGTGCATCATGGCCCCGCCCCTCCCAAACCTCCACCCTCCCTCCCCCTCTCCCTCCCCTTCTTCCTCCGGCAACGCCACGGGCGTTGGTGTGGGCTCCACGGTACGCACACCGGCCCGCATTCCAAACATGTACAGCCGCCACCTCTCCCTCCCTCCCTCCTTCGCCTTCGCCAGCAAGCTCGTGTGGAAGTGACCACACGCCACGTCCTCCACCACAACCTTCCCCCCTTCCTCCTCCCCCGGCATCTCCACCTCCCGTGGCAGCAGCTGGTCCTCGTACAGGTCCACGCCCCGCCCTCCCTCGCTCCGCACGCTCAGCCCCTGCCACTTGCCCCACACCCACACCTTGCCCTCCTCCGTCAGGGCCGCCGCGTGATTGAACCCCGAGGCCACCTTCCTCACTTTTGTCTCTACCGGCAGATCTATTGGAAAGGCCGAATTGTGGTTGACCGCCGCACCATTCCCCAGCTGGCCCCTCTCCCCCTTTCCCCAGGCATAGGCCCGCCCTTCCCGCGTGCAGCAGACAGCGTGCTGGAATCCCAGGGCCACCTCAACCACCGGATCCTTGATGCTTTTACCACCCGCACCAAACCCACCCTCCTCCCCCTCCTCCTCCAATCCCTGCACCGGCGTCATCGGCGTCCACACATTCGCCACATCCGCCTTCTGCATCTTCTGGGCCCTGGGCGCCCCCCCTCCCCCTCCCTCCCTCCCTCCCTCCTCCTCCGCCGCAGCCACCAGCACGGCCCCACCCAACCCACACTGACCATAGGCGTTGTGGCCCATGCAGAAGACCCGACCGCTTTCTGTAATGATGGCGGTCAGGGCCCCCGAGCAGGCCACCTTGAGAGGCCGTTCCCCACTGGGCAAGGGGAAGGCGCGAGGGAGGAGGAGCACGTCTTCCCTCAGGTAAGTAGCAGCGTCAGCAGCCGGGTTGTCGAACACGCGTTTCATGGCCTGGTTGATCCGGACGAGGATGGCGAAGGTCTGCCACATGTGTCGGAGGGAGAGGGCCTTGCGTACGTCGTGGGGGCGGCCGAAGAGGAAGAGTTGTCCGCAGGTGGTTAGCACGGCCGAGTGCGCCCAGCCCGAGGCAAAGTCTTGGATTTGATAGGGGGCCAGGGAGGCGAGGGGCGTGAGTGGGGGCTTGGACTGGAAGTCGCCTTGGCCCAGGGAGCCGAGGTAGCCCTGTTTTTTGGGAGGGGGGAGGGAGGGGTTGTGTGAGAGGAAGGAATTGAGCAGGGGGAGTCAGTTTGGTGTTGGCAGCTATGCCATAAGAGGACAGGGCGGGTAGATTACCAAGCCTCCAGTTTGAAATGCAGGCAAAGGGGAAGGGAGATGGCTTGACGTTCTTTCGCTCGGCAAAGGGATTGAGGTGGGCGCGGTGGTTTGGGGGAAGGGGGGATAGGAAAAGGAAGGGGGGATAAGGAAAAGGGAGACGTACCTCGCCCATGGAGTAGAGTTGTGAACGGGACGCGCGCATGAAGGAAGACGAGGAGAAATACTGCCGTCGTATCCAGCCTGCCCCGTGATGCGGATGGTGCTGCGTGTGGCGCTTCTCGTCATGAGGCGTGTGGTGGGCTGGCAGGGAGCTACAGGGGGAGGTCGTCGATGGGAAGGAGGAGGCAAGTAGAGGCCGGCTGGTGTGGCGTATCGACGTCCCCACCCTTGCCAAGGATGCCGCCTTGTTGCTCGCCCGGGCAGCCAGCATTGGCTTGGCTGTGGTTGTGTATATGCGTGGGTGGTGGCTGTTGGTGGTGGCATGCAGTGGTGGCAAGGGTGGGGAGGTCGAGAATCGGAAAAAAAGCGCCCTTGCTTGCGATGAAGCCACGCTTCCTGCTGCGACCGGCCACTGCGTACGCTACGAACGAGCGTGATGATTGCCCACGTGCAGACCTGTGTGGTGTGATGTGGTGTAGTTAGGGGTGTTGTAATGTCTCAAGGAGTTGAAGGATCATGCATGAGCGGCGAAGCACCTTCCTCAGTAATGTGCCCAACCAAACCACCGCACCGCACTCATTGTCCCACGCCCACAATCCCCACACACAATCACACAGGTGCAAGAGACACGAAGGGCCGCAGGTCGGTGCCTCGTTTTACCAGCCAGCAGCGCATCATCATCCACCATGCCTCGCCCAGCAGCACAACCAGAAGCAGAAGCCTCGCCTTCCTCCCCCCCGCAAGGCTCCTCCACCAGCACCAGCAGCAGCAGCAGCAGCAGCAGCAGCAGCGTCGTTCGCTTGCGCGTGGCGGGCTTGCTGTGCATGGAGAATTGCGGGCGGAGCGTGGAGCGGGCGGTGGCGGGCTTGCCCTTTGTGGAGACGGCCCAGGTGGACTTCCCCAAGCGGGTGGCGACTGTGACGATGAAGGCCTCGGCGCCCCCGACCCAGGAGGCGTTGAGGCGCATTTACGAAGCCGTGGAGCAGGTGGGCTACGAGGTGGAGCGGGTGCTGGGCCTGGACGAGACCGGCAGCCGGAGCAACACGCCCACTGCGGGGCTATTGGCGCTCACTGCGGGGCTATTGGGTGTGGAAGGAGTGAGCACGCCGTCGAAAAAGAACAAGCACAAGGACGGCAGCAGCAGCAGCACACAAGCAGCTCCTGGCACAGAAATGGAAATCTCCGTGGGCGGCATGACTTGCCAGTCGTGCGTGCGTACCGTGACGCGGACACTGGAGGGGGTGGGGAGCGTGGAGCCAGGCTCGATCAGCGTGGACCTGGACTCGGGCATTGTCAGGGTGCGGGTGTGGGGCCAGGGCGGGAAGGAGGGCGGGAGGGAGGGCGGGAGGGACGTGCAGGCTATGGGGCAGTTGATCGAGGCGGTGGAGGGCGTGGGGTTTGAGTGGCAGGGGTACTACTTGCCCTTGGTGGGCCATCGTCTGTTCAAGGCGGGCAGCGGGGAGGGCGAGGAGGAGGACAAGAAGGAGGATGATGACGACGACAGCAGCAGCAGAGGGGGACTGCTACGGCGCAGGGGGAAGAAAGTTGCTGAAACGGCTTCGAGAGCTGCTGTGGAGGAGGAGGAGGAGAATCAAGACAACGACGAGGACGAGGACGAGGACGAGGACGAGACGGCCGTCGCGAGTACCACCACCACCCAGTCCTTGCTGGCGGAGCTGGAGCGGCAGCTTGACGAGTCTCGTCGACGGAAGGGTAGCGTTGGGACGGCAGCGACCGAGGTGGGCTTGGAGCTGCGGCTGCTGGGAGAAGGAGGGGGAGGAAGGAGTGGTGACCGGGCGAGTCGGAACCGAGCACGCAATGCTTTGAGAAGCACGTCGGGGGTGGTGTGTGCCTGTGTGGTGGAGGAGGATGCACGGCTGCGTTTGATGGTGGCAAGAGTACGGGTGCGGTGCGCGGACCTTGGAGGAGGAGAAGGAGGGGGAGAAGAAGGAGAAGGAGGGGGAGAGGTGGGGGTAGGGGCCTTGGTGGCGGCCGTTGGCAAGGCGGGTTTTGCGGCGCGAGTCATTCCTTCAGAGGAGGCACAGGAGCGGATGCGGCGCCTAGAAGGGCGGGCAGGATGCTCGGCTGTTTCTCCTTCCCCACCACGGCAAAGGCGACAACAGCAGCAGCAGCGGCAGCAGCAAGTCCCGTCCTCCCCTTCTCGCCAGCCCCCCTCCTCCACTCAACCACCACTACTATCACCATCAGCAGCACCAGCAGTACTGCCCCAAGGCGCGGGCCATCTAGGGGACGTCAAGGCCGTGTATGACGTGAAGGGCATGACCTGCGGGGCCTGCGTCTCCACCCTCGAAGCCGCCCTCAGTCGGGCCCTCGGCGTCGTCACCGCCAAGGTCGCCTTGCTGTCAGAGCGGGCCGAGGTGCTGTTCGACTCCCAGGTCACGGACGCCGAGACGCTGCTAGGCGTGTTTGAGGCCGTGGGCTACGATGCCTCTCTGCGGACGAGCACGAGGGAGGACGGGGTCAAGAGCCTGTCGACCGCCATCTTTGAGGTGCAGCTGCCGAGGGATGGGCGAGGGGGAGGCAGAGGGAGGGAGGGAGGGAGGGAGGAGGAGGAGGAGGAGGAGAGGGACCGGAGCAGTTTCACGGCGGGCTTGTACGAGGGTCTGACAGGGACAGAAGGCGTGCTGGCCGTGGAGCTGCAGAGGCCAATTTCCCCCCCCGCCTCGGGAGGAAGGGGGAGGGAGGGAGAGATGGTGCGGGTGGCGGTGACGTACGAGTCGGAGTTGGTGGGGCTGCGGGACTTGATCAAGGCCCTGCGCGCGCAAGGCTACACGGCTCGCTACCTGCCCCACGCCTCGTCCTCTTCCTTCTCCTCCTCCTCCTCGGCCTTGGGTCTGGCCGCCAAGCAAGAAGCGCACCTCGTCGAGTCCTGGCGCCGGCTCTGCTTCTCTCTCCTCCTCTCCGTGCCCGTCACCTTCCTCGCCATGGCTCCGCCCTCCACCCCCCTCCCCTCCCTCCCTCCCTCCCTCCCCCCCCTGCGCGATCTCCTCCTCTTCTTCCTCTCTACGCCCGTCCAGTTCGGGCCGGGCGCCGTCTTTTACCGCGAGGCCTACAAGGGGCTACGGGGAGGCTCCTATGGGATGGCGCTGTTGGTGGCGATGGGCACGACGGCCGCCTGGAGCTTTGCTGTCTTCTCGCTTCTCCGGTCCTGGGCTAGCGGCGGGGTCTTGCCGAGCAACAGCGACTTCTTCATGACGAGCTGCATGCTTTTGTCCTTCATTCTGCTGGGCAAGTACATGGAGCACGCGGCCAAGAAGAGGACTAGCACGGCGCTGACCAAGCTCATGGACATTGCGCCCAAGATGGCCTTGCTGCTGGTGGTGAGGGAGGCGGCGGGCATCGGGGGCGGCGGGGTGGGAAGGGAGGGAGGGAGGACCAGCAATGGCAGCAGCAGCAAGAGCAGCAGTGGCCACCCAGGCAAGGACGCCACGGAGGAGGTGCTGCCCGCAGTAGAGGAGGAAGAAATGATCCCGGCCGAGCTGGTCCAGCGCGGGGACTTTCTCAAGGTGGTGCGCGGCACGCAGGTGCCGGCGGACGGGGTGGTGGTGCGCGGGGTGGGCTTTGTGGACGAGGCGCTGATCACGGGCGAGTCGCTGCCGGTGACGAAGCGGGCGGGGGACCGGGTGGTGGGCGGGAGCTTGAACACGGAAGGGCTCTTTGTCATGCAGGTGACGGGCATCGGGGAGGACTCCACGCTCCGGCAGATCATTCGATTGATGGAAGACGCCCAGCTCTCCAAGGCGCCTATCCAGGCCCTCGCCGATCGCATCGCCGGCTCCTTCGCCTTGTGGGTGCTGGCCATCTCCCTTCTCACCTTCACGGGCTGGCTGGTGGCGCTCTACTCCGGCTGGGTGCCCGACTCATGGCTCCCGCCCGAGCATCGGGGCAGCGGCAAGGGCGCGCCGTTCGTCTTGGCGCTGACGCTGGGGGTCTCGACGATGGTGGTGGCCTGTCCCTGTGCCATGGGCCTGGCCACACCGACGGCCATCATGGTGGGCACGGGTGTGGGGGCAGCGAATGGGGTCTTGATCAAGGGCGGGGAGGCTCTGGAGAAGGCCTACCGGCTCTCGGCGGTCGTGTTTGACAAGACGGGCACGCTTACGAGGGGCGAGCCTGCGGTGGACCGCTTTGTGCGGCTTGGGGGGGAGGATGGGGAGTCGGGTGGCATGGAGGGGAAGAGAGCGAACCCCACCACCGCCACCAATGGCAGCGATGCAAAGCCTGGCTCGGCTTCGAGTACGTCTTTCCCCTCCTCTCCTTCTTCTTCCCTCTCCTTTAACCGGCTTGTGTGGGCCGTAGCCAGCGCGGAGCGGGGCTCGGAGCATCCCTTGGCCAAGTGCCTTGTGCGTTACTACACATCCCTCTCCTTCTCGGCCTCCTCGTTTTCTTCTTCCTCTTCTCCTTCTCTTCCTCCCTTGGCCGAGCCACAAGACTTCCAAGCCGTGTCTGGGAAAGGTCTGCTTTGTCGCGTGGGTCCTCATCATGTCGCGGTCGGCTCGCTCGCCTGGCTGGACGAGGTGCATGCGTCGCCTCCCTCGTCGGCTGCCCTCCAAGCTGCCAAGGACGCCGAAGCCCTGGGCAAGATTGTGATTTGGGCCGCGCTGGATGGGCGCGCTGCCGTTCGGATCGAGATTCTGGACCGGCCCCGCCCGGAGGCCAAAGCGGTGCTGCGGGCGCTTAGCCAGGATCTGAAGCTGCAGGTGTACATGGTCACGGGGGACAACGCCCGCACTGCCGCGACGGTGGCCCGGGGGCTGGGCATTCCTGCCTCGCACGTGATGGCCGAGACGCTGCCCTCGAACAAGGTGGCCAAGATCAAGGACCTGCAGCGGCGGGGGCACGTGGTGGCGATGGTGGGAGATGGAATCAACGACGCGCCGGCCTTGGCGCAAGCAGACGTGGGCCTGGCGATTGGCGCAGGCGTGGAGGTGGCGCAAGAAGCCGCGGACATGGTGCTGATGAAGTCTGACCTGACGGCCGTGTTGACTGCCATCCACTTGTCGCGGGTCATCGTTCGGCGCATCTACCTGAACCTGGTCTGGGCGCTCTTGTACAACGTGGTGGGCATCCCGCTGGCCGCCGGCTTGCTCCTTCCCTGGCTGCACACGGCCATCCCGCCCTACGTCGCGGGGGCGGCCATGGCCCTGTCGAGCGTGTCGGTCGTCGCCAGCTCTTTGGCCTTGAAGTGGTATACGCCGCCGAGGGTGCGGATCAGCAGCAATAGGGAGGCGGGGGAGGAGTCAGAGGAAGGGGAGGAAGGTGAGGAGGGAGAGGGAGGGGAAGGAGAGGAGAATGAGGCCAGGCGAGTCTGGAGCATTGATATGGACGGGAAGGAAGGAGAAGGCCAAGATGAGCGATCGCGCCTGTTGGAAAGGGGTGGTGGTAAGCGGGGGTATGGAGGTCTGTGATGCGACGCATTGATGGGCAAGCAGGGAGGGATGGTTGCCGCAATATCAATATGCGCAGAAATATTGAAGTAAAAGAAAAGGATTTCGATAATGTTTGCAAATACAACAATGCAGAAAAAAGAGATTTCCTTAAAGTTGCTTTGTTT
>Ga0209390_10009038_pt1 | contig 12089 bp, 8 predicted proteins | sample BON01_FD_187212 | JGI IMG/M metagenome (GOLD analysis project Ga0209390, IMG submission 187212) | Freshwater microbial communities from Lake Bonney liftoff mats and glacier meltwater in Antarctica - BON-01 (SPAdes) (version 2) | ecosystem: Environmental > Aquatic > Freshwater > Ice > Glacier... | reverse complement strand
TATATACATGTGTGTGTGTGTGTGTGTACATGACATACATACATATGTACACACATACACACACATATATGCATGTTGTGTCTGCCTGCAGGTGGGCGGCGGACCGGCTTGCGCAGGCGCAACGTCGCGAGGCGGAAATCTCCGTCCAGCTTGCGCTCGCCGCCACGTGCGTCGACGAGACGCGCGCGCCACTCATCCACTGGCGGCGCGACCTGCGCGCCGCCCTCCGCGCGCTCGGCTCGCCCCTCGGCCAGCTGCTCGACGCCAACGACGCGACGGCGCCCGCGCAGCTGCGGCGCGTGGCCGCGGCGGCGGAGGCGGAGGCCGCGGCGGAGGAGGCTGCGCGGTGTGGCGCCGAGGGTCGCGCGGCGGCGGCGGCGATGCGTGAGGCGGAGGCCACCATCGCTCCCGCGAGTGCGGCGGCGGGCCGCAGCGGCGAGGCAGTGCGCTGCGCGCTGGTCGAGGCGGTGGGGCTGCACGCGAGGCACGTGGCGGCCGTGGCGGCGCTCTCTGGCGCGCCGGAGGGGATGGGCGGCTACCCGGATGGGCTGGGCTTCGCCGGCGGAGAGTTCGGCGCCGCGGAGGGGATTCTCGCAGAGGCGATCCGCGCCGTGCCGCCGGCACCCACCCTCGCGCCCACGCTGCGGGCGCTGGTCGCCGCCGGCGACGCGGCCGGCAGCGCCGGCAGCGCCGGCGCCGCGAGCGCGCTCGGCCAGGCGGCGGCGGCGCTGCCTCGGCTGGACGAGCTCGAGCGCGCGGCCCTCGCGTCCGAGGCGGCGCTGGTGCGCTCCGCCGCCGATGTCTGGAGGGCGCTCGACGAGTACGTGGCGCGGACGCGCGGACGGCTGCCGTCGCACGCGTCGGTTTCGCTCTGCGCCTCGTGGGAAACCTGGCTGGGCTTGGCGCTCGGCGCGTCGCCCGCCGCGTGCTCCGAGCTGCTGCAGCAGGCGCTCTCTGGCGGCGGCCCCGCGGTTAACCCCGAAGCAGTGGGCGGCCCCGAAGAGTCGCTTGAGCTTGCGCTGTTGGTTGCGACGCTTCGGCGTGCGGAGGGCGCCGCCTCAGAGGCGCACGCCGCCCTCAGCAGCACCGCACGACGCCATGCCGCCGCGCTCGACTCCTTCTGGGCTTGGCTCGGCGCGGCACTCCGAACAGGAGGAGCAGGTATTCGACAAAAACAACGTCCTAAGGGAGGAATACCGGAGGGAGGACCAATACCTGAGCATCGAGATACAACCATAATGGGGCACAGGGTCAGAGGGCATACCTACATACGAAGGAGCCCAGGATTCGGGTCTGTTGCCCTGTAGGGGTATGCATGGGAGACGGATAGAGACGACACACCAACCCTAACCCCATCGCCTGTTCACTCCCTTTCGTGTAGAAGTACACGACACGACACGACACACCAACCCAAACCCATCGCCTCGTTCCCAACTGTTCACTCCCTTTCGTGTAGAAGTACACCACACGACACGACACACCAACCCAACCCCATCGCCTCGTTCCCAACTGTTCACTCCCTTTCGTGTAGAAGTACACCACACGACACGACACACCAACCCAACCCCATCGCCTCGTTCCCAACTGCTCACTCCCTTTCTTGTAGAGATACACCACACGAGGCGACCCACCAACCCAACCCCATCGCCCCATCTCCGACTGCTCACTCCCTTTCCTGTAGAGGTAGCAAAGGGTTCGCCCTAGCTTGGTACCGTGCCCTGACTTGGTACTTTCTGCGCTTGAGCCCCCCACGCGCACAGTTTGAGCCCTGGAAAGCTGTCGGCACGCGGGGGAGGGGCTCCCTTGCTGCCCGGTAACGAGTCGCGGATCGTCCGGCGCAGCAAACGGTCGTGCTGGCGAAGAGTACCAAGTTCAAGCACGGTACCAAGTTAGGGTGAACCCTTTGCTACACCACACGAGACGACCCAACAACCCAACCCCATTGCCTGCTCACTCCCTTTCGTGTAGAGGTGCACCGCACGAGACGACAGACCGACCCAATTCCTTCGCCTCGTCTCCGACTGCTCACTCGCCGCTTGGCCTTTACACGATATTGCCATTACCAATATTGTATGGTGTATGGCATACACAAAGGGGGTCGGGGGGGGGCGCCGTATTTTGCGCAATAGTCGTGCAATAGTATTGCAATAGTTCCAGCAATGCAGGTGGTAACTTGAGAATTTATTCGTGTACAAGAGCCTCGAAGTAAGCAATATCTTGTGAAGGCTAACAGGTAGACGGATCGAGACGACCCACCAACCCAACCCCATCGCCTGCTCACTCCCTTTCGTGTAGAGGTACACCGCACTAGACGACAGACCGACCCAATTCCTTCGCCTCGTCTCCGACTGCTCACTCGCCGCACCGCTTAGCCGTTACACGATATTACCAGGGCCAATATTGTGTGGTCTATGACATACAAAAGGGGGGCCGGCCGGGCTTCGTAATTTGCGCAGTAGTCGTGCGATAGTGTTGCAGTAATGTGGGCCGTGCAGGTGGTGGGAGGCAACAAAAGGATGATTGACTTCCACAATAAAGCTTTCAAGTGAAACAATATCTTGTACAGGCTAACTCGCCGCACCGCCCTCCCTTTGGTGCACAGACGCTCGGCAGAGCGCAACCGCGTTGCTGCGGCGGCAAGGGGAGGCGGCGGCGGAGGCGGCGGGCGGACGCTGGGGTGGCGCGCTCAGCCTCGGCGCGTGGCTGCTCTCGGTGGCGCAGGGGGTGGTCGGGCTAGAGTCGGCGCGCCACGCAGCAGCGAGCTCCGAGGCGGCCGCCCTCCACGAGCGATACGCCGCGCTGCTCCGCGCGCACGCCGAGTCGCTCGACGCCGAGGCGCGCGCGCGCACGCTCGCGGGCGGGCTGCTGGCGCGCTGCGAGGCGCTGGGGTCGGCTGCGGCGCGGCACGCCGAGCTAGCTCCGCGGCTGCGCGAGGAGTCTGCGTCGCTCGGCGTGAGCCTCGCCGCGCGGCGCCAGCCTGACGCGGCGTTGCTAGAGCGCGCGCGCGCCGCCGCCGCCGCCGCCGGACGCGTGCTGTCTGAGGGGGCGCGTGTGGGCAGCGCGCTGGTGGAGCTGCACGCGGCGGTCGCAAGGCTGCCGGCGGCGGGCGGCGGCGTGGCGCAGGTATCCTCCCCTACGGTATCCCGCCCCACGGTATCCTCCCCTACGGTATCCCGCCCCACGGTATCCTCCCCCACGGTATCCTCCCCTACGGTATTCTCCCCTACGGTATCCCGCCCCACGGTATCCTCCCCTGCGGTATCCTCCCCTACGGTATCCTCCCCTACGGTATCCCGCCCCACGGTATCCCCCCCTGCGGTATCCCCCCCTGCGGTATCCTCCCCTACGGTATCCTCCCTATGGTATCCTCCTACGGTATCCTCCCCTACGGTATCCTCTTACGGTATCTTCTGCTAGGGTATCCCCCCCTAGGGTATCCTCCCTTACGGTATCCTCCCCTGCGGTATCCTCCCCCACGGTATCCCCCCCTACGGTACCCCCGTGTGGCACCCCCCCCCTACATGTTGAATACGCAGAGCGAAGAATATACTACGGTATTCAATTCATATTTAGCCTGTTTTATGAATACATTAACCTTGAATATGGACGTCTCCATGGCATATACAGGGTGAACCAGGCGGAATACGTTGTTTGTATTCTTGTGCCTACGTCCCAGGAATACGTGAATCTCTATTCAACACCTAGCCTCCCCCCCCCCCCCCTGCAGGCGCAGGAGCTCTCGCGCGGGCTTCGCTGTGCGTGGCGTGCCTACGACGCCAGGGCGCGCATGCTGACCGGCCGGCTGCTGCCTCACGCACTGGGCCAGCAGGGGGGCCGCGCCCAGGCCGACGCCGCCATCGCCGCCTTCGCGCTCGTGGCGGCGCCAGTCGGCGAGGAGGCGGCGAGCGGAGGCGCGGGCGGCGAGGTCCCCGCGGCCAGCGGCGAGGAGGAGGACGGCGGGGGCGCTGGGGCGGAGGAAGAGGGCGAGGGCGAGATCGCTGCGGAGATCGCGGCGCTGGGCGGCGGCGGGCTGGGCGGCTTCCTGTTTCGGATGGGAGAGGCTGCGGACGCGCTGCAGCTGCGCCTCGCAAGGCTGGGCACCGCCTGCGCGGCCGCCGCGGGAGACGGGCCCAACGCCGACCGGCAAAGCGCCGCGGGTGACGATACCGCGGGGGGGGCGGCGGCCGCAGTGCCGGAGGAGTCCACCTCCGCCGAGGGAGGCGGGAGGGCGGGCGGCGCGGGCGGCGGCGAGCAGGAGCGCAACTCGCACGCGCTGAGCATGCTGCGGCGCGTGCGCTGCCGGCTGGAGGGGCGCGTAGGCGAGGCGCGGCTGGGCGTGGCCGAGCAGGTGGAGGCCATGATCAGGCAGGCCACCAGCGTCGACCAGCTCGCGATGCTTTACGAGGGCTGGGCGCCGTGGGTCTGAGATCAGTGTTGCTCAAAGTAGTCTCTTCGTTGGGGGCTGTGTGTGCGTGCACACATTGTCGCGCGGCGCGTGGCGCCGGCGCGCCGCGTCGTACGTGCGTCGTACACATACTCTCAACCTCGACCACCTTGATCGTAGTCGTCACAGTCGTCGGTATACATGTGCCAAAAGGCAAATATGAAAAAGGCTTAGATGGGGCTCGGCAGTCGCGCCAGTCAGGTGACGGCCTCGTACGCGCGTGTGCATGTGTGTGTAAGTCGGATATTTGCGCCTCTCGGATCAACCCGTGCCCGTGTCCGTGTCCGTGTGTGATTTGCGCCCCTACTACTACACTACTACTACTACTTGTTGAAACCTAGTAGGGCGTACTCCCCGGACTAGGCCACTATCAGCGCTGATGGTGGCCTACAGTAGTAAGGAGTACGCCCTACTATAGGTTTTAACACTTCTCGTCGCTAGTCACGAGTCACTTTAAACTCTTAGTAATAGTAATTAGTAACTAGTTTTTTAGCACATAGCACCGACCGACGCCATTATATAATTTGAATATTTGACGCGCCATGTGACCTCGTTTTTAGACAATAGTCAGTCAGTCACAAGTTGTCACAAGGGGTATCGCGAGTTGCGAGTTGGAGCTGGACGTACTGTAATACGAGTGAAGCTCAGGCAAATAACTACTAGCCAATCTTAGCGCATAATATTATTATACCGCATATTTTTTTTAGCTTTATTCCACACACAAAATTACTATATATACGACATATACAAACAAGCTAGCCAAGGCCAAGGCTAAGGCCGCGCACGACGCACGCACACTTACACAGGGTACATGCCGCACGGCACACACAGGCGCGCAACATGCCCGGCACCCGATACATATAAACCTATGCACTTTTACACATACACGCTGCACATGGGTTAACCCGAATCAAGCCACCCCACTACAGTATGATTCAGTGCACACCTACTTCCCAGACAAATGCGAAAGTCATCGTCGTCAGCGCCGCAGCGCAAGGACCAACCAAGGAGCAGGCGCAGAAGATAAACTAGGCTCTCGAGGCGAACTGAAAAGGAAGCACGCACTGTGGCCCCGCTCTACAGACTCACTACTCCCCACAAGAGTCACTGCTCCCCGGAGAAGTCCGGCTCGAAGCTCTGGCGCAGCACGCACTCCAGCAGCTCCGAGTCCTTGATCGCGAAAACGTTCTTCCGCCCAAACAGGTCTTCGCACGTGCGCCGGTCGATGTCGTTCCAGACCAAAACCAGCGGCGCCTTTACATGCCCAGCGCTCGGCAGCCGGTCCGTGATCGTGCCCCCCGCCTTCTCGAGGATGGTCCGGAGCTGGTTGGGAGCCGGCGCCGTGCGGTTGGTCAACACAAACGTGAAGCCGCGGAGGCAGCCGCCCGCCAGCCGTGCGGCGCGCGAGGCGCTCGCGTCCCACTGCATGTCCTTCGTCGTCTGCTCGTCAGTGAGCAGGTGCGGTTCCGTCGGCACAAAGGCGCCCGCCGCCCGCGATGCCTCGACCCACTTGGTGGTGACGATGTCGCAGACGGAGACGGCGACGCAGAGCTTGAGCGAGCGCTTCGGGTTTGGCTCAACTACCATGATTGTGTCCGCCTCGATGTCCTCGGGCCGCTCCACGAGCCGCCCGCCGAGCTTCTCCACCGCCGCTTGCAGCTCCTTGAGCTGCGCCGGAGCCTCGATCCCGGAGATGCTAACGCTGCGAGAGTAGCGACCGGGCGCAGACGATGAAGAGGCCGCGGCCGCTGCCCGCACACGCGCCGATGCAGCCGCCGCCGGTGCAGCTGCCGCCGGTGCAGCCGCCTCCGCCGGTGGTGCCGCCGACGGCGCGGCCGTGGCGCTCTCAGCGGCGCGGCGGCCACTCGCCCGGCGCTCGCCGTCGGCGGAGGAATTGGCGAAGGAGGGCCTTTGCGCCTCGGGAGCCGCCGCGGCCGTAGCGCGCTTCTTGCCGCCTTGCGACCCCGCGTCATCCGCAGCAGCCTCGCGCCCGCGCTTCTTCGCCTGCTTGGCGCCTGCCGCCGCGCGCCTTGGCTGCTCTGGTGCGGACTCCGCCGGAACAGCAGCAGCGGCGGGCGCCTCGTCAGCCGCAGCGCTCTTCCTTCCGCGGCGGGACGACGGCGCTGCCGCCGGCGCGGGCGCTGCTGCGGGCGCCGCCGCAGCCGCCGTGCCGCGGCTCCGCTTCCCTCCACGCTCCGGCGGCGCGGCCTCCTCCTCAGCCGCGGCGCCGTCGTCACCCGGCTCCGTAGCAGCACCCGCAGCAGGCTCCGCTGCCGCTGTCCGCTTCTGCGCTCGGCCAGCCGGGGCGCTTTCCTCCGCGGGCGCGGGCGTGACAGACGCCTCCGTAGCCTTGGTGCCCCGCCCGCTGGTCCGCCGCGACAACTCCGACGACAGTGCCGGTTCCGGTGGCGCCGCGGACGTGTTCACCGCAGAATCTTTCCCGACACGCCGCTTGGACGCGCGCTTGGCACAAGCCTCCGGCGCCGCCACCTCCGGCTCCACTGTGTGGTCCTTGCTGCCGCGCCGTGAGGACGCTCGCTTGGCGGGTGTCTCTTCCTCCGCCGCCTGCGGCTCCACCGCAAGGTCCTTGCTGCCGCGCTGTGAGGACGTTCGCTTGGCGGGTGTCTCTTCCTCCACCGCCTCCGGCTCCACTGCGTGGTCCTTGCTGCCGCGCCGTGAGGACGTTCGCTTGGCGAAAGCCTCTTCCTCCGCCGCCTGCGGCTCCACCGCAGGGTCCTTGCTGCCGCGACGTGAGGACGTTCGCTTGGCGGGAGTCACTTCCTCCACCTGCTCCGCTTCTGGCTCCGCTGCGCCAGGCTGCGGCGTGGGCTCAGCTGCTGCCGCCGTGCTGCGCCCCCTCCGTGCAGGCGCCGCCTCCGGCTCCGCAGCGACTGGCGGCGGTGCCGGCTTAGCTGCCTTTGGCGCTGCACCGCGCCTCCCTCGTGCGGGCGCTGCTTCCGGCTCCGCAGCGGCTGGCGGCGGCGCCGGCTTAGCTGCCTTTGGTGCTGCACCGCGCCTCACGCGTGCGGGCGCAGCTTCCGGCTCCGCAGCGGCTGGCGGCGGTACCGGCTTAGCCGCCTTTGGCGCTGCACCGCGTGCGGGCGCAGCTTCCGGCTTCGCAGCGGCTGGCGGCGGCGGCGGCTTAGCTGCTTTCGCCACCGCGCCGCGCCTTCTCTGCGCCGACGCCTCTGCTGCGGGCTCTGCAGCGCTGCGCCCTCTGCGTTCCGGCGCAGGGGCCTCGGCAGGCGTCGCCGCTCCAGCCGCATGTTGGGCACCGGCGCTGTCCGCGGACGGCGTCGCAGCAGAGCGGCGCGCGGCGCGTGACTTCTTCTTGGCCTTCTTCCGCCCGCCCTCGGCGTCGCTTCCTTCCGAAGCGTCGGTGGCTGTAGCGCTCTCTGGAACCTCAGCACCGGCGCCCCCCTGCCCACCACTCGAGGGCGTCGTTGCCTCGGCAGGGGCCTTGGCTGCGGCAGTGGGCGCCGGTGGTGGCGCGGCGCCGTCGTGCTCGCGGTCGACGATGTGTGCAATGACAGCCGTGCCGCGGCTGCGAAAGGTGCCCGTCGCCGTCGCTGCAGGCGCAGCGGAAGGCGGCACGGCGTCGACGGTCGGCGCCTCCTCATCCGTCGAAGACTCCGGTGGCGGCGCAGTAGCGGCGGCGTCCGCCTCGTCTGCTTGCACCCGCGCAGGCTCTGGCGGCTCGTCGCCGAGGATATCCTGCTGCTGAGAGACGATTTGGGTCGCCGCGAAGCGCTGCGTGGCCGAAACGTTGGAGCAGGGGCTCAGACCAACGGAACCAGGGCTGGGAGCCGTCTCTCGCGACGCTGGCGTGCCGGGTGGGGGAGGCAACACCGCCGACGCGGCCTTCGCAGTCGGCGGCTGGGGAGTCGACACCGACGACGGCACGGGAGCCGGAGCCCCTGCGGGCACGGCCGCGCCCTCCGGTGGCGGCTGGCCCACTCCCGGCGGGGACTCGGCCTTCTCCTCATCGCCCTCGGGGATGTCTGCAAACTCTTGCGTCGCGAGGCCGGGACCCGCCCCGGCTCCCTCGTCAATTCCGTACGCCTGCGTCTCGTCGGCGCCGTAGACTTGAGTTTCGTCTCCGCCGCCCACAAAGTCTGCAGGCGTTGCGGCAGCTGGCGGCACCGTCTCTGCAGGCTCCGGACCGCCGATCTGCGTCGCGTCGGTGTCCGTAGCAGGCGTCGTCGCGAACAGCGGGGGCGGCGGCATCGCCGTTGCACTCGCATCATGCGCCTCGCCTTGAGTCGCCTCGTCGCCACCACCCACCTGCGTTGCATCAGCGTCCATCGCAGGCGTCATCGTGACCGGTGGCGGCGGCGGCATCGCAACAGACGCCCGTGCACTCTCATCAGGCGCCTCGCACTGAGTCGCCTCGTCGCCACCACCGACTTGCGTCGCATCAGCGTCTGCAGCAAGCGCCATCACAACCGGCGGGGGTGGCGGTATCGCAGCAGTCGCTCGTGCACTCGCAGCAGGCGCCTCGAACTGAGTCGCCTCGTCGCCACCACCGACTTGCGTCGCATCAGCATCCACAGCAAGCGCCCTCGCGACCGGCAGCGGCGGCGGCGACGCAGAAGCCAGATCCTCCACCGACTCCATCTGCCTCGCCTCGCCGCCGTCATGCGTCGCGTCAACATCCTCAGCAGGCTCCATCGCAACCTGAGGCGGCGATAGCTGCGTCTCAGACGCCAGATCCTCCACCACCTCCGTTTCCGTCGCTTCGCCGCCGCCACCGATCTGTGTTGCGTCGCCACCCAGCGGGGCTCCGGCGGGTACTCCTGCTGGCGCTGCGGCTGGCACGTCGGCCGGCGCTGCTGCCCTCGACCCGCCATCCTCCTCATCGTCAGTTTCGTCGTCGTCGTCGTCTTGTACCACAGGCAGCCGCACCGCCGCCTCCTCCTCCGCGCCAGTCTCCTCCTCTCCGTAGACCTGCGTCGCACCGCCGGCACCAGCTGGTGGCGCGTCGGGCGCGTGCTGTGCCGCAGCATGCGTCGCCTCGCCACCGGTTGGTGCCGCCGGAGCAGGCACGGGGTCGTAGATCACATCCTCCTCCTCCGTCTCTGAGCTGTCGTCCTCCTCCACCGCCGGGATGAACGCCACCGGCGCGGCTGCTGCCACCCCCGCCGCCGGTGCGGGCACGGCACTCGCGGACGGGTCCGGAGAGGCGGGATCGCTGACGGTGCCGCCCGGTTCCAACGCGGTGCTTATCATCATCTCATCGGTGCCCCCCTCTGCCGGAGACGCCGAAGACAGCGGGGAGGAGCCGTCGTCTGCTACTTCCAGCACCACGCCGTCGGACGCCAGCGTGACGTCGGCGTCGAAGACCGAGCTCATCTCGGCGGGCACGCCGGCCGGCCCCACCGCAGCCGTCTCGCCAGCGACGCCTTGGTCGCCCACGCCAGTCGCGCTCGCGTCGCCAGCACCCGCGTCACCAGCGCGCGCCTCGACGCCGCTCTCCTCGCTGCTCACGCGCGTGTCCAGGGCCCCGACACTGCCTTCCGCTCCGGCGGCCGGGGCCTCGCCTTGCTCTGGGGCCTGGCCCAGAGCCTCTGCTCCGTCACCCGCTGCTGGTTCCTCCACCAGCATCGCGTCATCCTCAACGTACTGAGTCGGGCCCTCGTCCTCGTCGAGCATCTGTGTGGCCCCAAGCGGCGCGACCTGCAAGGGCGGGGGGCGTCAGATCTCTGGTCCTGTTAGACCCAGCTCGGCTGTGGTGCAGCGGGATGGGGGCGAAGGCGCACCGGCGCTTCCGGAGTCTCGATCCTAACCCAGACGCCGCCAACGTGCACAACCATCTGGGGCGTGACGCGATGCTTCACCCCGGGCGTGGCGCGGTTGCCCTCCACCTTTACGCCGTTGCGGGCGCTCGCAGTCGGAACGATGGACGTACGAAGCCGGCCGTTTGACATTGCTTCCACGACTGCGCGCACACAGGCGAGATACACAGTAAGTAAGAGGCGACGGTGCGCGAACGTGGTGGCGGGGCACCTACCGATGCTAGCGTGGTCTCGAGAGACGCTGTTGCTGTCCAAGCACACGTCGCAAACTGTCTCGCGCCCGACGCTGAAGATGGAAGGGCCTGCGCCAGTCCCGATGCTGAGCGTATGCGCCTGCGCGATGTTCCCGCCCTCGTCCAGCTCGTTGACCACGACGACACGAGGAGGAATCTCCTCGCCTTCGTCGTCTACCGCCTGGGTCGCCATGCCAGATTCTCTGGCACGAAGCGCTACCGGGACTTGGGTTCCAGCGGCGAGTTAGCGGGTTCACGCTTTTTGTGATCCAAAAAAAAAAAATAGCTCGAAAGTGATTTCGAGTGTTTTCTTTTTGCGATATCGATGGCCACGCCAAGGAGGAGGCGAAGGGCGAAGGCGCATTTTTGTTACTGGTACTGGAGCAAAGCAACTAGGGTAGGGAGGCCCCGGGTGCCCATCTAGCGACCACAGACCTTAGCCACCGCCCAACCCCATTATTGAATATATAAACCTCTCGCGCGACGGCGCAGCAAGAGGCACACACACACACGCCCTCTCGCTCTCGTGCAAACAAACGCCTAGCTCTACTTCTCCTCCACAGCCGGGGCAGCCTCCTCCGCAACCGGGGCCTTCTCGCCGGTGGGCGCCACGTTCGACATGTGGATGCCCACCTCGCGCTTGAGGATGCGCCCCTGCTCGCCCTCCTTCATCGGCTTGACGTTCTTGCTCATGATGTTGACGCCCTCCACAGTTACCATCATCTTCTTCGGGTCGATCATGATCACCTGCGGCGGCAGCAAGGGCGCAGGCTGGTGAGGACCGAGAGCGCTGTTTGCGGGCCCGTCTCTCGCGTGGCTGCTGGTCAGCAACGCGTCAGTAGCTTTGGTGAGCAACGCGTGAGTAGCTTTGAGGAACGCCGGCACCGCTGTCGGCACCCGACAAAGTCGGGCCATAGAGAACACGACGTCTCGAACCAGCTCCGCGCCCGACTACGCAGCTGGCACTGACGTGCAGGCGGCAGGTGCAGACCACGTCTCACCTTCGCCACCTTGCCCTTGTCATCGCCGGACAAAACTTTCACCATGTCACCCATCCGGATCTTGGCCGCCGCCATGGTGACGGCGGAGCCACGCGGTGCGACCCGCGCCGGCGAGCCGAGCTGGAGCGCGCTCGCGCAGGCGCACAAGAGCGCAACGATCAGCGTCCTGAGCATGACGGACCCGAGCTGCGACTGAGCGACGAGCTGAGATAGTTCGTGGTCTTTAACTTTAGTACATTGGTTTAGGTTTGGAAATTCCCGGGGGGGGACGGTGCAACTTGTGCTTAGCGGGGGAAGGAAGGGGAGAAAAGCGGGCTGGTGCGGAAGGCGGAACCTCTTGTTGCACACATGTCTCCCCTCCGTCATCCTCCCACTCTTTCTCCTACAGTACCGCTGCACAGGGTCGTCTGTGAACACACGTAAATTCACACGTACGCGCCCGGTCTGCCCTCGCTGGCGATGCCCACAAGATCAAGAAGCACGGCGCCGACGCTCGCGCTGCCGGCTTTGAGCTAGTCCCTGCTGCCTTCGCCTCGCTCGGTGCCTGGGGCCCGAGCATCAGGAAGTGGTTCACCGAGCTCTGGCAGGAGAAGATCAAGGATGCCAAGGCTGCTCA
>Ga0209390_10009033_pt1:0-7500 | contig 12096 bp, 6 predicted proteins | sample BON01_FD_187212 | JGI IMG/M metagenome (GOLD analysis project Ga0209390, IMG submission 187212) | Freshwater microbial communities from Lake Bonney liftoff mats and glacier meltwater in Antarctica - BON-01 (SPAdes) (version 2) | ecosystem: Environmental > Aquatic > Freshwater > Ice >... | reverse complement strand
CGCCTACACCCTGAGGCCAAACGCTGACCCGCAGTTTCGTTACTTTCCGCTCTGCCTCCAGTCTGTTTCTCGCTACTACACCTCCCTCTTCGCGTTTCCCCGCAGTAGCCTTTCGTTCGCTGCTAACCCCCCTGTCCCGTTTGTTTGTGTACAGGAGCACAACTAGCACCATGCCTACACGATGCCTCCCAAACCCTTAAAACTTATCCGGCGTCGAACGCTCAACTATGGGGGCTAACCCGACTAACCCGCAGCAGCCTTCCTTTCCCTGCTAACCCGCCTGTCCTGTTTGTTTGTGTACAGGAGCACAATTTGCACCACGCCTACACTACACGCTGCCTCCCAAACCCTCAACAACTAACCCGGCCTCGAACGTCTAAATATATGTTAGGCTAACCCCGCGGGTAAACCTCCCCCACAGTAGCCTTTCGTTCGCTGCTACCCCCCTGTCCTGTGTGTTTGTGTACAGGAGCACAATTTGCACCACGCCTACACCCTGAGGCCAAACGCCGACCCGCAGTCCCGTTACTTTCCGCTCTGTCTCCAGTGTGTTTCTCGCTACTACACCTACACCTCTCTCTTCGCGTTTCCCCACAGTAGCCTTTCGTTCGCTGCTAACCCCCCTGTCCCATTTGTTTGTGTACAGGAGCACAATTTGCACCACGCCTACACTACACGCTGCCTCCCAAACCCTCAACAACTAAGCCGGCCTCGAACGTCTAACTATATGTTAGGCTAAACCCGCGGGTAAACCTCTCCCACAGTAGCTTTTCTTTCGCTGCTAACCCCCCTGTCCTGTGTGTTTGTGTACAGGAGCACAATTTGCACCACGCCTACACCCTAAGGCCAAACTCCGACCCTCAGTTCCGTTACTTTCCACGCTGGCTCCAACCTGTCTCTCGCTATTAACACATCTCTTCGCGTTCCCCCGCAGTAGCCTTTCGTTCACTGCTAACCCCCCTGTCCCATTTGTTTGTGTACAGGAGCACAATTTGCACCACGCCTACACCCTGAGGCCAAACGCCGACCCGCAGTTCCGTTACTTTCCGCTCTGCCTCCAGTGTGTTTCTCGCTCTACACCTCTTTCTTCGCGTTTCCCCACAGTAGCCTTTCTTTCGCTGCTAACCCCCCTGTCCTGTGTGTTTGTATACAGGAGCACAATTTGCACCACGCCTACACCCTGAGGCCAAACGCCGACCCGCAGTTCCGTTACTTTCCGCTCTGCCTCCAGTGTGTTTCTCGCTACTACACCTCTCTCTTCGCGTTTCCCCACAGTAGCCTTTCGTTCGCTGCTAACCCCCCTGTCCCATTTGTTTGTGTACAGGAGCACAATTTGCACGATGCCTACACCCTGAGGCCAAACGCCGACCCGCAGTTCCGTTACTTTCCGCTCTGCCTCCAGTGTGTTTCTCGCTACTACACCTCTCTCTTCGCGTTTCCCTACAGTAGCCTTTCGTTCGCTGCTAGCCCCCCTGTCCCATTTGTTTGTGTACAGGAGCACAATTTGCACCACGCCTACACCCTGAGGCCAAACACCAACCCGTAGTTTCGTTACTTTCCGCTCTCGCACGTATCCTTTCTCTAACTCGGGTTCACCCTAACCATCTCTCGGTTGTGTGTTTGCGTGCAGGAGCACAACTTACACCACACCACGCATACACACTGTGTCGTTTCTTTCCGCTATAGCGTCGAACCTCGGGTAAACCCTAACCCATACCCCGCAGTTTCGTCACGTTCCGCTCAACTCTGAACCTATATCTAACTACTTACCAATCTCTTTGTTGTGTGTTTGTACAGCAGCACAATTTGCACCACGCATACACGCTGAGGCCAAACGCCGACCCGCAGTTTCGTTACTTTACGCTCTGCCTCCAGTGTGTTTCTCGCTTATACACCTCTCTCTTCGCGTTTCCCCACAGTAGCCTTTCGTTCGCTGCTAGCCCCCCTGTCCCATTTTTTTGTGTACAGGAGCACAATTTGCACCACGCCTACACCCTGAGGCCAAATGCCGACCCGTAGTTTCGTTACTTTCCGCTCTCGCACGTATCCTTTCTCTATCTCGGGTTCACCCTAACCATCTCTCGGTTGTGTGTTTGCGTGCAGGAGCACAACTTACACCACACCACGCATACACACTGTGTCGTTTCTTTCCGCTATAACGTCGAACGTCGAGTTGACCCTAACCCTTACGCCGCAGTTTCGTCACGCTCCGCTCAACTCTGAACCTATATCTAACTACTTACCCATCTCTTTGTTGTGTGTTTGTTTGTACAGGAGCACAATTTGCACCACGCATATACGCTACGGCCAAACGCCGACCCGCAGTTTCGTTACTTTCCGCTCTCACCCGGGTTAGGGTTATAACCCTAACCCTATATCTAACTACTTACCCATCTCTTTGTTGTGTGTTTGTAAAGGAGCATAACCTGCACCACGCCTACAATCTGCGCCCAAACCCCGATCCGCAGTTTCGTTGCTTTCTGCGCTGATATCTACCCTGTCTCTCACCACACCTCTCTCTTTGCGTTTCCCTACAGTAGCCTTTCTTTAATTACTAACCCCTTTGCCTTTTGCGTGTTTGTACAGGAGCATAACCTGCACCACGCCTACACTCTGAGGCCAAACGTCAACCCGCAGTTTCGTTACTTTCCGCTCTAACCGTCAACCTGTCACTCACTCGGGTTAACCCTAACCCTAACCATCCCTCTGTTGTGTGTTTGCGTGCAGGAGCACAATTTGCACCACGCGTATACGCTGCGACCGAACGCCGACTCGCAGTTTTGTTACTTTCCGCTCTGTCTCCCACCTGTCTCTCACCATACCTCTCTCTTTGCGTTTCCCTACAGTAGCCTTTCTTTAATTACTAACCCCTTTCCCTTTTGCGTGTTTGTACAGGAGCACAACCTGCACCACGCGTATACGCTGCGACCGAACGCCGACCCGCAGTTTCGTTACTTTCCGCTCTAACCGTCAACCTGTCACTCACTCGGGTTACCCTAACCCTAACCATCTCTTTGTTGTGTGTGTGTACAGGAGCACAATTTGCACCACGCGTATACGCTGCGGCCAAACGCCGACCCGCAGTTTCGTTACTTTCCGCTCTCACCCGGGTTAGGGTATAACCCTAACCCTATATCTAACTGCTTACCCATCTCTTTGTTGTGTGTGTACAGGAGCACAATTTGCACCACGCTTACACTCTGCGGCCAAACACCGACACGTAGTGTCGTTACTTTTCGCTCTGGCTCCCACCTGTCTCTCACTACCAACAACAGCCGCCCTTTCTTGGTGTTAATGACCCCATGGTCTGTTTGTTTGCCCAGCACAACTTGCATCGTGCCTACACTACACGCTGCCTCCCAAACCCTCAACAACTAACCCGGCCTCGAACGTCTAACTATATGTTAGGCTACACCCGCGGGTAAACCTCCCCCACACTAGCCTTTCTTTCGCTGCTAACCCCCCTGTCCTGTTTGTTTGTGTACAGGAGCACAATTTGCACCACTCCTACACCCTGAGGCCAAACGCCGACCCTCAGTTCCGTTACTTTCCACTCTGGCTCCAACCTGTCTCTCGCTACTAACACATCTCTTCGCGTTTCCCCGCAGTAGCCTTTCGTTCGCTGCTAACCCCCCCTGTCCTGTTTGTTTGCGTGCAGGAGCACAATTTGCACCACGCGTATACGCTACGGCCAAACGCCGACCCGCAGTTTCGTTACTTTCCGCTCTGGCTCCAGTCGGTTAAGGAGATTCCCGCATGGTTCAGCGAACTGCCGAACAAAGATCGTTCGCCACGGATGCGTTCCAACGTCTGGAGAATTGTTCAAGCGCTGACGTCCGTGCAGCATTTCACCATCCTTCCAGTCTGCATGATTGTTGGCCGGTACGTCTCTATTCTGTCCACCAATAGAAGTATCCATACATTTAATAGTATCATAACTGCTAGACAATAACCGTTCGCCAAGAATGCGTTCTATCGTTTGAAGAATTGTTCAAGCGCTCACGTCCGTGCAGCATTTCACCATCCTGCCAGTCTGCATGGTCGTCGGTCGGTACGTCTCTATTCTGTCCACTAATAGAAGTTCCATACATTTAATAGTATCATAACTGCCGAACAAAGATCGTTCTCCACGGATGCGTTCATTCGTTTGGAGAATTGTTCAAGCGCTCACGTCCGTGCAGCATTTCACCATCCTTCCAGTCTGCATGGTCGTCGGTCGTTGCGTCTCTATTCTGTCCACTAATAGAAGTATCCATACATTTGATATCATCATAACTGCTAGACAAAGATCGTTCGCCACGGATGCGTTCTTTCGTTTGGAGAATTGTTCAAGCGCCCACGTCGGTGCAGCATTTCACGATTCTACCAGTCCGCATGGTTGTTGGCCGGTGCGTCTTTATGCTTACAACTAATAATCGTATTTATGCCTTTAGTAGTTATCATAACTGCTAGACTAAGATCGGTTCGTCACTGGAGGCGTATACAGACACTGACGTCGGTTCAGCATTTCACGATTCTACCAGTTTGTATGGTTGTGGGCCGGTGCGTCTTTATCATTACAACTCATAATACAAATTCCAGCTCGCTGCCTCTCTTCTCTAAGCCTAAACCGCACTCACGACGTGTGTACACACACAGTCAGTCGCCCCTGAAGGGCCTCGCCGCGACTAACGCGCGCTCTGCAGACACACATAACTGCAAGCAGCGTCCTCGGGTTAGATCCATACCTTGAATATCATCATTACTGCTAGACAAGGACCGTTCGCCACGGCTTCGTTCTATCGTTTGGAGAATTGTTCAAGCGCTCACGTCCGTGCAGCATTTCACCATCCTGCCCGTCTGCATGGTCGTCGGTCGGTACGTCTCTATTCTGTCCACTAATAGAAGTATCCATACATTTAATAGTATCATAACTGCCGAACAAAGATTGTTTGCCACGGCTTCGTTCTTTCGTTTGGAGAAGTGTCCAAGCGCTGACTTCAGTGCAGCATTTTACGATTCTACCAGTCTGCATGGTTGATGGCCGGTGCGTTCGTTATGCTTACCACTTTTATTCGTAGATTTACCTTTCGTATTATTGTCTCGCGATTAACGGTACATGCAGTAGTATATTCTCCAAGCAGAAGAGAGACACCAGAGGGGATAAGCGGTACTGCTAGCCACCCAGGCTATCGCGTAGACAAGCAGTGCACACGCTTATCATAACTGCTAGACAAAGATCGTTCGCCACGGATGCATTCTATCGTTTGGAGAAGTGTCCAAGCGCTGGCGTCAGTGCAGCATTTCACCATTCTACCAGTCTGCATGGTCGTCGGCCGGTGCGTCTTTATGCTTACAACTAATAATAGTATTTATACCTTTAGTAGTTATCATAACTGCTAGACTAAAATCGTTCGCCACTGGAGGCGTATACAGACACTGACGTCGGGTCAGCATTTTACGATCCTGCCAGTCTGCATGGTGGTCGGCCGGTGCGTCTATCAAGTACGGTTCGTGTGCATATACCTATCATTAGTATCTTCGTATTATTTATTATTCTTATCGCCGAAAGGGAACCGCCATCTTCGTCTACGCTCGGGTTATAACCCGATTTCACGATTCTACCAGTCTGCATGGTTGTTGGCCGGTGCGTCTTTATTCTGACCACTAAGTAATAGTATCCATACATACCTTGAATATCATCATTTCTGCTAGAAAAATATCGCTTACCGCGGGAGGGTTAAAGGTGCTCTGTGCGCCTAAGTGAAACGACTTCGAGTTTCCTATAATCAAAACGACGAAACTCTTAGTCGAAACTCGCTCAGGTACCTGAGCAAAGCGAATTTAACCATAGCGGTTAATTGTAGCTGCAGAGCACTTTTAACCCGAGTGGACACGCATGGCACGGGAGGGCATGAGGTATGAGGAATCAGGTTAACCCGCAGGGATGACACCGTGAAGGGATTCGATCCGGGAGTCGCTGTTGGGTAGAGGACAAAACAGATCAGCGCCCACAGCGCGAGCGTCGCATTGTTAGCCTGAAAAAGAACGAAGAACGCGGGAGGGCTTAACGGTGCCCTGTGCGCCTAAGTAAATCGGGTTAAGGGGTTTAGGGTTAGGGGAACCCTATCTATATATATATGTCAAGTACAGGTAGCGAGCCGCTAACCGCTGTACTATCTTAGCGCTAAGGTAGTACAGCGGTTAGCGGCTCGCTACCTGTATATATGTATCGGGGAGGAGACCCAGTGGTTGGGTTAACCCCCTTACCCGAGGTGAATACAGGGGTACACTCACCCGCAGATCAGCGCCCAGAGCGCGAGTGTTGCATTGTTAGCCTGGAAAAGAACGAAGAACGCGGGAGGGCTTTTTAACCCGGGGCCACTATGGGCACCTCCGGGGGCTCTGGGCGGGCCCAGGGGACACGTGGGGTGCGCAGCCGGCTTGGGACAGAAAATCCATTAGGGTTCTAATTACGTGAGGGGCTACCGCATTGTTAGCCCGGAAAAGAACGCGGGAGGGCATACGTGCAGCGCCGTACAGTAGTGAGGACTCGTATCTGTGTAGACAGATAGATAAACTGGTCGATAGATAGATAGATAGATGTGTAGATAACTCTGCGGCATTCGGGTGAGCGCATCTCCGTGGGATAACCCGAAAGCGCAAGCGTCGCATTGTTAGCCTGGAAAAGAACACGGAAGGGCATGAGGTATTCGGGTTAACCCGAGTGCTCTCTCTCTCTCTCTCTCTCTCTCTCTCTCTCTCTCTCCACCGCCTCAGACAGACTGCTGGCGGCTGGCGAGCAGGTAGGCTCAGGCACGACCACCAGCGAGAGAAGAGAGAGGCGAGAGGGGAGGCGAGCTCCTTGGCCGTGAGGCTCAGAGGCTCAGACCCCCCCCCCCTTCTCTAAACCACTCTAGTCTCACTGACGCGCTAGCCCTGACACCCCCCCCTAACTCGACCTGCGCTAGCGTTCTGGAGGTGAAAGGATCTGGTAGAGCTTGGGCGCTGGGTGAACCCTGTGACCGGATTCGAATGACCAGAGCGCAAGCGTCGCATTTTTTAGCCTAAAAAAGAACGAAGAACGCGGGAGGGCTTTCAAAGGTACCCTGCAGCTACTAAGTAAGCGCTACAGGTAAATTCGCTTTGCTCAGGTACCTCGGGTTAGTCCGATAGATATGTATATCTGTATAGGTAGATCGATAGATCGATCGATAGATACATGCATAGATAAACATAGATAGATTAGGGTTAGGGCTAACCCGAGAAGTACCACCAGCAGCACCAACCCGCAAATCCGCGCCCAGAGCGCGAGCGTCGCATTGTTAGCCGAAAAATAACACGGGAGGGAATGGGTGCAGCGTCGTACGGTTAGGGTTAACCCGATATATATAGATGTACATTCTTTTCGAATTTGAATTTATTAATATACATCCATCCATATATATATGTACATACATACATACATACACATACACACACACACACACACACACACACACACACACACACATATATATA
>Ga0209390_10009026_pt1 | contig 12105 bp, 10 predicted proteins | sample BON01_FD_187212 | JGI IMG/M metagenome (GOLD analysis project Ga0209390, IMG submission 187212) | Freshwater microbial communities from Lake Bonney liftoff mats and glacier meltwater in Antarctica - BON-01 (SPAdes) (version 2) | ecosystem: Environmental > Aquatic > Freshwater > Ice > Glacier... | reverse complement strand
TTTGAGAAATGAGTCAACATTAAACGTGGTTGGCAAAGTATTTCCAAAAGACCGGACAAAAACCTTGATAGCCATTCAAAAACACAAAGTTCATGAAAATTATCCAAAAGGTGAACCGATATTTTTAATAATTTTTTATGATGTACTCGTATTATCTATGGATTGAATGTTGCTCACTGATGAGCTTTATGATGCGTTATTATTAATTGACTACTTTGAATGCAATCGATCTGATTCAATCACATTTGAAAAAGCATTCGAATGATGCGTCACCCAAAATGAATGAAATTAGTTTCAGCACTTGATCCTATGATGTACCTATATTAAATACTAGTAATGTTTCTCACACGTGTTGTTTACCAATGGTGGGAAATGACGATTTCGTATTTCACTACAAAAAAAGAGGTGGAGGCGTCACGTCAATTTTGCAACAGGTGGGAAATCATGTCTTACTTCAAAACCTCGTTCCAACCAAGCTACCAACGCAACAATAAAGACAGTGGACAGAAGAACCTTCGATGCTTTCCTGGCTGTTGTCCTAAGGGGCATGTCGCAAGAGGGTATTGTGGTTGTGCTGTGTCTGTTGGTGCAGCTACAGAAGACAGGATGGCTTGGACCATGTTTGCTCTTGAAGGAAGCCAGCTCGAAGTGAAGGTTGGAGACGAACTTAGTTTATTGTTTGCTAGTAAAACCAAGACAAGAACTCGAAAATCTCCTGGACTCCCCTGGATTAAGGGCGATTCAGTAGAGGGCGGATTCAATTTCAACAGCGAACGACTGGGATGGCACTACGGATGGATAAGTAACGTGCATACGTCAGGTGTTAGTCATGTTCTTCGATGTGCTATTTTTCAGCGCAAAGGAGATGTGATGATATGTGTTGATGTCACAGAGTCACCAGCCTTTCAAGTGTATTGCAGTCGCAGGAAGAGAAAAGGAGTTGATACTTTAGTAGATCATGTTCCAGCCAACGATTGTCTCACACCCACTCTTAAACGATCAAAGTCGGATGTATTTCAGATTCCTTCCCTGATTGATATAAACAAACGCGCGAAAGTGGCTCGCGGCATTCCACCTGGCAACCCATGCACCCAGTCTTCACAGTTTATGACATTGTTGCAATTGTCCACGCTTGCATGCATGATTGAAACGAATTCCAAGTAAATTTGGTTTGAATGAAAGAACGGACAATAGGTCATTGAATATAACCTGTTTATTAGAAACAGAATCAGAAGACTAAGTAGGTTTTTACATATTTTGTTTGAAATCGGACACCATGGTATTGAAATTGCAATTGAATCTATGAAAAAAGTTTGGCATCAGGTATATCTTATCCGATGCATCAATCACACTTTCAAAGGACAAACATTCGACTTCCATTTGAATAGCATTCTACTGGTAGAAAAAAAAATCAAACAATATCCAAAATCAAAAGACGTTGGCGATGAGTGTGATTTCGTCTCAGGGTAATTGGTTCTTGGAGAAAGATGAATGCATTTCATGCTTAGCAGTAATATGCAATTCAGCTGTGCAAAGACATGGGGAGAAACTTACTGTATCTTCTCCCTCCTCGAATCCCAATGAAGTCATCTTACCAGATGAAGCAGCTTTTGATAGATTGGCCGAGATCTTTGGCAAGTACCAGGAACAGTCCCATCTTCTTGATAGCCACTTGGAGAGTCTTGTGGAGGAGCTTATGAACTCGGTGAAGCAAGTTATTCGTTTGAGAGAAGCAGAACGCGACGATGGCGACTCCACGGATTCATTCCCTTTTCAAGTATATCGCAACCCGGGGTTAGATCTTGTACTGAAGACTATGTACACCCTCTGCAAGGTGAGAGGATACAAGTCTATTGTCAAGCATATGCCTCATGAAGTAGCGGATTTGGAGCCCGCTTTGCGCCTATTGCAGTCTCAAGATACCAAGGACTATACAACTTGGGAATCTCGATATTCACTACTGCTGTGGCTATCAATGCTCGCTTTGATTCCATTTGATTTAGAAACAGTGGATTCTGGCAATCGATCCGTCTCTCTGGTGGAAACTATTGTAGAGCTTTGCAAATCTTATCTTAATGATTCCGGTGTGACACGCCACAGCGCAGCAATCTGCTTGGCGAAACTATTAACACGGCCTGACATGGAGAATATCTATTTGGAATCGTTTCTAAGCTGGTCTTGTACGACTTTGGAGGAAATCGCGAGCAGGAAAGAGAAGAACGAGTCCATACAAAGCGATATCTTTCTTGTAACCGGGGTGTTCCAAGCACTAGTTGAAACATTTAAGTTCGGGCATCGGGAGAAGCTATTGTCTCATATACCGGTGATATTTGAAAGAGCATTACAGATATCTAGCAGAGGAGGAAATGTCACTTCTCTTGAACGTAAACTGACTATCAAGCTTGTTCAGCGAGCTGGCCTGAACTTCTTACCTCCAAAGATCGTAGCTTGGAGATACCAGCGCGGTCATCGATCTCTTCTTCGCAATCTCCAAGTAGGATCAGGAGTTAAACAACAAGTTGAACAGGAAGTGGAAGAAGAGGAAGACGACATAGACATCCCAGCAGAGATTGAAGAAGTGATCGAGAAGCTACTTTGTGGTTTACGTGACCGCGACACCATTGTGCGCTGGTCAGCTGCGAAAGGCATAGGCCGAGTCACTGGACGACTGCCTCAGGCGTTTGCTAATGATGTTGTGTCTTTCGTACTAGAACTCTTTGACGTTTCAGAAGGAGATTGTGCGTGGCACGGGGGCTGCTTGGCTCTGGCTGAACTCGCTAGAAGAGGATTGCTGCTTCCAGACGTGCTTGGCACAGTCGTTCCATTTGTTACACAGGCTCTAGTTTACGATGTTCGCCGAGGGCATAATAGTGTTGGCGCCAATGTAAGAGATGCTGCCTGCTACGTGTGTTGGGCGTTTGCACGAGCATATGAACCTCATGTGATGACCCCCCATGTAAGTGAACTCGCCCAGCAGATGCTAGTGACCGCGCTTTTCGATCGTGAAGTGAACTGCAGAAGAGCTGCAAGTGCCGCTTTCCAAGAGAATGTTGGAAGACAAGGACACGAGAATTTTCCTCATGGGATCGAAATATTAACCAAAGCGGACTACTTCACATTAGCCATCCGCGCAAATGCGTTTATGAAAATATCTTGTCATGTCGCCAAGTTCGATATATACCGTCCTTGCTTGATTAAGCATCTAGTGGAACGAAAACTTTGCCATTGGGATTTGAGTTTGAGGATGTTGAGTGCACAGACGCTTCATATACTTACGATGTTTGATCCAAAGTTAATGGTAGACCAGGTTCTCACTGAATTGCTTCCTAAGGCCTTGTCACCAGATATGTTGCAGCGTCACGGAGCCACTCTTGGTATCGGACAGATCGTCGTTGCTTTGGCCAAAGCGAGGTACCAAATGTCCAACGAGATGTTATCTGACGTCAGAAACACGATTATGCGCATTGAAAAAGCAAGACTGTATCGTGGGAGAGGCGGGGAATGGATGCGTGTAGCTGCATGTGAATTAATTCAATCTATTGCGAGCTCCGGACATGCGCTCACATCTCGTGCGCAAATCCGGTTGCTGGAATCAATCGAAGAGTCGATGAAGCACGCCAAAGATGAAGTGAAGAATGCTGCAGTGGAAGCATTGCGTCTTCTGACTCTCAATTACTTTGGTCCTGATGATGACAAGATAGATGATGGCGCCGATGCCCTTGCTGAGTTCATCACCTCCCCATACACGGTGGAGTTATCGGAAGACATGATGAATCGAGCAGTGAAGAAGCTTGGACATCCATATCTGCCTCAATCGATGCGTCCTGCATCCAAGACAGTGATCAGTCGACTAGTTGACAAGTATTGCAAAACTTTGGAAGACTTCGATCCAAATCCTGCAGTACGCAGAGGAACTGCCCTTGCATTGGGGGTTTTACCAGCCAAGATCGTCGCGGCCGATGGAGCAACTCTTGATCGTGTAATATCTGCTCTTGTGATAGCAACTAAACAGGAAGATGAGGCAGAGCAACGAGATGCAGAAGTTCGTAGGAACGCCCTCCTCTCTCTGGGTAAGTTGGTGGAGAACGTGGGTATTGGGATACCCGATAGTCAAGTGCAGAAAACAAGATGTTTGAACGCAGGTCAATTATCCACCGTGTTTGATGCACTGGTGGCTGGTTGTGATGATTACGAGATCGACAACCGGGGAGATGTAGGTTCTTGGGTGCGATCTGCTTCCATCAAGAGTTTAGTTACAGTGGTTCGATTTGTGAGGACATACCCTGGTAAGGTACTTGCTTTCGAGGCTGGACGATCTGACAACGACGTTCTTGAATGCGTCAATACAAAGTCTTTTGGGAAAGCCAAAGTGGTTCGATGGATTGCAAATGGAGGTGCTGCATGGATAAAGACGGATGTCCTTCGAAAAGTGCCTGCGAGTGAAATTATTCGTGAGTCAGGGAGGTTCGTAATGCCTGCTGCTAGCGAGAGAAGCGGTGCTTTGGTTTCCGACTCGATTACCAAGGCATCGGATGCTCTCACTAAGGCAGAGTCCATCCCTGAGCTCGGCAGCTATCGTGAATCTGTTGCAGGGTTGTATCTACCTCCTGCATTGTGCGAACGCATTGTTAATGTGTTCCTCAAACAGCTTTGTGAGAAGATGCCTATGGTGCGAGAGTGTGCTGGTAAAGCATTGGGAGAACTGTTATGTGACGCTGATGATCCCAGCATCGGATTGCCCTTCGTTGTCTCAAACGTGGACGAGTTGAGGGATATCTTTGGTATTCGAGCAGGAGTAGCCAGAGTGGTCGTGATAGAGGAGGAAGAAGATGCACCTAACGATGAATCTAGTGACGAAGAGGAGGGAGATGAAGATAACAAATTGAACTGGCAAGTCGAATCTGAGGCCTATAGTCGCGTGGCACAGGTTTTGTCGATGAACGAGTACATTGATTCAGCTTTAAGCGGCCTTGTGCTCAGCGTTGGGGCACTAACAGAATCGGTTAGCAAGAACTCGGCACACGCTTTGATGAATTGGTGCAAGACCCAGAAGGCAAACAAACAGTATTCGCAGCTGAACCGCATGGCTGCGTCTCTCTGGACTATTTTGAAGGACAACATCAAGTGCGATCGTGTCATTGTCCCTGCTATGAAAGCTCTTGATATGATCTTTGAATCTCAAGTCCTTATCTTTCGTGGATCTCCCAAGTTGGAGTGGTTGTTAGGTGTTCACGACGCAGTGAAAGAAGAGACCCGAAAATGCACCAACGTTTCGAAATTGCATGCAGCGGGAAATATATTTTTCCATCTGGCTAATTTCGGTGGACCAGTCCGCACCGTCGCTCTTTCTTCTGTGATGATTTTACTTGGACATCCTTATCCTAGCGTGAGAATGTCATGCGCCAAAGATTTCAGTGTGTGGGGGCTCGCTATGGACGGGGATAGAGCGTGTGGATTGGTTGATGAGACCCCCGAAACACCCGATAACAACAGTAGTGGACAGTTTGGCGAGATGATTGCGTTTGTCAAAGAGAAAAATGCTGAGCATGAATTGAAACTCCTACAATCGAGGGATGATGTGAAACGCTTGGACAAAGATCCCGAATTCGATTCGGATGATGCATTTGATCGAGTATTAGATATTGTTGCCGAGACCCGATGGGATGCTATCTCAACCAAAGAAGCTCGAACCCAACGCGACCTTTTGTTCGAGCTGCTACTGCTCCACAAAAGTATAGCATCTTCGAAACCTGACGGTGACGATAAACTGAACCGCAAGCCAGTGCCACAAGTGGAGGAAGACAGCTACGCCACACTGATCAAAAATACAGAGCAAGGATACTAAAATATCCGACTAATGGAAACTGACAGATACATTCGGCTATCTGATATGCACACGACTCTTTTTATATCTTTAAAACTAATATAATTAAAACTTTGAAAGTGAATATTCTCCAGAGTATATAACTCCAGAAGCAGACAATCCCACGAATATATCGCCGCCGTGAGAACTTGCCAACTCAGGAAGTATCGCCAGTCCAGTCCATGACGCTTCAGACCTGAAAATACGGTGATTCTGATGCAATAGTGAACTCGTTGGAAGAGATTGAGGGGTCTTCAGATCGTTTCGAGATTTTGTAGGGTTTTCCTGCTTGCTGCCGTCGAATTTGTGGCCCACAAACTCATGATCCATACCACCTACAAAGCAATGGGTACCTTTCAGACTCACGAAGATGCCTTCATGCCTACGACCAGTAATGTAAGCAAATACTTAACTTGGTGACAAAACTTACTTTAATGGAGCTCTCCAATTCAGAATAACCCTGCCTTTCATTCTAATGTCATGACACGTCACAGAACTTTGTTCCCCGATTGAAGCAATAGTATTACCGTCCACGCAAATGCTATACAAAGGAGATCGAGATGCTCGTCCAATAGAATTCTGTCGGTCTCCGTTGCCGCTTCGAACGTCCCAAAACGATATCCCGCCCCACTCAGCAACTGCCACGACATTATCGTCCAAGTGACATAGTCCCATGGGGTTCAAACCATGGTAGAACTTACTTATTTGCGATCCTGTTTGCATATCAAAGCAACATGTTAGCTTACCAAAATGAGAACAAACCACTGCTTTCTCTGCTTGCAACGACATACCATGCCAACCTTGCATGGAGGCTGGTAGTTTGAAATTTAAAACGCTGTTACTCTCCTCCCAACGTGGTCTCTTTCCATCATGGTGATCCCTATGAAGTTTCGCGACGGAAATTTTACAATACCCAGCTGAATCTACCGCGCCAACAACGTTTCCACTAGTATTGCACACGGTTTCCACATGATTCTCCATCGAAAATAGATTAAATGTAAGAACATTGTCCATGGTTTTAGGGATCGGACTGAGACCCATGTCCTTCTTTTGGACCTCTGATTGTCTATCGTATTCTTCGACACCTGGTAATGGCACTTTAGCGGTCAATACATTTTTTCTGTGGCCCAAAACTACAACATCATCAATAGCCACAAGTTTAGTGGTTTGAATGGATCCATTACCGCAAGTCCCTATCGGTTTATTATCAAGAAGCAATACTGAACGCAATGCAGCAATAGTTGGAGAAGCAGTCATTCAATTCACTGAGTAGTGTGCAATGACTACAATCAATCAAATGGTCAAAATATCGATTTTTGTTGTGTTAAAAAAAACACACAACAAGAAAAACATCAAAAACAATTCAACCGTACCAGATGTCAGAACTACCCAACACAGTAGTGCAAGTATCACTGGATGATTTACAAAAGCTTCTTGATGATACAGTAGACAGGAAACTGCAGATGAAAAAACACGACTCTACAGGAACCAACCGCACTAGCCGTTCCATCAGCAGCGATGGAGATGATCCTAGAAGTCCTCCTTTCAGTGGAGGATCCAGACCCAAGTCTCTGAACCTTTCCTCTCCCGCTTTCGTGTCGGAAATGGAAGAGCCGATTTCACCTCGAGGTACCAATGATGAGGATATCGAGACTTTCGATTGCGACCCTCGCCAATGGATTTTAGCTGCAGGTAGGCTAGAAAAGAAGCGCGATGGAAATGTAAGTATTGTATCTTGTTTTTTTGTTTTTACGATGATTCTGAAATAATGTAGTGGAGAGAGGGTTGGGGTAAACGTTTTTTCGTGCTCACAGAACACACGTTATTTTACTACTTGGTGCCCAAACGAGGCGGTAAATCCGAAACCACCTCTTCGTTGTTGGGCGATGAACGCGGCCAATTGCGCCTGAATGAAATATCCTCAATACAACGAGAGTATGACGCTGACGCTGTCTGCAGGTTCGTAATTAAATGCGAAGGTGCGAAAAAGGCCAATTTCACTCAAAGTTCAAACACAAAATATGTCTTGAGGGCGAGAACGAATGAGCTGACTGAGAAATGGTTTTTAATTATCAAAGGTGCTACTGAAAGAGTGAGATCTGGAGGAGGACAGCGAATTGAGAACATTCTTTCATCCGGAGAATTGAACGAGTTTCTCGATAATCCAGCATCCGCTTCCCAACAAGATGACGTGAAGAAGCTACGAGCATATCAATCTTCGGTTAGTCAGAATGTTCTTCCTGTCATCGAAAAGTGTCAGAAACTATCACAGCAAAAATTGCCTAAAGCCGTGCATCTAGATCCTTATTGGATTGGCGCCGGCCTCATCGCAGTCAACGTCATTTGTTATCAGGGATTTCCACTCAATGATCTATTTGTGTGGTTTTCAGTTAATGCCTTTGTTTTATTGGGCATTATCACCAATCATCAACATGCAACTGACCTCGATGTTCTCACAACAAAACTTGACAAGGTATTTCATACGCTGAAACATGAGTTAGATGATGCGAGCGTGTCTCTTCAAGGCGATTTTAATAGCAAAGAGGTGGAATTCCGGCCCACTGCGGTGTCCTTAGCTTCGGGACTAATTGCAGGCAGTACAATGCAATGTGCTGCAGAGTCAGAAAAGATTCCAGAGTCGTGGTCTCCTTGTGATGGAACTATTTTTAAAGTTCGAGACGTTGGATATGCTTCCCATAAACGCAAAATCGCGTCAAAACCGGCGCTGTATGATTGCATAGCGATGGACTTGGTATCTGCAGACACTAAGATCGAAGGAGCCCACACTCACTTTCAAATACCTGCACCCCGTGAATGCGACGATCTCGATATGATTAAAGCAAGTGGATTACCACGAGTACTCATAGTTAATTTTCAAGTTCCCAGTCGAGGTCCTAGTCCTTTCGCAACAGGTGATGATCCAGGAGTATCTTTAATTCAATATTTTGGAATTAAACCAGAAACTGCAAAAGCTGCAGGAAGTGGAGATACCTCGCGTCCAGAGTTGAATTTGTTCAAACGTTTTGTGAATGAATGGCACATGGATGAATCCATTCGACGACGATTCAAAGGAATTGGAGTTGCTGCCAACTTCGAAGATCTGCCTTTACCAAATAAATTTTCTACGTTCAATGGGAAACCTGTCATCCTTTATAAAGCTGCACTTCCGATGACTGGGGAGGAGTTTCTGGAGATCAATGTTATGGTGCATAAATTTGCGTTTGTTGCTAGAACTATATTGCAGCAGTTTAAAAATCTTAGCGCAAACATCGAGATTAGAAACGCGTTTGTAATTCAAGGTGAAGACGACGATGAGTTGCCTGAATGCGTAATAGCATGCGCAGAAATTCACAACATGGATTTCTCCAATGCAAAACATTTGGATACACTGTGAATTGGAAATAACTGGTTTTTCTTCTTTTTTAATTAAACCATCGATGTTGGTACAAAATTGTACTTGCTTCCAAGAGGAACGTAGTTGGGGGGGCGTACCGCTGTTTGTTTTGCGATTTCATTTCACAATTTCACAAAATAGTGTGCGATTCTCTCATATAGCAATTCTATTACCAAAAACCATGCTGGGAATTGAAAAAGACAGAAGACACACAGTCGCATATTCTGCTACCAGTTCTGGCGGGGGTATTTCAAACCTTATCCTTGGAGGTGTGATACAAATGGGTGAAGCTGCAACTCTCGGCATGCCATTCGAGGTGTGGAAAACAAGAATGGGACGCTTTAGAACAGAAACCACAATTGAGAGTTTCAAAAATATATACAGCAACGGAGGCGCGAAAGCATTTTGGAACGGGCTTGGACCGAAGATGGTTGAATCAGCCTCAAAAGGAGCTATTTTGTTATACGCGAAAGAAGGAATCAATGATTCGTTGTTGACCTCAGGAGTGAATCCTGTGATGGCAGGACTACTGGCAGGAGCAGGAGGTGGAGTTGCACAGGTTGTAGTGATGGGTCCTTGCACTTTTCTTGTAACAGCCGCAGTCACATCAGGTTCCAAGATGTCAACTACTGCACGAATAGCTGACACTTTTCGAACCAACGGTATCAAAGGTTTTTATCCTGGTGGCACCGCTATTGCTTTTCGACAGGCTACAAATTGGGCCAGTCGTCAAGGGTTCACAGAACTTGTTCGATCACAGTTCAAAATGGTTTTCCACAACGATGCAAATGCGAAACTCACAAAATTAGAAGAAATTGGAGCAGGTGTTTTGGGTGGTGCATTGTCGTGTTGGAATCACCCTTTTGAAGTTGCCAGAATAGAGATGCAAGCCTCGGCGGCCAGCAATAGTGGGAAAAGTGTGTCGATGGTTCAAGTTTTCGAAAATGTTGTCAAAGAAAACGGAATCAAGGGATTGTTTCAAGGTGTGGTACCTCGAATTGGATTGGGAGTATGGCAAACTTTATGTCTTGTGGTATTCTCTCGCATGATCAAGGAAACTATGCAAGAACAAGGGATAATAGAATAGGGTTAAACGGCGTCGTATACATAAATAGTTCAAAATGATTACTTTTTAGCTCGATGTTTGTTATTTGGACGTCTTTTCTTGCCGTGATTCCATCGTGAGCGAAGAAAATCCAGGGCTGCATTAACGTTAAATGTTTCTGGTTCCTTTTTTATATTTTCAACTTTGTCTCCCAACTGCGATTCCAAATCAGCAGCTGGATTTTCTGGAATCGATTTTTTATCTGATTTCTTAGCCGACTTTCTCGATTTTGGTTTCTTCAACTTATTGATTTCGTTCATTTCGTTCATTTTGGTTTCTGCTTGTGGCATGAGATCCTCCACTTTCAGAATGCCATTCATGAAAGGATAATTGGAGCAAAAATACTCGAATGTACCCGCGGTATCCATCATTTTACTCGCCGAGTGTCCGCTCTTTATATGCACCTCCGTATGGTCGTCTCCTAAAAACTTGATCACATGCTCTTCTGGTTCAACTCCGTTTGGGACCTTCCACGTCACGCGAGACCCAGTAGACAATACCAACACTCCTGGTTCAAACGAAAAGTCTTTTATCACTACCAACTTATCTCCCTTCTTCGTCCATCGTCCATGTCTTCTTCGTGTTGGAGTATATTCAGTCATATCCAAAATGGTTCCAATTAGCCCCCCTGTCTCCAATTTTAAAAAATATCAGGGGAAATGAACTACTGAATTTCAGCAAAAAATTATTATTATGAAATGGAGCTAATTTTCTTTGAAATGATTCAATGCTTTACATTATAATTATTCGTTTACTGACATGCGAGTTATCATTTCAATGTCTACATTTATCTGATACACCCGGAAATTGGAGGAAGGCATGGGATATCATTTAAAAAGTACATTACAGTGGCTTTTGGCTATGTTTTTATGATGTTCTTCATTTTAGGACGCCTAAGGTTTTTTATTAGGGATTGAAAACACCAGAGATATTTGTAATTTCAATTTTGTGTCCGAGCTACAATCCAACGGTAAGGTATTTCGTCATGAAGCAAACTGCCATCAAGTTGATTCGCGGCGTCGATGGTTTCTTCACGTTAACAATTGCTAGACCGACAGTCCATAACGCTCTCTCCGATGCGGTGATAGCTGAGATACGAGAGACCCTGCATGTTGTTCGATCAGATCTACCTCGCGGACTATTCCTCCGTGGCGAGGGCAAGTCGTTTTGTGCTGGTGCTGACTTGGAGTGGATGAAACGCGCTTCCTCATACTCTAAGGAAGAGAACATCAAAGATGCCATGGGGCTTAGTTCGATGCTCAATGAACTCAGTGAGCTTCCATGTCCCACTGTTGCTCTTGTGCAAGGAGCAGCTATTGGAGGTGGTGTTGGAATCATAAGTTGCTGCGACGTGGCCATCGGAGTGGAGAAGGCAGTATTTGCTCTAGCAGAGGTACGTTTGATTAACAGTTGTGTTTGTGCCGCTAATCCTAGGTCAGGTCAAATTGGGTTTGATACCCGCAACCATAGGTCCTTACGTAATGCGAAGAATTGGCGAGGGTTATTCCCGGAGGTATTTTGTTACTGGAGAACGTTTTAATGCCGAACAAGCGAGACATATTGGTTTGATTCATGAGGTGGTGCCAGATGCAAATGCATTGGATTTGGCTCAAGATCGTTTGAAAGGTAAGTTCATCCTTTAGAGTTTCCGTGTCCTCACCATGTATAGAACAATTTAGTAATAATTCTCCGGTTGCTATGGCAGCGTCAAAACAGCTGATCCACATGATAGCTGGAAAAGCT
>Ga0209390_10009025_pt1 | contig 12106 bp, 12 predicted proteins | sample BON01_FD_187212 | JGI IMG/M metagenome (GOLD analysis project Ga0209390, IMG submission 187212) | Freshwater microbial communities from Lake Bonney liftoff mats and glacier meltwater in Antarctica - BON-01 (SPAdes) (version 2) | ecosystem: Environmental > Aquatic > Freshwater > Ice > Glacier... | reverse complement strand
ATATATATATATATATATATATATATATATATATATATATATATGTATACATACATAGATATGTATACATATATACATATATATATACATCACATATCTATATGGATATACCTTGTACTTGGACGCACGTTGATTCCAACTGGTGATTGCCCCGTGCATCCAGAGGGACCCGTCGTCCAGGGTACCGGAGCCGAGCGTCCTCGAACCGCGAACAGCGACCAATTGGTTGATGGTCAGCTTCTCGGGAAGCGGGAGTGGCTTGAGGTCAAAGACAGACAGGTAGGACCTGCCGTCAGTCACCAGGTGGCCAGGCAACTTGTTGCGCCGCGCGTCAGCCTCTTGCACCAACTCCATGGTGGCCTGATCCTGGAGGCTAAGCTCAGGGCGGATGTTTGCAAAGAGCTTGTGGAGACTAGCCGTCACCAATCCCAATGACGCCTCGCCTGTCTTCTTGAGAATCTCTTCCATTACCTTGTCGATAACACCCATGCCCTCGGGCATGCCTTCCTGACGCACACCCTTGCGCATCTGCCAGTGCGTCAGCTGCCGCCGGTGGGGATAGACAACTTGCTTTGCCATGAGCCAGCTACACGCCTTGCGCAGTCTTGGCACTTGCTCGCTGGCCTTGTCGCACAGGCCACGTTGGATGGCATCTTCCGCCACATCTACCAGCCTGTCTATGTCGCCCTTGACCTGCATGATGACATAGTCTAGCGCGTTATTGATTTCCTTGCCATACGCCAAGCCGTATTTGCCAGCTGCCTTGAAGCGGAGCAGCGCGTCGTCGGCGGTTTGAACTGCTCTGTCATAGCTTCCTTGGGCTAGCAATGTGCGTACCGTCTTGATCGACGCCTTGCCCTGCACCACGAGGTTAGCCTTGCTCCGCTCCTCCTTGAGATCGCCAATGAGCATGGTAGTGACAGTCAATTTCTCAGGCGCCAAGGCACCGATGCCTACAGCGATGCGCTCCGTGTATCGCGACCCCATCTTAAAAGGAATATCAATCTTTTGCTTATGCCACGGCGAGGGAGAGGGGCGCGACACCACTGTGGAGTGCGGCGACCAGCCCGGCACCGGCTGTTCCAAGTGATGCCACCGGCGATACTCGATGGCGTGTGACGGGCTTGCTGCCCGGCGCCAGTAAGCGTCATGGTCTTCTTGGTTGTGGCGGCGGGTGGCAATTGTGGCATCACCGAGCAGCTTAGAAAACTCTCGGGAGCGCTGGCGACTGCTGCCACGGCTCTTTGACGGCACCGGAATCGGTGCGTGTACATGACCCGTTACAGCGTTGATCCAGGGCGTCCACTCGACGTCGGGGTCGTTTCCGCGAATGTGGTGCGGTTCAGGTAGCGCATCGATTGCAAAAGCTTTCTTGACCGATGGAGGTTTGGTCGTTAACTCCTTGACGATGGGCCGTGTGATTTTGGCTAAAAACGGCGAGACGCCCTTCTTTCGTTTCTTCTTGGTTTTGTCGGGCACATCGGTAAGAGACGTGTCAAGGTGTGCCTTCGCTGTCAACTCCACCGTCATTTGTCTCACAAGTTCATCGTCTTCCTGTTTTCTGATGCTGTCATGATCTATATCTGTGTCCCTCTTCTTGTCACCCTTGGCATTTGCGTCGTTTTCTGTCACGCCCTCGCCCGTGTTGCCGTTGCACGAGGGGGCTTGCTCAACATGTGCCTGGTGCGACAGAGACTCGTGTGTGTTGTCCCTTTTCCTGATGGCAGCTTTGAGCGGCGATACCGGTGGCAGGTAGGGCAGATTACCGTGCTTTCCTGCCGAATTTGGCGTTTTGCTTCTGCTTCCCTTTGTATTAGGCCGGTCTTCCACATCACTCGTCGACATGGCAGAAAGCAATCTTGCATCCATGTCAAACGACACCTCGGAGTTTGTATCGGCCTGCGAGACGCCTGTGATTGGCCGCTCAACGCTTCCTAGAAACGCTTTGAGCTCCTCCACGGCGGTGCGGTCAGTGTGCGCTTGCTCCAAAAGACTCTTAACATACTCAATGTCCTCATTGTTTGTCAGTGCCGTAGCCAATCGTACGCCTAGAATCAACTCAAGTTCCGCACGCATCTTCCTGAGCTGCCCCACCTGCGCGTTCTTAATCTGCACAGCTGTCGGCCACCACACGTGCTCGCCGCCCTCATTCAGAGCCTCGAGCAGCGGCTCTACAGCGAGAGTCTCGCCATCACCAATGCCCTCAAACCCGAGCAACGGCCGCATTTCTTTTTTGAACACATGCAATTGCAAGTCGCGGTGCAGAGCCTCGACAATCGCCAGAGCTTTGACTCTCGTCACGTTTTCATCGAGTACCTCTCCATCCGCTGGTCTTCCTGAGCCACACAAACACCCGACCCATCTCGTCAGATTCTTTGCACAATGGCAGTCGTCTCTGCCCCAACAGTGTTGGGCGCGCATCTGCAAGGCGCTGCCGTAGTAGGCACGCTATAGGGGTAGGCCGCAATCCATCAGGGAAAAAAATAAATGGGGCCTATGATAGGGTAGTGTATCTGCATAATAGGGTGCCGTATCTGCATTATAGGCCCCAAATTTTGATCTCTCATGGGTTGGGGCCTACCCTTGGCGCGCGGCAGCTTCGGTACGTTGCTCTTTGCTGCTGCGTGTACGTAAACTTTTTACTTTATTTACTTCGGACAGGGGTTTTCGTCAAACACTTGAGTGGCAGTTCGATGACATGAGTCCAAAAAAATCTTGAAAACACATGTGATGCGGAATTGTATGGGAGCCTTGCAAGTCGGGTAGGTGACCTGAAGCGCGCGAGTCCGAGTCTGAGCCTCTGGGGGCATCGGAAAGAGAAGCATAAACAAAACAAGCAACACGTAGACACACGCCGATGCAATACACGAGGACACGATGAAACACGCGGTCAGGTGTAGTAGGTAGAAGCAGCCCCGTACCTGGATGCCTCCACGTGCTTTCGCCAGTGTCGGGGTTGTAGTAGTATTCACTCTGTGTCGATGCACTCTTCTTGATCTGCCACTTTGGCGGCAGCTGATAGACGGCCTTTGGCTTTGCCCGCGCCTGCACAGACAGCTGTGGCGGCTTCCCTACCAGCTCGTCGTTGGCCACGGTGGTGTGTGTGTTTCTCGCATCGTCTGCAAATACTACTCCCTTTTTGGCTGACTTTGGTGGTGTAGAGTTTATAGGCTGCATCCGCATTGCCATGGGCGAATTGCTCGACCGCACAGTGCGAGTATGGACTTTCACCCCGTCGTCTGCATACATCATCACATGTTCCTCAGGCATCAAATCTTCTCCGATTGGCGATTCCGCCTCCGCTGCTGTCGAACTGTTTGTTGCGGCAGGCAGTCTCTTTGCTTCAGGTGCGTTTTCAAAGGCTTTTTGAGGGCTGCTGACCACTGGCAGGGTGGGAGTGTAGCTCTCGGCGTTCAAAAGGAGGGCGTGCACATATTCCCTTCCGTTGGCTTGCGCCTTCTTCTTGAGCGCCTCAAATAGAGACTTTCGCAGCGATTTCAGCGCCGCACGCACCGCTTCAGGATAGTGCTTGGAGGACCTCCGCGGCGTAACAGGTGCATTTCGTGCAGGACGCACGGGATGCTCCGCCTGCGCGGATGCATCGGTGCCTGTGCTCGCACCTATTGTCGCGGCAACCTCGCCGCCGCCTTGCGTGTGAGACAGTTCGTCAATCTTTGTCTCGGGCACCCACTGCTCGGTCCCATGGATCGACACGCCGTCGTCTGTATCAGGTATCCTACTGGTAGGAGCTGGTGTGACAATCCCTGCCGTGCCACCAGAATTTCCGCCACCCTGGCGCGGCCGCATATGGAGTTGGTCCGTTCCAACGGAACGTTAATAATCTGGAATCCTAACCGTCCGTCATCGCCGTCTACACTGACTCTACAGGGTTAGAACCCTTGGAATGCTGCCCGGATACGAAGAGCCCGCGGTCCAGGCGCAGCTGCCGCAGCCACCGCAGCCGCTGCAGCAGCATCAGCAGCCTTCTTCGCACGAACAGGCACTCATAGCCGCATACAACGACCCGCAAATCGCCACTTCGGACGATCGGCAGCACGCGGTGACGCAAGCGCTGCGACCAGCACCGCCACCAGGGCCCCCACCGCCCAATGCGCAGGTGTGTGACGTGCTCAGATCATCAGTCTGCACTCTCAAACACATGTACTCTGCCTCCGCTCTGCTTCTCGCTTCGCTGTGCGTGTGGCCACCACCTGCATGTTTTGTGATGGTTCCTCCACATTTGTTTGTCAAACAAGTGTCACACAAGTGTGACGACACCTCGTGCAACGTGTTGCGGGCTGCTCCAAACGTTCAACGTATGTGCGATTTCATCACGCGCAGCGTCTCATAGCATAGACACATTCAGCAAGCGATGTGTGTATGCGTGAGTGTGGTGTGTGCGTGTATGTGTGTGTATGGGTGTGTATGGATGTGTATGGGTGTGTGTGGTTGTATGTGTGTGTGTGTGTGTTTGTGTGTGTGTTTGTGTGTCTGTGTTTGTGTGCGTGTGTAAGTGTGTGTGTATGTGTAGATGTGTGTGTGTGTGTGCATGTGTGTGTATGTGTGTGTATGAGAGAGAGGGAGAGAAAAAAAGAAAGAAAGAGAGTGTGTGTGTGTGCGTATGCATGTGTGCATGCGTGCGTGCGTGCGTGCGTGCGTGCGTGCGTGTGTGCGTGCGTACGTGCATATGTGCATGCATGTGTATATTTATAATCTGTTAATGTATCTGTACATATACGTGTGTGTGCGCATATATACATATATCTGCACATGTACATGTACATGCATAAAAGTTTCAAAAGATGTGTATGCATGCATGGGATGATGCTTCCTAGACGGCATGCATTCCTCGTGCATACCTGGTGCTTTCGAGTGGGAAGCGTCCCACCAAAACCTCGCAGCCAAAATCTGTTGGTGATGTTTGGATGATACATCGTGATGGTGCATGATGTTGGATGATGTATCTGTAAACGCCCCTGGTGTGTGCTCCCTGGAGGCTGTGCTATGTGTTGATGATGTGCTATGTGTTGATGATGTGCTATGTGTTGATGATATTTCGATCATGTATCTGTGGTGTGTGCTCCCTCGAGCCGCCCAAGAATGGACTAATCGCACTCCAAACGCCACGAACTAGTCGATTGTCCACTTTTTACTATTGCCAGGTAGTCAATCGAGCTTTACTGAGAGTACCGAGTACATATATTGTAGTCTAATATTGAGTCGTGGCAAATTACAATATAAAATTGAGTAACATTTTGTACCATTGGCAATTATCAATGGCCTCATTCTGTTTTTGTGAAACAAATTCACTACACATCAAACCGTTCGTGCTCAACAAGAGTGCGATTTCTCCATTCTTGGGCGGAATGTGCTATCGACATGTGCTATCGACACTCGAGAGCACATACTCAAAGATTGACCAAGTGTCTCACACGTATGCCTGCCCGCAAGCGGAACGAAGCAAGGAGGCGAGGAGAACTAGTCAAAGGCTGACGGTGCGCAGCGTGAGGTTGTGCGATGTACACATGATCTACACATGTGGTGCGATCTACACATCGGATCGCACACACAGGCAAGCAAATACATGTCATGACATAGATGCATGTAACTACATACATACAACCACACACATGCAACCACATACATCCAAACACACAGACGAGTCGTGAGAGCACACCGCGTGCCGCACAAAGCATGCCCCCCCTCCACGCACCACCAGCAGGAGGAGCCAATCGCTCTCCCCCAGGGGGTCTTCCCCCAGCAGGTGCTTACAAGGCAGCACCCCCAGGTAGCGCACCACCCACGCGTGCCCCACCGCCTCAGGGGCAGCTGCACAAACCGCGCCCTCCTGCTATGACCACGGTATTCACCCCCCTTTTTGGTTGCATATTCTATTCTACACTATCTTCTATTCGACACTATCTTCTTGTTTTATCTTTTCAGTCGTTTCTGTCACTGGTGTGGGAGCGTGGGTGCATGGCAGTGACAGCTGTGGTGCATCACAGGGACACCTCTCTTGCATCACACTCTGCATCACACTGACACGTCTCTTACATCACACCAGCACCTCACGTACATGACTGTGACAGCTCTGGTGCAAGACACTGAAACTCTTACATGACCCAACTGACACTACTCGTTCATGACACGAACACTACTCTTGCATCACACTAACACGTCTCTTGCATCACACGAACACTACTCTTGCATCACACGCTGCACGTTTGCTGTACACACTAACACCCAATGTGTGCTCTCTCGTGTATGACACTAACACCTCGTGGGTGCTCTCTCTTGCATGACGCTAACACCTCGTGCGTGCTTCTTGTTGCATCACACTAACACCTCGTGCGTGCTCTCTCGTGGCCGTTGCGCTCTTTCGCGCGCGCTGTCTCTTGTACTGTATCGTTGGTCCTGACCTCATCTGTACTCCCTACTTTCACTGCAACACACTGCGACACACTGCGACACACTGCAGGTCACTGCAACACACTGCAGGTCACTGCAACACACTGCAGGTCACAGCAAGCCACAGCAAGTCACTGCATTGCGCTGCAACACACTGCTGCACACTGTATGTTCCACTCCAACACACCGCAACACACCGCAACACACTGCAACACACCGCAACACACTGCAACACACTGCAACACACTGCAACGCACTCCTGACCTCGTGGGCACTCCGCACACGCAGGCACGTAGCAGGCTAGGTAAAGAAGCATATGACATACACCTATGCAGAAGCATATGACGTACACCTGTGACTCACAGCGACATACACCTGTGACTCACAGCGACATACACCTGTGACTCACAGCACCCTAGAAGAAGCATATGACATACACCTGTGACTCATAGCGCCCTACCCAACAGTCTCGCTGTTATTGATCTCTCCCTCAATATGATATGACATACATGTGAGCTCTTATTGATCTCCCTTTGCGCGCGCGCTCTCTCTCGCTCTCTCTCTTCTGTCCTGACCTCATCTGCACTCTTCACTTTCACTTCAAGACACTGCAACACACTGCAATACACCGCAACACACTGCAACACACTGCAACACACTCCTGACCTCATCTGCACTCCGCACACGAACATACCATGTATGTGACATACACCTTTTACTCACACCACATACACCTTTTACTCACACCACCCCAGTCAACTGTCTGTCTCTTCAACTGTCTGTCTCTTCAATTGTCTGTCTCTTCAACTGTCTGTCTCTCTCTTTCTTCTCTCTCACGTGTGTCTCTCATCTGTCTATCTCTTTCAGCTGTGTCTCTCTCGCGTGTGTCTCTCCCAGTATCGTCTCTCGAAGTTGTTTCTCTCTGACGTGTGTCTCTCTCACGTGTGTCTCTCTCGCGTGTGTCTCTCTGTCGTGTGTCTCTCTGACGTGTGTCTCTCTGACGTGTGTCTCTCTGACGTGTGTCTCTCTGATGTGTCTCTCTCACGTGTGTCTCTCTGACGTGTGTCTCTCTGACCTGTGTCTCTCTCAGATATGTCTAATCTGCTCCCACTCAAACATAAAACCGCACGCCACAGCGCGCTTGCCAACAGTGCCCTCTGTCCAAGGCGGCGAGTTCAACAGTGTATGTGTTGGGTGTATGTGCAAGAGACAGAGGTTAGACTCTTGGAAAGGGCGCTGTGCTGTGCGACACCTCAAAGGGCGCTGTGCTGTGCGACACCTACCTCTTGCACACACCCTTCAAACATAAAACACACCTTCCACCCACCCTTTCCCACCAACCCACACACACATCAGGTGAACAGCGGCAACACGCCAAGCGCGGCGTCGCCTATGGTATCGCCGCGCACATCCTACCCCCCCACACCTCCAACCCGCGCACAGCAAGTAGCGCAGTCAGCGCTCGCTGCGAGTGCGGCGAGCAGTCTTGCTCGGGCAGCCCCCGCTGCTCCTACCACAACAGGTGCCGAGGAAAGAGTGATCGCCCCACACATACATATGCACATATTTGCTATACATATGCAGATATTTGCTATACATATTTACGCATGTATATAAGAGCGGTAGCCCCAATGCACCGCGCTGTTTCCTCGGCATGTCCCGCTGCTCCTACCACGACAGGTGCCGAGAAAAGAGTGATCGCCCTGCACATATTTGCCATACATATTTACACATTTGCCGTACATATTTACATATTTGCCATACATATGTACGTGTGTATATAAGAGCGCCAGCCCCCCTCGCAGCGTGCTCATTTGTCGGCATTGCTCACACTCACACACACACACACTCATTCGTCGGCATGTCCCGCTGCACCTACAACCATACATGTATATACCAGCGACGCTCGGTGCGAGTGGGGCTGGTGCTCTTTCCTCGGCGTCTCCCGCTGCAAGAGGTGGGGGTAGGGTGTCAGAGAGTCTCATGTTAGGGTGTCACAGAGTTTGATGTATTGAGGTGTGGGTAGGGTGTCAGAGAGTCTGATGGTAGGGCGTCACAGAGTGTGATGTATTCAGTAGGGTTGAGAGAGTGCGATGTATTGAGGGTGTGAGAGAGTGTGATGTATTGGGTAAGGTGTGAGAGAGTGTCATGTATTGTACCGCATAGCATTCTATCTATATTCTCACGCCGTACATATTCTCACACCCTGCATATTGTCACATCCTACATATTCTCACACCCTACATACAACCGCAGGAGCAGGAGGAGGAGGCGGAGGAGGGGAGGGTGGAGGTGGAGGGGGCGGGTGGGTAGGTGGAGGGGGAGGGGGGGCAGTGACAGGGGAGGCGCAATCGATTATAGAGGCGCTGCGCAGAGTGGCAGAGCCCTTGTGCTCCCGCATGACCAACTCCAAGCAAGCTCAAGACACACGCAAAAAACTGCAGGTTCTGTGTCTAATAGATCTGTATACACGTATGTATAGATACATAGACGTATATATCAATGTATACATAGACGTATATATAGACGTATATGTAGACGTTTATATAGACGTATTTGTTGATGCTTTACCTTGAGTTCAGTGTCGAATACATATATATAGACGTATCTATTGATGGTTTACCATATCTTGGTGGTTTACCATACATACATACACAGATGTGCTTGAGAATATGCGTCTTTGCTTGCGTTCCTGCGCGCTGTCGCTCCTGCTCGCTCTCTTTTGCACGTGTGCTCTCTCGTGCGCGCTCTCTCCTTCTGACCCGCTCTCGATGTGGTGTGTCTCTCCCTGATGGACCTTATCGCTCCCGCTATCTCTTTCTCACGCCTTGTTGCTCAGTCTGTTTCTCTCGTCTTGTTGTTCTGTCTCTTTCTGCTGCCTTCTTGATCTGTCTTGCTCTGTTTCTCCCGGCTTGGCAGTGTCTGGTGCTAGCGGTGTGGTAGCGGCAGATGGAGTGTGGCGATGCGTGCTTCATGACATGCTGTGGTGTATGATGCATGCTATGTCATAACACACCCCAGCATGCGTGCATCATGACACACGGCAACATGCGTGCATCATGATGCCATGAAGCACGCATACTCCATGCACGCATACTCCATGTGCCTCTACCACACCACCAGCACTCCATCTGCCTCTACCTCACTGCTACGTCTGTGTCTGCCTCTATCGCATCGCTAGCATCATGCTGATGTGTGCATCATAACGTCACCTGCTCCTCTCTCTTGCCATCTGTCATTCCCTCTATCACCTGTCCCTCACCAACTCAAACTCGACACTTGGACGCACCACCAACTCAAACTCGACACTTGGACGCACACAGAGAGGAGGTGTGAGAAGTGCAGGCAATATGCCAATGTGGCGTCGACAGCACCCATCTACATGTCTTGACCCTCTCACACACACCATAAACAAGGTCACGTCAAATCACAAAAAAAGTCACGTCACACCACAAAGAGGGTCACGTCGCACCACACATAGCACCACAGCAAGACACTAAAACTGACAGCAAGACGGACGCACACGGGTGACAGGCGCTAGAGGAGTCACTCAAGCAGGGTGTGGTGAAAGAGGACATGCGTCTTCTACTTGCTACCCTCCTGCGCAACCTGCAGGGGGGAGACAGGCAGGAAGCCGAGAAGACACAGCGACTCATAGCTCAAAACGCCTTTGATGCTGGTGAGAACTCACCGCCTTGGATCCAGGCAACTAGCCGCTTAGTCTTGCAGGCCAAGGCTGCCGGCTTGCCTGCCACTGCATCCGCCCCTACCAACCCTAACGTCACGGTGCCGGCCAAGGCAACAGCTGTATTCAATGCGACCTTGACCAATGCATCCACGGGCTTATCACCCACAATGCGTGGTGCGACTAGTGCCGTGCACGCCTTGGGTGGTGCCACTAGTGCCATGCACGCCTCCACTGCTACTCCCGCGGCCGAGCCAACGCACTCAGGCCTTGCCTCGACGGACAGTGCGATGCATGGTGCAGGAGGTATGGGCTCAGTAGGTGGAGCGTCAGCACCCCCTGGAGGCGACGGTACAAGGCAGACGCAGCAGCACCAGTCTGCACCGCACACGCACCACCACCTGTCACCATCTGCACCGCTCATCTACCAACCTCCTGCGCCTGCCCCTTCTCGTGCCGTAACTGCGCCCACGCCGGCACCCCCAGCGGCTAAAGCTCAAGATACCAGGCCTCCTCCTCCTGCAGCTGGAGGGAGTGTTGGAGGGGAGGCACATGCAGTCACTGCTGCACCGACTGCTGCGCCGCCTCCACACCACACCACACCACCCCACACTCGTGTGCCAGCTTCAGACAGGTCTTTTGCAACCCCCGCTTAAACAAGTGTGTTGCAAACAAGTCCCTTGCATCAGGGGCATGCGGGCAAACAAGTGTCTTGCATCACACTGCAACAAGTGTCTTGCAGGCAAACAACTCTCTTGCACGCGTGTTGCAAGCAAGTGTCTTGCATCACACTGCAACAAGTCTCTTGCATCACACTGCAACAAGTATTTGCATCATACCGTACAAATGTGTTGCATGCCCTCCAACAAGACAGACCCACGATGTACCAACAAGACAGACCCACGATGTATTGCATGAGTATCCCACACCATCGCACTTGCTTGCCAACTCTAGATATCCCAGGAGGGTCACACACGTCTTACATGAGGGTGACAGACAGACGTCTTGCATGAGGGTCACAGACACACACGTCTTACATGAGGGTGACAGACATGACAGGTGAGGGTCACAGAGGTGATAAGTGTTAAAAGAGGTCATGTCTTAGAAGAGGTGATATGTTAGATAGGCAAGCAGGTTGACAGACGTCATATGTCACGGTGACATGTGCACACTCGACGACATGTGCACACTCGACCACATGTCAAGACTGGACGACATGTGGAGTATGGACTAGATGTCGGAGTATGGACTAGATGTCGGAGTATGGACTAGATGACGACATGTGGAGTATGGACTAGATGTCGGCACCATTACATGTGCACTACATCTTATTGTCAGCACCATTAGATGTGCACTACATCACTGCACTATTGTCAGCACCATTCACCTTGATCATGTATGGTCAATGCAATATCATCTTGTATGGTCTTGACTCTAACGTATTGAGTCTGTGGTGTATCATGTATGGTGCATGCTGTTTAGTGTATGATGTTTGGTGTCTGATGTTTGGTGTCTGCTGTATGCTGTCTGGTACATGGTGTATCCTACATGATGTATGGTGCTTGGTGTATGCTGTATGGTGCATGGTGCATGGTATATGGTGCATGGTGTATGGTAAACGGTGTGTGGTGTATGGTGTGTGGTGTATGGTGTGTGGTGTATGTTGTATGTATGGCAGCTTTGACGACACTCCTGCTCCCGCACCTGCACCTTGTCACGCAAGCGCGGATCACCACGACACGGCACCGGCGGCAGCCTCAGGCAAATCAGAGTTGCGCAAGAGGGGTGCTGCTGCTGGAAAGCAGACGCAGGAGCAGGAGCTGCGCGATGATGGCGCCACTGCCCATAATGTCGCTTCACCTCCTCCCTCCATCAAGCCGCGCAGCAGTGGGGGTGCTGGAGGACGCAGGCCGCGAGGGCGGTGTTGCAAGGGGGTGGTGTGGCTGATGGTGGTGCTTTTGAGCTTGTGGGGCGGCTGGATTCTCCTGTGCGAACCTCTTGTGGTGGGGGGGG
>Ga0209390_10009019_pt1 | contig 12112 bp, 4 predicted proteins | sample BON01_FD_187212 | JGI IMG/M metagenome (GOLD analysis project Ga0209390, IMG submission 187212) | Freshwater microbial communities from Lake Bonney liftoff mats and glacier meltwater in Antarctica - BON-01 (SPAdes) (version 2) | ecosystem: Environmental > Aquatic > Freshwater > Ice > Glacier... | reverse complement strand
TGTGTATGTGGATATGTAGTAATTTGTGTGTATGTGGATATGTAGTAACGTGCACTAATAAGACAACCAATCTGCAGATTTTCATGAGCTCATTTCTCAAGTGAGCTCATGTAAATCTTAGTATAATTAGGTGTGTTTTACCGCTATGTACTCTAAGTATCATGATCTTTTTCTATATATCTGTGCTCACATGCCATCTTTCCTAACTTTATGTGAGCATACATATACAAAGGAGGCAACCCTCCCCCTTCCCTATCAGTTTAAAGGCTTTCCAAAAGGTACGTTTGACCTTAAAATGGGCCTAAACTACTCGTTCTGATTCGTGACAAGATCTCGTTCGTGGGCGTTGCTCACTTAACGCGCGGCGGCAGATCTTGTTCGTGGGCGCTTTATCACTAGAGTCAAGTTTATTGCATTCGACGCAGACAACTCGGACCTTTGCAAATATGTCTCCACTATTTTCATGCAATTTCTGGGTTCTTTTTGTAACCCAAACCCTGAGTATACTGATCGAGTTTTGACACTCACCATTCGACGCACTGGCAGGAAAATCAGGGGTTTTCAAATATGTATCCACTTTTACTGTGCGATCATTGGGGTCTCATATACCAAAAATCCTGGGTATTCCTTCGAAAATCAAAAATGAGCTGAGAGAGTTGTAACACTTACCATTCGACCCAGAAAAAGTAGGGGTTTTCAAATATGTATCCACTTTTACTGTGCGATCATTGGGGTCTCCTTTACAAAACAAAAGATTATTTAATCGTTTCAGTGAATATCGTTGTCAAAAATGATAATTAATGGCATGCAGATCTCTGATATGAATCATGCCACAAAGCAACATCACATCATGATGTCATTCACACCATATGTGTCACAGTGGTATGTTCCATATCGCCGCATGTGTGAATGAGTGATACAGACAGTGGTGTCAACGTGTAGTCGGATTCTACCATGATCTTCGGTGTGGGTGGCAGGAAATTCCGAGTCAGGAGTCAGCCTGAGAGCGGTCCCGAAGATCCTTCCGGAATTTCGGAGTCGTCTTCGTATATAAGAAGACGAAAACATTCAAAAAGTTCGTCGGTATAGATTTCAAGTTGTTTGCATTCTCAGTTTTGGTTCGGTCGCCGGGTATGCTTCATAAAACACAGGCAAGAGCAGCCTGTGTTCAGTGCAGAAGGCACATGAGTCACGCCGGCGTGTTCGTGCTTCAATCGCACAAAATTTTAAATTGAGATTGTGGAGAACAGATTTTAGCTGTGCCACTTCCAGGAAGCTGCATTTCAGAAAGTTACAATCACACTCCCAGGCCCACCACTCATATGACCCTACAGTGAATTTATTTTTTCCTTTTGCCCGGGGCCGGCCGGATGTATAAGGCACTTTGGGACCGATCTGAAGGGGTTCAACCGTGACAGATTTAGGGTTGGGGGTAGATTTTCTGAACCACAGCACGAGACACGGAACAAACATACACACACTCTCACTCGCTCACACACACACAAACACACACACACGCACGCACGCGCACACACACACGCATAAGGCAATACACAGGGAAGTGGGGATGTGTTTAAGGGGACCAACAGGGATGTGCATGTTCGACCACGAGTCGCCCAGCGAATTCGACAGAATGCTTCACAAGTACAGAAGCAGTAATCACGTGATGCATCAATTCCACTGTCACCCTAGAGCATGCGGGCAAGAGAGACCCTCGGCAAGGCGATTGCTTCTTTCTTTAGGCTCCACTGTGACACTTACCCACGTATCTTCCTAGCACCTGGAAGGTGCAGTGGTTGTGCACCCTGAGTACGACGCCCGCCGCGGCGACTGCTGACACCCCCTATGCCCCGGTATCAACTGCTGACACCCCCTATGCCCCGGTATCAAAAGAGGCACTCGACTCGACCTCAGCACTTGCACATCACAATTGAAAACGAACAGATTTAAAAAAAAATTGAAAACAAAGCAAATGCCCCGATATCAAAAGAGAGACTCGACCGTTGAGATAGGGTGGTGAAGAAATTGATCGAGTTGCCTCTTCGCACTTGGCTCCGGTGTGTCAAGTGTCTGAGCAAGATGCTGTTTTTGGTATTGGTACTCGGTGTGGTTGCTGTCGAGTGTAGCATGCACTTGCGGTGTGGTAGCAGCCGCGGTCTTGGCGTGCGACTTGGGCGCAGCCTCCACAGGACTGATTGCGTCAGTCCGTTGGATCTTGCTACGTCTGGCTGCGCGCTGATGCAACGGTTTTTGAATGCCCGACGCAACCGCCTGATCGCTCTCTGGTGTCACGTCCTTTCCGAGCGCTCTACTGATAGCCGCCTTGATGTGTGTCTGCATAAGACCCTCTTGCATCGCATTCTTGTCCTCTTGCATCGCATTCTTGTCCCCCGCAGCATGCTGCCCGCTCGGCTGCTGCAGCGTAGCCGTGTGACGAGGAGATAGATGCATTCGCTTTGCATCCTCGTTGATGCCTATCGTGGCCTCTGCGTGCTCCCATTCCTTGAAGGCGCGCGGCACTTCACTGTTGGCCATCTTGTCCTTTTGGACTGTAGCTTTTTCCACTGAGCGGTCCGCTGCCTCGAGAAAGTGGAGGCTGTGTAGATCCTTACGATCCTGGATGCGCTTCACACGCCAACGCTCGGCCTTCTTTTTGTCATGCTCTGCAACCTTGTCGAAGAATTTGTTGTCGCGCATCATGTCGCGGCGGTCCGTTCCATCTGCCCATGCTTTCTCGCCGGGGCGCGCAACTTCCTCCTTATGGATCACACTCATACCAAGTATATGCTTGTACTTGTCCTCCTTAGCGAGCTTTTTGAAATAATTCGATACGGCCTGCCGCTCCTGCTGCCCACTTACGTGCCCCTCAGTCTCCTTCCCCGAAGGTACCTCCCGCGCCTCCATTTCCTGCCCCGATAACGCCTTTGCTGATTGAGCACGCAGCGCTTCCTTGCGTTGCTCTTTGAGAATGCCGAGAGCCTCAGCCTTGCCTTCTTCTCTAGCCTTTTTCACTCTAGCCTCCTGCACTGCCATCGTCGTGGCCTCGCCCTTGAGCTCCTCCTTAGCTGCCCTCGCCTGTCCCTTGCGTTGCTCGCTCCGCTCCATCCTGCGCACTTGGTTACGCTCCGACTCCTGCCGCCTCTCGTCGTGACGAACCTTGCCCTCTACGTGGTGCTCGCGCTTCTCGGCGCGCAACACCGCGCGCTCGGCAGTCTCCAACAAATCCGGGCTCTTGCGGCGAGTCGAGGTTACTGCACTGTGTTCCTGCCTGCTTGCCGCTCCCTGCGTATTCGCAACCTGGACATCGTTGACTGCCTCAACACCACTCGTTTCCTTCTGATGTGCGCGCTGCTTCTCCAGTTGGCGCATCTGCCGCCGCCTGCTCTCATGGAGGGAGGCTGCCGGCATTGCAAGCACCTTGTCCATCGGGTTCTCATCATTGGTGTCTTTGAAGAAGCCGTTGCTGCCCGAGATGAGCATTTCGTTGTCCTTGAGATGCCTGGCCACATAGCTGGCATCAGCAACCGCAGACTTGGGTTGCGGGAAAAGCATTTTTGTCAACAGGCCCTGGTTAGGCTGTTCAGCAGGGACACTTTCATCGTCGTGGAAGAAGCTCGAACTTTTGCCAACAAGCTTCTTGTCGTCGAATTTGTGCTCCTCAAGCTCACGAGTAAAATCCGCCGCCTTTTCCTCTTTCTCCTCGCGCGCATTCCTGCGAGATTTGATAGACTTGCCGTACAGCAGATTGTCCATGAGGCGAACCAGGTGAAGGGTGCCTTTGCCAGCCACCCGCTTGGTCACGGGTACGCGATCCGTATCTTTATACAGCTCCTTCAACGAATTTGACATCTTGACTCCAGCGCCCGCTAGGCCCCTGTCGTTTTTCACAGCCGTTGGGAGGATAGGGTCGCCATTGGCATCCCAGTGTGCTTCGCCCAGGGCTGACCAGTGGTAGCTGCCTGACTTGGCCTGGTGCGTCTCTGCGTATTTGGAAATGCTAGATTTAGGGCCTCCAAACACGTTTTTCACCAGCCCTGTGAGCGACGAGCCGAACAGGCCCTGGTCCGCCTGTCGTACAATATCCTTGCCCACGACCTTGTGCGAGGGCTGGTATAAGAAGGGTTCGGCGAGCTGCTCAATCCTTGCCTTGTGAGACCCGTGGGCAGGCGTCGATTGTCTAGAATCGACGGAGACGGCTGCCCACGGGTCTGCCCCGTCTCGTCCCCAGTCATCGGTTGTCTGCAGGTCACGCTCTGCCAGCGTTGACGCGAAATGCGTGCCCACGCCCGCATCGAAGCGCATGCGCTGGAGTTCCCGCACTTTGTCTGCTGTTTTGTCGGCGCTGCGGTCGAGCCCCTTGAAGTAATCGTCGAGGCCGCGCGCTGCACGAATAGCCTTGGCCTCCATGCGCTGTGAGAGGAGCGCATCAGGCTCCTGCTGCTGCACCCAGCGCAGTCCTACCAGCAGCACCCCGGCGACGCCCACGGCGAGCATCATCGTCCTCGCCATGGTACGGAGTACCCTTTCGCTTGGCCCACGAACTTGGGCTCCTCTGACACTCATTGCCATTGGACTACAGCATCCGTGTGGAGACGTGGAGGAGAGGATCTCAGGTGCTGGTGCTAGGCCTGCGGGCTGAGTGCCAGTGCGGCGTGCATTGGGGCGCGGTATTGCCCAAGGGCTCGGGGGGAAAGACTGGAACACGATGAGCCAGTACAACTCACACTATGGCGGCGATAGCAGCAGTCACTCGCAGGTGAGCCGGGTTGCGACAGATCACCCGGGTGATGTGTGCTGCAAAGCTTTTCCCACAATCCCTGTGCTGACGCCTTGCTGATCCCGACTGTTCTCTTCTGTTGGCAGGCGGGGATGGGGGATCGGCAGGCGGCGTACTCGCAATATTCGCAATACGCGCAATATTCGCAAGAACACTCTTCGCCTTACTCTCAGGGCGGCGTTTCGCCGTACTCTCAAGGCGGCGTCTCGCCGTACACGGGCCATGTTTCCGCTCCCGCGTCTTCCATGGAGCTCAGGTGGATGTCCAGACGTGCAATCCTTGTTGTTATCTCCGAAAAGGCTGCACCTGAGGAAGACGCTGACATATACAAATATCACAGGAGCATGGCCGAGAGCAAAGTCTCACAGATCAAGTCAGACCTTGTGGCTGCCACTGAGGAGCGACAGGAGCTCTTGGTGGGGCGTGCGGTTGTTTCCTTGTCCACCTGCCTTCCTTTTTCTTGTCAACCTGCCTTCCCTTGACGACGTCGTGTGTCGCGTTCTTTTGTGTGGCAGGGGTATATTGAGTCGTTGACGTTGGCTCTAAAGCGTGTGGAGGGCGAAAACGAGGCACTCAAGCAAGTGCGGGCGGATCAAAATTCAATGTTTGCGATGCTCGATAGCAACCAGTCGGTGATGGTGCTCAAAGAAAAGATTGATATCATTGACGCCCAGCAGCAGCAGATAGCAAGTCTAGAGAGGCAGATTGAATACATGAAGGACGACAACGGTCAGCTGAGCCGGACACTAGACCTGAATCAGGCAGAAAATTCCAGTCTCAGATCACAGCTTCTGATCCCAAAAGTGCCCAGCGAGCGCGAGATCGAGCTGGCGAATGCGCTGCAAATGGTCGAGCAGCAGCGCTTTACCCTAGCTGAGAAGGTCAGGAGGATGGAACTGGACATCGAAGAGCACACGAAGTTAGCCTCTGGCCACCAGCTTGCTCTACAGCAACTGATGTCTGATCGCGATGAAATTGCAGGTCGCTATGCTCGTCTGGAGCAGCTCACGGCCACTGGAAACGGAGTGGCGCCAAACGGGGCAGGGGGGGACCATATCAGAAAGAACATGCAACTTTCTATCCAGCTGGAGGTGGCGCAGAAAGAGGCGCGCATTGCACACTCGCAGTTGATCAAGCTTCGGTCCGAGTTGCAAGTATTGAAGGATGCAAAGAATACAGTTGTCGAACAAAATGATGAGATGCAGGACTTGCCAATGCTTAAAAAGCAGGCGCGTGGGGTCCAGCGATCAGCAGCGCCACCTCTTCCTACCGCAGTTGGTGCAGACGGGACTGCAGCTCAGGAGCTTGAACGAGCCCTCGCGGTCGAGCAGGCCAACGTGCGTGAGATGGAAGGTGCCCTCGCGGCCGGGCAGGGTAAGATCCGTGAAATGGAGGGCGCTCTCTCCTCGGGGCAGGCTGGGCTAGAGCAACTTCAACACATGCTGGCAGCGAGGCAGGCAGAAATTGAAGCTCTGAAATCCGCCAATGGTAACGACACAGGCAAAAACGAAGTGGCAGAGCTCGTGGGCCTAGTTACACAGCTCCGTAGTCAGCTAAGGCTTCAGCAAGGACATCTTGATCTGGCACAGCTTGATGTACAGGACAAGCAGCGTCTTATTGACCAGCAGCAGCAACTTGAAGAGGCTTCGGAGGACGCAAACATGACAATGCTTGCCCCAAAAAAAGTCAGAGTGCAGCGATCGGCAGCGCCTCCCCCTGGGGGTCAGGCCAAGCAAATCGTGACGCTCGAAGACAAGGTCACAGAACTCAAACGCGCGCTGATAGAGGCGGATAGAAAGCTGGAAATACAGGCCCAGGAGCTGAATGCTGAGCGTGGTGGCAGCGATGCCCGGACTGAGCAGCTGGCGCAGCAGATTGAAGCGCTGCAAGCGCAACTCTCCTTGTCACAAAACGAGCTTGAAACGAAAATGGCGCCGCCACCTGAAGTGAAAAAAGAGATGGTGCTCAATTTGGCAGAGTTGGAGCCGCTGATGCCTGCGGTGATGCCTGTGTCTCGTCGTCCCCCGCACCCGCTCCAGCACTTTGAGGCACCAACCAAAACAATCGGAGCTTCAGGTCCGGGACACGTTTCCGAGACTTCCCCAATAAAGTCTCCTGCAAAGACCTCACAACAGGAAATGGCTGAAGTGCGGCGCGAACTCGATACGTTGCGAGCACAGCAGGCTGAAGTGCACAAGACCATGGATGCTCTGCAGCAGAAGAGCAAGCCTGCGACTGGTCCAGTGCCTGCCAATCTCAACGGAACCCTTACAGTTACCGTACACGGTGCGGACAATATTCCAAAAATGGATACCTTTGGACACGCTGACCCATACTGCACAGTCCAGGTTCTTGGACAAACAGAAAAGACCAAAAAATTGAAAAACGAGAAGAACCCGCGTTTTGAGGAGAGATTTGAATTCCCACTGCAGCAAGCGCCATCCGGGCAAAGTGTGCTGATTACATTGATGGAGTGGAATCGATTAGGCAAGGATAAAGCCGTTGGTACTCTATCGATCTCTCTAAAGGACATCGCCCAACGCGAATCCATACAATCCCAAAGCCTTCAGTTGCAGATAGCAGACAAGGCAGGAGGTCTGACGGGGTCAGGCAACCAGGCATCAACGCTCTTGTACTCTATGCACTTTGCATCTAGTGCCCCGAAGCCAAAGGTGGAGCTCTCGCCGGAGGATCAGGGCGCTTTAGATGCAGCGGGACATGAGCGTGTCGTGCTCCAACAACAAGCCGCAAATCTTGAGGCTAAATTGGCGGCACTTGGCGGGGTGTCGCCTTCGCGTGCTCACAAGGCAGGCTCTTGGCAGTTACGACTCGGGCTTATGCGGGCAAATAACTTGCCAAAAATGGACATGACGGGCAAGGCAGACCCGTACGTGACATTCGACATTCTTGGCCACAAACAGCACAAGTCCAAGACTATTAAAAATACCTTGGATCCAGAATGGAAGGAGGAATTTGTCTTTGACATCACTGACGACAAAAGCGAGCTGGTGCTCAAAGTCTGGGACTGGGATAGGATGTCAAAGGACGAGTGTATTGGCGAAGCGCGGCTCCGCTTGGCTGATCTGTCGGGTAAGTCCAGCTCTAGCAGTATCAACATCTTGAAGCCAGGTACTACCAAGCATGTCATGGGAAAGGAGGAGAAATCCACAGTCACGCTGTCATTGAGTGCATCCAACTCCATGGCAAGTGTAAATCCCATGGGCGGAAGCGATGGTACCACGGGCCCCGCCGATCCATCAGTCCCACTCACCGTGAGTCTGAAATTCAACGAAAACTTCGACGAAGTGGCTGGCACCCCAGAAAAGAAACTTGCTTTCAAAGAAGCTCTGCGCAAAGATCTGGCGGAATCTCTGTCGATCGCCCCGGAACGCCTTGCCGTGCTCAACGTGCAGACAGGCAGTGTCATCGTTGATGTAAACATTTTACCGGACATCGACATCAGCCACAAGCAGACTCCAGAAGTGCTCGCCGCCTTGATTATTGATCAGGTGGTAATGAGCCAAAATAGTGCACTCGGGAAACTTCCAACTACCTGCACAATCATTGGGTGCACGTTACAGAATCGAAAAGGACAGCTCGAGGCTGAAAATGCATTCCTTGTCGAGCAAAATGGTTCCCTCACAGCGGCCATCAATCAGATTGATAAGGTTCAGAAGCTGCAAAAGTCTGAAAAGGCTGACCGCATCCTGTTTCGCTGGAAAAATAAGGGGCTCAATCAGTGCTTCCAGTCGTGGAAATACATGTGCGAAAAGGAAGCGTTAGCGCGCGAACTCAAAGAAAAGTCGGATATGGACATGGATGGCGTGAACAAGGAGCTGGATGCTACCAAAAGGCAACTTGACAGCAACAACGAACAGGTGAGGGACCAGTTGAAGATGATTAAGGAATCACGGCAACTTGCATATGAGGACGTCGAAAAGGCTCAACTCGAAGCGCAGGCTGCCATGGACAAGGCTGAGCAGGACAAGACGGCGGCACAGGATGCAGCAAGAGAGGTGGCTGAAAAACAGCACCAGCTCGAGATCAAGCTGCGCGAGAAATTGAGGCAAATGAAGTTGAAGGGGGGCGGTCCGTGCCTCAAGATGCACGTCAGAAAAGCGGAACACTTGCCGAAAGTGGATACATTCGGGTGGATCGACGCGTATCTATCAATGTCTTTGGGTGAGGAAGTGCACAAGACGGAGATTATCAAGAAAAAAGAGAATCCCGAATGGAATGAACATGTCGAATTTCCGGTGTTAGATACGACAGATGTCCTGAAAGTAGTGCTCTTCGACTGGGAAATGACCAGTTCGCATCGTTCGGTTGGCGAACTAACGATCAAAATATCCGAGGTGGTGCAGCTGAAGACGATGGACAAAATCTTCGAGTTCAAGACTCCCGATGGCTCAGCGATCCTTCAGGGTAAGCATGGCGATACGGCCGTGTTGCACATGACGCTCTCGTATGAGGAGAAGAACGACGCTGAACTTGAGGCGTTGCAAAAAGAAATGGAGGAACTCGAGAGGCAGAAGAAAGAGAAAGAGGCAGCAGTTGGCGAGGCAGAGGCTGCAATTGAAGACGCAAAGGACACGTTGCGCGTGAAACCGCCCTTCAAGATCAAAGTAAATGTCAAAGGATTGCGGCACCTCCCGAAGATGGATACATTCGGTAAGTGCGACGGCTACGTCATTGTCCAGTGCGGTGATCAAAAGCAGCAGACAAATAAAGTCAAGTCCAACTACGATCCAGATTTCGACGAGACCTTTGAGTTTAACGTGACCAAATCGTCGCAATCGCTCTCTATAAAAGTCATGGACTGGGAGTCGTCGGGGAAGGACGAAGAAGTTGGCTCCAATCAAATCCAAGTTGGCAAGCTCATGGCCGGCACCGCAGACCACGAGCTGACATTGATAGGCACAAAGAACCAAGACGTTGTGATTGGTGCAGATAAACAAAAGACAGCAGTCCTGTTTTCTGTCACCGCCGAAGCCCCCCCTCGCCCGGCCGAGGGCACAGATGTGGCGGGTGGTGATGTGGCTTCGGCTGGCAAGTCAGCACCTTGGATGTTGAAGGTGAAGCTGGAGTCGGCTGAGAGTCTCCCGCAGATGGACACCTTTGGCAAGTGCGATGGCTATGTCGTCATGTCGGTGGCAGGTGATCGGAAAACGTCCAAGACTGTCAAGAACGAATATCATCCCCAATGGAACGAGGAATTTGAGTTTGAAGTGACGGACGATAGCGATGAGTTCATTGCTAAGATCTGGGACTGGGACTTGGGATGTCAAGATGATGAGGTTGGTTCCATCCAAATTCCGCTGTCGGATCTGAAAGGCAAAGTGGAAGGGGTCGAAAAGGTCCTCAACGTGCAGAAAGACGGACAGATGGTCAAAGGCCAAAATAAACAGCCGACCAAGATTTCTTTGTCATTCTGGGCCATCAAGATCGAAGGGGCTACTGCCGGCGTAGCAAGCGTTGGTGCGCATGTACTCGAACACCCCGTCAATGGCAAACTCGCAGTTCTTGCTCGGAGGGCGGATGGACTTCCAAAGATGGATTCATGGACGGGCAAGGCTGATCCTTATCTAAAGATCACAGTTGATGGCATGACACTAAAGACAAAGTGCAAGAAAAAGACGCTTGAGCCAGTATGGGACGAGAAGTTCGATTTTAAGTGCATCGCAAACAAGTCAGTGGTTCATATTGAGATGTTTGACGAGGAAGGCATGGGCAAAGACCGCACCATGGGATCTTTTAGCATTCCTGTGAGAAACCTGGTATCATACGACAAGGAAACCTATGAGCTTGAAGGCGTTCTAGACGACGGGCATCCTTGCAACGGTAAAGTGTACATCAAACTTTCATTCACCGAAATGAGCAAAGACGCGGCGTCGGTAGGTGAAATCATCCACGCCTCGGGACCGGGTGTGTGGGTCAAGGTCAATTCGGTGAATAATCTCCCCAAGATGGACATGATGGGCAAATGTGATCCGCTAGTGCAGGTGGAAATTGATGGGCAGGTGGAGCGTACCGACAAGAAAGATAATTGCTACGACGCAGTGTATGCCGAGCCGCCCTTCCACTTTGCCACATCCGGCTCGGCAAGCGTGGTGGAAATCACGGTGCTCGATCACAATACAGTCTCTGGAGCCCAGCCTGTGGGCTCGTGCATGGTTGATCTCTCGCTCGCTGACAAGGACGGCAATCTGAGTGGCGAATTCAACGTGCTCAAAGGCGACGGGTCGCCGGTGATTGGAAACTCCAAGCAGCCCTGCACCGTGGCGCTCGCACTCAAGGTCAATGCCCTTCCGGACGAGGAGGGCAGAGATGAGTCCGACGATGACGCCGAAGACGTGTGGGATATTGATGTGACGGCCTTGAAATTCATGAGCATGCCGAAAATGGACCTGATGGGATCGTGCGACGCGTACCTCAAATGCCACATCCAGAGTGAGGAGCGACAGACCAAGGATGTGACTGGCTACGAGGGCGAGTGGAATGAGTCGATGCATTGGGACGAAGTCAAGGGCCGTAATTGTAGCCTGGTGATCGAGCTTTGGGACAAAGACTTGGCTGACAAAGATGACTTCATCGGCTCCCGCTCCATCTCTCTCAAAACTTTCGTGAAAAAGGACAAGGAACAGCGAATTGATCTTCTCGACAAGGCTCGCAAATTAGTCAAGGGCAAAGATGGGAAGACAACGACGCTCTTCGTGCGCCTAAAGGGCACACGCGCTCAAAAGTCGGGCGATCTACTGTCCATTCCCGGGATGAATCCGGACAGGTTCAGGACAACTTTAGATGAGCTTTGCCGAAATTTGAATCAGCAGACGTGGGAAATGGATGTTACACTTCTCGCTGCTCAGCGCTTACCGTCAAAGACGCAGCCCTTTGCCGAGCTCAGTATCATCGACCGCCGCTCTGGCGCCCAGGTGTGTGTGTGCGTGTGTGTGTGTGTGCGTGTGCGCGTTTGTGTGTGTACGTGTGTGTGTGTGTGTGTGTGTGCGTTTGTGGGTGTGGGTGTGGGTGTGGGTGTTATTGTGTGTGTGTGTGTTTGTGTGCGTGTGCGTGTGTGTGTGTGTGCGTGTGTGTGTGAGTGTGTGTGTGTGTATGTGTGTGTATGTGTGTGCAGGTGTGTATATATGTGTACGTGTGTGTGTATGTGTGTGTGTGGGTGTGTTCAGGTGTGTATATATGTGTTTGTGCGAGCGTGTGTGGGTCTGTGTGCTCGCGCGATTAAAGAGAGAGTCTAAGAGTGAGAAAGAACAACGTTGTGTGTGAGTTTGTGTGTGCAAAAGTGTGCGCGTGTGTGCACGCATTCCATATGTGTGCCGA
>Ga0209390_10009018_pt1 | contig 12113 bp, 10 predicted proteins | sample BON01_FD_187212 | JGI IMG/M metagenome (GOLD analysis project Ga0209390, IMG submission 187212) | Freshwater microbial communities from Lake Bonney liftoff mats and glacier meltwater in Antarctica - BON-01 (SPAdes) (version 2) | ecosystem: Environmental > Aquatic > Freshwater > Ice > Glacier... | reverse complement strand
TGGACTGATCCTGTTATCTCGTGGACTGGTGCAGGATAACCTGTGGAAAAGCCAATTATTTTCGATGATTTCCGAATTTTCCCTCACGAAACGGGATCCACACCCTGTGGACAAAAACTTTATTTTTCTAGAGGTAGTGTAGAAATGGTTTTCTTTTTCTGCTAACCGGTTGACGGGACGCTTCTAAGGTAGAAGTATTTCAATATCAGACAGGAATCGTTATCGGAAGCAAGGGGAATACATGGAACGCCTCATGTTCATCATGGAATTACACGAGGGTCAGATAGAGGAGTACGAGAAGCGCCATGAGGCGGTCTGGCCGGAGTTGCTCGGCGACCTGTGGAATGCCGGCTGGAGAAATTACAGCCTGTTCCGGCGTGGCACCAATGTCTACGCCTACGCGGAGTGTCATCCCACGGTAGCTGAAGCACTCGCAGCCATGGGGAATTCAGAGGCAAATCGGCGTTGGGCAGAATGGTTTACCGAAGTAATTTCAAACCTCACTGATGCAGAAGGTAACCTAATTCAAGCCCCTGAGGTCTGGCATATGAACGAGGAAATCGCCCAGAGTGCGGCGAGTGCGAATTAAGGCGGGGCCCAAGCGAATAACAATTTCATAAAGTGCCTTGACACCCGCGGCTAGGTGCGACAAGATCTGGAAACCTTTCCAATAATAATTTCAGAGGAGCACAAATGATTCGATTTAATCGTAGGGCGCAAATTGCGTCCCTAATTGCGGTTGCTGCGCTGACATTGTCAGCATGTAGCAGTGACAGTTCCGACACTGCAACGGCAGAATCTCCAGCCGCGGAGGAAACAACGGCTGAAGTAACACCTGAAGCAACGGCAGACGAGCCAACACAGGACGTGGCATCAGGAGAATTCGTTGAATTCCTTGGAGCAGAACCGGGAAGTGGCGAAGGCCTCACACTAGGAATTATCGCCCTCGACGATTCCATCCCATTTGGTAAGGCAGTCTCAGATGGGTTCAAAGAGCAGGCCGACATAGCAGGTGCAACTTTGATCTTCTGCGACAGCAAACTAGATGCGGCCACAGCTCTCGCGTGTGTCAAAAACTTCGAGGCGCAGGGTGTTCAGGGTTACATGAACTTCCAGCCTGTCTCCGATGCAGGACAGGAAATCTGTGATGCTGGTCCAGCGGGTGTACCCGTAATCGCTATTGACATCGCTCAGGGTGATTGCCAGACAGCATTCATGGGTGCCAACAATGCTCGCGCAGGTTTCATTGGCGGCGAGGGTCTTGGCAACTGGGTCAAGGACAACTGGAATTGCGAAATTGATGCTTGGGTCTCACTTGAAGACTTTGGTGTTGGTTCCGTTAACGATGCTCGCATGGACGGACAACGTGAAGGTTTCGAATCCGTCTGCGGACCAATTGATGAAGCCACCACCCAGATCCGCGAACTCGACGCAGGTCGCCAGGACTTGGCTCTCACGGCAGTCACGGACACGCTGACCGCCCTGCCCGACGCCAGCAAAATCGCAATTGTTGCCATTAACGACGACGGCATCAGTGCAGCTCTTGCAGCTGCTCGGACAGCTGGTCGCGAAGACCAAATTGCCGTTTCAGGTATGGGTGTTGACAAGATTTCACATTGTGAAATCGCTTCAGGTGGCCAATGGGCAGGTAGCGCGGCATTCTTCCCAGAGCGCTACGGTGAAATCGGCATTCCTTACTTGATTGATGCCGTAAACGGTGTGACCATCCCAGAGAACCTTCTAGTTGATCACCTTTACATCACCAAGGACAATATTGCTGATTACTACGATGTGAGTGGTTGCTGATCAAACATGGAAAATAGCCCTCGGAGCAAGCACGTATTAAGTGTCCGAGGGATAAAGAAATCCTTCGGTGGCGTTAAGGTTTTGCACGGTGTGGACCTCAACGCCACCGCTGGTCGTGTCGTGGCTCTCCTGGGTGAAAATGGAGCTGGTAAATCGACATTAGTCAAAATCATCAGCGGTGACTACGAACCCGATGCTGGTGAAATCACAATCGGTAGTCAGACGTTTTCAAAACTCTCACCAATTTCAGCAGCCGACCTCGGAATCCGAATGATCTATCAAGAGATCAATGACGCAGGAACCCTAAGTGTCGCTGAAAACATCTTTCTTGGCCGCTTGGTTTCCAAAAATGGTTTTGTTCAGTGGCGGAAAATGCGCCAGGAAGCGAAACGCATTCTCGAAGAGCTAGAAGTAGACATTGACATCAACGCTCGTACGTCAAGTTTGCGGGTTGGTGAGCGTCAAGTAATTGAAATTGCGCGTGCACTCTCTGATAGCGCGAGTCTGCTAGTTCTCGACGAACCAACCGCCGCCCTTTCCGGCGATGAAGTAGACCGGCTTTTTGAGTTTATTGATCGCCTTCGCGAAAAAGGAACGGCGATGATCTACATAACACACCGCCTCGATGAGTTACGAAGAGTCGCTGACGATGTCGTTGTTTTGCGGGATGGAAATCTTGTTCTTCAGGGTAACGCGAAAGAAATTGATCGTTCTGAGCTTGTTGAAGCCATGGTCGGATCAAAAATTGACGACGGTGGTCGCCCCGCTCAAAACAAACGGAATCTCAATGACGAACCTGTTATCAGCATGTGTGATTTGAGCACCTTGGGAGCCTTCGAGAATGTTAATCTGAGTGTTTTTCCCGGCGAGGTAGTCGCTCTCTATGGAAAAGTGGGTTCGGGTATCTCGGAAGTCGCAGAAGCAGCCTTCGGCCTACAACGTGCATCGAGTGGGGAACTGAAGATTCAAGGGAAAGCTCCTGCAAAGTCACCACGTGAAGCCATTTCTAAAGGTGTCGGTCTGTTACCTGCCGATCGGAAACGGGAGGCCGCATTCCTTGGCCTCTCAAGTGGCAAAAATCTCGTTGCCCCCTTCTGGTCCGGTGTGCTCGGTGGCACCCTCTGGGTCAATGCAAAAAAAGAGCGGGCTTCTTTCGAGAAATGGCGTGAAGCACTGCGCATTCGGGTGTCACCCAGCGGCGCAGAACAGTCCATATCTTTGCTTTCCGGTGGCAATCAGCAAAAGGTTCTTCTCGCTCGTTGGCTCAACGCAGGTTCTCAGGTCTTAGTTCTCTTGGAGCCGACTCGCGGCGTCGATGTCGGAGCGCGGCAAGAGATCTACTCGGTGATTCGAGAACTCGCAAACAGCGGTGTAGGGATTTTGATTTCGACGTCTGACTACGAGGAAGTAGTTCAAGTTGCGGACCGTGCTGTGGTCATGTCCGGGGGACGAATGACTCGGAACTTGGCCTACGACGAAGTATCGGTCTTAGCACTCACTGACGCGTCTGGTGGATAGCAAATTCATTTCCAATAATTAAAGTAGAAGTCGTTCAGATTACTAAGAGAGGTAAGCCGTGAATAACATCGAGCAAGGAGTGGTACCCGCCATCAAGGACGAGGTAACAGTTGCTCTTCCCGCCAGTAGCAAAGGCCCCCGCCGTCAACTCCCCGAGGCCTTGGCATTGATCATCGTACTTGGCGCAATGATCATCTTTTTCACGGTAACAAGTCCTGTCTTCTTTACTGCCAACAACATGCTTAACATGCTAACCAGTATCGCCGTAATTGGAATTATGGCTGTACCTGGAACAATTCTTCTTGTTGCAGGCCAAGTCGATCTATCTGTTGCATCGGCAGCTGCAATGTGCGGCATGGTGACCGCAACTTTGGCTGAAAATCTGGGCTTAGGAACTGCTATCTTCGTCGGATTAGCGGTTGGTTTACTGGTGGGGGTCATCAATGGATTTCTTGTCACCGTAGTCGGAGTCAACAGTTTGATCGTTACTCTCGGTGGGTTGGCAACGTTCTTTGGCATTGGGCAATTAATAGGTGGCGGCCAAACCGTTCTCGTTCAAGGATTCCGCTTCTTAGGCACCTCGCGACCTTTTCTCAATATTCCGATGCCGGTCATTATTTTTGTTCTCGCGCTTATCGCCGGTTTCATAGTGCTCAAATACACGGTATTTGGGCGTCAAGTATACGCAATTGGTGCGAATCCAGTTGCTGCCCGACTCGTGGGAATTCCGAGCCATCGAGTCATTTTCATTGCCTTCGCACTTTCTGGAATGGCGGCCGCACTCGCTGGACTAATTCTTGTTTCCCAACTCGGGGCGGCTTCACCAAATAATGCCCGCGGTTACGAACTCTTGGTTGTAACGGCCATCGTGCTTGGTGGCGCTAGTCTCTCAGGAGGTCGAGGAACAATCATTGGAACTTTTCTTGGATTGATGATCATTCAAGTGCTCGGTACGGGCTTGACTTTGCTCAACGTGCAGTCATTTTGGCAAAATGTGGCGACAGGCGTCTTGTTAATTATCGCGGTTTCCTCCGACCGACTGCGTGAGCGCTTTAGTTCAACTGGGTAATTTGTTGATTCATTACCGTCATCAGCAACTACGCGATAAGGAAATGATATGAAAAAAATTCGATTGGGTGTTATTGGAGCTGGTTCCTGGGCAGTTTCTTCCCACTTACCAACTTTTGCAAAACACGACGACGTAGAGTTCGTGGGCCTTTCTCGCCATGGAAAAGATGCTATGGAACGAATTAAGAGCGATTTCGGTTTTAAAATTGCCAGCGAAGACTACACGGATGTTCTTGCCGCTGGTGTTGATGTTGTTCTCGTCGCAAGTCCTTCAGGCTTGCACTACGAGCACGCAAAGGCTGCATTGGAATCAGGCGCAAATGTTCTAATAGAGAAACCAGTAACTCTCAACCCTGATCATGCTTGGGAACTTGTTGAAATAGCGAAAAGGCTAGACCGTCAAGTGACTTGTGCTTTCGGTTGGAATTTCAGCCCAATGCTGCATCAAGCCAAGAACCTCATGACTGAAATTGGGATTGGTCAGATCGAAGCCGTATCGATCGTAATGGCTTCACAAACTCGCGAGCTACTCTCGAATACGGGTGCCTATCCTGAGGCAGCTAAAGACACTATTCCGGAGCAGACCACTTGGACGGATCCCAGCCTCTCTGGCGGCGGCTACGCCCAAGCTCAGTTATCGCACGCCTTTGGCATGAGTCTGTGGCTACTCGATCAAAGGGTGAAAGGCGCCTTTGCATTGATGCTGAATTCGATGGATGCCCCTGTTGAGCTACATGATGCCATTACTTTGAGGTACGAGGATGAATCCATTGGTACCGCATTCGGTGCGTCCAATCACGTGGGTGCTGCCAACAATTGCCATCAGTTGTCCATTTCCGCGTATGGCTCTGAGGGTCAATTCCGGATAGATGTAGAACGTGATCAGGTGTGGCTCTACCGGCCACATGAAACCGATATCGACATAGATCTCCCACCTGCGGCAGGACACTACGACTGCATTGGCCCGGTCGAAACCATACTTGACCTCACCCGCGGAAAAGAGATTCACAATGACGCACCTCTTGAACTCGGTGCCAGAACAGTTGAAGCTCTTGACCTAATTTACAAAAGCGCGCGGGCAGGGACTTGGGTCGAACGTTAAATTGATGTTTAACACACTTCGGCTCGTCCCAAACCCTACTTATTTAGAAGACACGCGGACCTATTAAAACCTGTAGATTTGATGTGCATTTCCATTGAGAATCAATTCTTGTTCATCAAGGCTTAAACTTGAAAAGAATTCACGATAAATATTCATAATCGCGTCGTAGGAACTGTAAAGGCGATCGATTGGCCAATTTGATCCGATGATGAGCCGGCCAGGTCCAAAGGAATCATGGGCGGATTCAAGTAGACATCGCATCAAATCTAGGGTCTGTCATTCCAAGCCCCGAAACTTTACACACGACATTGGGCGCTTGTGAAAGTTCACGTATAGCTGTTGACCAATTACGGAAATACTCCGAGTCACGACTACGAGGGAAACCAATGTGTTCCAACACAAACACCAGATTTGGATTGGATTCGGCCATCTTCCTGCCAGCGTGCATATTGGGGTATTCACAATCAAAGTCGAGGACTAGATTTTCACGGGCCATGAAAGCAAAGGCTTGAGAGTAGGTCGAAATATCACCGATCGACAACGCAGATTCCATCGAAAAGTCACGCACCCCGACAAAATGCGCTGAAGCTGACAAATGCCTTTCAAGTTGTGCAACGGCAATGGGGGACGCTAGGTCTGCATGACCAACAATCTGCAAGGGAATGTCCGACTCCAACCGCATTTTCTCCAACCACACGGTCTCACTTACCGGGTCCTTTGAACCAATTGCAGCCTGAATGTGAACAAATCCCGCTACGCCAGCGAAGCGGGACTCGGCCTCTACTGCATCAATGTCAAATCGAATAGCCTTTATCGGATCGATATTGCCAAGAATAGAGTGATCTGCTCCAGCCTCTAGCCAAGACCACTCAAGATCCAACTCGGCATCGCCTTTGTCAAAGAAGTGGACGTGGGTGTCGATAATTGCAGGTTTTGCTTTCATGACTTCTGGCCTCCTAAGCCTAAATACATTTTGGTTTCCCTCCCACTGGATCTCACCGCACAAACATGAGAGCGGCGAGCGCGCCGTTAACACCGCTGGTTAAATCGTGTTCCTCATATAGGTCTGCGACGGTACCTGATTGACCGAATCGATCAACACCCAAACTTACGCACGGAACTCCAAGAGCTGAACCGAGCCAGGCGAGCGCGTGACTCGAAGCGTCATGGACGGTGCCAATCGGTGCCGTGAGGTCAAATGCTGCACGCAAAGTACCCGCAATTGATGGTGTGGTGGCGGTGCGAATTCCTTGACGAATCGTGGGTTGCCAGGATGAGTACAACCGGTCAGCCGAAGTAATGTCGATCAGGTTGACCGAGATTCCTTCACTGGCAAGTTCATGGGCGGCTGAAATTGCTTCTGGCATTACCGCACCGCTTGCAGCGATTTGAACTCGAGGTGCAACGGATTGCTCGGTGTTAAGTTCACTCGAAGGTGATTGCGTTCCCAATTGCATGAGTGAATAGGCGCCGGCAATAACTTGCCGCCGCAATATGGCTTCACCGATTCGGGTTTTTGCTTCTTCAAACGGGGCTTGATCAATGGGCCTAGTCGTCAACCGGAAGTAGTAGGAACCTTTTTCTGGTTCCCCGTGCACGCCTGCTTTACCCGGGTCAGCAATATAACTGAGCGCGAAACACATTTGCCAGTCAAGTGCCGTGGCAAACGCTGGTTCCATCAAGGTGACATTGGGTAGTTCCATGCCGACTGAGGCGGTAATTGTTGACTGGTGCGCCCCACCTTCGGCCACGAGGGTGACCCCGGATGGCGTTCCGGCAACAATGAAACGGGCCTCAGAATACACAGAGTACGCAAAGGCATCGAGCCCGCGCAGCACGAATGGGTCGTACAGCGTGCCGATCGGCAGGAGTTGTTGATCAGAGAGATCAAAACTTAAACCCAGTTGTCCCAGTAAAAGGAAGAGGTTCATCTCACTGATACCGAGTTCAATGTGATGGCCGTCCGGGCTTTCTTTCCACTTGACCAAAGCGTCTTCACTCCACTGCCGTTGTTCGGTGGGATTGAACACGCCAGCACGGTTGATGTAGCCGGCGAGGTTGGTGGACGTCGCAACATCGGGGGCCGTTGTCACCAGGTACGGCACTACATTCTCATTGCGCGAGAGTTCAACGACAATTCGACCGAATGCTTCCTGGGTGGAGATGGCCGACTTTGGATTAATCCCTGTTGAGTCGGGAACCACTATCGGCACTGATTGGGCTTTCGGTGTGCGAGTTAAATGGTGGGCTCGTTGGGTTACCCACTGGCCAACTTCGGTCATCGGATCAATGCGGTCCCACTCATTCTCAGGAGATAAACCTGACTTAACCCGCAAGTCGTCGATCTGCTCACCGGTGAGCAACATGGAATGATTACGTGGGTTACCTGCCATGGGCAAGCCCCAACCTTTAATCGTGTACGCAAAAATCACACTGGGTCGATCCGTTACTGCATCACACTGGGCGAATGCTTGTAGCAACGAGTCAATATTGTGTCCACCCAAATCCGTTACGAGATCTTTCAGGTCTTCATCGTTAAGTTTTTCACACAAGGAGACAACCGCACTTGGTGCACCTTCGGTGAAACGTTCGCGTACCTGTTCCCCCGACATGGCAAAAAGTGACTGGTAACGCTCATTGGGCATGTCATCGATCCACTTTTCCAGTTCGACTCCACCGGGTTGCGTGAAAGAAGCGTGCAATTTGGGTCCATATTTCACTTCGACAACATGCCAACCCGCAGCGTTAAATTGCGCGGTCCACTGTTCAATCCGAACACCAGGAATTACCCGATCCAGCGATTGGCGATTGAAGTCAACAATCCAGGTGACATTACCTAAACCGGCCGTTGCCGGATCGGCGATTGCTTCCCAAATATTGCCTTCATCCAGTTCCGCATCACGTATGAGTGCAATAAAGCGTGACCGTGGCCGCTCACCAAAGTGCGCGTCAATATAACGCCGGGTTGCAGCTGCGAAAAGTGGCGCGACCGCGCCCAGACCAACGGAGCCGGTAGAAAAATCAACCCGATCCGGATCCTTGGTGCGCGAGGGGTAGGACTGTAGGCCTCCGAACTTACGCAATTGAGTCAGATAGGAACGGTCAAGTTCACCGAGTAGATACTCGATCGCATGGAAAACTGGTGAAGCGTGCGGCTTGACACTAATCCGGTCCTGGGAATCAATTTGCGCAAACCACAGAGCGGTCATGATCGAAACCATGCTCGCACTGGACGCTTGATGGCCACCAACTTTGACGCCATCACCTGTGTCGCGCTCGCGGTTAGCCGAATCCACAATCCGAGTCGACAGCCACAACACCCGTTGGGCAATCGAATCTAAGATCTCCTGCTGGTGCACCTGCTACTCAATTCTGTCTCATCGGATTAAGTGGGACTATGAGGCTCCCAAGCCTAAATAGATTTAGGTTTCCAATTGGGCAATCGGTGTTCCAGTAACAACTTCATCGTCTACTGCTACGAGTTGGGCGGTGAGGGTTCCAGCTACCGGACATGGCACTTCGACCAGTGCTTTGTCCGTTTCCACCCTCATGAGTACATCCCCCACGACAACAGAGGTTCCAACTTCAATTAGCCATTCAACAATGACAACTTCATCGACTGTGTCGGCAACACGCGGCATCTTCACTGTAGTGCGCATTAACTCACCCTGTCTTGCGCCCAAATGTGATCAAACATCGCAGAGATCTCTGGCTCCGGTTCTTTGGTCAAGAATTGCACCAGTTCAGAGACGTATTTATCTGCATCGATCGATACCTGATCAATTTCTTCTTGAGTCATGACCTTGTCCTGAAGGAGTCTTTTCCGCATGACTTTAATCGGATCACGTTCGGCCCAGCTCTCAAGTTCACCTTCTGGGCGATACGGAGCAGTGTCTGCACGAGAATGTCCTGCAAAACGATAGGTCTTCGCTTCAATTAATGTGGGACCCTCGCCCGACCTCGCTCTTTCAGCGGCTGCGGCAATCGCATCTTCAACGGCTTCCACGGACATTCCATCAACAACGACCGAAGGCATGTCGTACGAGGCTCCCCGCAGATATAGATCCTCAATCGGTGTTGTCACGTTTATTCTCGAATATTCACCATAGACATTGTTATCGACAACAAAGATAACGGGAAGTTTCCAAATAGCCGCAAGATTCAGAGCCTCATGAAACGCACCAATATTGGTAGATCCGTCGCCTGCCATGGCTAGCGCCACGTGCGACTGGCCCAAGTTTTGGAAGGCCAACGCTGCTCCCGCCGCAACAGGATAACCGGCGCCTACGATCGCACTGGTTGGCAACAATCCCACTGACATGTCACAAAGATGCATGGAACCTCCCACACCCCCTGTACAACCAACAGTCTTGCCTAAAATCTCTCCCATGACCTCCACCGGCATCATGCCAAGTGCGAGTGCAATGCCGTGACTGCGGTACGTTGCGCTGACCACGTCCGTTGGTTTCAGTGCGAGTGCAATACCAATATCGAGTGCTTCCTGGCCCAAGCAGAGATGGGTCGTTCCCGCGATACTTCCGCCAGCAAATAACTCATTAACTGAGTTTTCCAGAGCGCGAATCTCCATCATTCTTTCGTACTGCGGTCTCAGACCCTCACGCAACTTGACGCGACGTTGCAATGCTGTTTCTTTTGAAAATGCTTCCTTGTTCATTTGACAAACCCTTCGCTAATCCACCATGGGGCCGGTGCACTGTTAGTCTCGAGAAACTCCTTCAATATTGCCGCGGTCGCGTCTGCAGAAGGGAGGAATTTCACTTCAAGCGATTTCCCATAGGGGACAGGAACGTTCGGCGTAGTTATTCGAATCGGCGGCGCCTTCAAGGAAGTAAATAACTCAGAAGCCACAGCCGCAACAATGCCCCCTCCCCAACCCCCGCTTTCCGGCGCTTCTTCAATAACAACTAACCGACCAGTTTTTTTCACAGATTCGAAAACCGTCGCGCGATCCCAAGGAACGAGTGTGGCGAGGTCGATGACTTCAGCATCGATGCCCGCTTGTGCAGTGGCCTCTATTGAAGTCCTGACAGTTTGACCCATTGCAACAATGGTTACTTCGTTGCCCGCTTGAATCACATTTGCTTGGCCAAGTGGCTTGACTCTTGAATCACCTGTTTCAACTTCGCCTCGCTCGCCGTACAGAACGCGAGGTTCCAGGACAATAACAGGATCTGGATCTTGAATTGCTGAGCGCATTAAATCGTAAGCAGACTGTGGCCCACTAAGGGTGACAACTTTGAGCCCAGGAGTGGAACTCACCCAATTTTCAAGCGTTTGACTGTGCTGACTCCCAAACCCGAGACCAGATCCAACCGAGGCCCGAATAACTAAAGGGCAAGATACTTGACCTGCGCTTAAGTAGCGGAACTTTGCGGCCTCGGTGACAAGTTGATCAAGGGCAACACCTAGGAACTCCATAAACATGATCTCAACAACTGGTCGCAATCCAAGGGCCGAAGCACCTACAGCCGCTCCGGTGAATCCCATCTCCGAGATCGGCGTGTCTCGCACGCGCATTGGTCCAAATTCATCAAGCAAACCTTCAGAGGTTTTGAAAGGTCCACCTGCTCCCGCGATGTCCTCCCCCATGAGCATTACGGACGGGTCCAAGCGCATTTCGTCGGCAAAGGCGCTCACAATTGCCTGGTTCATTCTCATCTTCATATTCTTTGCTGCCCTCCTGGATCGACTGAAAAATGTGTGACTAAATTCGATACTTTTTGATGTAATCCTCGTCCAATTCCCAACCGAGTCCAGGTCTATCGCTCAATTTCATCTTTCCACCTATTAGTGCCGGCGCATTTGCAATCAGGTTGTGCCAAATGGGATCCCGTTGTGCGTGAAAGAATTCAATAAAAGTCCCGTGTGGGATTGAGGCAAGTAGATGTGCAGATATATGGGCCTCTTCGTGATGTGCCATTTTTACGTCGTAAACGGTCGCCATGGCTGCCGCTCTGCGCCATTCGGTTGGGCCGCCTGACCACGATGAATCGAAGTTGCAATAGTCGATACTGCCCGTTTCCATGAGATCCCGGCAGCCCGCAGCTGAGAATTCGCTTTGTCCCGCACAGATCGGAATCGTTCCCCGTGAACGCACTTCCCGCATGGCACGGCGGTCGTTCTGCCACTGACATGGCTCCTCGAACCACATTAGATCCAAGTCATCAGCAAGTTGGGAGAATTTAATAGCCTCATGCGGCGTCCAACCTTGGTTGGCATCGACCGCTAGTCCAAAATCTGGTCCCGCCACTTTTCGCGCAATCCGAACTCGCTCGACATCCTCTTCAGGACTAAGACCGCCAACCTTAAATTTCATTCCGGCAAATTGAGCTTCAACCAGGCCAGAAACCTCGGCTTCAATGTTGGCGTCTGTGGCATAGTAACCACCGATAGTGATCACTGGGACTTCATCTCGGTACCCGCCCCATAACTTCCAGAGGGGTGTATTCAGGGCTTTACCGATTGCATCCCATATAGCCACATCAAGACTCGCCGTAGCAACCAATCCAAGCCTGCGATCTCTCAAAATATTCCATGTTGCGGGTCTAGTCAGTTCCCAGCATTTCTCAACGGCGAATGCATCCTGTCCAATGAGGAG
>Ga0209390_10009017_pt1 | contig 12113 bp, 9 predicted proteins | sample BON01_FD_187212 | JGI IMG/M metagenome (GOLD analysis project Ga0209390, IMG submission 187212) | Freshwater microbial communities from Lake Bonney liftoff mats and glacier meltwater in Antarctica - BON-01 (SPAdes) (version 2) | ecosystem: Environmental > Aquatic > Freshwater > Ice > Glacier... | reverse complement strand
AACGACGGACCCGAGTCGTGGGGCTCTTCCCGTGCGAATCCTCGCTCTTGCGTCTCGTCACCGCCGTCCTCATCGAAATCTCCGAAGAATGGGAAACCGGCAAAGTCTACCTCCAGATCGCAGAAACCAAACCAACTCGTTAAACCTCCCTCCTAAACCAATCGAAAACCTTCAGCTTCCCAACCAGCGATCAGAACCTTTTACAGAAAAAAATTTGCGCGGCTCCACCAGGCCGTCGAGGCGAAAGAGGGGCTCCTGATCCAGGCCGAGTCCCAATCCGCCGCCGGCATCTCGCGGCAGCGCTTTTACCGGGTCTACGAAAACATCTGCGGCATGACGGGGACCGCGATCGACTCTGCCGGCGAGTTCTGGGAAGTCTTCCGCCGCCCCGTCATCCCCATCCCGCGCCACCAGCCGAGCCAGGCCAAAGTCCTTCCGACCCGCGTTTTTATCAGCGAAGAGACGAAGCTGCGCGCCATCGTTGCCGACATCGCCGCGCGACGCCAGCACGGTCAGCCGAGTCTCGTCGGGACCCGCACGATCGGGAACAGCGAGAAGCTCTCCGCTCTGCTCGAAGCGGCGGGCATTCCCCATCGGCTCCTCAATGCCGTGCAGGATGCCGAAGAGGCCGAGACCGTTGCTGCGGCAGGGGACCACGGAGCCGTCACCATCGCCACGAACATGGCGGGGCGGGGGACTCACATCAGTCTCAGCCGGGAGATCCTCGCCCTCGGCGGACTCCACGTCATCGCTCTCGAGATGGAGGAATCGCGCCGTATCGACTTGCAGCTCACCGGACGGGGCGCCCGCCAGGGACAGCCGGGGTCGAATCAGACCTTCCTCTCCGCCGACGATTTCATCCTGCGCCGCTACCTCCCTGACGAAGCCAAAAAACTGGCAGCCGGCCGTGCCGATACTCATGGCGAGGTGACCGGCGGGCGCTGGGAATCCCTCTTCTTCAAAGCTCAGGCTCTCGCCGAAAAAACCCGCTACGAGACCCGCCAGGGACTGCTCCGTCACGACGACTGGCTCTCGGAAACGAAGCGCCGGCTCTGATTCTTTTTTATCCTCTATCCCACACCAGTCTTCACCCATGCGTGCCCCTCTCGTCATCCTCCTCGCGATCACCGGCGTCTTCATGACCTCGGCCAGTGACTCGCTCTCCAGTCTCCTCGTCGGTGTCACCGAACCCGGTGAGCAGATTGACCTCTCCTTTGCCGAGCCCGGCGTCATCAGCCTCGTCGAGGTGAAGGAAGGCGGCGAGGTCAAAGCCGGGGATAGGCTCGCCCAACTCGACTGCCGCGTCCTCGAAGCCCAGCTCGAGATCGCCCGGATGCGGGCCGCGAGTAAAGCCGCCGAGCAATCCGCCGGCGCCACTCTCGTGATGCGGACTGACCGGCTCGCCCAGCTCGAGCGGCTCGCCGCAAACGAGCGCGCCAACGCCGACGAAGTATCTCGCGCCCGGGCCGATCACGCGATCGACCACGCCGACGTGCAGCTCGCCCGCGAGGCCGCGCAGGAGTATGCGCTAGAAGCGCGCCAGATCGAGGCTCAGATCGAGCAGCGCACCTTGCGGGCCCCCTTTGACGGCGTCGTCGCCCGCGTTCATCGCAAACCCGGTGCAGGTGTCACGACGCAGGATGGCCCCGCCATCTCCCTCGTCCAGCTCGCGCAACTCGACCTCGTCGTCCACATCGATCACCGCCGTCTCGACGGGCTCGCCGTCGGGCAGGAGATCACGGTCGAGGCTCTCGACCGGCCCGTCAAAGCCAGCGCGCGGATCGCTTTCATAAGCCCAGTCGTCGATGCCTCGAGCGGGACCGCGCGGCTACGGCTTGAGCTCCCGAACGCCGATGGCGCGCACCGCAGCGGGGTGAAATACCGCATTGACCTCGCCGATCCCGTGACGCAACCTTGAGGCTTTCACCCGCCGCCGGTTCCTTCGGCGTGGGGGCGGTCTTCAGGTCATCATGTCGGAAACAACTGGGAAAAAAGCCGAGGGCACGAGGCGTCCGCTCGAGCGGGTCCTCCGCATCCACGAGATGGTCTCGCGGGGGAATCACCCCAACTGCACCACGATCGCCCGCGAACTCGAGGTCAATCGCAAGACGATCCAGCGCGACCTCAACTTCATGCGCGACGAACTCGCCCTGCCGATCGACTACAGCGAGACTTCGCACGGCTATTATTACACGAGGCCGGTCAATGATTTCCCGTTTCTAAAAACCTCGTCCGAGGATCTCGTCGCGCTCATCCTCGCCCGGAACGCGCTCGGCCCGCTCAAGGGCTCGGCCCTCGAGATGTCGCTGCGGAGCGGCTTTCAGCGGCTCCAGGCGGGCATGAGCGAGCAGGTCACGATCCCGTGGTCCGATATCGATGAGGCTTTTTCGGTGAAGTCCGTCGGCATGACCGAGCGCGATATTTTTCTCTTCGACCGCCTCGCCAAAGCCGTCCTCGAGAGCCGCGAACTGCTCTTCGATTACCGCAAGCTCAAGGACGACGTGCCCGCCCGCCGTCGGCTACAGCCCTATCACCTCGCCGAGATCGACGGCGGCTGGTATGTCATCGGCTTCGACCTGGAGCGGGGCGCACGTCGCACCTTCGCGGTGCAGAGGATGCGGTCCGTGCATCTCACGACGAAGCGCTTCGTGCGCTCGCGCGACTTCCGGCTCGAGGATCACTTTGCGGGGAGCTTCGGGGTGTGGTCGAGTGAGGACAAAGGCAGTCCGAAACACCCCGTGCGGATCCGCTTTCGCGGCTTCGCCGCCCGTGTCGTCGCCGAGCGCCGCTGGCACCCGAGTCAGGAGATCACCGACCTCGATCCCGCCGGCAATGCCATCGAGATCACGATGACTCTCTCCGCCCTCGAGGACATCGCCCGCTGGATCATGGGCTTCGGTAGTCAGGCCGAAGTGATCGCCCCGCCGGTGCTGCGGGAAATGGTCGCCGGGGAGCTGAAGCGCGCCGCGGGGCAATATGGGTGACGGGGAAGCTGGCGGGCGCGCGTCACCCTGGCCCCGGTCGATCTCTCTCCTTTAACCGAGCACTTCGAGGAGGTAGTTCCTCGACCGGGTGATCTCCTCCGGGGTGAGGGCGGGACTGGGCTCGAGGACGAGGGTGTGATGCGGCTCGATGTACTTTTTCACCATCGCGAAATCGACCGACCCCGACCCGGGGACCTGGTGATCACTGCCGGCTTCGCTGACGTCGTGGAGGTGGAATCCGATGAGCCGATCAACGACCCCGGCGAGGTGTCTCTCGTGGTCGAGGAGTCCGTGGAGATGTTTGATGCGGGCGTGGCCGGTGTCGTGCCAGTAGTGGAGCCGCTTGTCACCGAGGAGGAACCCTTCGGAAGAGGTGTCGTCGAGGGCATCGAGAAAGGCGGGAAAATTCTCGTCGAGGGGCAGCTCGAGGATACCCTCGCGATTCTCCGCGCCGAGGCGGACGCCGTGGGAGGCGGCGTAGGGGATGAGATCGTCGTAGGCGCGAATGAGTCGCCGCATCGCCGGGGCGCCGGGGCGGCTTTTGGCGCGCAGCCGGGCGAGGGCTTTTTCCCGCTGCGCGGCGGGCGGGGCGAGACTCTCGAGGACCGCGACCGGAGAGGCGAAGGGAAATCTCACGCTACCGCTGTGCATGACCACGTGCGGGGCGCCGACGCGTTTGGCAAACTCGATCGTCTGCCGCGAGTAGAGGTGCCACATCGCGAGTTCGGATTTTCGCTTCGTCGAGGGCTGGAAGAGATTGGGCGCGGCGTGGGTCACGGACCCGGGGAGAGGACAGAAGTTGTGGACCGACGAGATCGTCACGAGACCCTCGGCGACGCCCTGCAAGATGCCGGGGACGAGGGCGAGGCGGATGCCATGGCTAAGCTCGACCCGCCGGAACCCGAGCTCGCGCATCTCGGCGAGCATCGTGTAGCCGTCCGTATGCCGGTGGGAGCACCAGCAGGTGGAGAGGGCAAGGCGGTAGCGGAGGTCGGACATGAAGGGGATGATCGTAGAAAAAGTATCCTAAGCTCGATTTTCCACAAATGCTCAGCGATTGGGAGAAATGCGGGCCAGTGGCGTGCCGGACCGTATTCCGCCCTACTTTCCCTTTGCTCGGGGTCCCCGTGAGGGGCGGGTGAAGCTTTTGCAACAAAACGCAAAAATTTATAAGAAATAAGGCGTGGTAGGCGTTTTAGGATTTTCCTTGCATTGGCAGACCCTTTCCGGTAATTTTCCGGCTGATTCCTTACCGGAGAGTTCTGGAAATTGCTACGAACTCCCCGTTATTTTTAAAAAACCTAATTGTAAGTCCCCCGGCGCTCAGCCGCCCCTACCATGATCCTGAAAACACTTTTTCTCGCCGTCACGTTGTCGGCATTAAGTCTCCACAACGCGGTCGCCGCTTCGGCGCTGGGTCTGAGTACGGATGAGTGGACCAAACCGAGCGCGGAGATGGTCGCCCATATCGAGGCAATGGAGGCGGCCATGGCGGCCATGGCGAAGGGCGAGAAGCCCGCCGTCGATCTTCAGGGCGCGATCGACAAGATCCGCGAACTGGCGGACAAAGGGGAGGACAAGGACGCGCTTTTTGCGATGGGCTTTCTCATCCAGCAGAGCAACCAGCAGAACGCGCTCCCCGAGGCGATGGTCTATTATGAGAAGGCTTCCAAGCTCGGCCAGTTGCAGGCGATGAACAATTACGGGTTCATCCTCGCCGGTTCGAGCCAGGAGATGGAGAAGACCCAGGAAGGGGTCGGCTTCATCAAAAAAGCGTCCGAAGGTGGACTCAACGCAGCTCGTCGCAACATGGCGGCCATTTACCTCGGCGGACTCGCCGGGGAGACGAAAGACGCCGACCTCGCGCTCGGGCTGCTCCAGAAAGCGGCTTCGGAAGACGACAACCAGGCCATGTTCGAGCTGACCCAATACTACCTGGAACTGGGCGGCCCCGAAAAGGTCGATGATGACAAAGCCTGGGAGTGGCTCAACAAGGCCGCTGACGCCGGCAACCCGAACGCACTCGCCTCGCTCGGTTCCGTGCTTTTCGACGGCAAGACCTTCGGCGCGAGAAAGATCGAAGCAGACCCTGCAAAGGCTGTCGCGACCTTCTCGAAGCTGGCCGATCAGGGCGTGCCTGCCGGTCTCCGCACCATGGGTGAACTCCACGCTTCGGGCCTCGCCGGCGTCGAGAAAGACTTCCCCAAGGCACTCGACTTCTTCACCCGTGCCGCCCAGGGCAATGACCCGGCTGCTCAGGTCGTGCTCGCCGGTTACTACGATCAGGGAGTCGACTTGATTCCCGACGACGGCAAAATCGACGTCACTCCGAATCCCGCAGCGGCCCTCGAGCTCTACCGTCTCGCCGCCCGCAACAATATCCCGGTGGCGCTTTACAATGTGGGTGTCTTTTACGAAACCGGTCGCTCGGTGGACCAGGATCCCGCGAAGGCTTTTTCCTTCTACCTCCAGGCGGCCGGCGGTGGTTTTGCCCCGGCGATGCAGAAGACCGGTGTCTATTACCTCAACGGTGCCGGCACGCTTAAGGATCCCATCGCCGCGAGCGGCTGGTTCTCGCGTGCGGCCGCTGCCGGATTGCCCGAAGGTCTCCTCAGCCTTGGTGTCATGGCGGAGTCCGGTCTGGTCGGTGTCGGTCCTGAGAGCACCCCGGCCAAAGCGGCATCTGATGCCTACATCCAAGTCATCGCGGTGCCCCAGATCGCTCCCGCGACCCGCTTCGAAGCGCTCCTCCGCCTCGGCGGTCTTCACTTCCGCGGGTTGCTCGTTGCTGCCGGGGAAGCGCCCGCGCCAAACTATGAGCAGGCCTACCGTTACTTCAAGCAGGCCGCGATCCTTGCCCCCGAGAACGAGCTTGCCACGAGCACGTTGAAGGAAGCCTCTGCGAAGCTGACTCCCGAACAGATCAAGAAGATCGACGACTCGATCGCCGAGACAGCGGCTGCCGCTCCGACGGCTCCTGCGGCCCCATCTGAAGCAGCAGAAGCAGCTGGCAAGGGTATAGGCAAAGGCGCCGCTCCCGGTGCCGCAGCTCCTGTAGCCACCCCAACCGCTGCTCCCGCAGCGGCGACTGCGGCGACCCCGGCGGCTCCCGAAGAGAAGAAGTCCGGCTTCCGCCTCCCGCTCTTTGGCCGCTGATCAAAGGAATCTCGAGTGAACTCACTCATCCTGAACGCCCGGTATCCCCGGGCGTTTTTTTGTGCGCGCGTGAATACCGCAATGACTCGGGTATGGCGGTCTTTTCATTGGCGCGGGGCTCTTTTCCGGCCAGATTAGAGTCATAAAGGAGCGCAGTGTGCTTTGTGAAACCCACGGAGAGGAGATCGCGAACTCGATCAGTCACGCGGTTGGCGCTTTGCTGAGTGCCATCGGACTGGGGATCATGCTGAATCTTGCGATTCCGCTATCGGGCTGGCATGTCGTCGGGGTGAGTGTGTTCGGAGGTAGCCTCGTGTTGCTCTACGGTGCCTCGGCGATGTATCATCTGGTGACTTCGCACGAGAAGAAGCGGATTTTTCAAATTCTCGATCACGCGCTCATCTTTGTGCTCATCGCGGGCAGTTACACGCCCTGGCTCCTCGTCAGTCTACGCGGCCCGTGGGGCTGGTCGCTCCTCGCCGCAGTCTGGGGCCTGGCACTAGGCGGAGTGGTCTTGAAAACGATCCTGCTGCCGCGCTTCAATCGTCTCGGGACAGTATTGTATATCCTGATGGGTTGGATGATCTGTATCGCGATCGGCCCGCTCATGGAGGCTGTCAACGGAGTCGGGATGGTCTGGCTCGTGGCGGGCGGGCTCTCCTACACGGGCGGGGTGGTTTTCTTCCTGATGCCGGGACTGCGCTACGGGCATTTTATCTGGCATCTTTTTGTTATGGCGGGGAGCATCTGCCACTTCCTCGCCGTGGTCTTTGGCGTGTTGGCGAATTAGGGGGGCGGAGGGCGCAACGTTGGAGTGACGTCTTCAGCCCTTGTCTTCGGCTCGTGACGCTGCTTCGCCCTCTAGGGCTGAAGCCCCTCACTCCAACGGGAATAATGCCTTAACCCAGCCCCTTCACCCCCGCAGCCGTGCTACTGCCGAACTGCTCCATCTCGACGCCCATGCGTTGAGCGAGAGGGACAAAGAGATTCGCGAAGGGCGTGTTCTCCTTCTCCTCGTGCGCGAGGTAGCCCTGATGGGTGAAACCACCGCCGGCGAGGACGACGGGCAGGTTACGCCAGTCGTGGCTGCTGGCGTTGCCGAGATTGGATCCGAAAAGCACCGCGGTGTGATCGAGGAGACTTTTTCCGTTCTCTTCGACGGCCTTGAGTTTCCCGAGGAACTCGGCAAAGACAGTGAACTCAGCTTCTTCGATGATCTTGAGCTCGTCGATCTTGGCGGGGTCTTTGCCGTGGTGGGAAAGGTTGTGCCAGTCGGTTCGGACTCCGGCGATCTTCGGCACGGCATTCATGCCGGCGAGCTGGAAGGTGATCGTGCGCGTCGAGTCGTTTTGGAGGGCCAGAACGATCATGTCGTTCATGAGCCGCTGGCGCGCAATGGCGTCGTTCTTGTCCTCGACATCTTTTGGCGGCTCTACGCCGACCTGCGGCTTGGGTTTCTCGATCCAGCCTTCGGACTCCCGCAGGCGCAGCTCGAGATCACGCACTGAGGTCAGGTATTCGTCCAGTTTGCTGCGGTCGCGTTCCCCAAGCTCTTTGCCGAGCGACTTCGCTTCGCCGAGGACGGTGTCGAGAATGCTGCGGCCGCGCTGGAAGTTCTTCTTCTCAGCGGCGACTTCCTTTTCCGTTCCCTGAGTGAAAAGGGATTTGAACAACTTCGCGGGCGACGTCTCGCCGGGAATCTCCACCCCGTTCGTGGTCCACGACATGGAGCGCCCGTTCGTCGAGAGGGCGAGGTAGGGGTAGCGGGTGCGGTTCCCGATCCGGCCTGCGATGACCTGATCGAGAGAGATGGTGTTTTTAAATCCGGCCAGCCCCGGACGCCGGGCCGAGGTCAGCCAGGTCATCTCGGAGGCATGCCCGTTGTTGCCCTGCTGGTCGGGGTGGGATAGTCCTGACAGGAGCGTAAAATCGTCGCGGAACTCGCGCAGTCGTTCCAGGTAGGGAGTCATCTCGTAGTCTTTCCCCGCTGTCGGCGGGAAAAGGTGAGGGCCGTGAAAACCGAGGGTCGCGCACATCGCGACGAAGCGCTTCGGCGAGGTCGTCGGGGCACCACGTGAAAAGGCGGGGCTCATCGCCTCGAGGAGTGGCAGGCTCATCATGGTGCCGCCGGCCCCGCGCAGAAAATGGCGTCGGCTCAGAGCGGGGCGAGTGGCGAGGTGGGGCATCTGCATGGTCGGCGGGAGCTTATTTGTGGCGGAAGATGTCGCTGGTGACGGCGAGGAGGAGGAGGTCGCGGACGCGGTATCCCGATTCGGCGGACCTATGCACCAGCGTATCGATTTCGGGCCGATCCGAAAAGCCCATTTCGCGTCCGGTGGAGAAAGTGAGCAACTTCGTGAGAAACGCCCCTGCGAGCAGTTCCTTTTCCCCGGCGATGAGATCGCGGTATTCGAGGAAGTCGGCGAAGACCCGACCGTCCTGCAGTTGTCCACTGTCATCGACAGGCTGGCCTATTTTGTAGGAGACTCGTTTGGCACCGGCCCACTTTTCGGGCGGTTTTTCCCCTTCGCCGAGGCTGCGGAAGGTGTCGCGCCAGCCGCCGATGGGATCAAACCTCTCCAGTGCGAAGCCGGGCGGATCGATCATCTCGTGGCAGGACTGGCAACTCTCGGAGTCGCGATGCTTCGCGAGCAGTTCCCGCAGGGTCGTGGCGCCGCGGATGTCGGGCTCGACGCTGGGGATGCCGGGCGGCGGGGGCGCGGGATGTTTGCCGAGGATACGCTCATTGATCCAGACGCCGCGGAGGACGGGGGAAGTGTTCGTGCCGTTGGCGGAGACTTTGAGGATGCTGGCGTGGGAGAGGAATCCGCCGCGAGGGCTCCCCGGAGGCAGCGGCACTTTTTCCACCTGCGGAGCCGTGATTCCCGCGATGCCGTAATGCCGCGCGAGACGCCAGTTGAGCATCGCGAAGTCGGATTTTACGAAGTGGGATATGTCGAGATTTTCGTCAATGAGGGTCCGGAAAAAAGCGCGGGTTTCGCCGAGCATTGAATCCTGCAGGTAGCGGTCGAACTCGGGGAAGAGGGCCTCGTCGGGGTTGGTGAACTCGATGCTGCGCAGGTCGAGCCACGAGTCGGTGAAGTCGGTGAGGAATCGCGGGAAGTGATCCGACGCCATGAGCCGGGCGGCGTGACCGGAGAGCGCGGCGGGATCGGCGGTCAGCTTCCCCGTCGAGGCTGCTCCGAGGAGGATCTCATCGGGGGCGGTGCGGGTGAGGAAGTAGGAGAGTCGGGCGGCGAGGGCGTGGTCGCCGAGGGCGCCGGCCTTTTCCCGGAGGTAGAGGAACTCGGGCGAGCAGAGCACGGCGGTGAGGGCCGTGCGGAGCGCTTCTTCAAAGGTGGCGCCGTCGGCCATTTCCCCTTGGAAGAGGATGAGGTAGGGGGCGACGTCATCGTCTGCGGTGGGGCGGCGGAAGGCTTTGGAGGCGAAACGTGTCAGCGCGGGGATGACATCGGCGGCGGGATTGGCCGAGAGGATTTCGAAGCGCGGCACATAGTAGGTTTTTTCTTTGTCCTTCGGATTGCCCGGCTCGATCTCGCGGCGGTCCAGCCCGGAGAAGATGAGCTCGTGCCCGATCGTGGGGAAACGCCCGACGAGGGGGCCCTCGATCTCGACAGAGGAGATGGCGAGGCCCGGTCCTTCGTAGACCTCGAGCCCCTTTTGCCGGATGAGGTTTTCCGGATCGTAGAGTCCCTGCGGGGTGATCTCGACCATGAAGCGCTCGTCCATCCACGCGGTCAGCTCGATCGTGGTCGGCTCTCCCGGAGGCAGGGCGAAATAGCCGTAGGTGGGCCGCACCCCGGCGCGGGAGAAAGAGGTGCCGCCGACGGAAAAGAGGACTGGTTTGTCACTTTGGTAGGCATAGCCGGTGACGCGGATGCGATGGAAACCGCTGCGTTTCGCATTCGCTTCGCGGAGCATGCCGGTGGGGTAGCCGAGTTCGCGGAAAAAGACGATGGCGCCGTCGGGAGCCTGGTGCCAGGACTCGCCGACGAATTTATCCGCGCCTTGGGTCTCGGCATAGGTCGCGGTGACTTTGCCCGGCTCCGGGGCGGAGGTGTCGCGGGCAATGGCGGTGTCGATCGCGAGGGTGGCGGCCGCGAGGTAGCTGCGCATCTGGCTCACGGAGATGCCGAGGGCTTCGCCGACGGTGTCGAACTCGCCGGAGCGACCGTCTTCTGGAAGCGTGGCGGCGAGGTCGAGCCGTATCCCGAGGAGGTCGTTGATCGTGTTCTCGTATTCGCGGCGATTGAGGCGGCGCAGGACGGTGCCCTTACGCGCTTCGTGCGCGGCGACGAGGGACGGGGCGAGGTCTTCTCGAAAGAGACGTCGTTCCCCGGTCGAGGGAGCTTCGTTTTCCTTCGGCGGCATCTCTCCGTCGGCGACCCGGTCGTAGAGACGCACCCACTTTTCCATGACCGCCTCGTCGCCGAGGTCGCGGGAGAGGGCGTCGAGATTGAGCCCGCCCTCTCCCGAGCTCTCGTCGTGGCATTCGTAGCAGTGTTTGTTGAAGAAAGGGGTGAGCTTGTCGCTGAAATCAGCGGTGAAAGCGGCCTGGGCTAGAAACAGCAGAAGAAAACCGGGCACGACTTGCCTGTAGCCTGAGGCATGGAGCATGGAATGCGCGTGGCGAGCGGGGTGCATGTGGGGGTGATACAAGCGAGGATAATAACGGCAGCCTGTCGAATGCTACAAAAATCGGGCATTTTTGTAAGGTACGAGGTGCTACGTCCACCGGGCGATTCGGGAGAGGCCCGTTTGGCGACGCGCCGGGCCCTTGGGAAAAACGGGCCTGGAGACCTGTAGTTCGGGTAGCGGAGCTTGGCCCGAGCGAACGATTGGGCGTCCGATTCACCTTGCGCATCCCACCTGCCCCGACCCGACGCGGCAACCTTTTGCGGACCCGGGGAACATTGGCATGTTCCTCTACGGGGAGCAGAAGAAATTTTGACTCAGAGCATATTTGAGGTCCAGTGCCTCTCATGAGTTCAAGAATTGCATTGGTCACCGGGGCGAGCAAAGGGGTCGGGCGCGGCATTGCGTATGGCATGGCGGATGCCGGATGGGACATCGCGATCAATTACCACAGCGACGCGGCGGGCGCGGACGAGACAAAACGCATCATCGAGGAGAAAGGACGGCGTTGCTTCACGATCTCGGGCGATGTCGGGAGCAAGAGCGACGTCGAGGACATGTTCGCCGCCGTCGTGACCGAATTCGGCGGACTCGATTGCCTCGTTAACAACGCCGGTCGCCAGACCTGGTCATCTCTGCTCGAGCTATCGGAAGAGGACTGGGACAAGACCATCCGCACCAATCTCAAAGGCAGCTTTCTCTGTACCCAGGCCGCCGCGAGGCTGATGAAGGAGCAGGGGCGCGGCGGGTCCATCATCAACATCGGGTCGGGCGCGAACAAGCAGCCCTTTCTCAATCTCGTCGATTACTGCGCGTCAAAGGGCGGGCTTGATCAGCTCACCCGCGTGAGCGCCTGCGAGCTGGGGCAGTATGGCATCCGCGTGAACTGCGTGGCCCCCGGCGCGATCGAGATCGAGCGCACCAGAGAGGAGTCCGACGACTACGCGGGGACCTGGTCACCGCTGACCCCGATGGGCCGGATCGGACTGCCCGAAGACATCGCTCGAATGGTCGCGCACCTCGCCGATGACGCCGCCAATTTTATCACCGGCCAGACGATCTACGTGGACGGCGGACTGTGGACGAAGACGCATTGGCCGTACGAAGCGGTTTAGCGGTTTAGCGGTTTAGCGGTTTAGCGGTTTAGCGGTTTAGCGGTTTATGGCCTCTCTCTGGCTAAAGAGCTAAAGAGCTAAAAAGCTAAAAAGCTAAAAAGCTAAAAAGCTAAAAAGCTAAAAAGCTACCTCAAGGAGGTTGCTATAGTCATCGGTCCAGAAGATCTCTTTCGGCACTTCACGGTCCCACTCCGAAAGAAAG
>Ga0209390_10009016_pt1 | contig 12114 bp, 4 predicted proteins | sample BON01_FD_187212 | JGI IMG/M metagenome (GOLD analysis project Ga0209390, IMG submission 187212) | Freshwater microbial communities from Lake Bonney liftoff mats and glacier meltwater in Antarctica - BON-01 (SPAdes) (version 2) | ecosystem: Environmental > Aquatic > Freshwater > Ice > Glacier... | reverse complement strand
TAGTTCAGACGTGTGGCGGCGGCAGCCGCTGCTGATCGCGAACCCGCTCCGTATAGACCACACGCAGGTCTCATATATATATATTGGATATGCAATACCCAAGACCCCCAAAAGGTATAGACCACAAACAGGTCTCATATATATATATATTGGATATGCAATCTCCAAGACCCCCAAAAGGTATAGACCACAAGCAGGTCTCATATATATATATTGGAGATGCAATCTCCAAGACCCCCAAAAGGTATAGACCACAAGCAGGTCTCCTATATATATATTGGATATGCAATATCCAAGACCCCCAAAAGGTATAGACCACAAGCAGGTCTCATATATATATGTTGGATATGCAACATCCAAGACCCCCAAAAGGTATAGACCACAAGCAGGTCTCACATATATATATTGGATATGCAATATCCAAGACCCCCCAAAGGTATAGACCACAAGCAGGTCTCATATATATATATTGGATATGCAATATCCAAGACCCCCAAAAGGGGCTACCGGCCATAACCCTGGTCCGTCCTCCGAAATGCCTCAGATGTCTGCCATGCAGTAGCAGAGTGGAGGCTTCTCTGGGCCCGCCCTGGCTATATTCATGGTTGTATCTCGATGCAGAGGTATGGATTCTCCCTCCGGTATTCCTTCCTCAGGACTCTGTTTTTGTTGGCTGCCGACTACGTCGTCATCCAACTCCCGCCCACCCAGGTTTCTTCTGTTGTGTTGGCGTGGCCTGTCCCGCGCGGGGTATATGTCATTTCCCGCGCCGTTTCCTTGCGTGTTTCTATAAGTCAATCTACAGGCTTAATGCATATACGTGTTATCTATTGATATACCTGTTAGCTAGTCCGAGAGAAACTGAGTCCCCTTCCCTTGCAGGCGTCTCTCGCTCATCAGCAGAGCTCGGGGGGTGGGGGGGGTGAACCCGCCTTGCTATGTTTAGCAAAGGGTTCGCCCTAACTTGGTACCTTGCCCTTACTTGGTACTTTCTGCGCTTGAGCCCCCTACGCACACATTTCGAGCCCTGGAAAGCTGTTGGCACGCGGGGGAGGGGCTCCCTTGCTGCCCGGTAACCAGAAGCGGGACGTCCGGCGCAGCAAACGGTCGTGTTGGCGAAGAGTACCAAGTTAAAGCACGGTACAAGTTAGGGCGAACGCTTTGCTATACATGTTACATATACATGTGCATATTTGCTAGTCTCAGAAGATATTTTCTCCTTTCCTTGTAGGCGTCTCTCGCACACCAGCATAGTGGTGGGGGGCTCTAAGCCCGCCTTGCAATATTCATATGCATACATATGTATGTTAATACAGATAGATGTTATATATAGATATACATGTTAGCTAGTCTGAGAGGAAATGAGTCTCGTTCCCTTGTAGGCGTCTCTCGCTTCTCAGCAGAGCTGGGAGGGGGGGGGGGGGGGGGGGGGGGGGGCTGAGCCCGCCTTGCTATGTGTCAAACCCCGCCGGTGGGAATGTGACAGAACTGGGAGTCGAACCCACGTCCTCTGGGTGCATGACTGAGGACCGTACCACTGATCTGAAAAGGTCAGCTGTGAGGAGTGATACTGGAATCCATCGCCTGATATATCGGGATATATGTGTGGCAGCGACTGCTCACAACACTATGTTTAGAGCATATATATGCATGCTAATACATATACATGTGACATATAGATGTGCATATTTGCTAGTCTGAGACGATATTTCTCTGCTTTCCTTGTGGGCCTCCCTCGCACAGCAGCAGAGCTTGCCCGCCTTGCTATGTTTAGAGCATACATATGCATGCTAATACATATACATGTTACATATAGATGTGCATATTTGCTAGTCTGAGACGATCTTTCTCTGCTTTTCTTGTGGGCCTCCCTCGCACAGCAGCAGAGCGCGAGGGGCGTCATAGGTCCAAGTGAATGGGCTCCACGCCACAGGGTGACAGCCGCGTATAGCGGAACACACACACACGCTGGTGCACCTCGGGTTAACCCCTTAACCCTAATACCGCTGGTGTTACCGGCGGGGGTCTCCGTGACGGGGGGGGTTCTAAGGCCGCTTTGCTATATTTAGATGCGGCTGCATGCATGTTTGTAATGCATATACCTTTCACACATTGAAGTTCATGTTTGCTAGTCTAACAGCGATGCAGATGCTGCCGCTTACGGCGGCGACGAGCTTTGAGCACAGGGGGCCACAGTGCCTCCTGACTTTGACTCGCTCGACTAGCCCCCCCCCCCCTAGATCAGTTCCCTGTGCGTGTGGGCTCGTGTCCTCTGTGATCTATGAACCGTCTGAGATGAGCTCGGTTTAACCGTTTCCTTGTAGGCCTCTCTCGCACAGCAGCAGGGCGGGGGCTCCTCTGAGCCTGCTGTTCATATATGTATAAATATACGTATATATATGGTTATGCATATACCTCTCTCGCACAGCAGCAGGGCGGGGGCTCCTCTGAGCCTGCTGTTCATATATGTATGCATATACGTATATATATGGTTATACATATACATGTTATATGTATATGTACATGCCAGCTGATCTGAGAAGGCATCTGTCTCCTTTCCTTGTAGGCGTCTCTTGCACAGCAGCAGAGCGGGGGCTCCTCTCAACCTGCTGTTCATATATATATGTATATATGTGTATATATGGTACTGCATATACGTGTTATATATAGATGAACATGACAGCTAGTCCGTGACGAAATCTACCTCCTTTCCTTTGTAGGCGTCTCTTGCACAGCAGCAGAGCGGGGGCTCTTTCTGAGCCAGCTTTGTACATATATATGTATAAATGTATATATATGGTACTGCATATACGTGTTATATATAGATGTACATGACAGCTAGTCCGTGACGAAATCTGCCTCCTTCCCTTGTAGGCGTCTCTTGCACAGCAGCAGAGCGGGGGCTCCTCTCAACCTGCTGTTCATATATATATGTATATATGTGTATATATGGTACTGCATATACGTGTTATATATAGATGTACATGACAGCTAGTCCGTGACGAAATCTGCCTCCTTTCCTTGTAGGCGTCTCTTGCTCACTAGCAGAGCGGGGGCTCTTTCTGAGCCAGCTTTGTATATGTATGTGTATATATGTATATATATGGTTATGCATATACGTGTTATATATAGATGTACATGACAGCTAGTCCGTGACGAAATCTGCCTCCTTCCTTTGTAGGCGTCTCTTGCACAGCAGCAGAGCGGGGGCTCTTTCTGAGCCAGCTTTGTATATATATATGTATGTATGTATATATATGGTACTGCATATACGTGTTATATATGGATGTACATGACAGCTAGTCCGTGACGAAATCTGTCTCCTTCCTTTGTAGGCTTCTCTTGCACAGCAGCAGAGCGGGGGCTCTTTCTGAGCCAGCTTTGTACATGTATATGTATATATGTATATATATGGTACTGCATATACGTGTTATATATAGATGTACATGACAGCTAGTCCGTGACGAAATCTGCCTCCTGAGGCTCCTAGGAGCCAGCTGTTCATATATATATATATATGTATATATGTATATATATGGTACTGCATATACGTGTTATATATAGGTGTACATGACAGTTAGTCCGTGACGAAATCTGTCTCCTGCCTTTGTAGGCGTCTCTGGTACAGCAGCAGAGCGGGGGCTCTTTCTGAGCCAGCTTTGTATATATATATGTATATATGTATATATATGGTACTGCATATACGTGTTATATATGGATGTACATGACAGCTAGTCCGTGACGAAATCTGTCTCCTTCCTGTGTAGGTGTAGGCGTCTCTTGCACAGCAGCAGAGCGGGGGCTCTTTCTGAGCCAGCTTTGTATATATATATGTATATATGTATATATATGGTACTGCATATACGTGTTATATATAGATGTACCTGACAGCTAGTCCGTGACGAAATCTACCTCCTGAGGCTCCTAGGAGCCAGCTGTTCATATATATATGTATGTGTGTATGTATATATATGGTAAGACATATATGTGTTCTATGTAGATGTACCTGACAGCTAGTCCGTGACGAAATCTGTCTCCTTCCCTTGTAGGCGTCTCTTGCACAGCAGCAGAGCGGGGGCTCCTCTCAGCCTGCTGTTCATATATATATGTATATGTGTGTATATATGGTACCGCATATACGTGTTATATATAGATGTACATGACAGCTAGTCCGTGACGAAATCTGCCTCCTGAGGCTCCTAGGAGCCAGCTGTTCATATATATATATATAGGTATATATGTATATATATGGTACTGCATATACGTGTTATATATAGATGTACATGACAGCTAGTCCGTGACGAAATCTGTCTCCTTCCTGTGTAGGCGTCTCTGGTACAGCAGCAGAGCGGGGGCTCTTTCTGAGCCAGCTTTGTATATGTATATGTATATATGTATATATATGGTACTGCATATACGTGTTATATATGGATGTACATGACAGCTAGTCCGTGACGAAATCTGTCTCCTTCCTGTGTAGGCGTCTCTTGCACAGCAGCAGAGCGGGGGGTTTTCTGAGCCAGCTTTGTATATATATATGTATATATGTATATATATGGTACTGCATATACGTGTTCTATATAGATGTACCTGACAGCTAGTCCGTGACGAAATCTGCCTCCTGAGGCTCCTAGGAGCCAGCTGTTCATATATATATATATGTATATATGTATATATATGGTACTGCATATACGTGTTATATATGGATGTACATGACAGCTGATCTGAGACGACATCTGCCTCCTTTCCTGTGTAGGCGTCTCTGGTACAGCAGCAGAGTGGAGGCTCCTCTCAGCCGGCTTTGTATATATATATGTATATATGTATATATATGGTACTGCATATACGTGTTATATGTATATGTACATGCCAGCTGATCTGAGACGGCATCTGTCTCCTTTCCTTGTAGTCCTCTCTTGCACAGCAGCAGAGCGGAGGCTCCTCTGATCCAGCTTTGTATATATATATGTATATATATGGTACTGCATATACGTGTTATATATAGATGTACATGACAGCTAGTCCGTGACGAACTCTGCCTCCTTCCTGTGTAGGCGTCTCTTGCACACCAGCAGAGTGGAGTCTCCTCTGAGCCAGCTTTGTATATATATATGTATATATGTATATATATAGTACTGCATATACGCGTGTTCTATATAGATGTACATGCCAGCTAGTCCGTGACGAAATCTGCCTCCTTTCCTTGTAGGCGTCTCTGGTACAGCAGCAGAGCGGGGGCTCCTCTGAGCCAGCTTTGTAAATATATATGCATATATGTTTATATGTAGTAAGACATATACGTGTTATATATAGATGTACATGACAGCTAGTCCGTGACGAAATCTGCCTCCTTCCTGTATAGGCGTCTCTTGCACGTCAGCAGAGCGGGGGCTCCTCTGAGCCTGCTGTTCATATATATATGTGCATATATGTATATATATATGGTAATGCATATACGTGTTATATATAGATGTACATGACAGCTAGTCCGTGACGAAATCTGCCTCCTTCCTTTGTAGGCGTCTCTCGCACATCAGCAGAGCAGGGGGGGGGCTCCTGAGCCAGCTTTGTATATGTATGTACATACACACATATATGGGACTACATATATGTAGTAAGACATACACGTGTTATATAGAGAGGTTCATGACAGCTAATCCGTGACCAAATCTGCCTACTTTCTTTGAAGGCGTCTCTCGCACATCACTGAGCCTGCTTTGTATATGTATATGTATACACACATATATGGGACTACATGTGCGTAGTAAGACATAAGTGTTATATATAGATGTACATGACAGCTAGTCCGTGACGACATATGTCTCCTTCCTTTGTAGGCCTCTCGCACAGCAGCAGGGCGGGGGCTCCTCTGAGCCTGCTGTTCATATATATATGCATATACGTATATATATGGTACTGCATATACGTGTTATATATAGATGTACATGACAGCTAGTCCATGACGAAATCTGCCTCCTTCCCTTGTAGGCGTCTCTTGCACAGCAGCAGAGCGGGGGCTCTTTCTGAGCCAGCTTTGTATATATATATGTATATATGTATATATATGGTACTGCATATACGTGTTATATATAGATGTACATGACAGCTAGTCCGTGACGAAATCTGCCTCCTTCCCTTGTAGGCGTCTCTTGCACAGCAGCAGAGCGGGGGCTCCTCTCAGCCTGCTGTTCATATATATATATGTATCTATGTATATATATGGTACTGCATATACGTGTTATATATAGATGTACATGACAGCTAGTCCGTGACAAAATCTGCCTCCTTCCTGTGTAGGCGTCTCTGGTACAGCAGCAGAGCGGGGGCTCCTCTGAGCCCGCGCCGACGCTGCGCCGCACCGCTGCTGTGAAAGACGCTGTGAATGGAGGCGGCGCTGTGAACACAGGCGATGCTGTGAATGGGAGCGGCGGCGCTGTGGTTGAGGCCGATGCCTGGAATGGGGCCGACGCGGTGAATGGGACCGGCGCTGTGAATGGAGCCGACGCTGTGAATGGGTACTCTGGCTTGAGCCTGGAGGAAGCTTCCGAGAAGCTTCGACGCGCCGCCAGCCTGGCCGCACGGGGGTATACCGGTGGGGGGGGCTATAATACCGGCGGGGGGGAGGAGGAGGAGGGGGAGGAGGGAGAAGCAGAGGTCCTCCTCCTTAGCGGAGAGGGCGCGGCAGGTAGCCCTCACGCTGTGAACAGGCCGGTGGGTATAGGTAGCCCACTGGCTGTGAATAGCTCCATAAGCAGTCTCACGACCGCCGTGGGTGGCCTAGCATTGAACGCGCCGGCTATGAATGCGTCGGCTGTGAATGCTCCGGCGTTGGATGCTTCGGTTGTGAATGCGCCGGCTGCGAATTCTTCGGTTGTGCATGCGATGGCTGTGAATGAGGCTGGTGGCACCTTGGAAGAGGACGAGGCCGCCCCCCAGCGGTATTCTGTCTCTTCTACCGGCGCGCAGGCGTACGCGTCCATTTCGGGACTGGACGCGTCTATTCCCGGAACGTCCGTTTCGGCGACCGGCGCGTCTATTTCGGGGGTGGGCGCGTCCGGATCGGGATCGGACGCGTCTATTTTGGGAGCGGACGCGTCTATTTTGGGAGCGGACGCGTCGTTTCTGGCGGTGGAGGCGACCGGCGCGTCTATTTCGGGAGAGGGAGTGGCCGCGTCTATTGTGGGATTGGACACGTCTATTTTGGGAGCGGACGCGTCTATTGTTGGAGCGGACGCGTCTATTGTGGGAGCGGACGCGTCTGTTGTGGGAGCGGACGCGTCGTTTCTGGCGGTGGACGCGTTGACTCCGGGGCTGGAGGCGACCGTCTCGGAGGGCGACGCTTCGCTGTTTGACGAACCCTGCGAGTGGGTGCAACGCGGCGGCATCACGGCGGGGGTCTTGCGGCTAACTCGAAGCAGTCTCCAGTTTGAGGTAAGTTTCATTCTATTCACCCGTTTGCATCCACATGCAAATTTGTTCTAGGTTAGACACGGGGTTAGCCTGGGGGCCAATCCTTGGGTCTGCCACTGCGGCATCACGGCGGGGGTCTTACGACTGACTCGAAGCAGTCTTCAGTTCGAGGTATTTTTTCTTTCACCAACCTATTTACATCCACATGAACACTCTGCTATTCGAAACAGCCCGAGGATCTAGCTTAGGAGTCAATCCTTGGGTCTAACGCGGCGGCATCACGGCGGGGGTGCTGCGCTTAACTCGAAGCAGTCTTCAGTTCGAGGTATGTGTAGCTAGCTCTAAACAAATGCGTGTTTGGCTGAGGTCAAAATCCAAAAATAAACCCACGAAACGGTGAAGTTGCTTGCTGCCTATGTCTTGTTTTACTGACCCGTTTACATCCACATGAAAACTTGTGTAGTCAGGCTAGCCCGAGGATCTAGGTTAGACACGGGGTTAGCCTCGAGGTTAATCCTTGGGTCCAAGGCGGCGGCATCACGGCGGGGGTGCGGCTGACTCGAAGCAGCCTTCAGTTTGAGGTATTTTTTCTTTCACCAACCTATTTACATCCACATGAACACTCTGTTCTTCGAAACAGCCCGGGGATCTAGCTTAGGAGTCAATCCTTGGGTCCAACGCGGCGGCATCACGGCTGGAGTCTTGCGACTAATTCGAAGCAGTCTTCAGTTCGAAGTATTTTAGACAGTAGAGCGGGGGGGGGGGGTATTCCCGAGATGTCCGTAGATTGACTTATAGAAACATGCGAGTTGGATGACGACGTAGTCGGCAGCCAACAAAAACAGAGTCCTGAGGAAGGAATACCGGAGGGAGGACCACTACCTCTGCATCGAGATACAACCATGTCTTCTTTTACTGACCCGTTTACATCCACATGAAAGCTCTATTATTCGGGCCAATAGCTTAGAGACGGGGTTGGCCTCCAGGTTATTACTTGGGTGCAACGCGGCGGCATCACGGCTGGAGTCTTACGACTGACTCGAAGCAGTCTACAGTTCGAGGTATATATATATATGTGTGTATATATATATATATATATATATATATATATATATATATATATATATATATATATAATCTAGCTTAGAGACGGGGTTAGTCTCAAGGTGAATTATTGGGTCCAACGCGGCGGCATCACGGCTGGAGTCTTGCGACTAACTCGAAGCAGCCTTCAGTTTGAGGTAGGTCTTCTCCCGTTAAAATCAACTTTGAACTGTTTCTATGAGTATATGAGCAACTGGAGACGACAAATCCAACAGCCCCTAGCGCAATCATTCCCGTCTCAAGCGTGCACACTGCATCACGGCGGGTGTCTTGCGGCTGAATTGAAGCAGTCTTCAGTTCGAGATATGTCTGCTTCGATTCAGCCGTTAACATCAACTTTGAACTGTTTCTATGAGTATATAAGCAACTGGAGACGACAAATCCAACAGCCCCTAGCGCAATCATTCCCGTCGTTGGCTGCAAGATACCTCGAAAAGAAAACTTGCCGATATTTTGATTTTTTTGCCACCCCCCCTTCCTGTTTCCCCGGGTTAACACGAGGTTGACCCGACGATGGATCAAAACAAGCGCTCCGGATAAATACAAAAGGGTTGATTGAAACTGTTAGCCGGGTTTACCCGAAGAAGGCAAGCACGCGCCGGGTAAATAGAAAAATCGCCGATTCCACGCGAAATCAACAAGTTTTCTTTTCACGGTATCTTGCAGCCAACTGCGTCTCTAACGTGCACACTGGCGACCCAGTTATGTCCCTGTCGCGGAGTGCGTCCTGGTTCCAGTGCGTACAGCGCCAGTCTGGTTCTAGTTCAGGTTAATCCTACGGGTTCACCCGAGGTTTACCCGAGATCCACCCGAGGTTAACCCGGGGGTTCACCCGAGATTAGGGTTACGGGTTAACCCGAACTCCTGAGATCTCCCCGAGGTTAACCCGGGGGTTAACACGAGATCCACCCGATGTGGAGTGAGGAGCGCAATCCCCGTGCTAGTGGGCGGTGTGCAGTGTCGTTTCGTACCTGCACACTGACATCACGGCGGGGGTGCTGCGGCTAACTCGAAGCAGTCTTCAGTTCGAAGTATGCTTTATTTTACTGACCCGTTTACATCCCGTCGAATCTACCCCAGGGACTTCACAGAATTTATCTCCGGGGTAATCCGGGGTAATTTCTGCGCTGGGCTGTCTCCCCCTGTGGGGTAACAGTAAGTTTTACTCAAGAGTTAGGAGTTTACTCGGGGTTTCTCCGAAACCCCCGTTTGGTCTTATTCTAGATTCGACGGATCGCAGGCTTTCACCCAAGAGCCCGCGGCCGACGGGGTGGCGGGTCGTTTCGAATCAAAACGACGAAACTCTTAGTCGAAACTCGCTCTGGTACCTGAGCAAAGCGAATTCACCCATAGCGGTTCATTAGTAGCTGCAGGGCACCTTGAACCCACTCTCCTGTCCAATCGCAGGCTTTCACCGAAGAGCCTTCGGCCGACGGAGTGAATGGTCGTTTCTGCTGTGTCCACGCCCTTTCTTCTGTTTCACTAAACACGCCTGCGTCTAACATACATATATATATATATATATATATATATATATATATATATATATATATGTGTGTGTGTGTGTGTGTGTGTGTGTGTGTGTGTGTGTGTGTGTGTGTGTATGTGTGTGTGTGTGTATAGCGTCAACACGCCCGCCTGCCCCATCGCAGGCCTTCGCCCAAGAGCCTTCGGCCGACGGGGTGACTGGTTGTTTCTGGCTGCTGTCCACGCCCTTTCTTCTGTTTCCGTCAATACGCCTGTGTCTAACGTCAGCCCGCCCGCCTGTCCAATCGCAGGGCTTCGCCCAAGAGGGTTAAGGGTCAACCCTTAACCCTAACCCCCGGGTTATTTCGAAAGAGTTAATCCTTAACCCAATTGTGGCGAGTCCTACCCCACTCCTGCTCAACATCAACCGACCATGTATATACATATATCGCAGGCGTTCGCCCAAGAGCCCGCGGCCGACGGGATGACGAGTCGTTTCTGGCTCCTCGCCGATCTCAAGCACATGCAGAAGCGTACCTGAGCAAAACGAATATACCCATAGCGGTTCATTAGTAACCGCAGGGCACCTTTAAAGTTGCCCTGCGGCCACTATTATACGTAAATTCTATGGGTAAATTCACTTTCGGGTTCACCCTTAACCCTTTTTTTTTCTTCTTTTTATCGTAGAGTTTCGCCCAAGAGCCCGCGGCCGACGGGGTGACGGGTCGTTTCTGGCTCCTCGCCGACCTCAAGCACATGCAGAAGCGGCGCTACTTATTAGCGCACACGGCGCTTGAGCTCTTCGTCGATTCGTCGGCAGTCTTCTTCAACCTGCACACCAAGCGGAAAAGGGAGCTGCTGCGGCGGGCGTTGCGGCGGGTCGGACTCGCAGAGAAGAGGTGTATACACACACACACACACACACACACACACACACACACACACACACATATATATATATATATATATATATGTGTGTGTGTGTGTGTGTGTGTGTGTGTACGTATATATATATATATATATATATATACATATGTATGTATATATATATTATAGATAGATAGATAGATAGATAGATATGTATATTTGTGTATCTACCGATCTAAATACAAATAGATCGCTCTAGATATTTGCTGCGGCGGGCGCTGCGGCGTATCGGACTGGCCGAGAAGAGATACCACACACACACACGCAGTCACAGACGGTTCATATAAAAAGGGGACACGATCACACACGCACAGGGAACTGATCCGAGAGTGGCTTTGGGAGCCTAAGGGGAGCTCCCTCGGGTTAAACCCGCGCTACGGCGTATCGGGCTGGCAGAGAAGAGGGTACCACACACACAGTGACATTCACGCAGAGATAGCTTTAGTTATCGAGGGTGAACTGCCGAGGCCGTTAGAGGGTTGAGCGCCCTAAAGCATACCGGAGGGGGGGCCGATCGGACTGGCCGAGAAGGTACCACACACACACACATAGTCACAGACGGTTCATGTACAAAGGGGACACGAGCACACGCACAGGGAACTGATCCGAGAGTCGCTTTGGGAGCCTAAGGGGAGCCCCCTCGGGTTAAACCCGCGCTACGGCGTATCGGACTGGCCGAGAAGAGGGTACCACACACACAGTGACATTCAAGCAGAGATAGCTTTAGTGATCGAGAGTGAACTGCCGAGGCCGTTAGAGGGTTGAGCACCCTACGGCATACCGGAGGGGGAGCCGATCGGACTGGCCGAGAAGAGGTACCACACACACAGTGACATTCACAGAAACAAAGAAACAAAGCCCTAACAATGGCGCTCACGCAAACAATACTCTACACAAGTAATACCCCATAGGGGAGCCTGCTAGGCAGAGTGCGTGCGAAGCGCGCCCTCAGGCACGCCACGCACCGCATCCACATACATTCACACACATACACGTACGCGCACGCGTGCGCATACACACAGACACAGACACACGCACACGCACACACACGCACGCGCGCGCACACAGACACACGCACACGCACACACGCACGCACACACGCACGCACGCACTCGCACGCACGCACGCACACACACACACACACACACACACACATATATATATATATATATATATATGTGTGTGTGTGTGTGTGTGTGTGTGTGT
>Ga0209390_10009015_pt1 | contig 12116 bp, 18 predicted proteins | sample BON01_FD_187212 | JGI IMG/M metagenome (GOLD analysis project Ga0209390, IMG submission 187212) | Freshwater microbial communities from Lake Bonney liftoff mats and glacier meltwater in Antarctica - BON-01 (SPAdes) (version 2) | ecosystem: Environmental > Aquatic > Freshwater > Ice > Glacier... | reverse complement strand
TTACTTTTGCTGCTGCGGAGTTCACAAATCTTCGCTATGAATCCTCCATGGGGGCGGAAACTCGCGAAGCCCTGAGGGGTCCGGTTTGGGAAACAATTCCCGAGTGTCCCTTTATCGAACCTCCCATTTTCTCTCTTGTCGAATCGCCTCCCTTGGCGAACACTCACATGCATCACCTGAAATGGCCAAACACGATCCCGATCTGCTCCTACGTAGCTTACTCCTGAACGATCGACGCCTTTGCTTCTACCCGAGTTCCGGCGATCGAACTCTTTGGATCGTGCTGCGTCTGGCTGCAGACGTCTTCGTGTTTTGCGACAACAGCCCGAGGAATGCCGCCGGAAGATTCAGGTTCTGGAATTCGGTTTGTCGGGGGTTTCGGAGAAATGGGATGCCTGTTCGGCATGTCTTTTCGACGACGAGAACCATTGTCTTCCAGTGTGGTGAAAAATGGGGGTTCCTGTTCTTCCAGGAGAACAATGAAGTCCTCGAGCGGATCCGGAGAACCGGCTGGAAAATCCAGCACTTTGTCGGCATTTGTGACGGTTGCAGTGAGGGAGGAAATCACGAGTGCGTTCATGAAGATCCGTTCCTTGGCAAACTTCTCGGAGTCTCTTCGGATCAGATGGATTACTTCACGGACCATTCGGCATTTCTCCAACGCCGGCCCGGATGGGGCGCTATTCGAGCTCAATACGTGCTCCACCGGAAGCATGCCGATGGCCGGGACTTCACCCTCAAATCCCTTCTCGTCCTCCTGCCGGCTCCTGACGCCACCGAACGATCGGAGACAATTGCCGACAAACTCGCTGTCTTGCGCTTTCCCGGGCGACGGCGCCTGATTCTCCCCGGCAATAGCAAGGATGCCAGCGGCGACCTTCTCCCTCTGGGGCTGCTGGCACCGTTTCGGAAGAATTACGCCCGCGGGATTCTGGCGCACTACGAGGTCGAAGCGTCGACCGACTGATGGCGTGGATTTGCTTGTGCAACACTTAGGCTCTCTTCCCGCCGCAGGCCGGGTTCGGGGGCAACGTGAGAGGTTGAATTGCCTGTCTAAAGGTTACCATGAATCCCCGCCGTTTCTACTTACGACCCGAGCCGCGCGAGTCATGATCTCCGCGACGACGAGGCGCGACGGGCAGCGATCCTTCTCCGAAGGAAGGAAGTATTTTTCTGCGTGATTCGTCAGCGAGGATCGCTCCGAGTCGTCCAAACCCCGGATGGCCTGCATCGCGGCGCTCTGGAACTGCAAGCCGATCGGGCTTCCGTAGAGGTGGGGGAGTTGGTTTTCGACGATCTCCTCCTTCAACTCTCCCCAAAGGTCGCGGTGATCAGCAATCACCAGGGTGGCAAGTGCGTTGAGAATCTGTCGGGCGGTTCGGGTTTGCATCGGTCGGCTGCGTTCGATCGAATCAGACTTTCATTGCGTAGAGTCGGTCATTTCCGGTCAATTATTGCGGGATTTTCTTTTTCTGCCCTTTTGACTTCGCCTTGCTCCGCCCATCTACGCTTCGCTCCGATTGCTCCCTTCCCGCCGAAGCCACGGGGTCGGAGGGGGTTCAGTTGCCAAAGAATTGATAGTAATGCTGATCAAAGAGCGCGGCCCGCGGGGAAGCGGAAGCCCCTGAAAGTGACTTACATTTGCTCCAATTAGGTCATTGCGAAAGAGAATATCCGAAAGCTGAATCCCTTTCCTGAAAAAGTCGGATTTGGAACTCCCCCGAAAAACTGGACGCTGCGAGGTTCACCGATTGGTCGGAATAAAGAATTTCTCCCCGCTCAGGATCTGCTCACCGTCCCACCGGTAAGCGACCAGGGGATCTTCGCCTATCCCGGCACTGAAATCGAGGCAGGCGAGATTTGGAGCGAGCGGCGCTTTCGGCAGGTGCGGCGGCATCCAATAGTGGCCGAAGAAGACTGGAGGTTCTTCGAGGCCGTAGTTCGGGATGCGGCCGATTTCCTCCCAGGAGATCTCAAAGTGGGCATCGTACGGCTCGGGCATGGCGAGCGGGCCGACTGGCGAGGCTCCGACGGGCAGGTTCCACCAGCGCGCCCGGATGCGTTGACGCGGATTACCCTCCTTGTCGTTGTAGAACTCCCCTTCGGGCAGGCTCAGCTCGGGCCCTTTCAGGACATTCTCGATGGCATGGTGGGCGCGCCCCCCTTTTTCTGCGCTCGTCCGGAGGAACGACTCGCTTGCGAGGTCCAGGGTCCGCAGCCAGGCGATCTGCTTTGCGTCCCAGCATGCGTGAACCGCCCGCAATTCGCCGAGGTCAAGGAACATCGGGAGGCGCTTCATCCACTCTATCCAATCGGCCCATTCCTCCGCGCGACCCTCAAATGCCGCGAGGGTCTTGCCGTGCTGATGAAGGTTTTTCGCGTCATGAGGCCGCAAAAACCCTCCCGCTCCATCAGGAATATGGAAGAGAATTGCATTGTACTCGTGATTCCCCATGATCGCGAGTGCGTCGCCCGCATCGACCATCGCTCTCACTTCGTGGAGCACCTCGCGCACCTTTGGCCCCCTGTCGATGTAATCGCCGAGGAAGATCACTTTGCGCCCCTCGGGGTGGATCCATCCCGAGAACTCGCCGCGCGGGCTCTCACCCCGGGGGAGGTAGCCGAGCCCAAGAAGAATAGCGATCAGCTTGTCGTGCTGGCCGTGAATATCGCCGATCAGATCATAACTTTGGTTTTTCATATACTAATAGGTCCACCATCTAACCCTATTGCGAAATGCCTGAAAACGACGTATGCCTGACTAATCAGTCATGTTTGAAACCCTCTTCTGCGAAGGTGGTCTGAGCCTCGACCGGGTTCGCATCCAACGGATTCCCGTCGCTCCGGCGTGCTTTTCTCCTTCCGGGTCGAAGCCTGAGCAACCGATCATGCAAGTCACCCCTACGGCTTTCTCACCACTCTGTCGAGCCTCGGTCGATCAAGATCGAGTCCACCCAAACCCCACCAGAGAGCAAATTGATCTGCACTCGATTCAATGCTCCTGCGTTTACTCTGATGAAATCGTTCACGACACGGCGAACCGCCTCATTGATCGCGGCAGCATCGCCCTCGACGGTCAGCCCGCAGGTCTTCCGCACGAAATTGAGTCGCCACCACCCGCCCGCCAGCATCCGCAGCCTGACGGGCTGTTCCCCGGTTTCATTGCCCAGATCAATGCCATGATCCGCCGGGTGCTGCAGCGCCCACTGGTAGTGCCACAAGCCCAGGAGTGGGATGAGCCGACCCTCGGGCGACACCCAGAATTTCTCGCTCGGCTGCCAGCCCGTGTGTGAAAGCCGTGGAATGTCCTCGTCACTCATTCTCGCTTCCCTCCCCACGGCAGGTCACTCGGGGTTTCAATGGTCCGCTTCCCGATCCGAACAAATGTCTTCGAGTCCAACGGATTCCCGTCGACCCGGCGCACATATTCCCCGTCCGCGTCGAATCGGTAGACCTCATCCAAAGACTGGCAGTAGTCATAGCCGATGAGGCGGCAGCGCCGGTGGTGCTGGTAGTGCTCCCTGACCGCTTCCCCCACTTCCCGAATCATCTCGTAATGTGACAGCTTCACCAACTCTTCAGGGAGTCTGACCAGAAGGTAAAATTCGGCTCCCAGCACGGTGATCAGACTCGGATAGTATTTTTCGGGCAACCTTCCCCACAGGTGGGGACCTCGCCTTGCCATGGTCTCCTCCGTTTCTCTCCTACAGCTCTCTGCGGTTCTTTCCCTTTCCTGCTTCTCGTGGGCTTCCCAAACCACGGCGAGCTGCTCAGAGGGAATCTGGAGCATTGCCGAGACCCTCTGAACCACCGCAGGCACGAAGCGATCGCCCCGCAAAAGTTCATCGAGTCGCCGGTAAGCTTTCGTCGTGTTTTTGCCTTCGGCCAGCATGAGACCCAGTTCGTGCCGCTTGATCCCGCGTGACAACATCCCCTTCCGGATGAGATCGGTGATCGGACTGTTAATATCTGTGTTCATTTTCTTGCGCTGTCCCTACAACATCAGGACTCAGAACAGGCTTTGCAATAGGCATGTCTGTCATAAACGACCCCGTTCCCCCGGTATGACAGAATGAAGACGTGCGAAGCCCCTGCCTCTATTGTATGTTAATCGCAGATGACAAATCGCTTGCCCTACCCTCGTTTCCCTGTTCCAAGCCGCCCGGGAGAACCCAAAAAGTCCGCCTACAATCGTGAATTTTATCCTGAGATTGACATCAATTCAGGGAGTTGGGTCATGAAAGACGGACGACCCGCGATTTTTGAGAACTGGTTGGACTGCGACACCCAAACCTTTTGCCGGACCGTCTACTATTCCACTTTGGAGGCAGAAGACTGGGACGAACGCAGACATTTCGATTTCATGACGGAGAGCGGCCTCCTGAACGACAAGACTCGTCCCGGTGAATCTGTGGCTCTCAATCGGAGCGACGATGAGTCTGGGCAGTCTTGGTGGACTGTCACCGTAGGAGTTTACGACGACGAGGACGACGAGGACGAGGACGAGGACTGAGATGGCGGCTATGAACGAACACCTTTTGAGCAAAGCAGGCGAGGAAATCGATAAGGAACTGAGGGGGATCACCCGTGAGGAACCGATCACGGAACCGCACTTCGGGATTCCCTCGTGGACGGAAGGCGTCATGAACAAGGCCGTGACCTTCGCGGATTTCGGCGACGACGTGGATGATGTCACAGAAGCAGTTCAGTCTATCTCAAGATTCGCACGCCCGAGCTGGATATGCTGGTTGAATCGGGAGAAAGCTAGTGTCCCGCACTGAAATCCGCATTATACTGGGAGCATGACCCTGCCTGCGCTCTCCGTCCGGGATGAGAACTCCAAAATTATTAAACGATGAGCAGATCTAAGAAAAGTCAGCCTTTTATCCCGGTCGTAGCGGCTACCTCTGAAAAGGAAGACAAGACAGGAGCGAACAGGAAGATCAGGAGAAGAAATAAAACCATTTTAAGCCAGACTGAGGACGACGAAAAGGTGTTGGACCGGAAGGCGATTACAGATCCGTGGTTCTTCAGCAAAGATGGGAAAAGAAGAATCGACCCGGAGGAGGGATCCAAATACCTTAGGAAGTAGAATTAAAAAAATCACTTCTTTCAACTCGAAGCTTGTAAAATGAAAGACATGCCCCAGCACCCCCCGGAAACAAGGGCCACCGCCCACCTGCACATTGAGACCGAAGATGACGAGCGAAGGCTCACCAACACATCTCCCGTGGATGTCGACCGCCTTGTTTACTCGACGTGCTGCGTTTTTTTTGATTCTCCAAATGAGGGTGACTTTGCGCGGACGAGTGTGCCCATCTACGAGATCGAGGGCTTGCCGAGCGGGTGTTCTATCACCCTGGAAAAGATCGATCCGTATGAGGACGGAAGACCTTGGTTCCAAATCAATGAGGTGGCATGGGCGGACGGCCTGAAAGAAGAAGGCGTTGGCCTCACTTCGATGAGTGCACTGCTCAACATGCTAGCTGTGCAAAAGAGGAACGAGCGACGACTCCAGATCCGCGCGGAGATGGTGGCGATCACGCGGCATCTTGAAAATAAACCGGTGTTTCTCCGCGCATTGCCGCCCGTTTCCCGGCATTCCGGGGACAAGGTCGACCACGAGGCACCGGAAAATTGACGAGGGAGAAAAGAGGCAGCCTCCACAACGGCTCCCTCGCCATGTGGCAGAATGCATCCGGGCCGCGCAATTTTTATTCTGTAAGTTCGGCGATCAGGTTTGGGGAAGATCGGTGAGGTTCATGCTGAGGTGGGTTTTTGAAGTAGCCCACTCGTTGGAGATCTCGCAGAGGATGGCGGAGACAAGGCGCAGGAGAGAGGCTTCGTTAGGGAAGAGCGCGCCAGCGAGGGCAACTACGGCAAGGCAATCGATATCTACCAGCGCGTCCTTGAGCTGCAACCCTCCCTGCACCGGGCACGCCGGAACCTGGCCATGATCGATGCCGAGACCGGCGAATAGAAAACTTAAATCCATTCAACGAACATGAACGAACACGAACGTCACTGCGACTTCGCCGCCCTCGCCCGCGCCGTCTCCGGCACCTTCGCTCTGGGGAGCCACTCCATCCACGGTCCCGCCCACTGGAGACGGGTGGAGCGCAACGGCATCTGGCTGGCGAAACGGTCCGGTGGGGATCTCTTCGTGGTGAGGCTCTTCGCCTGGTTCCACGATTCCCGCCGGGTCAACGATTGGACTGATCCCGAGCACGGAAAGCGGGGCGCGGAGCACGCGACCGAACTGCGAGGCAAGCTCTTCGACCTGGAGGACGAGGTCTTCGAGCACCTCGTCTACGCCTGCACCTGGCACACCGACGGTGAACATTCCGACGATCCCACGATCGGAGCCTGCTGGGACGCCGACCGCCTCGACCTTGGCCGGGTAGGGACAACGCCTTCCCCGCGATACATGAGCACGGCAGCGGGTAAAGAGGCAGCAAGCGCGGGGCATGCGTTCCTATCACACATGGTGGATCCGTGAAGATCGAAGGCCGTCAATATTCCTCGACACCCATCACCGTGGTCATGGACCGGTCGGCTTCGGTCACGATGTAAAAGGAGCCCGCCTCCAAGTCGTAGCGGCTGAGAATTCGCTCGTCGGATTGAAGGGCCTCTTCATTGGCCCGCTTGTCCCCGTCGCCGAGATCTCCCCAGCGCCGCTGTGGTGACGGTGGAGGATCTTCGTGATCTCGTCGGGATCGGTTCCCTCCGCAGTGACGGCCGTCATGAAAACCTCACCGAGAGGGAAACGGGGTTCGAGGACGCGGTAGGGCATCGGGGAAGATCGGCAGATAAAGGCGTAGCGGTCACTACCTGATCGGTGGATCGAAGGAAAGCGTGCCCTGAAACGGTGTTACCAGCTCTCCGGGAGGATCTTCGGAGAGCATGAACTCTTTGACCTTTTCATAGGGCAACACCAGAGGGCAACGATCGTGAATGGGCTCAATCGATTCCGGGGCGGACGTGGTGATCATGCTGTAGCTGCGCCCCTCGGCGACATCTCCGTCAGCCTCCCAGATGCCTGCGATCCAGAACCATTCCTCGCCGTCACCCGCCTGTATCCCGTGTTTTGTCTTGCTGCCCTTCGCTCCGCTCCACTCGTAAAAGCGACGCACCGGGATCACGCAACGCCGCTCCCGGAACGCCTTGCCCCACATTCTCCCGTCCAGCTTGTCGTCGCGAGTATTGTTGACGGAGCGCTCGATCATTTTGCCGTCCTTGCCGGGGAACTTGCGTTGGAAACCCCAGCTCGCTCGCGCGGCACTGATTCTGCCTTCGTCCGCAAGCGCAATCAGTCCCGGCTTTCCCGGAGCGACATAGGTGAGGCCTCCGAGTAATTCCTTCAGGGCCGGCTCCCAGCCAAAGCGCATCTTGCGCGGTGCCTTGCCAACATCGTAGAGATTGCACATGGGGGTTCGGGTGGTTGAATTTACGGGGAAAACTTTCTGAGCTTTCTCCCTGATAGAGAGGAGCCGGAAGCCAGTACAATTAGTCTGGTGCCTGTGAACTTTCGTCCCTGTAAATTTTTCACGGGACTGATGGTTCAACAGAGTCAAGCCGGGGAGGCAACAGGGTTCAATCGCTCAGGAGATCGGCCCATTGGCCTACCACTTCGTCGGGTTCGGGGTTCTCCAACGCCGAAATGAGAAACACCCGCCCATCTCGAACTTCGAAGATGGCAAGTTGGCGGAATTGGCGGGCCATAGCCAAGGCTTCCCCACGGGCGCATGGTAGACCATGACCTGGCTCGGCATGGGTAAAGTCAGCGCTGCCGCCGGTGACAGGAAAGGGCTCGTAGCCGAGGCGGGAGATCTCGGCGCGAAGACCTTCGTCCGCCTGTTGGTTCGCCGCGTCACTCACAGTGATGCCGTCAGGATTGTGGGCCGTGATGATGAAGAACGTTGAGGGCAGTGGGCTGGCGTCGCAGCGGAATCGAGCCTGCCGGAATTCTCCTTTGAGTTTCCGGTCACCCGGTTCCGGGGTGCTCTCTCGCATCTCAGGGCCGAGGGAGAAGGCCGCCAAGGCCATCGCAGCGGAGCGTTGACGTCCCAGGGCGAGTTCTTGTTCCTTCTTTTGCAGCCCTCTCACGAGCTGTAAAAGTTCATCCGGCGACAGGTGATGGCCATCTATCTCCACCAGCAATAAGCCGTTTCTGGAGTCATGCTCCCGATAGGTCACCGTCACATCTCCGGAAGCAGTCGTGAGCTGTATCTGGCCACTCGCTAAGTTTTCGCTTCTTTTCATTTTCGACTATCTGGTAGGGATGGGAAGAGCTCGGGGGCTCTGCACTTGCCGGAAGAGCTGATGCCATGGTCCGGCAAGTTCGGGATCACCATCGCGTTGTTGCCAACGGGCGGCGGCGGAAGAGCGGATAGTCTCGAAGTAACCAGGAGGATTCATGTGCAATTCAACTGACGTAGATACGTTGAAGGCCGTCAAACTTCACATAGAAGCCGTCGCCCCGGTAGACCGGGGCCGTTCCGTCATACCGCCGAGAGAGCGGAATGATGTCCCCGTTCAAATCATAAAGCACTGGTGCGCCAGAGGCTGCGGAAACGGCCGCAAAATGCCCATCAAGGGGCTCCAGGTGGGGTGAGCTGCGTTCAAAACCTACGAACTCGTTCTTTTCACCACCACGAATGATCGGGCAAAAGCGAACGATCACCCAACTACCCTTGCCACCTTCGTCCTCGAACCAGATTTGAGGGTTGATTCCTATGATGTCGCTGTATGAATGGATGCGTCCGTTCAGTTTTTGCTTGATATGGTCACGGACGATCTGAATGGCAAAGTTCTGAAGTTCCCACTCTGACATGGGGATAAGTTCGTCTGTAGCCAACTGAGCGGGGATGATACGAAAGCCCTCCTTGAGATCGAAAAGGTTCCAACCCTCAAAACAGGGGGTCAGCGTCACTGGATGGACTGGAAAGACACAGGGAATTAACCTGAAATCCCTCGCGGCAGCGAAGCACCGCTCGCGCTCGCGTGACGAAAGCGAGGTATGTGTTCCATCGGTCAGTTCGACGAGGACGGAGAAGACCTGGTTTCCAAAGGCGAAGGTGAGATGATCGAAGGAAGGCCAAATTAGTTCAGACTTAATCCAGTTGTAGTCGTGCGAGGGCCTCCCTTGGCCGCGATGTTTCTTGAACTGGCTTTCAAGGGTGTTACCGGCGACATTGATCGCTCGGAGGAACTCCTGCGAGGGTTCATCGGGCGGGTCGATGGGGAAGCTGGGGCAATCAGTGGCGCTCATGAAAGGAAGTCAGGTGATGAAGTGGAACGGTGTGAGGAAGGGCGACGGAATTAATCGAACAGTTCTCCCTGCACCACGCTCTTTCGGGACCGTATCCATTGAAGAAGCTCCTCTCGCCCAACACCCTCCGGTGCTAGTAGCTTCGCAGCGGCATCAAGGCGCGCCAAGAAGCTCTCGGAATCCAACTGGCCCGGCGGCACCAAGGCGTCTAGGCCCGAGGCGATTAAATCCTCGCGGGAGTTCGAAGCCAACATGGTCACGATGTCCTTCCGAGCCACGTTCACCGGGAGGTCAATCGTCTTACTCCAAGACTTCTGCACCGAGCATCGAAGTCGCAAGTTCCCGATCAACAGGAATCCATCCTCCACCCGTAGCAGGAGGGGGTCTCCCTGGGGCATTTGCGCGACCAGGTCGAGAAGGAGCGGCCCCCGGATTTTTATCTGTCCCTCCCAATCTCCCGAAGCGGCCACGGCTATTCCGCCGCCTCCTACTTCGATGTGGAGGCATTCCCCGTCGTGGGAGAGTATCGCTTCTTCGTGCTTTCTCCTCGCCACGGTTTTTTTCAAGAGTCCCAGGCCCTCGATCAAGGAACGCCGGGTAATCTCAATTCGGAATGTCGGGTTGTTCATTTCGTTCGATGGTATCGGAAGTTCGGTTCTCAACGCGGCAATTCCCCACGCTCGAGCAGTTCAGCAAAGGAGTAATTCACACTCACCACATCAAAATCCGGCTCCCGCTGGAAGGGAGCCCTTACTGCAGGAATTTGCTTTTTCATCCCTTCCGCATCCTTGGCACCCTTGGGCCGGGGAAGGAGGGGGTTGATTTTCGCATAAATCAGGTTTAGTGGTTCACAAACACGCTTTAAGTATATACTATCTGGCTTTGAGTTCAAACCCCATTTCCTCGCGCGTTTGAGCATCAGTAAGTTTTTGACCCTGCGCCGAATGAAGTTTTCTCTCTCCTTTTCCTTTTTACTGACCTTCACTCTCTTGCTCGCATCCCTGTCAATCGGTCAGGGTCAGGAAACCCCGGGCGAAGACCAACTCGCCAAGTGGCACGCTCAATTTCCCGACGCGGATCTCAACGGTGACGGCCGTCTCACGGTGGAGGAGGCCACCCGCTACCGGGAACAACTGCAGGAAAAACGACCGAAAAAAATTCCCCCGACACACGCCGACGCAGTTTACGGCAATCACGAACGAAATCGCTTTGATCTATGGCTCCCGGAAAAGCGCACGGACGGACGGCCCATCCCAGTGCTGGTCTATTTTCACGGGGGTGGATTTGTGGCCGGGGACAAGGGCGGAGTCGATCCCTCAATCTGGCTCGCCAACGGTATCGCCTTCGTAAGCGCCAATTACCGTTTTGTGAACGGATCCGATACCTTTGCGGATACCCCTCTCCTTGATGGAGCTCGAGTGGTGCAAACCCTGCGCGAAAGAGCCACTGAATGGGGACTGGATCGTGGCCGAATCGCCCTTACCGGGAGTTCAGCGGGGGCGGTCATTTCAATGTGGATCGCTTATCATAACGACCTTGCCAATCCGAATTCAGACGATCCCGTCTCCCGCCAGTCGACGAGAGTCACCTGTCTGGTCCCCTTCGACGGACCCACTAATCTCCTGCCCGAATGGATCCTCAGCCACATCGGCGGTTCCCCGGTCATTCACGAAAGCTTCGCACCCATGTTCGGTAGTCCCGCCACCGAACCGCTCACGCCTGATGTCCTTGCCAGAATCACTGAAGCATCGCCCTGGGAACATGCCAGTGCGGATGATCCACCGACTTTGTTCGTCTACACCGGACCGCTCGACGCCGTTCCCTTGCCGCCGGGGACATCAACCGGCAAAGTGATCCACCATCCCGTCTTCGGGAAGTTGCTGAAAGAGAAACTCGATGCCCTCGGAGTCGAATGTGATTTCAAAGCCGGTTTTACGCATCAGGGAGGAGACCACATCATGAACTTCCTGAAAAATCACTTCGCGATGACTGACTGATTAGCCCGTCCGTTACTGACTCTTATGAAACTTCCCTGTTGACCGGTGTCAAGGCGAAACCAAGTTGCTCGGCTTGGCGTCGAGGATAGCGTTCTCTCCGGGCTCGGGCCAGTTCGGGGTTACCCAGTCGCTTCGGATCGTAGGGGCGACGGTGCCTGACGATCGCCCAGAGGATGCGCGCCAGGTTGCCGCCGCCCTGCGGCGCCCTTCGGGCAAAGGCTCCGCCATTTGGCTGTCTCGCTCCGCTCGGCTTCGGGCGGCAGCGGTCACCGCCGCCTTTGTTCCGAGCTTGGCTTTCAACCTTCGGAACCAATCTCCCAGTTCCGCCTTCGACCGGTGGAGGGACTGTGCCGCCATGCGAAGAGCGTTCGCGAGACGGTCCGCAGAGCTGCTCGCGCATCGGTTCCTCGTGAGGCTTGTTGCCTTTCTTGCGGGTTACGGGTGCCAGTCCGGCTCCCCGATCTTCCAGCGCGTCCATCCGACTTGCGATCTGCTGATCGCAATCGGCCATGAGCTGCTGATGGAAGCGCCAGGCTTCCAGCGATTGGCGCAGGGTGAAAAGGTGTTCCGCGCGCCAGTCACCTCTCAAGGCTTTCGCGATTTCGACCTCACTCTTCTTGCAACGGTAGTGGCGCAGGCGGGCGAGCGCCTCCGGGTCGCGCTCTCCGGCGACGATGGCATCGAGGGTCGCCAGGCCCCTCTGTCCGGTGATGTCGGTGATGGCGTGGTGCAGCTGCACATTCATCTGGTCGAGCGCCTTCTGAACCCGCAGCAGGTGCTGGCAGCCGGCGCGCATCACGCTCTCGCGGTGGCGCATCAGCGAACGCACCGCGCAGATCGCTGCCGGA